>Ga0181529_10006677_pt1 | contig 11658 bp, 10 predicted proteins | sample PEATcosm2014_Bin_36_FD_119763 | JGI IMG/M metagenome (GOLD analysis project Ga0181529, IMG submission 119763) | Peatland microbial communities from MTU Mesocosm Facility, Houghton, MI, USA - PEATcosm2014_Bin10_30_metaG | ecosystem: Environmental > Terrestrial > Soil > Wetlands > Peat | place... | reverse complement strand
TTGAGCCCTTCGAGCGTATCGACGACGATCTGCGATACGATCAGCCGGGCGTTATCCTTGTCGTCGGCGGGAACGACGTACCAGGGAACGTCACCCGTGCTCGTCGCGCTGAGGCATTCCTCGAACGCCGTCATGTACTGCTCCCAGAATTTCCGCTCCTGGACGTCAGCAAGGCTGAACTTCCAGTTCTTTTCCGGCTCGTCGATGCGCGCGAGGAAGCGCTTTCTCTGCTCCTCTTTCGAGAGGTGGAGGTAGAATTTGACGATGCGGGTGCCGTTGCCGTGGAGGTGCCGCTCCAGATCCACGATCGACCGATACCGGTTGCGCCATACCGCGGTCTCGACGAGCAAGGCCTCCGGGAGACCCTCGGCGCGGAGAATCTCGGGATGCACCCGCGCGACCAGCACCTCTTCGTAATAGGATCGGTTGAAAATGCCGATCCGCCCGCGTTCGGGGAGATCGCGGGTGGTACGCCACAGGAAGTCGTGCAGCAGTTCGTTGGCGCTCGGCTGCTTGAAGCTGAACACCTGACAACCCTGTGGATTGACCCCGGACATCACATGCCTGATGGCGCCATCTTTCCCGGCCGCATCCATCGCCTGGAAGATCAGCAGGACGGCATAACGGCCGGATGCATAGTGAAGTTGCTGCAGTGCGCTGAGCTTCGCGATGTGCTCGTCCAGCTTTTCCTTGTAGTGCTCTTTTGATTTGTACAAGGGCTTGACGTCAGTCGGCCATTTCTTGAGATCGACCTTTTCTCCGTCTGGCACGCGAAAGTCCTTGATGTGTATCTTCACTTTCCGTCCTTCCGGTTGCGTGGACCAGGTCTCTCGCGGCGGTTTGCGGAGCGGCCGCCGTCTCGCTCATATGGTTCAAAGGGTTACTCGTCAGCCTTTGGCGCCGAAGCGGACGGCATCTTGGCTTTGGCTTCAGGCTCGGGCTCGGGCTCGGGCTCAGTCGCGGCTTTAGCTTCAAGCGCCTTCGCGGCCGCGACGCGCGCCTCAGTCTGGATGATACCTTGGGCGATGAGACGCCCGGCGTCCTCCGGGTCTTTGACGAGGCCAGCCACGAGGATCTCACCGAGCGTCGTATTGAGCAGTGCTGCGACGTCGGCTTTGGCTTCGGGCTTGGCCTCGGCTTCGGGCTTGGCCTCGGCTTCGGGCCCGGCCTCGGGTTCAGACTTGGCCTCGGCTTCGGGCTTCGTCTTGGCTTCAGGTGCCGGGCCGGCTTTGGCGTCAGGTTTCGGTTCGGCTTTGGCGTCGGGTTTTTTCTCGGCCCTCGCGTAGTCGAGAAGCCAATATGTGATCAGTTTTGCGCGATCGTTCACGAGGAACCAGGCGAGGGCGTAGCCCCAGACGAGCAGCGCCCAATACCAGCCGAGCGGTGTCACCAGCCCAAGGCCAAAGATCGCAATGCAAGTCGCAATCGTCTGTGTGCCCAGTACCGCGATCCACAAAATACGGGCAGGTCGAATGGACCAAAACGGACCGCGCGTTCGGGTCAGGAAGATCGTCAGATGCCCAGCCACTGAGAGCTTCAAATACATTAGAGTTTGGATATGCGCCCGATCGAGATGGAAAACTCGCTCGCCGAGGTAGAAAAGCCCAAACGCGGAGATCACGCCAAAGACGCCCAATACCGTGGAGACGCCTAACACCGGGCGCATGTTCCAGGCTTCTGGCGCGTTCTTATAGTGGACGTTGTCGTATGCGATCGACAGGATGGCGCCGTCATTCAACAACGCCAGCATCACGATCATCACGGCCGTGAGCGGATAGAAGTTGAAGACCACTATCGCGAGCGTCATGAACAGCAGCACGCGCAGGGTCTCGGCGATGCGGTACATTGCATAGCTGTTCATACGTTGGAAGATCCGGCGGCTTTCCTTGATCGCATCGATGATCACCGATAGCCCGGGTGTCATCAGCACGATGGCCGCCGCCGCTCGCGCCGCGTCCGTCGCGCCGGAAACGGCGATGCCGCAGTCGGCCTTCTTCAGCGCGGGGGCGTCATTCACCCCGTCGCCCGTCATGCCGACAATGTGGCCGTGCTTCTGCAGGACGTCGACAATGTGGAATTTATGCTCCGGGAAGACCTGGGCGAATCCGTCGGCTTGCTCGATGGAGTGGGCCACTGCCGTGGTTTCGTCGCTCTTGGCATCACCGAGAGTGGCGCCGTCGAGAATATTGCTGCCCATCCCGAGCGTCTTGGCGGTCTCTCGGGCAATCGCCAACGCATCGCCCGTCACCATCTTGATCTTCACGCCCATCTGGCGCGCCGTCTCGACGGTAGACCCGGCGTCTTCGCGCGGCGGATCGAACAGCGGCAGCACACCGAGAAGCTGCCATTCGCCGTCGCCGTCCGCCCTGGCAACACCGAGCGCACGAAAGCCGCGCGCGGCGAAGTCGTTGACCGCCTTGTCGACGGCGTCCTTTACGATCGCCGCATTGGCGGACAGTTTCAGGACGACCTGAGGTGCCCCCTTCGTCACCTTGAAAGTCGTTCCGTCCGCGGCCTTGACGGTGGCCTCGGTGCGCTTGTGCACCGGATCGAACGGCTGGAAGTGCGTGACCTGATAGGGCTTCAGCGCCTGCTTGTCCTTCAGGCCGCCCAGGACAGCGAGATCGATGGTATCGTCGTTGTCGGCCCGTGAGGCCAAGGCACCGGCGAGGATCACCTGATCGGCGGCGATCTTGTCCAGGCAGAACGGATCACCCAGCGTCAGTTTGTTCTGTGTTAGGGTGCCGGTCTTGTCGGCACACAGCACGTCCACGCCGGCCAGTTCCTCAATGGCGACCAGCTTGCTCACGATCGCCTGCCGCTTGGCGAGCAGGCGGGCTCCGACTGCCATCGTCACCGACAGAACCGTCGGCATGGCCACCGGGATCGCCGCAACCGTCAGCACCAGAGCAAACTGCAAGGTCGTTAGGATCGGGTCGCCACGGTAGATTCCAAAGGCGATGATCACTGCCACCAGAACCACGGCTAGCATGATCAGGTAGTTGCCGATCTTCAGCACGGCCTTCTGGAAATGGCTGACGGTAACCGCCGTCTCCACCAGTTCCGCCGTCTTGCCAAAATAGGTTTTTCCGCCCGTCGCATAGACCAGCGCACCGATCTCGCCGCGACGAATGATCGAACCGGAGAATACGGCGTCGCCGGATTTGCGCGCGGCGGGTAGCGACTCGCCGCTGAGCGCCGACTGGTCTACCGACACCTCGTCACCGACCAGTAGGCGGGCGTCCGCCGGCACGATGTCGCCCAGGCGCAAGCGTATCACGTCACCCGGAACCAGTTCTCGCGCCGGCGGCGTGATCCACTTGCCATCACGCTTCACCCGGGCCTTGATCGCCAGCTTGGCCTTCAGGGCCTCAATGGCGTCACCGGCCTGGCGTTCTTCCCAGAACCCGATGGTGGCATTGGCTAAGAGCAGCAGCAGGATGATAAAGAAGTCAGGCCAGTGGCGGACGACACCGGACAGGACGACCGCGACTTCGATCATCCAGGGGATCGGACCCCAGAAATAGGAGAGGAATCTCAGAAGTTCGTTGGTCTTTTTCTCCTCTATCTCGTTCGGCCCGTACTGTTTTAGTCGTTTCGTCGCCTCTGTTTGACTGAGGCCGTCCGGTGATGAGCCGAGCTTCTTCTCGACCTCCGGCAGGGGAAGGGTTTTCAAGTCGTCCTTCGCCTCAGGCTTCGATCCCGGCTTCATTTCAGGAGTTTTGGCGTGATCGGCGTCGGGCGTCGCCATGGATGCGTCTCCTGTGTTCTCTAAGCCTGCGGTTTCGTGTGATGTGAAACGCGCACCATCAAGGCCCACCCAGGTTGAGAATGGCCGTGACAGACCTCGCGATCATCAGCGCCTCGTTGGTGTGCATGACCCGCACCGGGACCGCACCGGTGTCTGGCGAAATCAGCGGCGCACTCTGCGCGTTGCGCTGCGGGTCCAGCGCGATTCCGAGGAAGCCCAGCCCTTCGCAAATTCGTGCGCGCACGATGGGCGCGTTTTCGCCGATACCCCCGGAGAACACCAGCGTGTCCACTCCGCCCATCGCGGCCGCGAAAGCGCCGATCCACTTCTTGACTTGGTAGCAGAACATCGAAACGGCCTCAGCCGCGCGCGCGTCCTGCATTTCATGATCAATCAACTCGCGCATGTCGGAGCTGGTTTCGGATATCCCCAGCAGGCCGGACTGGAAGTTGACCATCTTGTTGAATTGCTCCGGAGTCATGTGTTCGGTCCGCGCCAGATGGCAGACCAGTCCGGGGTCGAGATCGCCGGAGCGGGTGCTCATCGGCACGCCCGCGGCTGGAGTGAGGCCCATGCTTGTGTCCACAGATTTGCCGTGGTGGACGGCCGCGAGGCTCGCGCCACTGCCCAGGTGGGCGAGGATGACGCGGCCGCTCGCGGCTTTGTTTCCTGCCACTCGGGCGAGTTCCTCCATGAGAAAGGCATACGACAAACCGTGAAATCCGTAGCGCCGGAGCCCCTGTGCTTCGTAGCGCCGCGGGATCGGCAACAGCCGGGCAACGCGCGGCAAATCGTGGTGAAACGCGGTGTCGAAGCAGGCCACCTGGGGAACGTCGGGAAACCGGCGCCGGAATGCTTCTATCAGCAGGATCTCTTCCGGCAGGTGCTCCGGGTCGAATGAGCTGAGCCTGCGCAGTTCCTCGATCATATCGGCACCGATTTGCTGTGGGGCGCTGTATTTCGGTCCCCCGTGCACCACGCGGTGCCCGACTGCGGTCAACGCGCCATGAGCGCCACGTTTCTCGATATAGTCCATCAGCGCGCCCACGGCCGCCCCGTGGTCCGGTGCCGTCACTTGCCGCGAAACGTGGTCAGCCGGAAGCAGGCCATCAACCCGCAATGTGGCCTGCGGCAGTCCAATCCGGTCGATTTCGCCGTGCAGAATCCGCTGGAGCGCATCACGGACCTCAAAAAGCCCGAACTTGATGCTCGACGAGCCGCCGTTGATCGTCAGGATACAGGCATGTTCGGGCTTGCTCGAGCGAATATGAGCAGTCATGGGACCGAGGCGCCTTTCAGAAAACGTATGGGCGCTTTGCCGTGCGGTGCCGCTGACGCCGAGAGGTCCGCGGGCCTATCGTCAGGCGATTGCGAGCGTATCCGACAGCGGCGCTGCGATGGAGGGACGGAAAATACTCACCCATGCCAAGCCGGATGCCGGCCATAAACACACCGCGGCTTGGCACCCGGCTCGTCGCGAAAACGACCAGCGGTGGACGCAACGATATCGATCAGCCGCCCGTCTTGTTCGTGAGGGCAGTTTTCCAGTACGCATCCACCTTTTGACTTTCCTGATCGAACTGGCCAGGCCCGGAGAACTTCTCGCGGGTCACTGTCGGGGCCGCGTCCATCGCGGACTTTGTTGTGTCGAGTACCAACAGGCCTACGTTTGGAGTAGTCTTGAAGTCGCCCCATGGAACCGGCACGAACGTCTCGTCAAAGCCGAAAACCCCGCCGCGCCCGATGACCAGATAGGCGATCTTGCCGGTCTTGGGATCCATGACGAGATCATGAACGCTGCCAAGACTTTCGTTCTTCGCGTTGCTCACGTCCGTATCGAGGAGTTGGTCGGATCGGAATGCGGTTTTCTGGTCTGTGACCGGGAGGGCGGATTTGATTTGCTGCTGCTCCCAGCCCGGGCCGTCCGCCGCCATCATTCCGCTGCCGTGCAGCTCAGCCGCGTACGTTTTGTAGATTGTCCGCGTGGTGGTCAGCACGTTTTCGCACGGTTGCTGCTGCCCGTTCTGCGCCAGAATGTTTGCCGAGGCCAGAAGGATGTGGATTTCATATCCGGGTCGGACGTTTTGATAAACCGGAGGGAGACCGGCCGGAGAGCCGCCTGCGGGCGGAGAGCCGGCTGCTATCGGTCTGTCATATCCGTAACCATAGCCACCCATCGGATAGCCGTATCCGCGCCCAGGACCACCCAGCCAGTAGCCATCCTTGTACATCTCTTCTTCGAACGCTCGTACATCTTTCAGACATGCCGCCGCGGGTTTGCTGGCATCGACCTTTTGGGCAACGGGGGGCGGCACCTTTGCCGCGGGCGTTGCCGCGGTCTGGGCGACAGCCGCAGATGCGCCGAGACCAAGACAGATGCAGGTAGCAACGGAACTTATGAGGCTGAAGCGGTTCATTCCTGGTTTTTCCTTTTTGTTTGCTGACCCGACGTCATGCACCGACATGCTTCGGGTCACCTGGCTCGCGCACGTGCACCCCGGTGTGAACATCGAGAGACGAGGGGTTTGTCATAGCGAGAAGAGACTTCGCGCGCGCCATTTCGTTCGCCGTGCCGTGTGCCATCACCAAGAAGCGGTCCGCTTTGATCGCCGCCTCATACCGAATGACGCTGTCCTTCGGGATGCCGATGCTGAAAAGTGCGGCGCCGATCGCACTCAGGCCGCCGACCACGACAGCGCTCTCAGCGGCAGAGATCACCATGGAGGCGATGTATCCGAGCACAATGACGTGGCCCACGACGGGAATCATGAGGAACACGCCGCCGAAGAACAAGCCCCAGAGGGCGCCCCAGAACGCACCGCGCGAGCCCCAGAACTTCACCCGATCGGCTGTCGTGTAAAATCCCAGGACCTTCTCGTCGGTATGATAGCCCTTGCCGACGACGCTGAGGTTCTTCATCTCGAAGCCGGACGCGGCGAGCTTCTTCACGGCCAATTCCGCCGCCGGATGGTCTTCGTAAACGGCCACGACGGAGTCAACCATTTGCATGTAATCCTCCATTGCAAGACATCGTCATCGGCAAAGGCGACGTGCTCACGCGCTTCGAATGGCTCCGTTGCCATAGACAACGAAGCATGCCGTGTTGGTCGTGATAACCAACAGCCCCCGTTGTACGATCCTGTTAGCCGCCGCCGGGAGGATCGGAATCTACTCATCGTGCCTGGATGCCGGGTACGCCTGCCGTTCGCAAGGCAGTGTCTGCCTTGAGTCGGCCCCGCTCGGCCTGCAACCCTCGCATTTTTCTTGTAGTAGTGCGTCCGTTGCCCGGCAGCCGCCTTCGCTGACCCATTGAGGAATGGCTGTACTCAGCGCGTTGCGAAGACGGTGCTGGTCCGCGTCTCAGAATCCCGCGCGGGAAAGGAAGTCTGCGGAAAGGTGGCGTTCGCTTGGCCTGGGTGGTCGTCAGGTGCCGAAAAGGGGCATTCGCCCGCGCGGAGCAGGCTGATCCAGCTGAGTCACCGCAACTGCCTCGCTCTGCGGTTCTTGCTGATTTTGCCGCTCGACCGGCTCCGGCTTCGTCTGGTCGCGTGGGTCGCTCGCGTTCCGCAGTGTCTTTTCGTCAGCCATGTCAACCCCTTTGAGCCAGATCAGTTGATCGTCATCGGCCCGAGCCCGGCGGCGAGATCGGTGAGAGAGTCGCGCTGGAGGCAGGCGCCTGAATGGTGTCCGCGTCCGCCGGCGGTTTGAGGTTCACCAAGGCCCATTGGGCGCACAGCATGCCGGCGACGAGGAGCAGATTGATCGCCAGCACTCTTGCGGCGCGCCGGGAAATCGGTACCGCATCCGCACCCAGCAACTTCGCGCACGCCGCGACGGAAGCACTATCCCCGCGTGGCAGGAGCGCGATCAGGCGATCGGCGATCGTGTCAGGCTGCGACCACGTCGACGGCGCATCGGGGAGTCCCGCAATCAAGGAAGTCAATCTTTGGTTCGCGGCCGCCCTCGGCATCCGCGCTAATTCGGAGGCTTCCCGCCAGGGGTCGACGTCCAGCCGCGCCAACGCCGAAAGGACGGTGAGCATCATGCCATTTTTTTCGTCGCCAACTGGCGCAAACAGAAAGGCGTTGAACTCCGGGCCGAGCTGGACCGCCGCCACAGAACGACTCATTTCAACCACCAGGGTTTCATGGCCTTTCCGGCATGGAAACCGACCATGCCGCGCCTGGAGGAACCATATGGCGCGGATGAGCGCCGCGTCAGGTTCGGAAACTACTCAAGTCAAACGCCACCCCGATGCGGCTGCCATGGAACTCCAGCTTCAGCCGACGGTCGAAATCAACCCGTAGGCACCCGTCATCCGATTCACCGGCTGGGCGTTCCCTCAGCGCGCGTCCCTATCAAGGGTAACATGCTGATAGTTATGCCAGATTTGGCGAAATCGTAAAAAATCCCTATTCATCCGGAAAATCCGGAATCATATTCTACATCAGCTCTGTGGTCCTGTCGGCGTGCCGAGCGACAGCGTTGCCATGCGTGGGCCAGGAATCATCCTTGTGATGGACAAATCTGAGTAGTTTCCGAGTCTCCCACCCCACTTGATCGACTGCTATGGCAATGGTTTTAGTGGGAGCGGGTGCTTGCCGTGTGAAGACAATCGCTCGTGTTACCGCGCTGTTGCGGCTCTCGCATGATCGAGGGTTGGTACCCGTGCACGGTCATGGGGCTATCGGCAGTTTCGGCCTGATGCAGGGAAGATGCACGTGAGGCATCCTTGGCCAGTGACGGTGGCGCCGATGAGTGATCCTTATTCTCCCTCAAGGTACCGGTCAGGGACGGGTCGCAGAACCGCCGCCACCTGGCCAGAGCATGACGTCCTGGCCAGTGGTGGTACGCGGGGTCGTCCTCATTCTTCGGCGCGTTGTTTAGCTACGATCGGGGGGGCCGATGCGCTGGGCGGAATCAAGGCGATATTCTCGCTCAGCGCGCTAGGGGGCGAAGTGGTCACGAGCAGGGTCACCCCGGGGGCTTCGGTGGGCGTGCTCACCGCCGACGAGCTGGCGGACCAGATCGGTCGCGCGCACACGGTGCCTATCGCAGGCACGATGTTCGTCTCCGCCGCCAGTGGTGCCAACGGGGAGGCCGTGACAACGCTTCGGACGCTGGGCCCGTGGCGATGCCCGCAGACCGACGGAATCGGGTAGTGGGAGCAAAACAATGACGCTGCAAGCGAAGCTGCTGTGGACGGGGGTGGCCGTGCTCGGCGCAGTTTCCTTTGCCGTCGTTGCACTAACGCGCGGGGAATCGGTGAACGCGGCCTGGCTGGTCATCGCGTCGGTGTGCATCTACTTCATCGCCTATCGCTTCTACGGCCTCTTCATCGCCAACAAGGCGCTCGGCATCGATGTGAAACGGCAGACTCCGGCGTACCGTCACAATGACGGCCTCGATTACGTGCCTACCCACCGCTACGTGCTGTTCGGCCACCATTTCGCGGCTATCGCCGGCGCCGGGCCACTGGTCGGCCCTGTCCTGGCGGCACAGATGGGCTACCTGCCCGGCACGCTGTGGATCCTGGCCGGCGTCGTGTTCGCCGGCGCGGTGCAGGATATGACCGTGCTGTTCCTGTCCACCAGGCGGGACGGGAAGTCGCTCGGCGACATGGTCCGCTCCGAGATGGGGCCGGTCGCCGGCGGCATCGCCGGTATCGGTGTGCTGCTGATTTGCGTCATCGTCCTGGCCGTGCTCGCCCTGGTCGTGGTGAAGGCCTTGATGGGAAGCCCCTGGGGAACCTTCACGGTGTTCTGCACCGTTCCGATCGCGCTGATCATGGGCGTCTATAGCCGCTTCATTCGCCCCGGGCGCATCGCCGAGATGTCCGCCATCGGTGTGGTCCTGCTGCTGCTGGCACTGGTCTTCGGCCGCAGCGTGGCCGAAACACCCGGTCTGGCCGAGTATTTCAATCTCTCCGGCACGACGCTCGCACTGACGATCATCGGCTACGGCTTCGTCGCCTCGGTGTTGCCGGTGTGGCTGCTGCTGGCACCGCGGGACTATCTGTCCACCTTCCTCAAGGTCGGCACCATCCTGCTGCTGGCGATCGGCATTCTGATCGTTCGTCCCGACCTGCAGATGCCGCCGATCACCCGCTTCATCGATGGCACAGGCCCGGTCTGGGCCGGCGGCCTGTTCCCCTTCCTGTTCATCACCATCGCCTGCGGCGCGGTGTCCGGCTGGCATGCGCTGATTGCCTCCGGCACCACGCCGAAAATGATCGAGAATGAGGGGCAGATCCCTTTCATCGGCTATGGCGCCATGCTGATGGAATCGCTGGTCGCCATCATGGCCATGATCGGAGCCACGGTGCTGCATCCCGGGATCTACTTTGCCATGAACAGTGGAGCGGGGTTAATCGGGACCACCGCCGAGCAGGCGGCGCAGGTGATCTCCGCATGGGGCTTCGTCGTGACCCCCGATGTGTTGACCCAGATGGCGCATGATGTCGGCGAGATCAGCATCCAGTCGCGCACCGGCGGAGCACCCACCCTGGCGGTCGGCATGGCGAGCATCCTGTCCAGTTTCCTGGGCGGCAAGCTTCTGATGGGCATCTGGTATCACTTTATCATTCTGTTCGAGGCGTTGTTCATTCTGACCACGGTCGATGCCGGCACGCGGGTCCTGCGGTTCATGCTCCAGGATCTCGTGGGCAACATCATCCCGGCCTTCAAGGCGACCGAGTCCTGGGCGAACAACCTGCTCGGGTCGGCGCTGGCCTGCGTGTTGTGGGGTTATATCCTGTACGAAGGCGTCATTGACCCCTATGGGGGCATCTGGACGCTGTGGCCGCTGTTCGGCACCGCCAACCAGATGTTGGCGGCCATCGCTCTAACGCTGTGCAGCGTCGTGTTGTTCAAGATGAAGCACGAGCGGTATGCCTGGATCATGGTTGCACCGGCGGCCTGGCTCGTCGTGACCACAGTGACCGCGGGCGTGGAGAAGGTCTGCAGCACCGACCCGAACGTCGGATTCGTGAGCCACGCCCTGCGGTTCTCCGCGGCGCTTGCGGCGGGCAAGGTGCTGGCGCCGGCCACCTCGCCGGAAATCATGAGCCGGGTCATCTTCAACGACTATGTGGACGCGACCTTGTCCGCTGTGTTCGCGGCCGTCGTGGTGGCGACCGTGATCTACGGTGTGATCGATGCCCGCAGAGCGCTGAGCAGCGCCAAGAGCACGGTGGTGGAGGTTGGCGGCGCAGCGATGGTGGGAGCAGGCGATGATTGAAACGCTGCCGACGAGAACCCGGTTCGTTTGCGAGATTGTGGTCAAGACCGCCCGCCTGATGGTGGGCATTCCGGATTACGACAGCTACGTGGCACATCGTCAGCTCAATCACCCGGGCCAGCCGATCATGACCCACACGGAATTCTACCGCGAGCGTCAGGAGGCACGCTACGCGGTCGGCAAGGGACGCTTTCGCGGCTGCTGCTGAGACAGCCCGCATGCGGGAGGTATCACGGTGAAGCATCTCAGCGACATGACCCCGCTCGCGGACTTGAGCCGTGAGTAAGGTACTGGGCTGGTACGCAGCTGGGAGGGAACCAACGTGGATGTAAACGCGCCAACTCTGCAAAAAATCGAGCCGATCGAACGGGAGACCATCAGGCGGGTGACCTGGCGGCTGATGCCGTTGCTCATGATCGGTTATTTCTGTGCCTACCTGGACCGGTCGAACGTCGGCATGGCCGCGACGACCATGCTCAAGGATCTGGGGTTCTCGGACGCCGTGTTCGGCTTCGGCGCCGGTCTGTTCTTCTTCGGCTACTTCCTGGCCGAGATCCCGAGCAACCTGATCCTCAACAAGGTCGGCGCGCGGCGCTGGATTGCCCGCATCCTGTTCACCTGGGGCATCTGCTCCGGCCTCACCGCGTTTGTCTGGAGCGAGTGGAGCT
>Ga0181529_10006676_pt1 | contig 11659 bp, 10 predicted proteins | sample PEATcosm2014_Bin_36_FD_119763 | JGI IMG/M metagenome (GOLD analysis project Ga0181529, IMG submission 119763) | Peatland microbial communities from MTU Mesocosm Facility, Houghton, MI, USA - PEATcosm2014_Bin10_30_metaG | ecosystem: Environmental > Terrestrial > Soil > Wetlands > Peat | place... | reverse complement strand
TCCAGTCCTTTCAGCCCCAGCCCGCCTCCTCCGCTGGCCGATGCGCCGTTAACGCCCTTGAGCCCGCTCACGGCCGCAGGTTTGGCATTGTTGAAATCAGCCTGCTCTTGCGCCAATTTGCGCGCCAACGCCTTCTCCTCTTCAGCCTGGGCGGCCCAGCGCCGGTGTGCCTCGGCTGCCGCCTCCTCCCTGCGGGCAGCCTCCTGACGCCGCTCCTCGGCCTCTTGCCGAGCGCGCAAATCCGCAGCTCTCTTGTCGTCGGCTTTCTTCTTGTTCTCGGCGTCCCTTTGGGCTTTCCGCTCCGCCCGGGCTTCGGCGGCTGCCTGACGTGCTCTCCGGTCCTCTTCGGAGTCCCTTGAAGAGGAGGAACTGCCACGGGAGTTGCAGTTATTACCCGGAACGTCGGTGTCGCATACCGGCCCATTCGCTGGAGGGATATATTGCGCGTAGGCGTGGCCTTCCAGAGCACTTGCTGCCCAGAGAAGCAGAAGGCCGTAGGCGCCAAACCTGGCAGTTTGAAGGCCGGCAGCGTGAATTGAAGAAATGCTGAAGAGAATTCTGGACGGACAGACCGAGCGGCTGCAAAGGGTTGACACGATCGATGCCTTTCCAATGAACCGGAGAATCATACACCAAGAGCTGAAAACAATGCATTGGCATTTCGATCGTGCTGCACTGTGATCGGCACATCGGGTATGCTGCGCTTTCATCGTGCCGTCACTTGGTCTCGGCCTTAACCGCAACTTCAGCCGGAGGACTCGACACGCGTCCTATGAAGAGAATCGAGCCGGTTGCATTGTGGACGATCATGAAAATAAAGGGCCGGTCCGCGCGAAAGGTCTCTTTCAAAGGCTCCATGCTTTTCGTGTCCATCACCACGGCTGTCGCCGCGGCCGCTTCGCTGCCTTCTTCGTTCACGTCGATCATTGCCTGATGGATGACGCTCGATATGTAGAGGTCTTTCCCTCCGGTGATGCCCTTGAAATCCGCTAGGTTCTCACTGAATGCGTCGGGCATGCCCATGTCGCCGAGGTTGCTCCCCACCAGGTAGCGGGTATCGAACTTGAAGCGTGGCAGAAAAACATCCACCTCCTGCGAAAACATGTCGACTCCAAGTTGCTTGACCTGATCGAGTGACAGGCTCTCGCCCAGCTTCTCGGCATCGCCGTCCCGCAGGATGACGATCATGGAAAGTTCGTCGTCCGCATAGGGCAGTTCCATCGCGGCCATGCCATTCTCCCGCACGAAGCGGAAGTGCCCGGTTTGCCGCATCATCGGCGCCTGCACCGTCTTGCCTCCGCCCAGATGGAAAGGCTCGTTCCTGGTTTCGGCCTTCTTGAACTGCGACGCCCAATCGCCTTTGAAGTAGATGGCATTGGTAATCACCAGCCGCGTCAGGTCGTTGATGTCGTCTCGATGGATGAGGTTCTGAATCTTCTTTGCGGTCTTGTCTTCCACCCAGGTATTGATCTTTTTGATGCTGCCGGCCTTGTCGCCGGGGAAGTCGACCAAGTTGAACCCGCCGCCGTAGAACTTGTCGATGGTGTGCGTAAAGGCCTGCTCAAAATGGAAGTTCTTCTGCCCCCAGAGCGCGTTCGCCACCTCCAGCTTATAGTGCTTGTCGGGGCCGGCTTTGGTCATGGCCAGCAACTCGGAAAAGCCTTCTTGCCGCTGGGCATCTGGCATGTCGAAGTGAAAGACCCCAGCCATCTGCTTGCGTGTATTGCCGCTGCTGCCTTCATAGGTCATGGAAAGGGCAGAGGAGATGCTGAAAGGCGAGACGAAGATGTTTTTCCCTTTCTCCTGTGCGTTGAGATTGCGGTATAAATCGAATGCAAATTGGTTGTTGGCATTGACCACGTCGGGCCAGTTCTTGCCGCTTGCACCCGACTGCTGGGCAAACAACGCGGGGGAGCAGGCAAACAGCGCCGACAGTGCGAGTGTCGCTGCGAGAGGCGTGAACCATCGGGATGCAATCATTGCTTTCTCCTTGAAATCTCTCATGACACCGACCGATGTTCTGGCCGCAAGCGCCCAATGGAAAGCTGAAACCGGCGTTCTCCAGGGCGTCCAATTCGATTCAATTCTGTTTGTACTCGGCGGTCTTGGTCCCCGAAACTAGCCTTATTGCAAGCACCAATCAGCAGGGCAGTCGCACCATCGGTCATTTGTGCGTTGATGTTCGCGCCCTTTTCCAGCAACTGTTGAATCTCTTGGCAATTGCCGTTATAGGCCGCCATGTGAAGCCGGTCATCCAGGCTGTGCTGGCCCGTGCCCGACAGAACATTGAAAAGAAAACCGGAGAAAACTGCTATTGCTGGCAGAAGCTTCTTCATGGCTTTCTCCGTGCACCGAAATCCTATTTCAGTTTGCTGGCGGCAACGTCTTTCTCTGCCTGGATAATGGCAACGTGAGCGCGCGCCTCGACGGCATCGGGCTCTGGGGGCTTGGTAGCGAGGTAGTAGTTCATTTGCTGGATCGCGTCGTCGTAATGGCCGTTCATCTCAAGAGCGCGAGAAAGGTTGAAGTAGGCGTTGCGCCACCAGGGAGCGACCTCCAGAACCTTGCGCAGCAGCCCAATTGGCTGGTCAAGCTGGCCCGGTTCGCTGGCATGCTTGATCAGTCCAGTGGCCAGCACGAAGAGATGGCGCGCGTCTTCCGGAACAGCGGGCGGATTATCCAAAGATGATGCGAGTTGAATGATTTTTACGCGCAACGCGCTGTCGTCGGGGTTGACTTTGAGCGCGCTGGTGTAGATGGCCAGACGCTCGCCCGGCGCCTTCTGTCCTGCATCGATTAGCAACTGCCGCTTCTTGCTGGTACCCATGAGCAGGTCCACCAGATCCACCGGGCCTGCATGATCCGCGCAGGCCAGCATAGCAGGCGTCAGGTTCGCGCCCCGGTCCAGCAGCAGTTTGGCGTAAAACATGCGGCGATCGGCCCGCAGTGACAAGTAGTAACTATCACAGGCAACTTCAAGCAGCGACGTGCTTGTGTTGTCCGACCATTTCGCTTCGATGTTCGCGCCTTTGTCCAGCAGCAGGGTCACCATCTCCGGCTTGTCCAGTTTGATCGCCAGGCGTAGCGACTGGTCGCCGTAGCCATTCCCCGCATCGGGGTTTGCACCCTTGTCCAGCAGCGTAGTCGCCCCCGCCTGGTCCCCGCTCCGGATCGCCTGCAATAGGCGGTCATCCAGGCTGTACTGGCCCGCCGCGAGCATACCGTTCGACAAATTACCGATCAAAAGAACCATTGCCGGTAGAGCTTTCTTCATGGCTGACTTTCCCCTTGTTGTCTCCCTATCTCTGCTTCTTGGCGGCTTCCTTCTCCTTTTGAAGGACGAGGAGGTGGATGCGCGCTTCATCGGCATCCAACCCGGACGGCTTGATCTCCAGGTAGTAATTCATCTGCTGAATCGCCTCGTCGTACCTCCCGTTCAGTTCCAGGGCGCGGGAGAGGTTGAAGTACGCATTTGCCCACCAGGGGGCGAGTTCCAGCGCACTGCGCAATAACGCAATGGGCGGATCGAGTTGGCCCGGATCGATGGCCAGCTTGATCTGGCTCGTGGCCCGCTGGAAGAGTTGGCGAGCTTCTTCGGGGACGGGCGGCGGCTCTGGCAGGGCGAGGGCAAGCTGAATGACCTTCTCGCGCAAGGACTCGTCTTTGGGATTATGCTGGAGCGCCTGCACCTGGAGGGCGAACTGCACTTTCGGGTCCTTCAGGCGTGCCACGTCGGCTTGCTTCCGTTGCCGCATCGCATCCTCCAACAAATCCACCAGTTCGGCCGGACCTTCGGTATTGGCATAGTCCAGTGCGGTCTTTCCGCTCTTGTCCTTGACCTCGGGATTCGCACCCTTTTCCAAAAGCAACTGCGCCAAGGTGGCTTTGGCCTTGCCCCAGGAAGATGGGCAGTACGCGGAGATCGCAATTAGCGGTGTATGCCCGTCGGGAGACAGCAACTCATAATCCGCGCCCTTGTCGAGCAGCAGCTTGAGTATGTCGATCTGCGCCTGCGGCGTCGAGGCTTGGGAAGACACAATCTTGAAGATTGCAGTCACACTCATGCCGTCTTTAATCTCCATGTCTGCGCCTCGTCGCAGAAGAAGTTCCACCACATCGCGACGTGAAAATGCGACAGCATACATCAGTGCGGTAGTTCCGCCCTTGTCGACGGAATTGATATCCGCGCCCTTATCCAGCAGGGATTCCACGGCCGCATTGTCACCGCTCTCCGCCGCTGCGCGGAGCCGGTCTGCCAGGCTGAACTGCCCAGCTGCGGGAAGACAGATCGACAAGCAGGCAATGAAAAGTACAAGTGCAGGCAGAGCATTCTTCATCGCTTTCTCCAATGCGGCAGTTGCGGCTACTCGTTTTCGGACCTGTGTTCGGGTTGTCCGTATTCCGGAGATTCGGTCTTGCCCAGGCAAAGGCCGGCAAGCCTGTCGCTGCCATCGCCAAGGAGTTTTGCCCCGGCGGCTGCGCCGGTCCGCTCGACCTTTTCCATGGCGTAGGTCCCGGCGATCAGCTTGTCGGACCGATCGATGAGGATCTTCCACTGTGCCTTCTCCTGTTGCGAGGCAGTCTTTGAAGCGATCATTTCGACGGCGTGCGCACGCTCGGCGGAGACGGTGTCGAAGAGGAGCTTGCGCTCGCTGAAGGACTCAATGACCGGATCTGCCTTGTAGGCCACAAACTCCAGTGTGGATTCGATGATGGCTTTGCGCATCATGGCCGAAACAGCCTCAGGGGAAGTTATGGCGTCCCAGGCCATGCTGCGGCCGCTGTTCCCCAGTTTGGGATCGGTAATGGCGCGGGCGGCCTGAACCATGCCTGGATCAGCGCCCTCTGGCAGCGGGAGATTCTTGTGGAGGTCGTCGACCAGGTGGGCAAATCGCTGCGATAGGGCGGGATCTTTCAGGTATGCAGCCGCCGCTTCGTAATCGTGCTCGTTCTTGATCAGATGCAGGTATGCCCCGTCTTCCCCGGCGATGAAGGTCTTGCCGAAAATCATGACGGCGTGAGCCGGGAAAACCACTGTCTTGCCCAGCGTGCCCGCGATCTCAAACCCAGCAACTACCAGTTCGGCGGTTTTCGCCAGCCGCTCGTCGCCCAGGTAGGTGTTCTCGTAGTTGTGGTGGGCGGCGCTCCCGGTCACCTTGTTGAACAGCATCTCCAGGCTGAGCTTGGCCTCCTCCGGTGGGATGGGAGGCGGCGGAACAATCGAAGCCAGATGCTGCGCGTGAGGCTTGATGTTTGGATCGGTAATCGAGGTCGTCCAGGAGGGTGTGACTGGCGGATTGAGCGCAGGAGCATCGTCGGCGTCCTTCAAATCCAGCCCACCGGCGAATCCGCTGCTGCTCCCCGGCGCTCTGTCCGCGTCTTTGAGTTCGCCCACAGCGGTGGGCCTGATCCGATTGAAGGTATCTTGTAGGCGTCTTGCCTCTTCGGCCAACTGGCGCTGGTGCTCGGCATCGCGCAAGCGCTGCTGCTCGGCCGCTATCTGCCTCTGCCGGGCAGCTTCAGCGTCTGCTTTGGCGTTGGCTTTGGCGCGCTGCTTCTCCGCGTTCTTGGCGTCCATCTCGGCCTTATGCTTCTTCCTGGCCGCGGACATCGCAGCGATTCGGTCCTTCCACGCCGAGATTGGGTCGGAGGTTCCGGACGAACTGGAGCCGGAAGAAGCACCGCATCCAGTGGAGGCGGGCCTGCCGTCTTCGCAGAGCGGCTGGCCGGGATCGGGCGCCTGGGGCAGGTTTTGCGCGTCCACTCGATCCGGCAGCAGAAACCCGGCAAGCAGTAGACCACCCGCCAGCCAATGCCGGGGCCACCGGTGGAGATTTGTGCTGCGCGTCAAGCGGTTCGGTGACGTTCCAAAAGGAGAGAACCCAATAGCACAACTCGGTAATCTCATCACGTGATCGATCCCAGGGGTGGCTCCCCCGCCATGAATGCCGCTCCAGCCATTCCGCACACCCTTGCATCCGTGACCCTCGGAGTCGCAAACGCAAAATGAGCGCCGCCTCTTTTCCTCCGCTGGCCGCCCCTTCTTGGGGCCAAACCTCAACTCACACTTAGGAACTCACGACCCCAGAGAAAACTCTTGAACGCAAGCATGTTACACCCATCCGCGTGCGGTCTGCCAAGTGCCATTACCGGAAGAGATGGTGGAGTCGCAACTGCAAGTCCCTTGACGAAAATGCGCCTGCGCGGCAGCGGGACGGAGACGGTCCATGAGTGCCGCCGCGCTGTGCCGATCGCCAGGAGCAGGCAGGGTTGGGGAACAGTTGGTCATTCGCACAGAACCGGAAGGACAGATTCTCACATGGAGACCCGGTTCGAGTGCGAATCGTGCCGACTACTTCGTAATCTTGTTATGGCCCACTGCCGATGGATTGAACCAGCACGGTACCAAGATGAGTCGGGAGCATTGCATTTGCGTCGACCGGAGCCGATCAGGCCAAATTCCTGTTTAGAGGGGTTTGCGGGTTGGACTGGGAGTTGAGATCCCGCCTTTTCGAGGGATCTTGTCATATCTAACTTGTTCATTCTAAATATGGTAGGCACGACTGGATTCGAACCAGCGACCTCTTCCGTGTCAAGGAAGCGCTCTAACCAACTGAGCTACGCGCCTGCAAACCAATATTAGGTAGTCTATCAGGATCGGGGCCGCGGGGAAAGATGCACTGCCGCGCCTGCCATGCTGTACCATCGTTGACTGACGAGCAATTGCCCTTCGCCAGGGGGCGAATTCGCGCGATTCCATCGCGAACGCGGTGTTTTTGACTTTTGGCGAAAGGTTGCCACGCCTTGGCCCGGCGCGGGAGAAGACGGTCCCGCGGCCGGCCCCGGTTCCAGGCCAGGCAGTTCGTCTGCCAACACTCCGAATTCGCTATGAACGACGCCACAAGTAAAGATTTGAGCCCATTCCGCACCGCACCCAACCTGCTCACGCTGTTGCGCATCTGTCTGGCGCCGTTTCTGGTGGCCGCCATTCTGGACGAGCACTTTGCGCTCAGTTTTGGCCTCTTTGTGGCTGCGGGGCTGACCGACGCGCTGGATGGCATGGTGGCCCGCTTGCTGAAGCAGCGCACCGTGCTGGGCGAGTACCTCGATCCGGTTGCCGACAAACTGCTGCTCAGCACGCTGTTTCTGGTGCTCATGCACAAAGGGCTGATTCCGGCGCGGGTCACGGCGCTGGTCTTCGGGCGCGACGTGGGAATCCTGGTGGTGGCGGCCATTCTGTACGCCGCGGTGGGCAGGCGGGAGTTCAAACCGAGCATCTTTGGCAAGGCCAACACCTTGGCCCAAGTGGCCGCTGTGGCCGTTGTGCTCTTGCAAAAAGTCACAACCGTGCCGTGGGTGGCGTTGTGCAGCACGGTGACTCTCGACGCCACCATGGTGCTTACGGCTGTTTCGGGCTTGCACTACGCCTGGATCGCCTCCAGACGGTCGAATCCCCCGCCCGCCAACGGAAACGGACGGAAATGACGAGCCCCTGGCGCCTGTGCAGGCTCTTGGCCGTTGTCTCTTTCACAGCGGCCGTGTTCCTTGCTTCGGCCTGCGCGGCCAGAATGGTCTACCTCCCGCCAGGAGGCTTCTTCCCGCCGTCATTCGTAACGCACTCTCTGATGCTGGTTTTCTCTGCCGCGGCGATATTGGCCCTCTCGAAAGGCCGCGTGGAGGCCTTTGGGGTCACCAAGGGGTCGTACCCTTTCAGCCCGCGCATCCTCTGGTGGCTGCTTCCGGTGGCGGCGTTTTCCATTGTGGGTGCAATTGCCTCAAGGGGCGCCCACAGCGCCGACATGCTCCTGGGATTGACAAGGATTCAGATCGTAGTCTTTGTGTGGATCTGGGCGAGTCTCTGCGAGGAGACGCTGGTCCGGGGCCTTTTGCAGTCCTGGTTGAGCCGAATCGCCGGCACGGGTTCCAGCACCCGGAATTGGATGAGCTTGCCGGTCCTGGTGAGCGGGCTGTTCTTCGGCGCCATGCACCTGCTGCTCGTCAAGCGGATGGGACCCGCTGCAATCCCCGTGGTCGCGATGGCTACCTACCTTGGATTGGTCGCGGCGCACTACCGGGAGAAAACCGGTAGCCTCCTCCCGGCGATTCTGCTCCATGTGCTCTTCAACATGGTTGGAGTATTGCCGCTTTGGGTTGTACAGTGGGTGCGAGCTGGCCTATAGCGGCCCTGAATCTCAAACTTGCATGGCTTCACGCGCCTCGCCAGACTTGCCTGGAGGCGGGAGTGCTCACCGGCGAGCGCAGCGCGCCACGCACCTTTGCGGTGGTTCAGGAATCTTCCAAGCTGGGTTCTGTATCGACGGCCTCTTCGAGCTCCATATCTCTAAACTCTTCGGAGTCAAAGACTTCGCCACATTCCATGCACTCAACAAACTCGGTGTCTTCGTGCCGGGAAACTATGCGTACCCTGGGATGTTTGCAGATGGTTGCCATCTCTCGTTTTATCGGTTGAATGAACAGCTCTTTCCGCAAGATTGTATCGGTCTTTTGCTCAATTTAAAACTGGAATCTGTCGATTGTTTTCTCCCTGTCCCGATTTTTTGTCAGATCGCCGCCTCTATTTCAAATTGCGCTTGATCTCCTCGGCCAGATTGTGCCCGCTGGCCCTGGCCTTGTTGCTCCAACTGCCGCCATTGATCGCCACCCCCTTGGTGATGAACTGCTGAAGCAGCTTCTGGTCGCCGCGACTCCGTAGAGTGACCTCAGCCTGCACCTCGCCGGCCGCCAATCGGGTGTCACGGAACTTGACGATCTTGCACTCCAGCACCACCGCGTTGGCCGCATCGGCATCGGAGATCGTGCCGCCATCCTCGACCACTTTCCCGAAAATACCCGTCTTGGCCAAGTCTTCACGCATCCTGTCATAGGCCCCATTCAGGTACTCAACCGGCAGGTCTGTGCTGGCAGCATTGGTCATGTGCTTGACTTCAACCACGTTGTATTTCGGCTGGGCGTTTTCCTTGGCCGCGGCTGGGAGCCAGGCCGTGGACAGCAGGGCGGCCAAGATCGTCCATGAAGCGTAGCGTTTCATTGCATCTCCATTCGTTCTTCCGAACCCTCCTGAAACGTTGGATTCGGGTTGGTCGCGCAAGCTTAAGGCGATGATTTCTGGCTTGTACCGATCATTCGCCGGGCTCCTGACCGGTTGGCTCAGCGGGGACTTTTCCCTTTTGGGCTGCCGCCGGCAGACACGATGACTACCAAAATTACAGACGCGCGCCGGCGCGCTGCTGTGACCGATGTCACGACAAAAGCGCACGGATGGGAATGAATCCATGAAGATCCCGCGGCTCGCTTGAAATCCCGACAGAAACGGTCGTATACTGAATGCGGACCGAAGAAGTCGGATATTGACATGCTCAAGTTGACCAAAAAAGCCGATTACGGATTGATCGCGCTCAAGTACTTGGCCGAGCACCCCGAGAAGCCCGCTCTCAGCGCCAAGGATGTGGCCGATGCCTACGGGATTCCCGCGCAGTTGCTGGCCAAGATCCTGCAGTTGCTCACCAAGAAGGGCCTTCTGCGCTCCCAAGCCGGAATGAACGGCGGCTACGCTCTGGCGCGCGAGGCGCGGGCGATATCGGCCTACGAAGTGATTCTGGCCATCGACGGGCCGTTCTTCATTACCTCCTGCACCAAGGGAACCAAATCCTGCGAGCTGACCCCGAGCTGCACGATCAAGGAGCCGCTGGCGCGGGTGAACGAAACCATTGCCGGAGTGCTGAAGAGCATCAGTATTCAAGACCTGGCGGAACACGAGCAGCCGGCGGGACATGCCCGCGAAGCCAGCACGCTCGTTTCATTAACGCTGTAGAGCAATCTTCCCCTTCCGCGCTAAGCGGAAAACAGTTCTGACGAGTATGGAGACCGCAATGAGCACAGTTGCCAGCCATGTTGAAGTACCTGCAAGCGTAAGCCTCCCGATTTATATGGATAACCACGCCACCAGCCCGCTGGACCCGCGGGTGCTGGAGGCGATGATGCCGTACTTTACCAGCAAGTTCGGCAATGCGGCCAGCCGCAACCACTCCTTTGGTTGGGAAGCGGAACAGGCCGTGGAGACGGCTCGCGAGCAGATCGCCAAGCTGATCGGCGCCACCGCCAAGGAGATCATCTTTACCTCGGGCGCAACGGAAAGCAACAACCTGGCCATCAAGGGCATCGCGGAGATGTACCGCGAGCGCGGCAATCACATCATCACCCAGGTGACCGAACACAAGGCAGTGCTGGACACCTGCAAGCGCCTGGAAAAGCACGGCTATCGAGTGACCTATCTGCCGGTCAAGGCCGACGGGCTGATCGACATGGACGACCTGCGGCGGGCCATGGACGAAAAGACCATTCTGGTCTCCATCATGGCCGCCAATAACGAGATCGGCGTCCTCCAGCCCATCGCCGAGATCGGCAAGCTCTGTCATGAGAAGGGGGTCCTCTTCCATACCGATGCGGTGCAGGCGGTAGGCAAGGTTCCGGTCGACGTAATTGCCGACAACATCGACGTGCTTTCGCTATCCGGCCACAAGATTTACGGCCCAAAAGGCGTGGGCGCTCTTTATGTTCGCCGGCGCAATCCCCGTGTGCAGATCGCGGCGCAGATTGACGGCGGAGGTCACGAGCGCGGCATGAGGTCCGGTACGCTGAATGTGCCAGGAATCGTCGGACTCGGCAAGGCCTGCGAAATCGCCCAGCAGGAGATGGCGACCGAAGCGGCCTACCTGACCGGCCTGCGCGACCGGCTGAGGAACAAGCTGGAGTCGGAATTGGACTACGTTCACGTGAACGGCTCCTGGGAGCACCGTCTGCCGGGCAACCTGAACATGAGCTTTGTGTACGTCGAGGGTGAGTCGCTGCTGATGGGCATCAACGACGTAGCGGTCTCCAGCGGTTCGGCCTGCACCTCGGCCACGCTCGAGCCTTCCTATGTATTGAAGGCCCTGGGATTGGGCGACGACGTGGCGCACAGTTCGATTCGCTTCGGACTGGGCCGCTTCAACACCGTGGCCGAGGTGGATTATGTGGCCGCCAAGGTAATCGAGATTGTGAAGCATCTGCGCGAGCTTTCGCCGCTCTACGAGATGGTGAAGGAAGGCATCGACCTGACCAAGATTCAGTGGGCAGCGCACTAAGATGGCAGCTTTTAGCTTTTAGCTTCTAGCTATTAGCTAGTTGGTGCCGGTCGAAAAGCTCAACGGATGAACATTACGGCTTCCAGCTAAAAGCTAGAAGCTGAAAGCTAGCAGCTAAAAAGCGGCTTCCCCCCGCAAAAGGAGCAAACGAATGGCGTACAGCGACAAGGTAATCGACCACTACAACAACCCCCGCAATGTGGGCCAACTGGACAAGGCATCGACCGAGGTCGGCACTGGATTAGTGGGCGCGCCGGAGTGCGGCGACGTGATGCGGCTGCAAATCCGCGTCAATCCCGCGACCCAGGTGATCGAGGAGGCCAAATTCAAAACCTTCGGCTGCGGCTCGGCGATTGCAAGCTCGTCGCTGGCCACCGAGTGGATCAAGGGCCGCACCGTGGACGATGCCCTGGCTATCAAGAACACCGACATTGTGAAGGAACTATCGCTGCCGCCGGTGAAGATTCACTGTTCGGTGCTGGCCGAGGACGCAATTCGCGCGGCCATTGGCGACT
>Ga0181529_10006675_pt1 | contig 11661 bp, 10 predicted proteins | sample PEATcosm2014_Bin_36_FD_119763 | JGI IMG/M metagenome (GOLD analysis project Ga0181529, IMG submission 119763) | Peatland microbial communities from MTU Mesocosm Facility, Houghton, MI, USA - PEATcosm2014_Bin10_30_metaG | ecosystem: Environmental > Terrestrial > Soil > Wetlands > Peat | place... | reverse complement strand
TCCGAGCAACGATATCGATGGCTTCGACGCGCGCTCGAAGCTGGCCATCCTTTCCGCGCTGGCGTTCGGCGAGAGAATCACGCCGGCGGATATTTTCACGGAGGGGATTCGCCGCATCTCGCCCCTGGATTTCCAGTATGCCCACCGCCTGAGCCACACCATCCGATTGCTCGCGGCGGCGCGCCAGACGCCGGAGGGGTTGATCCTGTCGGTGCGCCCGGCCCTGATTCCGCAGACCGCCATTCTGGCCAGCGTGCGCCACTCCTACAACGCCATCTGGGTGCAGGGAACCTACGGCGAGGATACGTTCTACTACGGCCGCGGCGCCGGTCCCAGACCCACCGGGGTGGCCGTGGTGAGCGACCTGATGAGGGTGGCGCGCGAGATTCTCTCCGGCAGCCCGACGCGCGTCTCGCCGTTCGCGCATCAGCGCCTGGGCCAGTACAAGCCCATCCCGGTGACGCTCCAGACCCGCTCCTATTACGTGCGGTTCCGCGTGGTCGACCAGCCTGGTATCATTTCGGCGCTCTCGGGCATCCTCGCCGCGAAACACATCGGCATCGAGGCCGTGCTGCAATTGCCGCACGAGAACAAGCGGGATCTGCCGTTCGTGATCACGCTGGAGCCTACCACCGAGGAAGCCGTGCGCCAGGCCGCCGCGGAGATGGCCCGGCTCGCTTTCCTGGTGGAGCCGCCCCTGGTGTTGCCGATGGAGCCGCCTCTATAGCGCGGCGCGGAGCGTGGCTTGTGCCATAATGCGTACCGATAGGAGGTCGTTCATGCCGCCTCAATATTGGGTGCGATGGATGTCCCCGGCCGCAGCCGCGATTCTGTTGCTGCCGGCGCTCGGCCAGATCACATCGACCAACAACGCCTGCACGGAAGTCGGGTCCGATGGGACCAGCGGGAGTAGCTGCAAGGCGGCTCAGGATCTGGCGCGTCCCGTGGCTGTCGGCGGCCGCGTGATGCTGGAGGATGGCACTCCTCCGCCCGCACTCGTCATCATCGAACGCGTATGTAACGGCTCCTCTCATTCGGAGGGCTACACCAATAGCCAGGGTTACTTTTCGATTCGGCTGGGCGACGCCGCTCAGGCTGTGGCAACCGCCAGCGAAGGGTCGGGCGGCATCGGCCAGACGCTCCCGCCAGGCACGAGCCTGGGAGCGGCGGACATGGCATCCATGGGGGAGGCTGGCGCGGGCCTCAATACGGGCGCTCGTTTCGCCAACTGCCAATTGAGGGCCCGATTGAACGGCTACCGGTCGCAAACCGTGAGCTTGCGCGATCACGATGCGGCGGCTAACCCGGACGTAGGCGTCATCCTGCTGCATCGGATCGTCAAAGGGGAGGAAACCGCCGTAACGGTCACCAGCCTGAAGGCGTCCAAACCGGCCCGCAAGGCTCTCGAAAAGGGCATGGATCTGGCGAAAAAGAAGAAATTCGACGCGGCCATGGATAGCCTGCGGGAGGCCGTCAAACTGGATCCCAACTTCGCTCTTGCCTGGTGCGAACTGGGTAAATTGCAGGTGGCTCACGGCCACGCCGGGGAAGCCCGCCAATCGTTCGAGGCTGCCGTCAAGTCCGAACCCCGCTGGCCGGACCCGCTGCTCGAACTGTCCATGCTCGACCTGCGCACCGGCAACTGGCAGGAACTGGCGGATAGAACCGGCCGGATTCTGAGCCTCAATTCCTTCGACTACCCCGAGGTTTTCTTTTACAACGCCGTGGCCAACTACAACCTCGGGCGCCTGGAAGTGGCGGAGAAGAGCGTGCGCTCGGCCGAGAGGCTCGATACGCGGCACCAGTATCCGCCGATCCCGCACCTCCTGGGCGATATCCTCGCGCTTCATCGCCAATATGCCGAAGCCGCCACCGAGTACCGCCGCTACCTGGAGCTGGCGCCAAAAGCCCCCGACGCTCCCGCCGTGCGCAAGCAGTTGGAAGATGTAGAGAAACGGGCTGCCGAGACCACGCAAGTGCCGCGGTAGGCCGCAAGGTGGGCCGCGTGCTGTGGCGAGCGACGCCACCAGCCAGGCCGCGCCCGGATCGCAGCGGCCCTGCCGGAGCGGCGCCCGCGCGGAGAAAACGATATCGCGGGCCTGTTGTCTTGGAACCTGCCGGCCGCGGTTATGGCTTTCGCGGTTCGAACTTTACTTCAACCTCGGTGTCCACTCTGACGGGTTTGCCGTGCTGGACCGTGGGCTGATAGCGGAACTGAGACCACGGCACACTCTCACAGAGCTGCTTGCCGGTCTGCAGATCGGAGATCTTCCCCAGCGTGTCGATGACCACTTTGCAACTGATGGTTTCCCCCGCGGGATCCCAAAGCGGTGCGGGTTGGACGGTCGGGCCCTCAATCAGAAGAGCGCGTTGTTTGTCCGCTGCAACAGTAACTTCGGGGGCGTTCTTGTCTTCGGCCGCGGCGTCTTTCTTCGGTTCCGTGGAAACGGTGGTGATGTCCTTGTCCGTGGCGGGCCGTATCCGCACCACCAGGAACAAGGCTCTGGCGGGATAGCGCTGTATCACGCCCTTCACAAGCGAGACATTCGCATCGAATTCGTCGAACGCCAGGTTGTTCCAGGCCGCTTTGACGACGTGCTCGCAGCTTGCTTGCAGCGGATAGCCGTTCTTGCCCTGGTCGGGATCGCCAATATCGTCAATGGCCTTTTGCGCGTAGACTCCCTCGGCGACATACTCGTTCCCGTGGACTATCTCAACGGGCGTCTTGAAGAACAGCCGGTAGCGGCGCATGCCTTCCCAAAGATACACGGAAGGTCCGCCGGCGTTCAGAGCGGCGTCGGTGGCGCCCGATTCCGTCAGAACCTGGGCCTTCCCCTGGATTTTGTCCAACGGGGTCGCGGCTTTCTTGGACCCTGCGTCCGATGGGCCGCTGGAGCAGCCGGCCAATGCGGTAAGCGCGATTACGAGAAAACAGAAGATGCGTGTGTTGCGGTTCATGCGTCATGCCCTCGCTTTCAAGATGCTTTTGTCCGCATTTGAAGGTAGCACGTGGCGTGATCGCTTACAACGGCTCGGTTTCCCGTTCGTCCCTGGCCGGCGGCGTTTCATCCCATGCGCAGCGATTCGGGGCTGGTATGGGGAAGGAATGAGGCGCCCACGAACTCGTCCATGTAGCCGGGGAGTTCCGAGAGATCTACATAGGTGACGCGCGTGAGATAGCCTTCGATCTCGGCGAAGAACTCGCGCGAGAGCAGGCTCAGGGCGGCGCCTTCGAGCGAGCCGTTATCGATGTAACCGTAGCGGCCGGGCGGGATGTCCGGCAGCAGCCCGATACCCACCGCGGCCGGCAGGTTGAGGTACCGGCCGAAGTTGCCCGAAACGAACGCCCGCTCGATGCAGGGACCGGGAGCCAGCGAATCCACCAGCGTGCGGATGCCGGCGAAGACCGCCGCTTTGGCGCGAATCAGGCTCGCCAGATCCCGTTCCCAAAGCGCCACCCGCTTGTCCGCGGAGAGCGCGATCGCGGCGCCCCACTTGCCTTCCACGCGGCGATCGGCGGGCACGCGCGCCGTCAGCCGGCCGGCGCGGTCGATCCAGCCGGCGCGGAACAGCGCGTCCGCCAGCGCGATCAACCCCGATCCGCACACGCCGCGGACCCGCCCGCCGCCGATCACCGAAAGCGCCACCGCGCCGCTTTCCCCGCCGATGGCAGCGCCGTCCACCGCACCGCGGTCCGCGCGCATGCCGCAGCGGATGCCGCCCCCTTCGAAGGCGGGACCGGCGCTGCACGCGCACGCCAGCGCGAAATCGGCGGTGCCGAAGACGATCTCGCCGTTCGTCCCGAGGTCCACGTACAGGGCCATCTCCGCCGCTCGCGAGAACCCCGCGCGCACGGCCCCGGCCAGGATATCGCCACCCACCCACCCGCCGGCGCCGGGGATGGTGTACACGGGCGCGCCGGCGCGGCCGGGCCATCCCAGGGCTTCGGCGCCGACGGGAGGAAACGCCAGGGCGCGCGGCTGGGAGGGTACGCGGCGAATTCCCGAGGGGTCTTCGGCCAGCAACAGGTGAATCATGGTGACATTGCCAGCCACCGCGTAGCCGCGGATGCGCCCGGAATCCAGGCCCGCCGCCTCCGCCGCATCGGCGATCATGGAAACCACCGCCCCGCGAACGGCGGATGCGAGTTCGCCCAGCGCACCCTTCTCCGCCGCGACGATGCGCGAGATCACGTCGGCGCCGCGCGAGATCTGGGGATTGTAAGCCCCGGCTTCGCCCACGACTGTGCCATCGGAAAGGCGGATCAGCAGCAGCCGCAGCGTGGTGGTGCCGATATCCAGCGCGACGGCCAGATCCTCCGGGCCGCCCGATTCCACCAGCGGCGCAAGCGCGAGCGGCCACGGAGCCCACGCCGAAAGCGGGTGCACGCCGGTACACCGGTCGCCCGAGGCGAGCTTGGGAAGCTGCGCCTCCACCAGCGGCTCGACGGTCAGCGGCCCGTGGACCGGCGTGAGGCAGGCAAGCACTTCGGGCGCACCGGATTCCCGCCGCAGCACGCGGTACTCGGGCACCTGTCCTTCGAGAATGCGGACCAGGCAGCGCCCGCACGCGCCCCGTCCTCCGCATTCCGCCCGCATCGGCTCGCCGGCCAACTCGGCGGCGCGCAGGATGCTGCTGCCGTCCAGGGCGAGAGTGGAACGGCCGGAGGGCGAGAAGTGGATGCGGTGGGTCATGCGCGCTACCTCTACCCAAACGCGAGCCGGCCGACGAGGCCGTCAGCGGGTCCGGGGAGCACCCTCCCGGGCGTCCGCTCCACAATGGACGTTGGCCGTGCGGCCAAAGCAACGATATGTGGCATCAGTCAACCGGGCAGCGAGCCAGTTTGAAAAGCCCCGGCCATTTCCCAGGATATATCTTCCTTTCAGCCCGGGTTTTGCGCGCGGGTGCTTGACAGATCTGGGGAAACAACGGCCGGTTCGGCGTCCGCATGAGGATGCGCCCGCCCAAAATGGTCCGATGATCCGCGCAACCCGTTTGATTGCAGCAGAGGAACTCTGGCCTCCGCCCATTTTGGGCGGGCCGGGCGACAATCGCCGTTGGTTCTGGGCCGGATTAGCGGGCGGGGACCTCCCTTTCCGACTTCGGTTGCGCATGCCAGCAGTCCGACGGCCAGCGCGGTTGTGAAAGTTGTTCCCGGTCCCCGATGGCCGGAGCTTCAGACCACGCGGCGCAGGGGAGTCCGAAACCGGGGGTGAGTTTCCGGAGAGGCGCCACGTCGGCGCTTTGGCCGATGCCCGGCCGGTTGACACGGCTGGACCCGCAGGTAGCGAACCCCCTCAAGCGCCGCCGCTTCTTGCCCACGACCACATTCCGGTAGGAAGGGGATTTCGCCAGCAGCCCGGTAATGCCTCCGACCGGCGCGCAAGCGCCTCAGGCACGGGCCCTCGGCGCCGATGGGATCCTCGCGCCGATCCGGCTGGGGTGGCGCCTGCGCGGGCTGATACAATTTGGGTTCGTCCTGGATAGAGAGCGCAATATCTATGGGAGCCCGCATGGGACTGGACGCGGTGGTCTTCTGCGACTGCGTTGAAAAGGGGCGGCTGACCGTGCCGCATCCCTATCCTCGCCTGCTCTACATTGCCAGCAACGGCTCCCCCGAAATTCGGTCGAGGAACCCAGCCAAGGTTGACGAACACGACAAGTGGATGAACTTACCCCCGTGCGAGCACGAAGGTATGATGTTCGATGCCTGCAATCTTGGCAACGCAGGATCTATCTCGCATCTTTACGAGGTCCTGTCGGGGGCAATCACGGGGCGCAGGCGGGCTTACCCCGTGCTACTGGGAAAAGTGCTCTATAGCGGGGCTCACACCGGGGACTACCTCGCGGTGACGGACGTCCGGAGGCTCTCGGCCGAGCTTGACCAACTGAGAGAGGCGATGCCCTCGATGGCTGCCCTTTCGGGGGAAGACGCACGGCGAATCGAATTGGCTGTTGGGGAACTGAGGCGGTTGGTGAAGAGTGCGCTGGCGGTTATCAAGCCCATCGCCTTCTGAAATTGGTTATTCGCACCGGGTAAAGAGGTGGCCGAGCGCACTGGTCGGGAGGACGAGCACCAATGACCGACATCGAAAAAGCGGAACAGCTCTTCCGGGATGCGGGGCTGGGCTTCCCAGCAATTCCAGAGGAACTCGCGGGGCAGTTGACGGAGCGGGGCCGATGGCTTTTCTCGACCCGGCCGATCGACACGTCACCCTACAATCTTCGGCACTATGTAGATGAAGTCGACCGAACTCAGGTTAAGGATTACGCCCTGCTCTGTCACTCCGGGCACGGCATCAACTCCTATGCGATTCAGTACTACCTTGTGCAGAGATCTCTCTGCATGTTCCTTCACCTTGCTTGGGGTGGCGTGTACATGGATGCCAAAGCATCTGCCGCGCAGATCCGCGACTGCTTTCCGGCGGTACACTAAACAGGGGCCGGAGTTGCAAAACGGGAATTCCGGCAATCGCGGGTACTTGGATGAACAAGAACGTACGTTGTGAAATCAAGAGGGTGCGCGATGGAAAACCACGGTGGGACGAGATCTCTATTGAGGACGCTCTAGGGCTTGATCGAACCGAGCCGAAGCGTTGCCCAGAATGCCACGGCGAAATGAGAGCCCACCGAGCCGGGAAGGCGCCTTCGGCACCGGCGCACTTCGAGCACCGGGAACGCCACCATGGCTGCTCTCACAGCATGGAGTTTGACGGAACAGCTAGAATCCATCCTCACCCGCTGGAATAGACTCCAGAACCTGGATGAGCAGCCTATGGCGATACGGCCCAAAATAGACCTGTGCGCCCGGAGCGTCGAGATTGAAGGCAAAGGCGACTCCGTCTATTCGGTCTACAGGGACGTTAGGGGCCATCTGTGTAACCATGAAATGGTCCCCGCGACGCTCGTGCAGCGCGAGACTCGCGCGGAACAACTTGAGTGAGTCCGCGTGACAGGCATAGCCAAGTATGTCGGTGCTACTGACACTGGAGACCTGAAGAACCCGTGGGCCGTGATGCCAGAATGGCCCGCCGGGCGCTTTGAGGCCCTGGCGACGGAATAGTTGGAGCAGAGGTGCTCTATGTACAAACTGAACAAGACAGAGAATCAGCTCACCAAACTCAAAGAAACGACCCTTAGCGACCAAGGGTTGCTGGAGCGGTTCGACCTGGAGACATGGATTGCGGGATCTCCCGGCGTGCTAGGGGAGGACCTCCTTGTCCTGGCAACTGAGTACATTCTTCCGAGCAAACTGCGAATCGATATCCTGGCGCTCGACAAGAGTGCCAACATCGTCGTCATCGAACTGAAGCGCGACCAGTCCGGCAGCGACATTGAGTGGCAAGCCATCAAGTATGCCTCGTACTGTTCCAACCTGACCGCCGACGAGATCTATGAGATCCTCGCTGAGACGAAAAAGATCGACACAGATGCGGCCCGCGATCAGATCGAGGAATTCATTGATGAGGAACCTGATCAACTCAACCACGAGCAGCGGATTATCCTCGTCGCCCGAGACTACCACCCGGACGTTGCCTCTGCCGTGTTGTGGCTTCGGGAGTATGAGATAGACGTTCGCTGTGTACGGATACCGTCGTTCGTCGACGCGGAGGGGAACCTCTTTCTGAACCCGGAAGTGATTATTCCACTGCCCGAAGCGGAGGTGTACACCACGGGCCGGGAGAAGAAGCAGCAGAAGCAGCGAGACCCTGCGCGGAGCGTCTTTTCGTTGGAAAAGGGAAACTTCACCCCGGCGGAATTGGAGCAACGCCTGCTTTCGACACTGAACAGGGATAGTTACCTGACGCCACGCCTCGCGGCGTTCCTTGACATTCTGCTGTCCGCTGACCGCACATTTGAACGAGAGGAACTGAAGAAGGCTCTCGTGGAAAGAGGAATAGGTAGCGGGGCCGGCCAAGCCGGCCACTTTCTGAGCGGCCTTTCCTCGTTCCTCACCAAGAAGTCGAATCCTCATCTGAGGCAGCTCATCACCTTCGAAGGAGGAAGCCGGGCGGGCCAAATCAAGGACCAATTTCGGATCGTCAGCGAGTACCGCCCGCTTGCGGAAAAGGTGCTCCGGAGTTGGCGCGACGACTCTAGCCCCAAAGACGGTACTGCGTGAGCCGGGGCGTCCCAGGAGCGATCTCTCTCAGCGCCGCCGCTTCCCGGCCCCGACCGCCGTTCCGGTAAGAAGGGGATTTCGCCAGGAGCCCGGTGATGCCCCCGGCCGGCAGCGCAAGCGCCTCCGGCACGGCGCCCAGTTCGGCCCCGATGAGACCTTCGCGCCGGCCGGCGAGGGTGGTTCCGGCTCCCAGGCGCGGCCCCACCGCCGCGGCCGTCTCAGAGGGGCACCGCAGGTCTCAGCGCCGCTGTGCGCGGCCAGCCTCATGCGCTTAGACGATAGCCGGCGAGCGCCATCCTTTCGGCGTAGCAGTATTGGAAATCGGGGTCGGCGGCGAGCTCGACATGGCGCGACAGCTCCCCGACTTTCCGCATCCGGAATTGGCGAGTGGAAGGTGCCAGCAGCAGCATGCGCGCCCCGCGCAGCGCACTGTTGCCCACTGGCTCGACGGGCACATCCTCGGGCAAGAGTCCGATGGTGCGTGCGCTCGCTTGCCGAATGTAGTTGCCGAACGCGCCTGCCAGGCAGACCTTTTCCACGCCGCCCGCGGCGAGCATCGACAGGCCCGCCGCCATGGCGCCTTTGGCCAGTTGCAGCTCGCGGATGTCGCTCTGCGCCAGCGCGACGGGGCCCTCGAGCGGCAGGCGCTTATCCGCGGTCCGCAGGAGGCCGTTGGCCCCGATCAGCCCTAGTTCGACGCCGCACGCCGCCGCATCCACCAGGCCGCTGCCGCAGATACCGCGCGCCGCGCCGCCGCCGATCGCGTGGCAGTCGAGCCCGCCGTCGCGCACGTGCACACTGTCGATGGCGCCCGTGCCAGCGCGGATCCCCGCGCCAATGCGCCCGCCTTCAAACGCTGGGCCGGCGGCCGTCGACGCGCACAGAATCCCGTGCGCCGATCCCACCACCACTTCACCGTTTGTCCCGATGTCAAGGAGCGCGCACGGCCGCGTCTGCTCGTCCAGGTGCGTGGCCACGATACCGCAGAGCAGGTCGCTGCCCACGAATCCGCCCAGGCAGGGCAGGAACTCCACCGGCCCCGGCCATCCCAACTCCCCATCCGCGAAACGGCAGGCGCCCAACGCGGGCGACACGAACGGCGCGTGCGTCAGCGGCTCCACATCCAGGCCGCAGAAGAGATGGTGCATGGCGGTGTTGCCGGCCAGGAGCACTTCGCGGAGGGGCTGGCCACCAAGCATGCGGCCGAGCGTCTCGCGGACCAGGCGGCCCAGTTCGCCGGGATGGCGCAGGTCGTATTGCAATCGGCTCATCACGTCCGCCCCGTAGCGCGCCTGCGGGTTGAGCGCGGTCTCCACGCCCAGCACTTCGCCGCTCGCCAGGTCCACCACCTGGACCACCAGCGTGGTGGTGCCCAGATCGATGGCGGCGCCCAGTCCCGCGCGCGGTTCGAGGGGTACGGGCGTTTCGTCGGTGAGCACGCCGAGCGACCACTGCTCCGCTTCCACCACCACACGGCCCGCCGCGGAAGCGCAGCAAGCCAGGCGCCAACCGTCGCGGATCTCCCGCTCGCTGAGGGCGTCCCGCATCGTCGCGGTGACCGGCACGTCGCCGTCCAGCACCCGCACCTTGCAGCCGCCGCAGGCGGTCTCGCCGCCGCACGGGAATTCGACGCCCGCCTGGAAGAGCCGGTCGGCCAGCGTCTGCCGCGCGCGGGGATGGATCTCCAGCTTCACGACCGGCTGCGCGCAAACCGCGCCATAGCTTCCAGGTTGGCGTGCGGCGTGCCGCGCGGAACTTCGCAGCCGGCGCCCACAATGTAAGCTGCGCCCGCTTGCCGGTGGCATTCCGCCAGCGCCGCTTCCACCGACGCCGGCGTGCCGTCGCGCAACTCGCGCACCGGGTCGATATTGCCCAGCAGTACCTGCGTCTGCCGCATGGCGCCGCGCGCGTGGCCGAGCGGCGTCGGAAAATCCAGGTCGACGATGTCGGCGCCCGTCTGTCCCATGCCTTCCACTATGCGCCTGGTGTTGCCGCAGATGTGCAGCCGCACCGGCACACCGAGCGCGTGGATGGCGTCGACCAGCCGCCGCTCGCAGGGCAGCACATACTGCGCGTAGAGCTTGGGACCGATCAGCGAAGCCGCCGCATCGCCCACTCCGATCAGGGTGGCGCCAGCCGCCACCTGCGCCCGTGCGAACTCCACTTCCATCCGTACCGTGAAATCGAAGAGCGCTTCCACGAAAGGCACGTCGTCGAAGAAATCCAGCATCAGGGTGTTGAGCCCGCGCAGATCGGCGCTCATGGCGCACGGCCCTTCCACCCACCCTTCCACGATCCTGGTGGCGCCGGTGCGTTCCGCCAACAGCCGCACCGCCTCCACGCGGTCGCGCATGCGGCCGGGCGCGGCCGGGCCGGGCAAGCGCAGACCGGCCAGCTTGCTCTTCTCCCCGAGCAGCGCGCGGCTCTCCACAATCGCGGGCGGCTGATCGTCGAACCACTCTACGGCGGCGCCGAGGTCCGAGGCTTCGCGCGCCGGGTCGGAAATGGCCGATACATGGTCGAAGCCGAAGCGCTCCGCCACCGCTAGCTGCGCATCGGCCAGTACGCGGCAGTCGCGTGCGTAGTTGCCATAGCGCACGCCGGACAGGCCGGCCGCGAACATCATGGTGATGGGCATGAGCGGCAGCGAATCGGTCGATTCGCCGCGCAATTTCGCGAGGATGCGCTCCTTGCCCGTCATGGCTGCCGCACCTTCACCACCCCCGCGTCGAAGCTGGCCGCGATGCTTTGGCCCGGCTTGGCGACCACGAACTCGGCATCCGCCCACTCACCCTCCACCAGACGCCCAAGCCACGCCAGGTCGCCTGGCAGCCGCTCGAAACTCCAGCCATTCTCCGTAGCTTCGGCGGCCGCTTCGGCCGCGAACTTCCCGCCTGTCTCCAGGCCGGTTTCGATAAACGTGAGCTTGCCGTACTGCCGGCGGTAGCGCGTCATTTCCTCGTAAAGATAGCGCCCGTTGTCCTCGCCGTATTTGCGGATCAGGGCTTCCAGCGGCTCGTCGAACCCGGTGGTGTTGTGAGTCAACTGCTGCAAGCCCTTGCCGCGCTCGAGCCAACCGGTGGACCGGTAGAACGTGCCGGGGTTGGCGTCGAAGTACTGCTGGTAGCGTTCGCGGCTGCCCATCAGCAACGCGATGCAATCGTGCGCACGCGGCAGCACCAGCGGCGTATGCCGCGCCCTCAGCCCGTCGAGCCCGTTGCCGCAGAGCCCGTAGCCCAGCAGAATCGCCTGGTATGCGCCTTCCGGTGTGCGGTCCACCGCTTCCTGAATCTTCGCCGCCATGGGCTTGCCGCCCAGGTCGTGCAGTCCCTTGGGCAGAAACTCCAGGTCCACCTGATGCCGGGAATGCGCGCAGGCGTGGCACATTTCGCGGAACAGAACCTCGCACGCGATCAGCTTGAGGCGCATCGGGCGTTCACCAGGGCGCGGATGAAATCCGGCGTAGAGCCGCAGCAGCCGCCCAGAAACGAGGCGCCGGCCTCGCGCAGCGCCGCGTAGTACGAAGCGAAAAGCTCTGG
>Ga0181529_10006674_pt1 | contig 11661 bp, 8 predicted proteins | sample PEATcosm2014_Bin_36_FD_119763 | JGI IMG/M metagenome (GOLD analysis project Ga0181529, IMG submission 119763) | Peatland microbial communities from MTU Mesocosm Facility, Houghton, MI, USA - PEATcosm2014_Bin10_30_metaG | ecosystem: Environmental > Terrestrial > Soil > Wetlands > Peat | place... | reverse complement strand
TCACGCCCATCAGCATCAATCTGTCCTGGGGGTTAGAATTATGAATCCCAGAACCCGCAGCGGTAGCTGTTCTGAAATCATTGGATTGCATCTTTGAGGCGTGAATGTCTGATCCCCGCGAACTCTTGGTGGGTCTGCTGGACTACATCAAGGAACAGGCCAAAGTAGTTGACCCCAGAGGTTTTGTACTCGGGGCCACGAGTTCGTTTCTCCGGAGACGCCGTGACGTTGCGGGACTGACCGGGGTGGAATTTGACCTTCGCATTGAAGCAGACCATATCTGGATGCGAGTGCCGAGGTTGGTTGCAGAACCGCCTCCAGATCCCCCTGAAAGCCACAAACTATTTCTTCGTATCAATCCGAACCCAGAGGGCCAGCTACCGTCTCTTGATGAAACTGCCCTCACACACGCTTTGAACAGAGCTATCGAAGAACGGGTTGCTGCTGGTTCCGAAGACGAAAGGTCGATAGCGCGTTTTCAAGAAAAGTGGTGGAACACTGCTAACAGAGTATTGGAGTCGTATACAGCATCTTGGAGATCATGGGCAGCGATAGAGAAAGTTCGACGCAAGACAATCGCGCTGTACGGAGACCTGTTTGCGCTCATGCACCAAATGGAAGCAGAACAGACCAGCAAACCGCAAGAGCTTGTCTGGGGCATAGGTGTTTCAACGTGGCGAATTAGCTACGAGAACGGGATCATACCATTCGAGTACCCGTTCCTCACGCAGTCAGTTGAAATATCGCTCGATGATGATTCGATGGCGCTGGAATTACGCCCACGCGCAACAGATACCCGCCTGGAGTTCGATGCTATAGTCGCAAGTCGCGTAGACGGAGCCATTGACGTTGAACAAGCTGCCATTGAGCAACTAAACAAACATAAAGAACGCCCGGTGACTCCATTTGATCCCGGAAGCTATGCGGATATTTTAAAGCTGCTTGCTGGCAATCTCGACAGCAAGGGAATCTACCGCGAAGTGCTGGTGAATGATTCTCCAGTTCCTGTGCCCAGCGAGCATTTGGTTGTAACAGATTCCTGGGTACTTCTTTCTCGCCCAAGAACAGCCAACTACCTTTTCGATGATCTGAAGCGTCTTCAAACAAAGTTGAATGAGGGATGTATAATACCAGAAGGCCCTCTTTCCCTTGTTTCGCCCCCATCCGATCAGCCTATTACATTTGAAGCTGTCAGTTTTCGTGGCCTCTCCAGTAGAGGAAATTCTGACAGTTGCAATCCAGTTGAAGAATTATTTTTTCCTCTCCCCTATAACGATGAACAAGTCACCATCGTCAAGAATCTTAAACACGGCCCCGGAGTAGCGGTACAAGGGCCTCCTGGCACGGGCAAGACCCACACCATTGCAAACATAATCTGCCACTACCTTGCGAGTGGAAAGCGCGTACTTGTCACCTCAAGAGGAGATGCTGCCTTAAGCGTATTGCAGGAGAAGATTCCTGACGAAGTTCGTGCGCTGACAGTAGCTCTACTTGCCAGCGATAGGGATGGAGTCAGACAGTTTCAGGCATCCATTGAAGCAATACAGCATCGGGTGTCTCAGCTTAATCCGGAGTTGACACGCCATGAGATTGAACGGTGCCAAAGCTCAATAGATCGTGCCCACGCTGAATTGGCCTCAATAGACCGCAGAGTGGATGAAATTGCGCTGCAACAACTTTCTGACATTGAAGTTGATGGCGCTCCTATGCGGGCGCAAAAACTGGCGGAGTTAGTGGTAACAGGGCAGGAGTTGCACGGTTGGTTTGACGACACAGTATGCCTTTCCTCTGAGAATGCGCCGCCTTTTTCCGATAGTGATGCTGGGCGTCTACGAGATATTCTCCGCGCTCTTGGTCCTGACATTATCTATTCTCAGTCGAGAATACCTTCAGCAGATACGCTTCCTACTGTCTCTGAGTTAACTGCATTGCATGAGTTGCTGGTTCAGAGGGAACGAATTGAAGCTGATGTTGATAGTGTAGAACTGATTACGCTGAGGACGTTCACTCCCCGGACTCTGGAATATGCACGGAAAATGCTTGCGCTCATAGAAGAGGCTCTCGGCGAACTTTCAGACATCGAAGAATATGGTGAAAGCTGGCCTCTGGAGCTACGGATTAAATGCCGTCAGTCCTTGTTTGCGTCAGAACGTGATGCCCTAGAATCACTGCTACACGGATTGGATGATCTCATACTCTTAAACGCTGATTTCCTCAAGCGACCTGTAAGTTTTCCAGAAGAAGGTTTACAGCATTCAAGAACGCTCGAAGCTGTCAAACAAGCCGCAAATACCGGAAAGCCATTTGGCTTTATCGCAGTTGGCGCTGGCGATGCGAAAAAATATATTTCTTCCGTATTCATCGTTGGCCGCAGTCCGTCCACTATCGAAGAATGGCGGCACGTACAGAAGTTTGTCAGCTTCCACCGAAGCATTCAGGAGTTTTGCATTCGCTGGAACGCAGTCAAGGACTTGTTGTCTGTGCCCGCTCTTGAGGGCGGGTTCGGTGGGATGCGCCAGATTGTGAGCGTAGCGACAATTGCGCGTAAGGCCCACAAACTCGCAACGCTTTATGATGATGTGCTTGTAAAACAGGCGCGTGAAGTATTCAAGGACGTTCCACTCGATGCTCTGACTGGCGGTCGAGAGGAGTTGGAGTCTATTCGCCAACATCTCATACAAATACTGACACTCGACGAACTATCGCAAGCACCCGTGCAACGGAATGCACTTAACGAAAAAATTGCAGGTGGCTCTGGCCCTATTGTTGGTGATTTTCGTTCATTCTTGGAGACGATGCTTGGAAATCAATCGGTTTCAAGCGCGGCTATCTCCTCAAGGTATTCAGAGATTCTAGCAGAAATTCGCCGTATTGCTGGCCTCGGTTCGGACCTATCGTTTGTCAACGAGTATATAGACAAGATAATAGCTGCTGGCGCTCCAAAACTTGCACATCGCATACGCACAACGCCCGTATCCCCTTCGGGTGAAGACACAGCCTTACCGACTACATGGCGAGATGCTTGGACCTGGGCAAGAATTCGTGCCCACCTGGAACGCATTGAGGGAAGATCAGAACTCCTGTCGCTTGCTAATCGCAGGCGTGAACTGGAAAGTGGACTGGCACGTTTATATCGAGAAATGGTTGCGAAGTCCGCGTGGCTTGAAACCAAAAAGAATGCCACTCACAAAGTTCTACAGGCGCTTGCGGGGTATGCTATCGCAGTTCGTAAGATAGGCCAGGGAACGGGACCGAATGCAACAAGGTATCGGAGAGAAGCCCGTCAAGCCATGTATGAGGCGGCAGGAGCAGTTCCGTGCTGGATTATGAATCATCACCGAATCTCGGAGGCCATGCCCGCGGATATTGGGATGTTCGACTTGGTGGTTGTTGATGAAGCAAGTCAGTCCGATCTTTGGGCACTCCCTGCAATTCTTAGGGGAAAGAAGATTCTTGTCGTTGGAGACGATAAGCAGGTTTCACCTGACGGCGGATTTATAGACAGTGTTCGGATTCAAGAACTAATAGACCGTTTTCTTAGCAAGCAACCGTATGCCGCACAAATGGCACTTGGGTCGTCGCTATATGATTTAGCCGCTCGTGTATTTGCCGCGAATCAGGTAATGCTGCGTGAGCACTTCCGTTGCGTTCCGCCAATCATTGCATATTCAAATCGGATATTCTATAAAGGGCAGATTCACCCGCTACGGATTCCGCGAGCAACCGAGCGCATCGAACCTCCCCTCGTTGATATTTATGTAGAAGGAGGAACAAGAGATCGCCACGATTGCAATGACTATGAAGCTCAGGCAATCGCAGATGAGATCAATGAGATATTGAAGAACGATCAGTTTAGGGGTAGAACGATTGGAGTTGTTTCACTTCTTGGAACAGAGCAAGCAAAGCATATCGACTCTGTTGTGACTCAACAGTGCAATATGGCTGAACTGCGTAGAAGAAAGTTTTTGTGCGGTGATGCGCGGACGTTTCAAGGCAGCGAACGACACATCATGTTTCTATCTATGGTTGTGGACCCAATGAACTGCAAGGCCCTTTCTGGGAATATGTTCGATCAAAGATTCAACGTGGCTGCGAGTCGTGCCCAGGACCGTATGTATTTGGTGCATTCAGTAAAACTGTCTGATTTGTCGGATAAAGACTTACGTGTTGGTCTCCTCGTTCATTTCGATAATCCATTGGTCGTGGACAAAGCTGAAGCTGAGGTTCTGATTGATCGCTGCGAGTCAGGCTTTGAAAAGCAAGTGTACTCGGAATTGGTGTCCCGTGGATACAGAGTTACACCACAAGTAAAGACAGGCGCATACCGAATCGACATGGTAGTCGAGGGAAGCGGCGATCTACGTTTGGCGATTGAATGTGATGGGGACGAGTTTCACGGCCCTGATCGTTGGCAGCATGACATGAACCGCCAACGTGTCCTTGAGCGGGCAGGTTGGAATTTCTGGCGCTGCTTCGCTTCTACCTGGACGCTCAGGAAAGACGAGGTGCTTGAGGAGTTGACGCAGCGTCTCTACAGCATGGGAATCGAACCTATGGGCGCAATCGAACGTGCTACGCGACTAGTCGAAAAGAGAGTATGGAGATGTCAATCTGAGCAGACGGAATCTTCGCTTCAGCAACCTGGCAATGAATACAAAGGAGAGGCGAGTGAGCGTGATAACAGTTCTGTTCAATTGAGTTTTGCAATCTCCGATCGAGTTGTTGTGCCAACTCAAGTAGCAGCGGCGCTCAGCAAAAGTGAATTGAGCGCAACCGGCAAGGTTCCAACACCGATTACCAGCATTTCATCGTCGGTTGCAGTCGCGAGGAAGAATATCGAATCCGAAGTGCTGCCGCGAATAACGTCGCCTATGCGCGTGGAATCCAGACAAATGCGCATTCTCCAAAAGGGCGATAGGGTCACCTACATGACCAATAAGGGCAAGAAGCGCGCTGGAGTAATAGCCTGGACTGACGGCAAGCAGGTCAAGATTGATGATAACGGTGCAACTGTGAGCAAGAACGTGGATGATGTTATTGCGATCCAGAGTCCGGGTGCTGCTCAAGTGAACTGATAGCAAACGCTGGTAGCATGGCACGCCTGCAAGGGCTTTCGCAGGCGCGGGCTTTTTTAATAGTCGTAGCAGCTTTGCGACCGACAACTCTAATTGAAGAATTGGAGTAACCCGTAACATGCCTCTTGAGATCGTCCGAAAGCAAACGCCTGAGGAAGAGGAACTTCTTCGCAAACGGGAGGAATTGGCCTCCGTTCGAGCCGCCCTGGCAGAACGCGAACTGGAACTGGCCGATTTTCGCGCTCAGTTGAAGAGCTTCGAAGGCCGCTATCTGCGGCAGGTCGGCGTACTGTATGCCGAGTTGGATGACTGGGAAGCCAAAATCGCAGAGATTGAAGCCTCGCTCAAGCCTTCGGCGACGGCAAGCCAGCGTGCCCAGGAGACGAGAAAAAGGGCGGAAGAAACACACGAGGCTACTCATGGGGAGGCGTCGAAGGCGAGGGATTTTCAGCCATCGGCGGACCTGAGGAGTCTCTTCCGGGAAGCTGCCAAGCGTATCCATCCTGATTTTGCCAAGGATGAGGCAGACCGGGAACTCCGGACTCGGTTGATGGCTCAGGTGAACGCGGCCTACTGTCAGGGGGATGCCGACGCTCTCCAGCGAATCCTTGACGAGTTCGGGAACTCGCCTGAATCCGTGCAGGGTGAAGGTGTCGGGGCTGAACTTGTGCGTATCATCCGTCAGATTCATCAGGCAAGAAAGAACATCGCGGCAATCGATCAGGAATTGGAAAGCCTACGCGCCAGTGAGATCGCACAATTGAGGCAGGACGTTGAAAAGGCCGAAAAAGAAGAGCGGGACCTTCTTGCGGAGCTTGCGGTCAGCGTTCAAGCGCGGATTGCCGACGAAAAGAAAAGGTATGACGGTCTCGCGATGGAGCTAAAGAAGCATGGCCGATAATCATGACCTCTTGATTCTGTCGAATCGGGGCGACTCTTCGATTGTCTTGTCGGAACCTCGATCCAGCCTCGCCGCGCGGGGCCGCAGCGATGCATCCGCCCTTCTGGCAAGAAGACGAGAGCCCGCCTATCTTGCTCGCGTTAAAATCAACGGAAAATGGGGACTGATAGACACAACGGGAGACTTCGTTGCCGAGCCCGTATTTTATGACCTTCGCGCCTTCCACGAAGGCAGAGCTGCATTCTGCGATTGGGTTGGCGGAGGTAAGAGCATTGAGCAGTATTATAAAGACGATCTGACTAACCGTGATGACTATAGCTGGTTCGTGAAACAGTATACTTTCTTCACAAACGATTATGGGCCAGCACTCATTGCTGATCCTTGTTCTTGGAGCTTCCTCGATTCCTTCGGGAAAGCTATCTCAGATATACGATTCGAGTTCGCACGGGAGTTTCGCGATGGATTGGCAGCGGTTCGGTTTCATGGCAAATGGGGATTCATCGACCGAAGCGGTGAATTTTCAATCAACCCAATATTTGATGGAGTTCGGGATTTTCAACACGGACTATGCGTAGTGTTGTTTGAAGAAAAAGTGGGGGTCATCAATTCGAAAGGAGACTTCGTCCTCCAGCCGCGTCTCCATTATCTGGGTGAATATTCTGAGGGATTGGCCCCTGCGGCAGAGGTTGCTGGCAGGTATGGCTACATTGATAGCAATGGCTCTTTCGCGATAGAGCCACAATTCGCCCGCGCAGATGGTTTCCATTGCGGGCGCGCCAGGGTCAACGATTTGGCGAATCATGTCGGATATATCAATACGCTGGGTGATTTTATTTACCAGTGCAAGAAGATTGAGGAGTATACCTCTGCGGGAGGAATGGGCTTAAAAGATTTTGTCAACGACATTGCTTTTGTGAAGCTCAGGAGAAAAATCTACACTCACGAATGCGGTCATCTGAGACTTGTCTCTTCAGACGAGGGCGAAGAACCCCGAGTTTGTCTAGAATGTAGCTCCTGTACTCATGAGTTCTGCGATCTAATACGAGGGAGTTTCCTTGATTTAGAAGGCCACTCGATTCTTGAAAGCCAAAGCCACTTCCTGAATGCTGCTGCTCTCTTCAGTGAAGGCTTGGGTATGGTGGAACTCACTATACCTGAAAACTGGCATACGTTCGTTGATGGCTATCCGGCCTGGAAAGTGTATGGATTTGTGGATGCAATCGGACAAGCTAAAATAGCCCCTCAGTTTGTGAAGGCCACGCCTTTTAAAGACGGAAGGGCTGTTGTCCTTGTCAAAGGTGTTGGTTGGAGGATGATCAATAGGAATGGTGACATTGTCGGTGAAGGTATCCCCGGACTAAACCCGAACTGGATGGAATTTAATGGGTTTAATGAGGGCTACGCCTCGATCATGGTCGGAGCATATCCAAATGAAAAGGTCGGCTTCATCGACAGCGAAGGGAGGACGGTTATTGAGCCGCAATTTGACTCTGCCGATGGCTTTGCCAACGGGTTGGCGGTCGTCTGCAAGTTCGGAGAGGAGCGACAACTTGAACTTACGGACATCAGGGAAAACTCAGCGAGTACTTATCGAAGAGATAGAAACTATGGCTACATCGATGGGACGGGAAGGGTTGTAATTCCCTGTAGATTTGAAGAGGCACGCGCTTTCCAACAGGTGACGACATAAGCGAGTTTGAAAACAACAGTTGTGACGACACTGGATATTGGCTCAGGCGATGCTGTTCTGAAATCATCGAAAGAGAGGCGACGTGGGAATGAGTGATGAAACAATCGACATTCCGGTCACGGAGAAAAACGAGCTTGTGGCTGAACTAAGAGCGGCTCATAGTGAGCATAAGAACGTGCTTCGCCGGAGTATTGAGTCCAGCGCGAATTTTTACGAGAAGCTCGCTGCGATAGATGCTGGTTCCCTGGCCATCGTGGCATCTATCGGACTTGCAGTTACGGCTAAGCCTGAATTGCGATTAGGCGTCTTTGGTGGGCTGGCCCACGGAATTGTTGTGATTGCGGTTTTGCTTTGGGTCTCGCTCGTCTGCGCTGTGATACACAATTTCTTTGTCGTGCGCATTACTAAACTGGAAACTGCGTATTCCGACGTTGAATTGGTCATAACGATTATGACGCGAACATTGTCAGTTGTCCGCAAGGCATTTCCCGAAGGAGATCGGTCACAGCTTGACAGGTTGGAGGCGACAGCGTGCGCAGAGCCGATTCTGGAGCAACAGCACATTGAAACGCGCAGTAAGCTCTCACGTGGCTTGGCGACAGCACTCGGCTACGCATCCATGCTTACGTTCGTCACCGCATACTCAGCCGTAATGATTTGTATGTTATTTTTGTGGTGAACGGGGCGAACCAATACTTACCGTCTGGATTGTCGAATAAACAGACCAAGCGGTGAAGAAGCTCGCGGTGAGCACGTTGATTACCTGCCAATCTGGCCTAGTCATGCGGACCGGAAACACAGGATTGAACAACAGCGCAATGGCACCGAATATCCACACCCACGGTGTCCGGCGTTCCTGATACCTTTTGGTACTGAGGTAGGCGGAAGCAGCGCAAATCAAGACTCGCAGCAGAACGTAGAAAAAGTATGGCAAGTGCGTAAAGGCTGCGACCACCAGTGCGACAACACATGCCCCCAGTAGAAAGCCCTCGTTCTTGACGCTTCTGTTCATAAAATCCGCTTCCTTGCCGAGCGTTGATTCGAATATGACTACGAGAACTTTACTATCCTTCCGATAGTAATATGCCAGCGTTTACAAATCGAAATTATTATTACTTCCCGTTTCAGTGAGGGCCTCGGTGATCACCTTAAAACCGGCCATACGTTATCACTTCAAAACCGGCCAACGGGATTGGCCTGAGACGTGATTGTTTTACCCTGCCGCAGGGTGTTTGGGCAAGGCGCAGTTGCTATCGCTGGAGTTGCCCCAGATTTTCAAGGCATCTGGATGCATGTTAAGGTGGTAGTCGCTTCGCCGGGGTCGCGCCCTGCGGAGTGATCCAGAGCCGATGACACGGGGTTGGCTCCGTAAGGAATCGGTGATCGAGACCCTCTGCGGCATGGCTGATGAGCTGGGCAGCGGAGGGTTTCGTGTTTCTGGAGAGATTCCTGTGGTGAAGCTCCGGCGTCGAGGCTTCTGGATCCCGAGTCGCGACGCCGCCGGGCATTCTTTGCCCGGCTTCCGTATTGCTTTGGCTTTGGTCATTGCGCATCTCCCACACTGCCAGTCTTAGTGCGCCAACTGCGCGGGCCGCATTTGAGAACATGCCCGTGATGCAACAGGCGATCTAGCATGGCGGTGACGGCGGCACTATCGCCCAGCAGTTTCCCCCAGTCGTCCACGGGCCGATTCGATGTGAGCAGCGTACTGGCTCGTTCGTAGCGACGCATGATGATCTCCAACAGTTCCTCGGCGGCGGTCAGCGGCAGCTTGCGCATTCCCAAGTCGTCGATGATCAGCAAGGGCACGGTGGTCAGCAGTTCCATCAACTCCTTGCGCTTGCCGTCGAGCGTAGCGTCGGCCAGTTCTTCCAGCAGGGTGTGGGCTTCGCGATACAACACACGGTAACCCTGTTGGATGACAGCATGTCCGATGGCTTGTGCGCAGTGGCTTTTGCCGCTCCCAGGAGGACCAAGGAACAGAGCATCTTCGCGCTTACCGACCCAGTTAGCTGTGGCCAGTTCGAAGACCAGATTGCGATTCATCCTGGCGTTGAACTGGAAGTCGAAGTTGTCCAGGCGCTTGTCGGCATCGCGGAACTGCGCCTGTTTATGGCGTCTCTCCAGGAGCCGTTTGCTGCGGCAGGTCAGTTCATCGGAGACCAGTGTGGAGATCAAGTCGATGGGTACCATGTTCTCCGCTTGCGCTTGCAGAAGGCGAGTTTCCATCACCGCTGCCATGCCGCTCAGACGCAGTTGTACCAGAGAACGATTGAGTTCGATCAGATTCATGATGGGGATTCCTCGAAGTGGATGCGTTGTTGGATCAGGTCGCGATACTGGCTCAGTTCGCGGATCAGTGGATCGACTTGTCGCAGACTGAGAGGAGCCTGCGGGCGACGCTCCAGATAGCGGCGCACGAAACGATACTCCGGAATACGCAGTTCCAGCGCCGCCGCGCAAGCATCGTCTGAAGCTGCGCTGCCATATTGCTTGACCAGTTGCAGAACACCCTGGATGCGGCGCATCCCGAGTTCGCCCTGACGAGCATGGATGGCGTCGCAGACCGCGCCGATGTTGGCTCCGGCCTTGTGCGCACGAGCCAGTAGTTGAAGTAACTGTGGTGGTGTACGGCGCGGACGATCCTCATCGCGAATGCGATGGCCGCCACGCTTGCCTACCAGATGTTCACGCAACAGCTCGCCACTGCGAGGATCAAGCAGCCGCACGAACATCGTGTCCCACTGCACATTGACTTGTCGGCCGATCCAACCCGGCGGCGCTCCATAATAAGCTGCCTCTACCTCGATGCAGCCATCCAGATGAACGGTGCGCATTCCGTACTGGTAGTAGCGGAACGGCTCCAGCGGCAGCGGCTGCAAATAGGGCTTCTCTTCGGCGAACATCGCCGCCACCTGGCGCTTGGTGCGACCATGGATGCGCTTGTCGGCCCAGTTCTCTTCCCAGCGGTCAAGATACGCCTGAGCTTCAGCCAAGCTCTCGAACTTCTTGCCCTTCAGCGGTGTCTTTTGCGCGTGGCCAACACCGGATTCCACCTTCCCCTTGCGGTCTGGATCGCGCACCTTGCAGGGCAACGCCGTCACTCCATAGTGCGCCAGAACATCGCGATACAGAGGATTCAAGCGGGGATCATAGATGTCGGCAGACAGTACGCCCTCGCGCAGGTTGTCGAGAACCGCGACGCGCGGTGCGCCACCAAGCCGTCGAAACGCCAACTCATGCAGTTCTGCCCACACCCGCGCACTCGACCGGAAGACCAGCAGCCGAACGCATTTGCGACTGCAGCCCAGCGTCATCACGAACAGCCGTGTGCGACGATACTTGCCCGTCTCTGGATCGCGCACCATCGGTCCGGTGCCGTAATCCACCTGGCACTCTTCGCCAGGCCGCGTTTCGATGATGACTCGTGCTTCGGGCGATGTAGATCCGCGCAACTTGCGCACGAATCGCTGAACACTCTGATAGCTGTTTGTAAACCCGTGCCGATCGACCAGATCCTGATAGATACCCATCGCGTTGCGGCCCCGGATGAGTTCCAACTCGATCATCTCGCGGTACGCTTCGCTGGCGCTGGATGGGTGTTTGCCATCCTCTTCCGGCAAAGAACCGGTGATCACTTCATTGGCCGGTTTTGACTCTTCGACCACTGCAGAGCCTAAAAAGCCGGTAATCACCTCGTTGGCCGGTTTTGCCGGAGGCTTGCGCCCCCAGCCTCCGGGAGAACGCAAGGCTATCCCGGCCGACCGCAAGTAAACACCCGCCGTTTCGCGACGGACTCCCGTCGCCGCCTCGATCCGACGCAAGGACCAACCAAGACGTCCCAGCGCGATCACCTGTTCCTGCTTCGCTTTTTCCAAGACATTACCCATGCCAACAGAGGCTAATTGCCCCCGCCAGAGTCGATGTCTCAGGCCATTTCGCTATGGCCGGTTTTGAAGTGATAATCTATGGCCGCTTTTGGGTGATCGCCAAGG
>Ga0181529_10006671_pt1 | contig 11664 bp, 8 predicted proteins | sample PEATcosm2014_Bin_36_FD_119763 | JGI IMG/M metagenome (GOLD analysis project Ga0181529, IMG submission 119763) | Peatland microbial communities from MTU Mesocosm Facility, Houghton, MI, USA - PEATcosm2014_Bin10_30_metaG | ecosystem: Environmental > Terrestrial > Soil > Wetlands > Peat | place... | reverse complement strand
CACCTTGCCGAACGCATCCCACAGCGCGATGTCGATCGCCGAGGCCGCCCGGTACTCCGCCCCGGTGCTGGACTGCGCCATCGGCAGGTTCACCATGTCGCGGTTGAGCGCCTCGATGTGCAACGGATCGCGGCCGAGCAGGCGACCCGCCAGGACGTCGTGGATGTGCGCCTCGACCGCGCCGGGGCCGTAGAAGGTTTCGCCCAGTCCGATCACGCCGGCATCGGTGTGCACGCGGACCCAGAGGACGTTGGCGAACTCGCCCGTTCGCAAGGTTTCGATCGCGGTTATCTTCACTGGTTTCCTCCTTTGGCCTCATGGCCGGCTGCCCGCGCCGCGGTGGTGAGCGCCAGCCGCGCCACGGGGGTTATCCGGTGTTGCCCAGGACCACCGGCAGCATAGACCCAATCAGCAGGACCGCCATCGTCACGTTGAAGATTCGCAAGCGCGCCGGCGAGCCCAGCAGCCGCGCCGCCCCGCTGCCCAGCAGCGCCCAGGGCGTGGCGCAGGGCGGCACGGCCAGCGCGAACACCGCGGCAAACAGCGCGATCTGCGGCAGCAGCGGGTGCTGCGGCACGATCCAGGCCGAAATCACGCTGATCGTAAGCAGCCAGGCCGTCGGGTTGACCCATTGGAACAGCACCGCCGCGAAGAAGCCAGGCAACCGGCCCGCGCCCCCCTCGCCCGGCAGCGGTGCGGTGGCGATCCGCCAGGCCATCACCGCGATCCAGCCAAAGGCCAACCAGCGCATCACGCCGGCGAGGCGGGGGGCCTGCACGAACAGACCGGCCAGCCCGGCGCCGGCGAGCGCGAACATCACGATGACGCCGACCACCACGCCGAGCATGTAGGGCAGCGCCGCCAGCACGCCGCGCTGGGCGCCGATCGAGGCGATGATGACGTTGTTCGGCCCCGGCGAGAGCGTGGAGGCACAGGTGAAGCCGATCAGGGAGAGCAGATGGGGGGTCATGGCGGCCAGGAAACCATGGCGGTCCTCTCGTTCACAACCGCGCGGGCGGCAATGCTGCCGTCCGCTATCTCCCGTAAAGTTCCCGCGCCGCTGCTTCGCTCACCAACCCATCGCGCACGTCGCGCGCCAGCCTCTCCGGGTCGCGCTCGCCTGGATCGCCCATGCCGCCGCCGCCGGGCAGCAGCAGCAGCAGCCGGTCGCCATCCGGGATGACCTGAAACCCCTTCGTGCGCAGCGTCTCTCCGGAAGCCAGCCGCACCGCCCCGCGCGCGCCGTCGCCGCCGCCTTCGCGACCCTTGGGCGCATTGCTGACGCGATCGAAAATGGCGTTCACCGCGAAGGCGAGATCGCCTTTCGTGCCGATCTCCATGATTTGCCCGCAACCGCCGCGCGTGCGTCCCGCCCCGGCACTGTCGGGTCGCAGTTCCTTACGCCAGAAGATCACCGGGGCGACGTTCTCGGTGGCCTCCACCGACATGGTGCGCACGCCGGACGGAAACGCCGTGCCGTCCAGCCCGTCCTGGGTCGGCCGCGCGCCGGTGCCGCCCGAGTTGAAGGTGATGATTTCGAAATCCGCCACCACCGGGCGGTTGCCGCGGCTCTGGCCGGACACCGAGGCGCCGCCGCGCAATGGCGGATTCCACAGACACGAGCTGCCTTCCGCGGCAACGCGATGGGGCACCACCTGATGCAGGCAGCCCATCATGAGATCGGGCAGCAACTGGCCGGTGACGTGGCGCACCGACACCGGATAGGGGCGCGGCGCGTTGAGGATGCAACCCTCGGGAATGACCATCCGGAACGGCTCCAGGCTGGCCCAGTTGTTGGGGATTTCCGGCGCCACCACAACCTTGATGCCGAAACAGGAATAGGCGCGGCAATAGGCCGGCGGCACGTTGATGGCACGCTGCGAAAGCCCGGACGTGCCGGCGAAGTCCACCTCGATCGCATCGTCGAGAATGGTCATGGCGGCACGCAGCATCACCGGTTCCTCATAGCCGTCGCTGCATATCTCGGAGCGGAACGTGCCACGCGGCAGCTTCGCGATTTCGGCGATGGTGGCGCGCCGGGACGAGTCAAAAATGAAGTCGGCAAGAGGATCGAGGCTGTCCATCGCGAACTCGTCCATCATCTGCACGAGCCGCCGCGCGCCGGCGTCGTTGCAGGCGCACAGCGAATAGACGTCGCCTTCCAGCTCGACCGGCAGGCGCGAGCCGGCGCGGATGAAATCGAAGAACGTCTCGTTCGCCACCCCCCGGTCGAAGCATTTTATCAACGGGATGAACAAGCCTTCCTCGAACACGCTGCGCCCTTCCGGGCCCATGCCGAGGCCGCCGACGTCGATGACGTGCGCCGTGTTGGCGAACAGGCCGGCGATCCTGCCGCCGTGAAAAGCCGGCGTGACGACGGTGAGATCGTGCAGATGGCCGGTGCCGAGCCAGGGGTCGTTGGTGATGTAGTGATCGCCCGGCCGCATCGTCCCGGCTGGAAACCGGCGCAGGAAATGGCCGACGCTTTCCATCATCGAATTGACGTGGCCGGGCGTGCCGGTGACCGCCTGCGCCATCATGCGGCCGTGAATGTCGAAGATGCCGGCTGAAAGATCGCCGGCCTCGCGCACCGTGGTGGAGAACGCGGTGCGGATCATGGTCTGCGCCTGCTCCTCGACCACCGCGATCAGCCGGTTCCACATGATCTGGCGCTGGATGGCGGCCAGCGCGTCGCTGTGTTCGCCCATCACGCGGCCCCCCAAACCAGATCGATATAGCCCAGCGCATTCATTGATGCCGTCCAGCCCGGGCCGATAAGCGTGGACGTTTCGTCCTCCGCGATGATCGCCGGCCCCCGCACCGCCTCGCCCGCCATCAGTGCCACGCGATCGACCAGCAGCCAGTCCGTCACCTCGCCGGTCGCGGTATCGCGCACGGCTTGCGTCCGTGCCGGTGCCGCGCGCGGTGCGGCCGGCGGTGCCTCGGGCCAGGGTTCCGGCACCGTCGCCACCAGCACCGCGTAGCTCATGATCTCGACATCGCTGCCCGGCACCGGGCGGTCGTAGAAGCGGCTGTACTCGGCGTCGTAGGCGGCGCGGATGGCGGCGACGTCGGCCTGCTCCAGCCGCCGCGCCGGCAGCGGCACCGGAATCTCGTGACCCTGGCCAACATAGCGCATGTAGGCGATCCGGCGTTGCGTGATCGGCGCGCCGAAGCTGCCCTCGGCCACCACCGCCGCGGCTTCCGCCAGCATGTCGTCGAGCAGTTCGTTGACGGCCGCGACGTTGAACGTCAGGAAGCGCTGGTAGAGGCTGCGCACCACCTCGTAGCCGACCGGCGCGCGCAGGAAGCCGATGGCGCTGCCGACGCCGGCGCCCGAGGGCACCAGCACGCGGCCGATGCCGAGCTTTTCCGCCACCCGGCAGGCGTGCACCGGCCCGCCGCCCCCGAACGCGATCAGCGTGCGGCCTTCGGTGGTTTTCGCCGATTCGATGGCGTGCACGCGGGCCGCGTTGGCCATGTTCTCATCGATCATCTCGATCACGCCGAGCGCCGCCAGATCGGCCGACAGCGCCAGCGGCGTGGCGACGTCGGACTGCAAGGCGCGCTCGGCGGCGGCGCTGTCGAGCTTCATTGTGCCGCCGGCGAATCGGGAAGAGTCGTAGCGGCCGAGCACAAGGTTGGCGTCGGTCACGGCCGGCTTCGTCCCGCCGCGCCCGTAGCAGGCGGGTCCCGGATCGGCGCCGGCGCTCTCCGGGCCGACCGCGATGCGGCCCATGCTGTCGACGTGCGCCAGACTGCCGCCGCCGGCGCCGATCTCCACCATCTCGATTACCGGAATGCGCAGCGGCAAGCCGGAGCCGCGGCGAAAGCGGCCGACCCGGGCCACTTCGAAATTCCGCGCGGTCTGCGGGCGGAAATCGTCGATCAGGCAAATCTTGGCCGTGGTGCCGCCCATGTCGAAGGACAGCACGTTCGCCAGCCCGCATTGCCGGGCGATATCGGCGGAGAAGATGGCGCCGCCCGCGGGTCCGCTTTCCACCAGACGGATCGGAAAACGGCAGGCCGTCTCGATGGTGGTCAACCCGCCGCCCGACAGCATCAGGAAAATCGGCGCCACCAGGCCCGACTCACGCAGCCCCCGCTCCAGCCCGCGCAGGTAGCGCGCCATCAGCGGCTGCACATAGGCGTTGGCGGCGGTGGTGGAAAAACGCTCCCACTCGCGCATTTCCGGCGACACCTCAGAGGACAGCGACACCGCCAGCCCCGGCAGTTCCTCGGCCAGGATGTCGCGCACGCGGCGCTCGTGCATCGGGTTGACGAAGGCGTGCAGGAAACCGACCGCGACGCTTTCCACCCCCTCGCGCCGCAGCACCGGCACAACCGCCCGCACCGCGTCCTCGTCGAGCGCGCGCAGCACGTGGCCCTCGTTGTCCAGCCGTTCCGGCACGGTGAGCCGCAACGCGCGCGGCACCAGCGGGGCGGGCAACACGATGTTGAGGTCGTACTGGTCGTAGCGGCTCTCGTTGCCGAGCGCGAGCACGTCGCGGAAGCCCTCGGTCGTGATCAGGGCGGTGTGCGCGCCCTTGCGCTCGATGATGGCGTTGGTGGCCAGCGTGGTGCCGTGGATGACGATGGCGATGTCGTGGGCGGCCAGCCCGGCGGCGCGGAGGATGCGCGCGGCGCCCTTCAACACGGCGCGCTCGGGCGCATCGGGCGTGGTCAGCACCTTGACGGTGGTACGCTGCCCCTCGTGCTCGAGGACAAGGTCGGTGAAGGTGCCGCCGATATCGACGGCTAGCCGGGCGGAGGGCATCGGGCGGGGCGTCCGGTGTTGTTGGGTTGACCGAGTGAAGCCCGGCGCCCGCGGGCTGGCAAGGGCGGAGGACGCGAGAGCGCCGCTATTGCTTCAGGGCGCCGTGGAGAAAGATGTTCCAGGCGCTGGCGAAGAAAGCGGCGCGTTCCGCTTCATCCGCCACGTCCTTCTCGCCGAGCAGGGCCTGGTGAAGCGACCAACCCGTGAGGATGCCAAGCAGCACGCGGCTCAATGTCGCGTCGTCGCAGCCGCAGTGGATCTGCCCGGCGTGCCGCGCGGCGGCGATCAGGCGGATGATGACAGCGCTGAAGGGACTCGACACGTCGTTCAGCGCGTGTTCGGCCAGACCAGGGAAACGCCGGGATTCCGCTATCAGCACGCGATAGATCGCCACCGCGTCCGGCTTCGATGCGAGGTCGACCAGGACCCGGCACGCCTCGTGCAGGGCCGCCAGGGGATCGGGCGACGGCGTCACGGGGAGCGCGGAGGGGTTGAACAGCACCCCGCTCAACTCGGTAATCACCGCGTTGAACAGGTCCTCCTTGGTGGCATAGCGGCGGTAGATCGTCTGCTTGCCGACCCTCGCCGCGACGGCGATCTGCTCGATCGAGGTCGCCGCGTACCCCTGCTCGGTGAACAGGCGGGAAGCCAGGTCCAGGATATGGTGATCCAACGCCGCCGAAGCTTGCGCGTCGGGGCGACCCTGGCGCCGTGGCGAGGTCGGCTTCGTTCCCATGGGTCCTCACGGTGTGTTCATGTCGAGTCGCTTGACGAGCCCTGCGCTTCCATCTTAACGAAACGAGACGGTCTCGTTTTTAACGCAGGATAATATGCTCGAATTCGATCAGCGAGACAAGCTTTCGCGCCAGCCCGGGCCGGCCGACGACAGGGCTCCGGGTGGCGATGACACGCCGCGCGAAGAGGCCCTGGTTCTGCCCGCGATTGGCAAGAGGGAAGCCGACAGGAAGACCAGTCCGGTCCCATCGTCGCCGCTGAAGAAATGGGCCATCGGGATCCTGCTGTTTGTGGGCGTGGTTCTGGTCCTGATCGCGGGGGGGATCTGGTTTTACAGCTGGTGGACGCACGGCCGCTTCGTGCAGTCCACCAACGACGCCTACCTGCAGGCCGATCAGGTGGCCGTTTCCACCCGGGTGGCGGGCATCGTCGAGAAGGTCTTCGTGAGCGACAATCAGACGGTGAGCGCGGACCAGCCGTTGGCGAAGCTCGATGAGGGCGCTCCGCGCGCCCGCCTCGAGCAGGCGCTGGCGCAGGCCGATCTGGGGCGGGCGAACATCGCCCAGGCCGAAGCCGGGATCAGCCAGCAGGAGGCGCGGATCGCCCAGGCGCGGGCCCAACTGGAAGCCGCGCAGTCGCAGGCCCGCTTCGCCGACCGCGAGCAGGCGCGTTACGTGCGGCTCGCCGCTTCCGGGGCGGAAGCCGACGAGCGCGCCGACCAGATGCGCCAGAATGCCGACCAGGCGCGCGCCCAGGTCGCCCAGGGTGCGGCCGCCCTCCTGGTCGCCCAGCGCCAGATCGAGACGCTGCGCGCGCAGATCATGCAGGGCCGCGCTCAGATCGAGCAGGCCGAGGCGCAGGCCCGGCAGGCGCAGGTCGACCTCGACGCCACCCTGGTGCGCGCGAGCATCGACGGGCGCATCGGCGACAAGACCGTGCGGGTCGGCGAGTACGTGATGCCCGGCACGCGGATGATGAGCGTGGTGCCGGTCGAGGCCATCTATCTCGTCGCCAACTTCAAGGAGACCCAGATCGGGCTGATGCGCGCCGGCCAGCCCGCGACCGTCAGCGTCGACGCCTTCGCCAGCCGGGATCTGCATGGGGTGGTCGAAAGTTTCGCCCCCGGCACGGGTTCCCAGTTCGCCCTCATCCCGCCGAGCAACGCCACCGGCAACTTCACCAAGATCGTGCAGCGCGTCGCCGTGCGGATTCGCCTCGCAGCCGGGGCGGGAACGGGTGGGTCGCTGGTGCCGGGCATGTCCGTGACGGTCGCGGTGGACACCATCGCCGGCCGGGCCGGCGCCGGCGGCACCGCACAGTGAGCGCGGCACGCGGCGAGGGCGTCGCCGCCAGGGCCGGCACGGCCGCCTGGCTCGCGGTCGCGGCGGGCACCATCGGCGCCCTCATGGCCACCCTCGACATCTCCGTCGTCAACGCTTCGCTGCCGACAATCCAGGGCGAAATCGGCGCCAACGGCAGCGAGGCCACCTGGATCTCGACCGCCTATCTGGTGGCGGAAATCATCATGATTCCGCTGGCCGGCTGGCTGTCGAAGATATTCAGCCTGCGTAACTTCCTGCTTATCGTCGCCACGCTGTTCACCCTGTTTTCGATGTGGTGCGGAGTCTCGGAAAGCCTGATGCAAATGGTCATCGGGCGGGTCGGTCAGGGCTTTACCGGCGGCGCCATGATTCCGACCGCGCTCACCATCGTGGCCACGCGCCTGCCGCCCCGCCAGCAGCCGGTGGGGGTCGCGCTGTTCGGCATGACCGCGGTGCTCGGGCCGGTCCTTGGCCCGGTCACCGGCGGCTGGCTGACCGAGAACTTCAGCTGGCACTATTCCTTTTTCCTGAACCTGCCGATCGGCATCAGCTTGGTCGTGCTGCTTCTCATCGGGCTGCCGGCCGAGCGGGTCCGCTGGCGCGAATTCCGCAACGTGGACGTGCTGGGACTGCTTGGCCTGATCCTGGGCCTGGGTGGGCTCACCATCGTGCTGGAGGAGGGCCAGCGCGCGCTGTGGTTTCAATCGGACATGATTTGCGACCTGAGCGTTATCTCGCTGGTCGGCATGGCCCTGCTGGTCGCCGGCCAGTTCGTGGCCCGCAAGCCCGTCATCCAACTCAGGATCCTGCTCGATCGCAGCTTCGCCGGCGTGTTCATCGTGAGTCTGGCGACCGGGGCCGCGCTCTACGGCATCCTCTACATCATCCCGCAGTTCCTGGTGGCGATCGCGGGCTACAACGCCGAGCAGTCGGGTTACGTGACCGCGATCAGCGGCGTGCCGACGCTCGTCATGCTCGCCCTGTTTCCGCTGCTCGTGCGCGTCGTCGACATTCGCGCCGCGATCGCCTTCGGCCTGCTCCTCTATGGCGTGAGCTGTCTCATGGACGCGCACCTGACGCCGGATTCCGCCGGACCGGAGTTCTTCTGGTCGCAGGTGATCCGCGGCTTCGCCCAGTTCTTTGCCCTGCTGTTCCTGAACCAGGCCGCGACGGACTCGGTTTCGCGCCGCTACGCCGAGGACGCCTCGGGCCTGTTCAACGCGGCGCGCAACCTCGGCGGCTCATTCGGCCTGGCGGCCATCGCGACCCTGCTGGACCAGCGGACCAGCTTTCATGTCGCCCGGCTCGCGGAGTCGATTACCGCCAATTCCATCGCCGGCCAGATGGTCGTGCGCCAGCACGGTCTCGCCGCGCTGAACCTGGCCATCCAGGGCCAGGCCATGGTCATGGCCTATGCCGACCTCTACTGGGTGTTCGGCGTGGCCCTCGTGGTGATGATCCCGCTGGTGCTGTTGTTGCGGCCGCGCCCCTGGCACGCCAGGGCGGGGGGTGCGGCGTGAGGTCCGCCGCCATCCTTTTCGCCGGGGTGGGCATCGTGGCCCTGGTCGGCTGCACGGTCGGCCCGGACTACAAGGGACCGGCGGAGATGGCGCCGGTCGCCGCCAAGGCGGCGGCCTTCCACCGTGCCGCGGTGGCCCCCGTCACCGCCGCCGCGCCGGCCGCGCGCTGGTGGGAGGCGCTGAACGACCCGCTGCTGACCGGGCTGATCGATACCGCGCTCAGCCGCAGCCCGACCGTCAGGCAGGCCGAGGCCCGGCTCCGGGCTGGCCGCGCCACCGTCAACGAGCGCCGCGCCGGCCTGTTGCCGCAGGGATCGGCCACCGCGCTTGCGGGGCGCGGGCGCATCTCGACCGGCGACCTGTCCTCCCTGATGGGCGGCGGGGGGGCCACCGGCGTTGACCTGGACCTCTACACCGCCGGCTTCGACGCGGTCTGGGAGATCGATCTGTTCGGCGGCACAAGGCGCGGCATCGAGAACGCACGCGACCAGGCCGAGGCGCAGGAAGCCCAACTCGCCGACATCCAGGTGCAACTCGCCGCCGATGTGGCGCAGGCCTACGTCGGTCTGCGCGACGCCCAACGCCGGGAGGCGCTGTTGCGCCGCACCGGCGAGATCGAGCAGCACATGCTCGACCTCACCCGGCAACGCCGGGACCTGGGCACCGCCTCGCAGGCCGACGTGGAGCGGCTCGACACCCAGCTCAACCAGATCGAGGCCGCGATCGCGCCGCTGCAGGCCCAGGCGGAGGCCGGCCTGGACCAGCTCGCCGTGCTCACCGCCGCCGAGCCCGGGCAGTTGGACGCGGCGTTGAGCGGGCCAGGTGCCCTGCCATTGCCGCCAGCCTCGGTGCCCATCGGCGATCCGGCCGCCATGCTGCGCCGGCGCCCCGACATCCGCGGGGCCGAGCGCCTGCTGGCGGCGAGCAACGCCCAGATCGGTCAGGCCGTCGCCCAGTTCTTCCCGACCGTGAGCCTGGCCGGCACCGTCGGTTTCGCGTCCACGAATGCCTCGCGTCTGTTCACCGGCGCCAGTGTCGCCGACCTCGGCGGAGCCGGCCTGTCCTGGGGCATCTTCAATTTCGGCCGCACCAGCGCGCGGGTTCACGAGGCCGAAGCCGGCAACGAGGCGGCCCTGGCCCAGTACCAGGGCACCGTCCTGGCCGCGCTTCGGGACGCCGAGACCGCGCTGTCGCGCTACGGCCGCCAGCGCGAGACGGTGATGCGACTGGCCGCGGCGGAGGCATCCGCCGCCCGCGCCGCCGCGCTGACGCGCCAGCGCCAGCAGGAGGGCTCGGCGTCGCTCATCGACGCGCTCGACACCGAGCGTCAGCGCGTGCAAACCGAGCAGAGCCTGGCCCAGGCGGAGGCCATGCTGACCAACGACTACGTTTCGCTCCAGAAGGCGCTGGGCCTTGGCTGGGACGCGCCGGGCGGCACCGGTGCGGTGGCCGCCGATGCCCGGCCCGGCGGTGGGGAGCGGACGAGCCGAGACGGGGAGGGGCGATGAAGGCGTTCTGGAATCCGGTGCAGGCGGCGCACGCGCCGCAATTCTTCCTGCAGCGCGGCGTGGTCAGGCAGCATTTCGAAATTCCGGCCCGTGCCGAGGCGTTGCTGGCGGGCTGCCATGAACTTGGCCTGGACATCGTCGCCCCACCGCCGCCCGACCGGGCCGCGCTGCTGGCGGTGCACCCGGCCGACTACCTCGACTTCCTGCGCGATGGGCCGGCCGAGTGGGCGGCGCTGGGCGGGCAGGGGCCGGAACTGGTGCCCAACGTGCACCCGGCGCCCGAAATGCTCGCCAATGGCGCGCGCTCCCCGGCCACCATCGTCGGACGCCTCGGCTGGTACACCGCCGACACGGCCTGCCCGATCGCCGCCGAGACCTGGCCCGCCGCCGAGGCCGCCGCCGCCGGCGCGCTCGCCACGGCCGACGAGGCGGCGGCAGGGCGCCATGCCTACGCGTTGGCCCGCCCGCCTGGGCACCACGCCTACGCCGCGCGCGCCGGCGGGCATTGCTACCTCAACAATGCCGCCCTGGCCGCCGAGCGGCTGCGCACGCTTGGCGCCGCCCGCGTCGCCGTGCTGGATCTCGACGCCCACCACGGCAACGGCACCCAGGGCATTTTCTGGGCCCGCGACGACGTGCTGTATGTCTCCGTGCACGGCGACCCGAACCGGTACTATCCCTGGTATGTCGGCCATCCCGGCGAACGCGGCGCGGGCGCCGGCGCGGGGTGGAACCTCAACCTGCCGCTGGGTCAGGGCACCGGCGATGCGGGCTGGCTCGCGGCGGTCGCCGCCGGCATCGGTGCGATCCGGCGGGCCGGCGTGGACGCCCTGGTGGTCAGCCTCGGCTTCGATGCCAGCCGCGACGAGCCGCTGAGTTTCCTGGCGGTTTCCGAAGACGGATTCGCGCGTGCCGGCGCGGCGGTGCGCGCGCTCGGCGTGCCGGCGGCGGTGGTGCAGGAGGGCGGCTACAACATCGACGTCATCGGTGGGCTGCTGGTGCGCTTCCTGGGCGCGCTGGGCGGCTGAGACCACACCCTTTCTTCCCCGGATCGATGCCGGTATACCGGCCGTAATGACCATCGCCCGCGTGCAGTCCTTCGCCTTCTCCGGCATCGAGGCCGTGCCGGTGGAAGTGCAGGTGCAGATCTCCTCCGGCCTGCCTGCCTTCCTGGTCGTCGGCTTGCCCGACAAGGCGGTCGGCGAGGCCCGCGAGCGGGTGCGCGCCGCGTTGACCGCCATGGGTCTGTCGCTGCCGCCGAAGCGGGTGCTGATCAACCTCGCCCCGGCCGACCTGCTCAAGGAAGGCAGCCATTTCGACCTGCCGATCGCGCTCGCCGTGCTGGCCGCCATGGACGTGCTGCCGCGCGAGGAGGTGGCGGAATTCGCCGCCCTCGGGGAGCTGTCGCTGGACGGCTCGCTGAACCCGGTGGCCGGCGTGCTGCCCGGCGCGATCGGCGCCTCGGCGCGTGGGCTCGGGCTGATCTGCCCGGCCGCGCAGGGCGGCGAGGCGGCCTGGGCCGGGCAGATCCGGGTGCTCGCGCCGACCGACCTGCTGGCGCTGATCAACCATTTCCGCGGCACCCAGGTGCTCACCCCGCCCGAGGCCGGGGGCATTGCCGAGCCCGAGCGAATGCCCGACCTCGCCGAGGTGCGCGGCATGGAATCGGCGCGGCGCGCGCTGGAGATCGCCGCCGCCGGCAGCCACAACATCCTGCTGGTCGGCCCACCCGGCTCCGGCAAGTCGATGCTGGCGGCCCGGCTGCCCGGGCTGCTGCCCGACCTCACGCCGATGGAGGCGCT
>Ga0181529_10006670_pt1 | contig 11665 bp, 9 predicted proteins | sample PEATcosm2014_Bin_36_FD_119763 | JGI IMG/M metagenome (GOLD analysis project Ga0181529, IMG submission 119763) | Peatland microbial communities from MTU Mesocosm Facility, Houghton, MI, USA - PEATcosm2014_Bin10_30_metaG | ecosystem: Environmental > Terrestrial > Soil > Wetlands > Peat | place... | reverse complement strand
CGGGAACCGGCTCATCGATGAACTGGACCTATGAGGCGGACGACGACCGATCTGCCGAGACCGAGTTCGATGGGGCGCACTCGCAATATAATTCGCCCACTGAGCCGGAGCTGGTTCCAGTGGCTGCATCCGTCTTCGACGACGAGTTCTTCCGCACTCCCAACGCCCGACTACGGCCTGCGGTCGAGCCCGATCCATCGGACCCGAATCTGGCCGAATACGACCTGTGCGACGACTGCTGCATCGATGGCACCATCCAGCGCACCGGGCCCTCCGTGCCGGAGTACGGTCCCGAGGGGCCAGCGCACGAGGTACGCCTATTCGCTGGAGCAAGCGCTTCCCATGAGGAGCCTTCCGAGACCGATGAACTCGACATCCCGGCGTTCCTGCGTCGCAGCCTATAAGTAAGACGCAGGAGATTCTCCGGGTCTCAACTTGAACTTCTCAGGGTGGTTGCATTCGGCGGGTACAGAAACTACCGTAGAATAGAGAGAGCAGGTTCGAGTACCGGGGGGCTGCGCCTGCAAGCCCGGGATAGCACCTCCGAGCTATAGCCGGGTGGTCGAGTAAGGCGTCGAATGTGTCATGAGTATCTGTCCGGAGCGGTGGTTTATAAACTCCAGGTGAACTTTTATCATCGCGACGGGTTTGAAAGACAAGCAAGAGAATTGCAAAATCGTTGATAGATCGGGAACAAGAATTGCCCGGTAAGGTAAGCTCGGATCGACGCACAAGCGGCCTGTAAACAGGCGCGGCAACCAACTTCGGAGAAGCATCCTGATGGCCCTGAACTACTATCGCAACACTTGCATCACGGCCTGTCTGGTACTCGCGATGTTGAGCGTTCCGCTACAACGCGTGGCTTTCTCGCAAGCAAATCCCGCGCCGAGCACATCCAGCGCAACAAAATCCAGGACGGCGAAGGCCGCAGCATCGAAGGCAACGACCCATAAGACAGCCTCGTCCAAGCCTGTCGCACATAGAACCGTCAAGTCCAGAGCCGCAGCGTCCAGAACGGCTGCGAAGAAAACTGTGTTGAGAACCCGTTCGGCGATGCGCACCTCCATCGCAGCTTCGCGCGCCCGCACCTCAATTATCGCCGTGAAGGCAACCACCGCTTCCCGCAAAGGGGCCGCAAGCAGCGCGCGCACAGTACAGACGCTCGGCCACCGAAGCCGGCGCCTCGTCGAGCGCTTCACAGCCAGTTCCTTCACCGATGACGTCACCCTGGGCGACTCGCCTGCCGGCGAAGATCCGGTAGTCCGGGCTGCCGCCGTCCAGGCGTTGGGTAACCTGAACGGAACGGCATTGGCGATCGATCCCTCCAACGGGCGTATCCTCGCAATGGTCAACCAGAAGCTAGCGCTTTCCAGCGGGGCCGAGCCCTGTTCTACCATCAAGCTTGCAGTCACCCTGGCTGCGCTGGACGAAGGCCTCATCACGCGCGACACACCGGTCAATCTGGGCGGCCACTACTCCCTCACCCTTACCCCGGCGCTGGCTCACTCTGTCAATCCCTACTTCGAGACGCTGGGCCGCAAGATGGGCTTCGAGCGCGTGAAGTACTACGCCAACAAGTTCGGACTAGGCGAGTTGGCCGGCTACAACATCCCCGGCGAACAACTCGGGGTATATCCCGACACCGAATTGCCTGCCGCGCAGGGTGGTGTCGGCCGCATGTGCTCCTTCGGCGAAAGCATTTCCATGACCCCGCTGCAACTTGGCGCGCTGGTTTCGGCCATCGCCAATGGAGGTACACTCTACTACCTACAGCACCCTCAATCGCCGGCGGAGATTGCCTCTTTCTTGCCCAAAGTGAAGCGCACCCTGGATATCGCCCCGCTCATTCCGGAGATGCGCGACGGCCTGGAGGGCGCCGTCAAGTACGGTACAGCCCGTTCGCTGCGCGCCAGCTTCCGCGAGTTCCCCGTGCTGGGCAAGACGGGCACCTGCTCCAACAACGGCACACGCCTGGGATGGTTCGCCTCCTACGCCGACACACCCACCGGTCGCATTGTTACGGTCGTCTTCCTCGAGGGCGGACGGCCTACCTTCGGCCCCAAAGCCGCCGAGGTCACTGGCCAGATCTACCGCGCACTCTGGGACAGCAGCTACTTCTCCCCCAAGTCCCCCCAACTGGCCACCTCCGTAAGTTCCACCCACGCCAATCCGTGAAGGCAGCGTTAAATACTGTGTAATCATCTTTTTAGGCTGACCATAAGCCTGTGCGTAAGCGGCTGAAGATTCCACTATCCTGTAGGCACGGTTCTTGCTATTATTCCTGATCGGCTCTGCCATACCTGCCCGGAGCGGCGGGTGGTTGCTGGGGTGTATGAGCCAGTGGCCGTCGATGTACCCTGGACTGAGCAGATGGGTACCCATGAGCTAGCAGAGGGGACTCGCTATTGCCCTGAAACAGGACACCCGCCAGCCCACTTCCAAATATAGTATGGTTTCTTGCTACTATCAGTGCTATAAATAAAGATGGAGTATTAGCCTATGAAGGTCTTCCGCCAATTTTTGGCGGTTGTGGTAATCATATTGATTGCCTCGCACACCGCGTTTGCCGGCATCCCCAATGGCGGTGGCGGAGGTGCGCCTGAAATCGACCCTGCGATGGGGATGGGGGCTCTGGCGTTTCTAGGCGGCGCTATCCTTGTGATTCGAGGCCGCGTCAGGTTCTGATCAGAATCCACTGTTTTGTCCAGGAACATCAAATTTTTGCCGGATAAGGATTCCATCATCGCGAGGGGCGGGTGGTCGAGAATCCTCGGCAATTCTATCTATGCACGCTGTTGGTGGACGGCGTGCATTCTAATGATGGAATGCATTCTGGTAACTGCGTTGCCCCATGCATGGTTACAGGGGTATAGCGGATTCACCGACTTGGGCCAGCCCGTCACCCTCAATCCGCTACCTTTTCGCTGGTTTCAGGCGCGCACCGTTACCGTCTCGATAATTTTCTACTGTGTGGCGCTGCTATTTTTCGGACGAGAAAAACTGAAGGCCTTGCAATGGAAGATGTCTCCGGTCCACAAGGGCTGGGCTGGGCTGCATGTATGCGCGATGGGCCTGTTTGTGTGGATCGATATTTTTCTTACCAACACCGCGATGGCGGGTACAGCACAGGAACATGCGGGAATGTTTGCGTGGTACGGGCTGCTGGCGATATTACCCGTCACGCTGGGTGGGGCCCTGATTCATCTGCCGAAGCCGTTGCTTCTGTTACGTAGCCTGGGCAACGCGTGGGGCCTTGCGGCGATATGCGACTTGCTGATGATGTCTGTGCGCAGCCTGCTGATAATCGCCTGGGACCGTCCGCACTCATGGCTGGGACATCGGATGCAGGAGGCAACCTTCCACGGCGTGACTTTGTTGCTGGGTCTCTTCTACCCCAACGTATTCCGTGACCCCGGGCATTTTATGGTGGGCACCAACATTTTTTCCGTCGTTGTTGCAGACCAATGCTCAGGGGTCGAAGGATTGGCCCTGATGTTGAGCCTGACGGTGGGTTGGCTGCTATTCACGCGCAACGAGTTGCGGCTTCGCCGGGCGTTACTGTTGGTGCCCATCGCGTTGTATCTCAGTTGGCTTCTGAACATGGTGCGAATTGCTACGCTGATCGCAATTGGTAATTCGGGATATACGGCGGTGGCGCTGGGAGGCTTCCACACTCAGGCAGGATGGATTCTATTCAGTTGCGTCGGGCTGGCCTTCCTCATCACGGTCAACAATGTCTCTTGGTTCCGACGCTCTCCCCCCGCCGCTGCGAACCAGCCTGCCCATATACCGCAGGCGGGAAGCGCCGGCGTCAATGTTGCCGCAGTCTATATGATGCCTTGGCTTGCAATTCTGGCCGCGGGACTGCTGGCCCAGGCGGCCTCGGATGGATTTGAATGGCTCTACCCGCTTCGTCTGCTTGCCGCTCTGGCCGTATTTTTTGTCTACCGCCGCCGGTACCTGCAGATGGATTGGCGATTTGGCTGGATGGGGCCAGCAGCCGGTGTTGCGGTGTTTGCGTTCTGGATTGCAATCGACCACTGGATCGGCCAGGATATGAGCGGCAGGGATGCAGCCGGCAGTGGAGTGATCCTGACCAGTGTAGCGGAGGGTCTGGCTCGGCTTAGCAGCGGTCAGCGTGCCCTATGGATCGCGCTGAGGGCACTGGCTGCCGTGGTCACGGTTCCGCTTGCCGAAGAACTCGCCTTTCGCGGATATATCGCTCGCCGGTTTATGTCCACCAATGTGGAGAGCATTCCCTTCGCAAGCTTGAGTCTCTTTGCGGTGGTTGCCAGTTCCCTGGCATTCGGCATCCTGCATGGCAGAATGTGGTTGGCCGGGGTGCTTGCGGGGGTGGTCTTCGCTGTGGTTGCCAAGCTGCGCGGCAGATTGGGCGATGCCGTGGCCGCGCATGCAACGGCCAACCTCTTGCTCGCACTGTGGGTCATCCTACGCGGCGACTATGCGCTCTGGTAAGTCTTAAGGCTTGATCAACCACATGACCCAGCTCGCCGCCACCGTGCCTGCGACGAACAGCACAAAGCAAAACGCTCCGAAGCGCATCATTTTCTTCGGCTCCGCACGCTGTGTGATGCCGAAGACAATGGAGGTGAAGAGGGAAAACAGCAGCACAGCGCTGAAGTGAGAAAGATTCACGCCTGCTTCCTCCCACTGGCCAGAGAGTGTGCATCCACGGCTGCGACGATGTTCAACAATCCGGCCACTACAATGAACTTAGTCCCATAGTCGGCAACGGCCACCAGCACGGGCGCCTGTCCCCAGCCCAGCACACGCGCCACGAAATACAGCAACCCGGAGCCAAGATCGCCGGCAAAGCCCAGCATGTCCAGCGGCTCGCCCGTATTGGGTGTATAAACCTTGCCCTGGAGAGCGATACCGATGGCAAACATACCGACGATGGAGGCCATCAGCAGCGCGGCGCGAACCCACTTGCCCAGAAGGGCATGTCCCGCACCCGGAACTAGCCAGCCCGCCACCAGCGTTAACACCGGAGACACACCGCTGGCGGAAGCGTCTGTGCTACCCATCTTTTCACTGGTCGTCACGGGCATCTGTACCTTCGTCGTCATGCAAACCCATCATATCAGCCACTCGCCGCTGCGTCAGGTAATGGTCTGCCTGGCAGGCGCATATCGTCCGACTTGGCAATCTGGCTTGAGGCGTAGAGAATCATGAAGCCAGAAAAAATTCGCCAAAGACGTAGCGAGAGGAACGGAAGATGACCCAAACGAAGCCAAAATTCGAACATGCCACAATCAAGCGGATCGCATATATCGCGCTTGCCGTGGGAATGACGACATGCGCGGTGGCGCAGACGACGCCTCCAGCAACGCCCACCGCAGTCGCTCCAACCCAGACGCCGCCGATGAACGGCATCGCGCACATCGCCCTCCGTGTGCAGAGCATCGCGGACTCGCTTGCCTTTTACAACAAGCTGGGATACCAGCAGGCCTTCGCATGGACGCGCGGCGATGTCACCACCCAGTCCTTCCTTAAGCTGAACGACACGCAGTACATCGAGTTGTACCCGGTTGGTCCGGCTGCTCCGCCACGAACACCAGCGCCGGATGCCGCGCAAGCAGCTGCGCCAGGCACAGCACCGGCTGCCGCACCAACTCCCGCACGGCCCCCGACGCCGAGCACATCCGCCTTCATGCATCTTTGCTTCGAGGGCGCCGATCTTCATGCGCTTCACGATTTTTACGTGGCGGAAGGGCTGACGCCCAGCCCGGTGAATACGGCGGCAGCGGGAAATCTGCTGTTCACTATGCGGGGACCGCAACAGGCCACCTCTCCGCAGAACATCGAGTACACGCAATACATGCCGGGATCGAAGCACACGCTGGACTTTGGGCAGCACCTGAGTGCAGACCGCGTTGCCGACAAGATGATTGCAGTCACCCTGGCCGTGCAGGATCCCGCCGCGGCGCGCGACTACTATCTGACCAAGCTGGGCTTCACGCCCGACAGCAAATATAAAGGCTGGCGCAACTTTCTTGTTCTCCCCGGCAACTCCGGCGAGATGGTGGAGATTGTTCCCGTGGCGAGCCTTGGCACAAAATCCAAAATCCTGATGACGTCGCCGGACATCCGTAAGACAGGTGAGTTGCTCAAGGCCAAGGGCGTTGCATTTACCGATGGCGACACTATCACCGTCACAGACCCCGATGGCAACATCATCGAGATTATTCCGCAGGCGGGGACGTTCCACGGGCCATCCATGTGAGGATCGGCAACGTACCGGGAACCATCGAACACGCATGACGCTACGCGAAGCTTTGACGCGTGCGACGCAACAGCTCGAGGCATACCCCGACCTGCGCACGGACGCTGGCCGCGATGCTGCATTCTTGCTTCGCCATGCGCTGGGAATCTCACCAGCGGCGATGCTGGCCGATCCGGCGCGTCCGCTAACGCCAGAGCAGCAGACGGTGTATGAGGGAATGATTCGGCGCAGGTTGGCCAACGAGCCGATCCAATACATCACAGGCGAGCAGGAGTTCTACGGGCTTGCGCTGCGGGTTACGAACGCCGTGCTGATTCCGCGGCCGGAGACTGAGCAACTCGTCGAAGCTGTGCTGGTGGAGGTGAAGAGGGCAGGGCGGGATTTTGGGCAACCGATACGCATTCTGGATGTGGGAACCGGATCGGGGGCCATCGCCATCGCACTGGCCCAGCACTTGCCCAATGCGCGAATTACCGCCTTAGATCTCTCCGTCGCAGCGCTCGAAGTCGCCGTGTCGAACGCCGCGCGACACGCGCTCGCAGACCGCATCCGCTGCGTTCAATCTGACCTGCTGGATGGGCTTACGAACGGCGAAGTATCGTACGACGTGATCGTCTCGAATCCGCCCTACGTCCCCATCTCGGATCGCGCGGGCCTCCATCCCAAGGTACGCGAGTACGAACCTGCTGCCGCGCTGTTTGCCGGTAAGGACGGGTTGGACATCTATCGCAGGCTCATTCCACAGGCGCGCGCCGCGCTGCTGCCCAATGGACTGCTCGCCATGGAGATCGGATACGGACAGAAGGATGCGGTGGTGTCTTTGTTGAGGGGGTGGAACGAAGTTCGCCTTGTCGATGATCTACAGCAGATCCCGCGGGTTGTCCTTGCACGCAGGCCATAATCTCTATGCGGGCCAGAGCCATGCTGCTCCACGAACTCCGCTGGCGTCTCCGTGCTTCGCTTTCAGCACTGGAGTCGCCAGCGCGCCGCCGCCGAAGAGATGGCGCGCAATCAACACGGGCAGGTGCGGGTAGAGCCGGTCGAGTTTGGATAGCCCGCCTCCGATCACAATCACGTCGGGGTCGAGCAGGTTGACCACCGAAGCCAGCGCGCGCCCAATGCGATCTTCCAACCGCACGATGCTGGCCTCTGCCGCCGCGTCGCCGGCCACTGATGCTGCAACAATCTCCGGTCCGGTAAGCTGCTTGCCCGTCACTCGCTGATGGTCGTGCGCAAGCCCGGTGCCGGAGATCCAGGTCTCGAGGCATCCGTGCTGGCCGCAGAAGCAGAGCGGGCCGGGCAGCTCGTCGGGAGTGGCCCATGGCAGCGGGTTGTGTCCCCACTCTCCGGAGACTCCGTTCGGTCCCACATGCACCTGCCCGTTTGCGGCGATTCCGCCTCCGCAGCCTGTACCCAGAATCACCGCGAAGACCATCTCCGCACCCGCTGCAGCACCGTCGGTGGCCTCGGAGACGGCCAGGCAGTTGGCGTCGTTAGCGCAGCGGACGGGCCGGGCCAGAGCAGCCGAAAGATCGCGCTCCAACGGCTGGCCATTGAGCCAAGTTGAGTTTGCATTCTTTACCAATCCGGTGGCGCGCACAACGGTTCCCGGAATCCCAACGCCGACCGAGGCCTGTTCGCGGTCGCCGACTCGCTGCTCCAACTCTCGCACCACATCCACAATAGCCTGCACGGTTGCCGTGTAGTCGTGTTGCGGTGTTGCAATGCGCAGCCGGGCAATCTCCGAGCCATGCCCGTCCAGCGCTAGTCCTTCGATCTTGGTGCCTCCCAGGTCGATTCCGATGCGTATCCGTTCCGTCATGTGTCTCCCTGAAGACTGTACCGCATTCGCTGTCTCGCGGGGCATCCTTCCCGAACGGGTCGTGAAATTACTCTAAACTTATTGGCCGGGCATGGCGTCGAAAATGTACACTGTCGCTGCGTTCTTTAGCCAGCCCGCCGTCGTGCGAAAACTCCTGTCAGCGTTTGATGCGAAAGGCAAATCTATCCATGAAGACACTCCGCCGAATCTCTCTCGTCTGCACCACCGCCCTGGTCTACTCGTCCTTGACGCTCATGGCAGCGGCACAGCAGGCCGCGCCACCCGCAGCCCCACCGGCAGGACCACGGCCGGCGCCACGGACTCCATCGCTGATGCAACCTTTGTCTGCACCCATCGATCTGAAGTTTGATTTCAGCGCCGGCCCAGCCAAGCCCGGCACCACGCGTGTTGCGCCGACGGCGATGTATGCCGACGATCCGGGGTACGGTTACGAGCCAGGTGCGCAGGTCTCCATCGGCGACCATGGCAATACCACCACCAGTGAGAAGCCGTTCCTCTTCTCCGCGAAAGTGGCCGAGGGCAACTACAACGTAATTGTTACTTTTGGCGACTCCAGCGTGGCGACCACCACCACGCTGAAGGCGGAATCGGGCCGGCTGATGGATATGCGTGTCCAGGTTCCCGCCGGGCAAGTGGTGGAGCGCACCTTTACCACCAATGTCCGCACGCCGCATTTGCCGAAGCTGCCCACCAATGCCACTGGGCGCGAGGAGGTGTCGCTGGACCAGTTTGATCCCAGCAGCTCGCGCGATTGGGACAACAAGTTGACGGTTGAGGTGGTCAGTCCGCACGCCGCGTTGCGCAGCATTGAGATCGTCTCCGCGCCGACTGCCCCCACTGTCTTTCTGGCCGGCGACTCCACCATTACCGACCGCGATGGCGGCAGCGGTATCAGTTGGGGACAGATGCTCTCCGTCTTCTTCAAGCCTGGCGTCGCGGTTGCCAACAACGGGCAGTCCGGCGAGACGATGAAGTCTTTCATGAATGCACTGCGCCTGGACAAAATTTTGAGCCAGATGAAGAAGGGCGATTACCTCTTCATCCAGTTCATCCACAACGACTCCAAGGCAAGCTGGCCGCAGACCTATGTTGAGCCGGAGACCACCTACAAGGCGTATCTGAAGGTGTATATCGCCGAGACGCGCCTGCGCGGAGGAACCCCCGTGCTGGTGACGGCGATGGACCGCGGCGCGCGCGGTACCGGCGCTCCCACCCACGGCCATGGAGGTTATCCTCAGGCCATGCGCGAGGTCGCCGAGGAAGAGCATGTGCCGTTTATCGATCTGTACAGCATAAGCGACACATTTTATGAATCGGCCGGGGCGGACGCTCCCAAGATACTGGCCGATGGCACCCACTCCACGGCATACGGCGGCTACGAGTTCGCCAAGGCCATCGCGACAGGCATCAAGCAGAACAAGCTGGACCTTGCCAACTACATTGTGGACGGCTTCAAGGACTTCGATCCGGCGCATCCGGACACAGCCGACTCGCTTAATCTGGGCGAGCTATTTACCAGTGGCAGCGGACGCGGGCCACGGCCCGGCGGACCAGGTGCTGCAGGAGCGCCGGGAGCGACGCCGGGGGCGAATCCGCCACCTGCACCCAGAGACCCTGGCCTGGGCCCGCTATAAGGAGTTCACATCGCATATGGTCCCCTCCGTGGTGGGCGCTCAAGGCATCCCATTGATCGCTCACCGCGAAGAGGACTGCCTTGTCAACAGGCAACCGTGCCGACACGCATACCCATTTCCGCAACGTTTGCCAGCCATTCTCCAATCCAGATAAACTTGCCCGCTATGAAGCCAAAAGCCTTTCTACCCCTCGTCGCCATCGCCCTTCTCGCGTCTACTCTTCCGCTTTGGTCGGCGGATGCGAAGTTTGTGCCGCCCACCTCGCCGCGCGTGACCTACAACTTCAACGCCGACTGGAAGTTCATCCGCCAGGACGTTCCTGGGGCCGAGGTGCCATCGTTCGACGACTCGCAATGGCAGGCGGTCAGCACGCCGCATACCTTCAACGATGTCGACTCCTTCCGTAGCATCATCGACCACAGCCTCGGCGATCACGGCAAGTACACCGGGGTGGTCTGGTACCGCAAGCACTTCAAGCTGCCCGCCGCGGACTTCGGGACCAGCAGGGTCCTGATCGAGTTCGAGGGAATGCGGCAGGCCGGCGATATTTATCTGAATGGCTTGCCGTTCGGATTGTATGAGAACGGAGTCACCGCATACGGCCTCGACATCACCTCCGGCATACACTTTGGCGACCAGGATAACGTGATCGCCGTACGCATCGACAACCGTGAGTCGCAGAAGTATCAGAGCGGACCGGCTACGCAAAATTTGAGCTACAAGGAGCGCGCCACGGGCGTTGCCTTCCGATGGAACGCCAACGACTTCAATCCCGACTTTGGAGGCCTCAACCGTCGCATATGGCTGCATGTAACGGGCAATATCTACCAGACCCTGCCTCTGTACTACGGGCTTGGCACTACCGGCACATACATCTACTGCACCGACTACAACATTCCCGGCCATAGCTGCACGGTGAACATCGAATCGCAGGTCCACAACGCCACCGCCAATCGGCAGGTTCCCAGCACCAACGTTACCCTCTCGGCCGTAGTGGTGGACAAGGACGGCGTGGTGCGAGCCACCTACACAGGCAAGGGCGTGGATATGCTGGCAGGCGCCAAGACCGTTCTGACGGTCAATGGCCCGTTGACCGGTGTCCGCTTCTGGAGCCCGGACGATCCATATCTGTACGACGTTTACACCACGCTCACCGTCGACGGAAAGGTGGTCGACGTCACCAAGATCACCACCGGCTTCCGCAAGGTGGAGTTCAAGGGAGGCGCGGGCACCGGCGGCGTCTACATCAACGACAAGTTCGTTTACCTGAAGGGATTCGCCGAGCGGTCGGCGGATGAGTGGGCCGCCGTCGGCGTTGGCTATCCCGAGTGGATGCATGACTTCACCGCGCAGATGATCCGCGACGACCACGCCAACTATATGCGCTGGATGCACGTGACGCCGCAGAAGGAGGACGTGGAATCCTACGACCGCTTCGGCATCGTTGAAATTGCGCCAGCCGCCGACAAGGAAGAAGATGCCCAGGGCCGCCAATGGGAGCAGCGCGTTGAGGTCATGCGCGACAGCATCATCTACCTGCGCAACAGCCCCAGCATCCTTATGTGGGAGGCCGGCAACACCGGCGTCACCGGTCCGCAGATGCAGGAGATGGTTGCCCTGCGCAAAGAGTACGACCCTAACGGCGGACGCTTCATGGGCTGCCGATCACTCAATCAGCCAGACGCGGTGGCCGCGGCCGAATGGTCCGGCACCATGCTGGGCGGTCCCTATAACGACAATGTCCGCAATCGCGTTCCCCTCATTGAGACCGAAGACTTCCGCGATGAAGGCGCGCGCCGATTCTGGGACGATTATTCGCCGCCGTACTACGGATTCAAGAAGGGGCCGAACGACACATGGCAGTACACCTCAGAGAGCTTTGCCGTGGCGCAGGTAAAACGATACTGGAACTTCTACTCCAACCGTATCTCCAATACCGAT
>Ga0181529_10006669_pt1 | contig 11666 bp, 20 predicted proteins | sample PEATcosm2014_Bin_36_FD_119763 | JGI IMG/M metagenome (GOLD analysis project Ga0181529, IMG submission 119763) | Peatland microbial communities from MTU Mesocosm Facility, Houghton, MI, USA - PEATcosm2014_Bin10_30_metaG | ecosystem: Environmental > Terrestrial > Soil > Wetlands > Peat | place... | reverse complement strand
CTTGCCAGTGTTGCGGATTCACGGATATCCGGGCGCTCTGTTTTCATCATCGTGACCCCGGCGAAAAACAATTTAGAATTTCGTGGGGAATTACGCATAGCTACTCGTTTGATGCCTTGTTGCAGGAAGCCAAGAAATGCGATGTTCTGTGCCAAAATTGTCACACTATTTTTCATTGCGGCCAGAGATCCAAAGGTCAATAGATGTATCAACTTTTTGCTAAATAATACTCATGACTAAAGGATGTTATGGATTCGTTGATTTCATTGAAGATTTGGCCGAAGATTTGATCGTGGCAGCGGAAAGACTGGTGGGCTACTTGTGTCCATTTTGCCACAGACCTACGGTCCATCGGCTGTTTCGAGAAAACCCGGACAGTTCTTACGATGAAGTCGGCCTAAAGTGTTCGGCTTGCAAAAAGGTCTTCTAAAGGAACTCAACGATTATGGCCGTTTCTGGCGCACGAATCCGGTTGTTGACCGATGGTGCCAGAAGTGTACCTGCGATGCGCTGTAGGGCCTGGAAACGCTAGGAAAGGGCATTCTTTGCAGCTTGTCGTTTCTTGCGCCTTGCTGGCAAATTGATGGCTGCAATTTTCTTTGCTTCTGGTCCCAAACGAGACAGGAGCAATTTTCTATCCGGCGACTTCGGATACCGTAAGAGAAAATGCAAAATTGCGGCTTCTACAATTGTGATGGTAGACAAAGGGGTATTGGACGGCTTACGCCGTCTTTCTAGTGGACGTGGATGTGAGGTTGAAGCGATCCATGACAGTGTTTAGTCTAGCACGAAGCTGCCGATGCGTCAAGTCCCGGCCAAATGTCCAAACTCAGAACGTCCGCAATTGACGTGACGATGTATGTAGGCTTGAACGGGTACGCTGTGACTTCGGCTTCGGTGGTGCTGCCGGTCAATACCAGGACGCTCTTAAAGTCGAGATCGGTAGCGCCCTTGATGTCGGTGTCCATCGTGTCGCCAATCATTACCGTTTCTTCGGTGCTCAGTTTGAGTTTCTTTCTGGCTTGGCGGAAGATGAACGGATTTGGCTTGCCGACGTGATACGCAGTCTTGCCGGTGGCTGCTTCCAGGAGCGCCACGATTGCACCGCAGCCCGGACGTGGCCCTGCATCTGTCGGACACCATGTATCCAAATTGGTTGAGATTAGGTGTGCGCCTTTTTGTATGAAACGTTGCGCCTTCTCTAAAATTTCTGCTGTATACGAGCGGCCTTCACCGACGATTACGTAGTCAGGATCATTCTGCACTACGGCGTAGTTGACGTTGTACAGAGCTTCGTACAGGCCAGCCTCACCAATCACGAATGCCTTGCCGGTGGGATTTTGCCGCTTCACAAATTCTGCGGTAGCTTGGGCGCACGTGTAGACATGTTCGTCTGTAGTCTGGATTCCAAACTTCGCTAGTTTCAAAACAATGTCTACGGGCGTATAGCCGCTGTTGTTGGTAAGGAACACGTAGGGAATGCTGCGCTCTTGAAGCGTGATGATAAAGTCCACCGCCCCTTCAATGGGTTTGCTGCCCCGATAAATTACACCGTCCATGTCGATCAAAAAACCGATTCTCATAATTTTGTTGTCTAGGGCGACACAGCCCGGTAGAGAGAGGATTAAGCGTGTGTCTGGTTTTAATCGGAGTCAGGAGTTTCCCGCCCTCACCTGATCTTCTACACCACCGGGCCGTTGTTTAACAGAGTGTGCCTACTCCGTGCTGGTGCTGTTTAGGCAGCAACCGGCAGTGCAAACGTTTCCGTAGCATTTATTGTTCTTCCTGGATTTCGGGTAGAAAGAACCCGGTAAGCCCCGCTTTGCCAACATCTCATCCCGTCGAAACCTGTGCATCCCCATCGGAATGCTCGTTACTCCCTACCGAGCATTCGGGTGGAGATGGCCGGAATCGAACCGGCGTCCGAAATGCGTTAAGCTCACTTCGATTTCTTGCTTACAGTATTATTTATAGCACGATGCGGCGGATCTGTCAAGAGGGATACGAAATGTCCTAAATATGCCAGTGGTCCACCCGACATTAGATTTTGCCAAAATTTTCGAGTTTGTCTTAACTCCCCTCACTGTCGCAACTGCTGAGAAACCGAATAATCTCGTCTATGTGAACAAAGCCTACTGCGAACTAACAGGTTACACTGCTGACGAGTTACTTGGTAAGAACCCAGGCGCTCTACTTCAACACGAACCTTACACAAAGACCAGAGAAGTTATCAGAGAAAAGTTCAACAAACACGAGTCAATCGACATGCTTGTCAAGAACTATCGCAAGGATGGTTCTGAGTTCTGGAACGGTCTGCACATTCATCCTGTTATTGATGAAGACGGCATGTGCCTCTACTGGGTGGGAATTGCGAAGGATGTAACTCAGTTCGTCAATGAAGTGAATGCGAGGTTGGAAGCCATCATTTCAACAGTGAAAGATAGCTTCCAACAGATGTCGCAGGAAATCAAATCCGTTTAAAAGCTGTGCGTGTAGCCGAAGCTGAACATTGGATAACCGGGCAGATTTTGTTACTTGTCGTGAAAAATGCGATCCTTCAGGTCAACAATCTGGCGATCCAGGCCGTCTTCGATCTTCTTCATGTTCGATTCGATCAGTTCTTTCATCAAAGAGAAACGATCTTGAATCGCACCAACCTGAGTCAGATAGAGATCAGTACGCACATACTTACCATTCACAACATGTAGGATCTTATCCGTGAATGTGGCGGCTATGTCCGAAAGATCTTTTTCGAGCCGGTCACTCTTATCGTCTTGGCGGATGATATTGTTCCCAAACTCTTTAGTTATCTCCTGCCTTAAGGCGTTGAGAGCGGCGACAGCATTGTCCTTGACCGCATTGATTTCCTTATTAATACGTTCATTGTTCTCAAGAATGTCATGTCTGATGCGTAGCCCCAGGATATAAGCGAATAATCCGCCAAGCAATCCTAAAAAGGCAACACCGAATTGTAAGTAGTAGCGAAGATCCACACCGATATTTAGAGTATCCAGTTTGTTACTTCAGCGTGGACCGGATCAATTCAACTGTAAGATCATTGATGGCTTCGTGATCTGGTTCTTCCGGCAGCGGAGAAGTCTTAACTGCTTCTTTCGCTTCGGCAAACAAGTCGTCGGCCATTTTCTTGATTTCTTCCTGTGAAAGTGCGCCGACCCGGATCGAATACAGAAATTCGGCGTCGATTCCCTTGCGATATACCTTGAGACCTTCTTCCGGGTGAGTGAGAAATTCTACGCACATTCTCATCAGCCGGATGGTGTGGAAGGCGAATTTGGTGTTGCCGTGAATTGCTACTTTGCCGTTGTTACGAGTGATAAGGGTTCCATTCGGCATTGAAAAACATACAACCCGAATGTTGGTCGCATCTGTTTGTTTTGCTTGATTCGGCTGCGAAGTGACAATGATTCCGTGTTTATCCTGAAATTGTGATTTTCGCACTTGATACATTGAGCATGGACCGAATGCGGTTTCACTGTTGTAAGGCCCACTCACCCCAATCACATACCCTGTCGCCGTGAACGCTGCCTGGATGCTATCCGCTAATGTTTTGGAAGCCGAATAGTACACATCATACTTCTCGTATCGGCTACCATCCCCGGCAATTAATCCTTCCCAAAAGGCGTCCATCTCCAGTTTACTCAAAGACATCATCCAGGGGTTTGCATGTTTAGTCTCGGTGTAGCCAAAATTACTTACAAGCCACTCTGCCAATGGTCCATACAAATGCCAAATGTGCTCCTTACCATAGAAATAACGATTTAGATGATTTGCACCAAACTCTGGTAAAATCGCCAGTTCGTCCAAAAAGGTTTGAAAATCATTGCCGAATTTGGTCTGAGTGAACTTCACAGCCTTAACAGTTCCGTTCTCATGAAATATCGCACATCCATCAGACAGATAAAAACCAGCCAGCCTCAATCGCAATTCCCAATCGTTGTATGTTTGTGCGAACACTGACAATGCTGTTTGAAAATTGGTAGCCCGACGATAATGAAAATTGGTTCGTTTGATTCCTTGAGAATCTTCATAGTTGAGTAGTGTGGACACCGGAGCCAATTGCCACTGTGCATATTGTTCGTCGTATTCTCGGCTTTGGTTTCTGTTGTGAACGGGAGACACCAACATATGATGATTAACGGTTACGACTGCACGGTAATTGTTTCCGTTAAAGGTATAAAGCGGTCCTGTATATTGTTTGTCGTGGCGGTCAGTATAATGTTGAAACTCCGTGTTCATTGTTGAGATGTTGATGGTTGCAAGTTTGTCCGTGGATAACACATCATCCCATTTTAACCATCCTCGATCACTCAAGAATTCAGTTGTAGAATCTTCGTAACAATCGTAACCGTACTGTTCACGCAATTCTTTGCGTTTCTTTCCCATGCGTCCGGTGATCGGGCCGTCTTTGATGCGTTTGCATTCTTCTTTGGCGTGCGTGCGGAGGGCGATAAGAGCGTTCAGGTAGCCTTCGTCGTAAGTATCGGACGTTGACTTACCCTGTTTGATCGCATCACGAATCAGACGTTGTACGGAAATTTCTTCATCCGCCCACTTTTGAAATTTTTCATGGCCTTTCTTCAAGAGCTTGTTTGGCTCTTCGGCGTCATTGAACACGCCGCCCATTTTTTGTAGCTGACCGTGAGCGTATCCTGAAAAAGTATGGTACGCCTTTTTCGAATTGAAGATGTTCCGGTTCTTCACCAACAGTTGACCGGCAGGCGTCATGATTTCGTAGTGACGGTCATCGAGCCAGAGAAGCGGGACGGCGTTTGGGTTCATCCCTTCGCACATGCCCACAAATTTTTTGACTTCAAAATACTTGTGCTCGACAAACCCTTTCACCGGGTCATCGTATTCGTCTTCCTTGGTTCCGGCTGTACCCCAATTGTCAAGACCCAAATACACGTCTGGCGATGCGATCACAACCGACATGTAATCAAAATCTGAAGTCGGAGTGGCCGTCCCATATGAATGACTTCCGATAACGCCAGTTAAAATTGTTGTGTCTTTGTCGCTTGGCTTTGCCATTTTTCCAAATACGCTATTGCGTCCTTTAAAACCATTATATCGTCATTTGCTTGTCCAAGCAACAGATTGCAACGCATACACAGAAGCCCACGAACCTGTTTGTTTCGATGGGAGTGGTCCAACGAAAGAACCGTTTTGATTGTTTCTGGCTTATGGCAAATAGCGCAACAATCGTGTTGCTCTTGATGAAGCTCAATGAGTTGTTCAATGGTGATTCCGTGCTTCTTACAAATTCGCTTGTTTCTCAACTCACCTTGAGAGAGCTTATATTGCGCTCTACGAGCCACAAGTTGCTCATCTCTGTTGCGGACATACCAAGCGTTTGTGCGAGTATTATGACACTTCTTACATTGACGAATCGGTTTTCCATTCCTCTTGTAGAAGTCGTCTTCATTCTTCGGATGATGGCATGTTGAACATATCATGCCAATTATTTAGCATTCGTAGTCGCTTCGTAGTCGCTGAATTCCAACCAACCGGGCCAGACGTTGAACAGTTCTTTTTGAGCCTTCTTTGCCAGCTTCACTGTGCTGTACGTTCCGCCGTGCTCGTTGCCATTCCATAATGCAATCATGGCGTCTCCGTGGTCAACCATCCACTTATCCCTAACGTGGTACTTGTGCGTAGCAAAGCCGCCCTCGCAGACGATGACGACTTCTTCAGCCAGCTTGAGCAGCCTATGATATTCGTCCTTAGCATCTTGCGGCCAGACATGCTCCTGTCCGATGAATGGGACGGCAGCGATGAATGGGATGCCGTTGTTGATGGCCGCATGTACGAGAGCTTGGTCCCATCCAACCGCCATTCCCGAAATGATCTTGTCTGGCTTGTAGCCGGGGAGAATCGAGGTTGCGTATCGAATGAGCTTGTCCTCATTCTCGTAGCCGATTACTTCAAACCTATGTCCGGTGCCAGCGTAAATCATGATTTTGCGACTTCTGTTTCTTCGACCGTGATGCGATACAGCTTTCCGTCGAAGAGCACAACAGAAGATTTACGTTTGATAAGTTCCGCTATGGTGACTTTGCTAGAGACTACCGGCTTCTGTTCACCGAAGGCGTCTGCGAGTTTGTCGAATATGTTTTTCATTTGAATGTCGGACCCCATCCGTTCCAGGATCGTTTCTGATCCAGTTGCTTCTGCCAGTCCATCGAGAGGTCATAGCATTCCATGACAGTTTGCATGTTGACTCTATCGAAATCTTTGGCCTTCTTGTTGATGTCTTCAGTCGGCATCACGTAGACCGGATAGTCTTCCCAATCCATCGTGTCGCAAACTACGAGCATGTATTTGGCATGTTGCGCCCTGCCACTCTCAAGCCATCTGCGAATGTCTTCTTGTGTTGTCATGATATTCATCCTTCAAAGAGGCTCATGTCCATAATTGAATCTCTGAAATTTTCAAACCTCAAGTCGGCGTCCCATGTTTCCCACATAGGCCAAAGATGGTAAATGTGCCGGTCCTTGTCCTCTGCGTATTCCAGCGACCGCCGCATAATGCCGTTGGTGTTCTTCGGCGGCTTCGTTGCCTGGGAAAAATCTGGAATTCCGGGGTTAGCTTCTAGTAATACTAGGAATTGTTGAAAGTACTGTTGCATCATTGTATCAGAAATGTCGTCGCCTGGGTTCTCCCAATTTTTCCAAAGAACAAAAATCGCATCGCAGTGCTCGATTGTCCATTGGTCACGTTCCCAAAATTTTTTGGCATCGAACCCTCCCGGACACACCAGCTTGACTTCTGTTGCTCTGTCCACGACGCTGTGATAGAAAGCCTGTGCTCTGTCGGGCCAGACCTTCTCCTGGCCCTGGAACGGCAATGCAATGGTCAGCGGTATCTCTAGCTCAATCGCTGCCATTGCCAATGCCTGTTCCCATCCGAGAGTCATGCCGGAAATGATTTTGGTAGGACCGAATTGTGGGATCGTCTCGACAGCGAACGCTATTAGTTTCGCAAGGGTGTCTTTGCTGTAACCGCCGAGTTCATCCGGCCTATGTCCGAAGCCAGAGAATATCATATTCGTACAGCGTAGCGCCGTTTGGTCAGATCGAGGCCAGCATTGGTAGTTTTCTGTTGCAATTCATCACGTTTCTTGTACGCTTCATTGTGCGTGGATGCTTCGTCCACTTCTTCGCCGGAAACACATTCGATGATTTTGATCGTCATGATTCCATTATACTATGGAATTAGCGGGCGTCTACTCCAGGGCGAATAGCGTTTTGGTTCTGGATTAGGCGACGGCTGATTAACGCCGCCGCCCTCCAGGTATTCGTGAATGAGCGCCAGTTCTTTGCGGTTGGCAACTTTCTTGCGGAAGACAATCGGCTTGGCGAGAATGTCAGGAACGTCACGGTAGTAGATGGTGTGAGTCTCGACGTTCTTTTCACCATTGCGAGTGTATTCAGTCCGCTTCATGCCATAACGTTCCGCTTCGTAGTCGTAGCTGTGAATGACACGGTAGACTTCGTTCGGGTCATGCCACGTGTAAGTGTAGACGTACCAGATAGGACGTGGTGTAGGTTCGTTGCCGTGATGACATACAGCCGGTTTGTCCCAATAGCTGTAGTATTTCTTGTTCTTGTCTTCAGGCGGTGGCGGAACTTTGAAGTGACGGCAACCACATTCCAGGTTGCGATCCTTCAGGACTTCAAGTTGGAACCAGACGTTATCGTGCCAGTGGATCGAAGTAACTTCAGGCTCCGGGCGCACGTAAGGTTCACGTTCGTATTCGCACAAGATACCAGTCTCCGGGTGAACATAGAGACCGCTGTAAGGATAGTCGAAAGAGCTACGACGGCCCCAACGAGTCTGGTAAGGTTTACCGTTGTGAATTTCGATGTCTTGAGCAACCGCCCAATCCAGGTGTCGCAGGACGTTGTAACCAACATCGGAGCGACGGTCTACATGAGTGCAGACTTCGCTATAAACATCGTTCCACGGACGGCCCACAGCCTTGGTGAGAAAACGGTAGAGCGGTTTGGTGTTTTCGTTGTGCCGTTTGTGGTACAGACCAGTAGCGTTCGGAAGGCCAGAGCAACGGCCTTCTTGACGACGGCGGGCCGAAGAAACATGGTTCGGACCCCAATCGAAAGAGCCATAGTCTACACCGCCAATGATGTCAGAATCGTCCCAACAATCGGACAGTTCCAGCATCCGGGCACGGAATTCTTCAAACGTTCCCTTGTGCTTGCGGTTGTGGTGGTTGATGAAAAATTTAGGATTGACCTTCATGCCGGTCTTTTGGGACCGTTCAGAAGAGTTACCCTGTTGACGTTCGCAAATTACTTTTTGGATGTCTTGACGCATTTATAGCCTCGCTAGTGGACTATCTTAATGTTCATGACAACCTCCTTTAAGTTTGTGACGCATGGGTGTATTTATCAGGCTCATTATTTGCCTTCAAACAGCTTGCGGTATGGATCGAAATGCTTCAGCGGTTCGCCGGATTCCAGGTCTACGACCTCGCACTCAATGTTCCAATTCGAGAGCGAGATGGCCGTACTTCGGGCTTTCTCGAAGTCGTCCGTCTTAGTGTCCTCACCGATCAGACCGTCATTGCAGTTCTTGACACCGTATTTCATTCCAGACTCCAGTCTACCACGACGTGTGGCGCTTGTCAAAGTCCTATCATACCCAACGCACGCTCCTGTAACATGACGGCGTGCAGCTTGGGGTTTCGCTTCGCCATGTCCCGATCCATGATGTCGAGCGCATGTCTGACGAATTCTGCTTGTTCCGGCGACAGCCCGCCAGGATGATCCACCGTGTACACGTCCATGCACATCCGCACGGCGTCGTCTACGATCTGCTTCTCTTTGCGTGTCATCGAATCACTCCAATTTCGACTTCATCAATGTGGTAGTTGTTGATGTCGGTGTCCGGGATGTCCGACCAGTCTTGGCCGAATTCCTTCATGCGCCACGCTTTTTGGTCGTCCGCAATTTTTTGAATTTCGGCTGCGTACTGTTCCCGCCGTTCAGCGAGAGCCTTTTCAATTCCTTTTTTCACCTTGATCGGGGTGCGATTGCGTTGGTGACATTCCCGGTACCGGCCTTCAAACTCCTGGTTTTCCGCATAGAGTCTTTCGCCACGGGCGACATATTCCAGCAGCCCGGTTTCGGCATCGCTATGGCTCAGATACACAGCGATCAGAGTCTCCGAAGAGCATTCGTAGTCGCTGTAATCGTGGAACAGGCAGCTTACCGTCATAGTCAGATTCTCCGCACGTGGCGCATGTAGGCCAGGATCGCCAGCGCACGCTGTTTCAACGTCAGCTTGGCGACATCTAAGAGCGCCGTCCAATTCCGGTTGAGATCCGACTCCGCACCGAGAAATTCGTTGTAGCCGAGATCGCCTTTCAGTTCGGCCAGCACAAAGCCGTCGCTGGTCACGATCATGCTGTTGATGACCGGCTTGGTGACTTCGATGTCCAGGATGCAAGCAACGATGGCACCCATTTTCGGACTCATGCCGGGGAACCGGGCGGGATTGAGCTTCTGTTTCCAGGTCATTGTTTTACCCCTAAAATCTTCTGTAGTTTGCTGGCGATGCTCCGCTTGGCTCTGGCGAGATCTTCGGTCTTGTAGTCCTGACTCTCAAGGTCCGCTTCCTTGCGAAGCTGTTTCACGAGTTGGGCGAACTGCTCGAATTTTTTGTCCGACATTAGTCAACCCTCGAATTGGGGCATACGTTGATTCCGGCGTTCCCCAGGACAGCAGCGAACGCTTGGGCATACGCTTCCTTCTGAACCAAGCACTGACCGAAGTCATGCACAAAGACGTTGACGCCGCCCTGATAGCTGGACTTCCGTCCGTTACCAGTCGCCACGAGCCACTTGGCAAAGCCGCTATGGGCGGGCTTCACGTTGATCCAGGCGAAGCCGCAACCAAAGTAGGCGGTCTGCGCAACGTTGTGCCGAATCTTCACGAGGAAATTGAATCTTGCCGGAACAGCTTTTGCTTTCACTTCGGACTAGAGTTTCCAGGAACTTGCTCATCTTCGTTGTTCTCTCGTTGGATCTGTGCGTACATCTTGAAATGGTTGACCACGATTACAATGCAAGCGACAATGGCGATGCCGCCGACAAGATTTTGGAGTGCCGCACACTTCAGCCGGTCAAACAGCCATGCGGATGCGAAAACAATCGCAGCGCAAATCGCCCACAGCGTGTTATAGCGTTTCAGTGTCATGATGAGAACGGAACCCCACTTACGTTTTCGGTGTAACCTTCGGCCTTCTTTTCGTTGTAGAAGGTCGCATAAATCCGCTGCGCTTCCAGGAGACTGACGGCGATCTTAGTCTTGCGCCCGGTCTTCAAAGTCTTGCCACGCTTGCCATAGCCGAAGTTGACGTAGTAAGCGTCTTTGTACTTCGGTTCTTTTTCGATGTCGAGCGTGTACACCTTGTCGCTGTTAATGCTCTTGTCGGTGTAGTAGAGCACGATGGATTTAGCGACTTCCGCAGGAGCAGTTGGCGACGGTGTGACTGGTGCTGGCTCCGGTGCTTCACGAAGCGCCAACATCAACATGCGTTCTCGAAAGAGTTCAAAATCTTCTTCTGGTTGCGCTGCTGCTTTTTTCATCGCCATAGTTCCCGGTGTGTAGCCCCTATCGGTTACGGGCCGCTGTGTTCGATTTAGTCTTGGTCTTGAAGGCCATGATTGTACGCTGCTCACTCCACGTTCCATAGAAGCTCTAGCAAGACCTCACCATGACAGGACTTCGGTTTGCACCAACATCCTAGCCGTTTGCCTTTCAGTTCCTTCAAAAGTCCCAACAACTCCGGGCGTGCGAGTAAGTATGCTCGATATTTCTCAATCGCTTCCTCACGTGTGACAACTTGAAAATCTCCATAACCTTCATGGCTGTAAGGATTGCCCCATAAAAACAAAGAAACAATTGGAACATACTCCCAAGTCCCTAAATCATTGACCGTTACCTCAACTTCAGCCGAATTATAGATATGTATATTATGGCTAGTGAACCTACTCCAAAAATCAACAAACTCTGCCAAATACCCGGCTGTAGCAAACCTCTGAGAGCGAGAGGTTTTTGTGTTGCCTGTTACTACAGATTGCTGCGTCATGGAAGCATTACTGTTCGTTCCAAAACTTCCAAGTGGAAACATCGTCTCACCCACATAGATGAGACATCCAGGACGGCAACCTGCTCTACATGCGGAATCAAAACTCATATTCGATGCCGCAATTCCAAAGCGATTAACATCAATAGCAGATGGCGTTGCGGCAACGAAGCCGATAAGCGATCCACGCTTTACAAGACAGCGTACAGAGCTAGTCGGAAGGCACAGCTTAGAGAACGCTGTGAAATTTGTGACACTACCGACAATCTCTGTTGGGATCATAACCATACCACTAACATCTTTCGTGGCACTTTGTGTAATAAATGCAATACTGCTATCGGCCTCTTGGGTGAAGATCAAGATAGGCTCAGACGTGCCATTCTGTATCTTGACCTCCACCATATTAGCCGCACGTCCGATGTAGACATTACGATCTGACAGACCGCACCATTCACGGACTCGTTGCGCTATTGTGCCACTGCCGGTTTCCTTGGCGATGTTGACTAAGACGGTCTCTTCGCCAAAGATATCGGCTAGTG
>Ga0181529_10006668_pt1 | contig 11667 bp, 11 predicted proteins | sample PEATcosm2014_Bin_36_FD_119763 | JGI IMG/M metagenome (GOLD analysis project Ga0181529, IMG submission 119763) | Peatland microbial communities from MTU Mesocosm Facility, Houghton, MI, USA - PEATcosm2014_Bin10_30_metaG | ecosystem: Environmental > Terrestrial > Soil > Wetlands > Peat | place... | reverse complement strand
TACATCTCGGGCATGGGCAAGGTCGGGGAGCAGGTCAAGATCCTCATCGACGTCGAGAAGATCGTGCGCGACGAGGACCTGGGCGGCATGGCGGCGGGAGGGTAATTGGGGCTCTCCGTGATAGTCGAGGACCTCCCGCCCCTGGGCGACGCGGACTACCGCTTCGTCGCCTCCCTGCTCTACGAGCGCTTCGGCATCCAGATCGGGAGCCAGAAGCGGGTCCTCGTGGCGGGGAGGCTCGCGAAGCGCGTGCGCCAGCTGGGCCTCCAATCCTTCGCCGAGTATTTCGACTTCCTGCGAGCGGACGCGACGGGGAACGAGCTCTCGGAATTCGTCAATCGCCTCACCACGAACCACTCCTTCTTCTACCGGGAGAAGGACCACTACGAGTTCTTGAGACGGAGCGTCTTCCCCGGCATGGCCCAGGCCCTCGAGCGCGAGAGCGCCCTCAAGGTCCGCATGTGGAGCGCGGGCTGCGCCGCGGGGGAGGAGATCTACACCCTCGCCATCGTGATGAAGGACTTCTTCGGGGGCGCGATCGATCGGGGGGACTTCGCTCTCCTGGGCACGGACATCTCCCTCGCGGCCCTGGGCGCGGCCCGGGCCGGGGCCTACGCCGAGCAGAAGCTCGCGGAGCTCCCGCAGGCCTGGAGGTCGGCCTATTTCCGCGAGGCCGGGAACGGGCTGTTCGAGGTCTCGAGCGAGCTGCGGCGCATGGTCCTCTTCAAGAGGCTCAACCTCATGGTGGAGCCCTATCCGTTCAAGGGCTCTTTCGACGTCGTCTTCTGCCGGAACGTGATGATCTACTTCGACCAGGCCTCGCGCTCCCGCCTCATCCACGCCTTCCACCGCTGCGTGAGGCCGGGAGGTTATCTTTTCATAGGCCACTCGGAGAGCATCCCGAGGTCGGACTGCCCCTTCGAGTACGTCCAGCCCGCAATCTACCGGAAGGGGGCGTAGATGGGCGAGAGCCTTCGGTCCCTCGGCCTGGGCATCGTCGCGATCGCCAACCAGAAGGGCGGCGTGGGCAAGACGACGACGGCCATCGAGGTCTCGTCGGGCCTGGCCCGGTCGGGCGCCAGGGTCCTCGCCGTCGACGGGGACCCCCAGGGCGACCTGAGCCTCTTCTTCGGCTCAGGGGTAGGCGCCTCCGGGAGCAGGGACTTCGGGGACCTCCTCGGCGATCTCATAGCCGCCGGCCCCGTCGTCGGCGCCGCCCTTCCCCTCCCCCCGATCGGCGAGTACCTGGCCCGAGGCGTGCGCAAGGGGCTCGACCTCGTCCCGGCGCGGCACCGGCTCCTGCGCCGCGAGCTGGCCGAAGATCAGATGCGCGAGGCGGCGAGGCCCTTCGCCTCCCTGCTGCGCTCCCTCCGCGCCTCCTACGACTGGATCGTCATCGACAGCTCCCCCTCGAACGGCGCCCTCGAGCGCCTCCTCGTGGGGGCCTGCGAGGCCGTGATCGTGCCCCTCGAATTCCAGATCTTCTCCGTGGCGGGCCTCCAGTCCATACTCGACGAGGTGGGCGACTGCGCCGCCGAGGCCGGGCGCGGCATCAGGGTGCACGCCCTGGCCTTCACCAAGGCCGAGAACCGTGTGGCGCGGGTGGAGACCTACCGCGAGATCTTCTCGACCTTCAGGATCCCGATCTTCGAGGTCTGCAAGTCCGAGTACATCCCCCGCTCGCTGGAGCGCTCCCGGACGATCTGGGAAAGCGGTCCCTCGAGCTTCGCCGCGCGCGACTACGCGCGCATGATCGAGAAGGCCTTCCTGGAATGAGCGCGCCCAAGCGCCAGATATCGGAGGAGCGCGAACGCCTCGCGGCCTCCCTCGCCGCCTCGCTCAAGGGGCCCGGCGGGGGCTATCAGCTCTCCTCGGCCTTCTCGGCTCCGGAGCGCAGGCGCTTCCTCGGACTCTGGTCCATCGCCGAGCACCTCGTCGAGGGCAGGGACTACCTCGAGATCTTCGCAGGCACGGCCCTGCGCGGCGCGGCCCTCGCCGAACCTTCCTACGTCTCCTCCTACGACTTCCGCGAGGCGGTCTGCGTGAAGCGGGTGCGCATCGACGGGATCGCGGAGCTGCCCGAGGGCAGGACGCCGTACTCCTACCGGATGAGCGTCGCCGCCTCGTGGGAGATCGGGAGGGGCTTCCTCCTCGTCCGAGCCGAGCTCGGCTACCAATCGACCTCCCTGGGCGGCGCGAGCGCGGCCGTCAAGGAGCTCGCGGCGCAGGGAGCGGCGAGCCGCGTCGGCTATCGCTTCGAGGATGACGGCCTTGTCCTCGAGGAAGGCTCGGACGTGAAGAGGCTGATCCGGGGCGGCGGATGAGCGCGCTTTCCAAGATCCGAGTCCTCGTCGTCGACGACTCCGCCATCGCCCGCGACATGCTCGAGCGGGGGCTCTCGCGGGACTCGGCGATCGAAGTCGTGGGCAAGGCCCAGGACGCCTTCGATGCGCGCGACAAGATCGTCTTCCTCAAGCCCGACGTCCTCACCGTCGACGTCGAGATGCCCAGGATGGACGGCATCGAGTTCCTCAAGCGCCTCCTCCCCCAGTTCCCCATCCCGGTGGTCGTCGTGTCGGGCCTCACGGTCGAGGGCTCGAGGCACGCCCTCGAGGCCCTCGAGGCCGGGGCGGTGGCCGTCGTGGCCAAGCCCAGGGCCGAGGACCGGGACGGGCTCTCGGCGATGCTCTACGAGCTCGCGGACGCGGTCAAGGAGGCGGCGCGGGCCGACGTGTCCAAGATGCGCAGGGGCGCCGTCCTCGCCAAGGCCGCTCGGGTGCTCGAGCGGCCCGCGAGCGGAGCGGACGAGCCGAGGCTGATCGCCATCGGGGCCTCGACCGGGGGAACGACCGCCCTCAACACCATCGTCCGAGACTTCCCCGCGACCATGCCGGCTACCGTCATCGTGCAGCACATGCCGCCCGTCTTCACGCGCCTCTTCGCCGAAGGCCTCGACAAGGTCAGCGCGGTCGAGGTCCGCGAGGCCAGGGACGGCGACGAGCTTAGGTCCGGCCTCGTCCTCGTGGCTCCGGGGGATCTCCATATGCGCGTCCTGCGCAAGGGCGCGCTCTGGAAAGTGGTCTGCGCTCCAGGGCCCAAGGTCTGCGGGCACCGACCCTCGGTCGACGTGCTTTTCGGCTCCGTCGCCCTCGAGGCGGGCGACAAGGCCCTGGGCCTCCTCCTCACCGGGATGGGCCGCGACGGGGCGGCGGGCCTCCTCGCGATGAGGCAGGCCGGGGCCCGCTGCCTCGCGCAGGACGAGGAGTCCTCGGTCGTGTTCGGCATGCCCATGGAAGCCTGGGAGCTCGGCGCGGCCGAAAAGCTCGTGAGCGTCGACGACGCGGTCGACGAGCTTCTCGCCCGCCTCGCCGCCCCGGTCGGGAGGAGGGCATAGGATGAGCCTCGTCAACGTCGGCATCGGCGGCTGGGCGGTCTCGTCGGATCGCACGGAGGTGCTCAAGACCTACGCTCTGGGCTCCTGCGTGGCCGTCCTCGTCTACGACGCCAGGCTCGCGATCGCCGGGATGATACACATCGCCCTCCCGGATTCCGCCGTGGACGCCGAGCGGGCGCGCAGCCTCCCCGGCTACTTCGCCGACACGGGCCTGCCCATCATGATCGAGGAGATGAAGCGGCGGGGCGCGCTCAGGGCCAATGTCTGGGTGAAGCTGGCCGGAGGGGCCTCGGTGATGGACCCAGGGGGCTTCTTCGACATCGGCAAGCGCAACATTCTCGCGGCCAAGCGCATCCTGTGGGGCAGCTCCCTGGGCGCGGTCGCCGAGGACACCGGCGGGTCCCTGAGCAGGACCGTCTCCCTGGCCGTGGCCGACGGCGGGACTACCATCTCCTCGGGGCAAAGGCAATGGACGATTTAGGAGGACCGGCATGAAGAGCTACGGTCGGGTGCTGATCGTCGACGACTCGTCGACCTCCAGGATGATCATCCAGCGCTGCATGCAGATGGCGGGCATCGCGGTGGCCGACTACGCCTTCGCGGAGAACGGGCTCGAGGCCCTCTCCGCGCTCAAGGGCGGCACGGGGATAGAGCTCGTGATCACCGACATCAACATGCCCAAGATGGACGGCAGGACCTTCGCGACCGTGATGAAGGGGGATCCCGCCTTGTCGGGGATAGGCATCGTCATCGTGTCCAGCATCGCCGACAGCGCCCTCGAGGCGGAGCTGCGCGCCCTCGGCGTCCTGGCCGTGGTCAAGAAGCCCGTCTCTCCGGCCAAGATGCTCCAGGCGATGGGAGGCGACCGATGAACGAGACTCTCGATCCCAAGCGGGCCGCCGCGGCCTTGATGGAGGCCCTCGCGGCCGCCTTCGCCGACATGGCCTTCATCGACGTGGGGCCGATCGGCTCCGAGGCGCGGCCACGCGGCGGCGGGTCCCGGCCCCGCGATGAAGGAGCCGGCGCCAAAATCAGGGCCGCCATCGACGTGCTCAGGCCACTCTCCTGCAGGATCGAGATCGAGTGCCCCGCCACGCTCAAGGCGAGGATCGAGGAGACCCTGTTCATGGGCGAGTCCGGGAAGGAGGAGGACTCCCTCCTCGAGCTCCTCAACGTCGCCGCCGGGCTCTTCCTCTCGGCCTACTTCGGCCCAGGCACCGACATCAAGCTCGAGCTGCCCCAGTACCTCTTCCTCTCCGAGGGCTCCGAAGGCGATGTCCTGGCGGAGGTCGAGGCAGACGCCGAGGGGGCCCTGCTCCGGGCGGTGCTCAGGACGATTCGCTACCGCTACTGAGCGCGAGGCCGCGGAATCGTCGACGAGGAGTATCCTGGCCATGGCCCAGCCGATTGATCCAGCATTAGCCTTCGGCTGTTCCGACTTGGCATCCAAGGGCGTCGACCACGATCGGGCAAATATTTTTTTTACAAATCACGGGAGCATTTCGGACGTGCAAGGACTAGACTAGTGGTGTGAGCGCGGCGCCAAGGGACCTGAGCATGGATCGGCTCGACTTCGGAAGGATCATCCGCGAGATGGCCGTAGGCTTCGCCCTCCACGAGATGATCTTCGACGCGGAGGGAAGGCCCGTCGACTACCGCTTCCTCGACGCCAACCCCGCCTACGAGCGGATCACCGGCCTGCGCGTCGCGGAGATCCTGGGCAAGACGGTCCGGGAGGCCCTGCCCAGCGTCGAGACGCGCTGGATCGAGACCTATGGGCGGGTCGTACAGACCGGCGAGCCCGCTTCCTTTACGGACTACGCGGAGGCCCTGCACAAGCACTTCGAGATATGGGCCTACCGCCCCGCGCCAGGCCTATTCATCGTCCTCGTCCAGGACGCCAGCCCCAAGGTCGAGGCCGAGAGGGCGGCGCTGCGGCAGGCCGCCATCCTCCGGGCGGTGCTCGGCTCCATCGACATTTCGGTCGCCTTCAAGGACACGGAAGGCCGCTACCTGGGCTGCAACTCGACCTACGAGCGGACCTTCGGCGTAAGCGAGGAGGAGTTGGTCGGCGAGGTCGACGACGACCTCTTCGAGCCGGAGGAGGCTGCCAGGATCAAGGCCGAGGACCGCGAGATCCTGGGCACGGGCCTGCCCATGAAGCCCGAGCGGAGCTGGAGGAAGAACTCGACGGGCCGCGAGCGGCTCTTCGAGCGCAGCAAGCGCCCCCTCCTCGACGACTCGGGAACCCCCTTCGGCATCGCCGTCTTCTGGCATGACATCAGCGACGAGGCCCTCGCCGTGAAGGCCGATGCCATCCATATCGCCCTCGCCCGGGTGGAGGACAGTTCCTCGAGCGCCGAGCTGCTCCGCAGGGCGCTGGACGAATTGGAGGCGGCCACCGGCTCCTCTCTCGGCTTTTTCACCTGCCTCGACGATGCGTTCTCCGCGGGCGAGATCGATGTGCTCTCGACGAGGACGCTCGGCGAACTGAAAGGCCATGCCGACGGCCTTGGACATCGGCCCTTCGACGAGACGGGGCCTTGGAGGGGCTTCGCATCGACGAATCGTCCCCTGATCTTGGAGGGGGGCGATTTCCCGGATACCCCGCTTCCGCCGGGCCATCCGGCCCTCCGCCGGGCCCTCCTGGTGCCGGTGCTTCGCGAAGGCGCGGTCGTGGGCATGCTCGGCGTGGCCAACAAGGATCGGCCGTACAACGATTGGGACCTGGCCCTGGCCTCGGACGTCGCCGACCTGGTCTGGGAGATATACGAGCGCAAGGAGGCCCAGGAGAGCTCCCGCCGCCTCGCCCTGCAAAGGGACTTCGCCATATCAGCGATGAGGGCCGGGGTCGAGACCTGGTACCTCGACGAGGACAGGAAGGTCTACGACCGGAATTGGGCGGGCATCCTGGGCTACGCGCTCGAAGAGCTCCCCAGCGATGCGAGGCAGATATTCCGCCTCCTCTGCCATCCCGAGGACTACGAGGCCGCGAGCGCCAAGATGAAGGCCTACCTCGAAGGCCGCTCCGATTCCTACGAGGCCGAATTCCGCATGCTGCGCAAGGACGGCCGCTGGATATGGGTGCTCGACAGGGGGCAGGTCGTCGAGCGCGGGAGCTCAGGCCAGCCGATGGTCATGTCGGGCCTCATGGTGGACGTGAACGGCCTCAAGCTGGCCGAGGAGAGGCTCAAGGTCAGCCTCGGAGAGAAGGAGATCCTGCTGCAGGAGCTCTTCCACCGCACCAGGAACACCATGCAGCTGATCAACGCGATGCTGGAGCTCAAAAAGCAGGGGCTCGAGTCCCCAGCCTTCGCCCAGGCCATAGAGACCGTGCAGGGCAAGATCATCGCCATGTCCCTCGTGCAGGAGAAGCTCTATCGAGGCAGCGACCTCTCCGTCCTCGACCTGGGCGAGTACATAGCCGAGCTCGTGGAGCTGATCAAGCAGGGGGCGCCCAATCTGCGCGACAACGTCAGGATCAACAGCGAGACCATGGCCGTGCCCGTCTCGGTCGACGCGGCCATACCCTGCGGCCTCATCATCTCCGAGCTGGTCTCCAACGCACTGGTCCACGCCTTCCCCGGGGGCGCGCCGGGGAGCATAGACGTTTCGGTGAGCCGCGACCTGGACGAGATCTCGATCGGCGTCAGCGACGACGGCGTCGGACTTCCCGCGGGCTACGACCTGCGCTCCGGCCCCAACCTCGGCCTTAAGACGGTCCTCGGCATCGGCGAGGAGCAGCTGCACGGGCGGGTGGAATTCCGCAGGCCTTCCAAGGGCTTCTCGTGCCGCCTGACCTTCAAGGACTCGTACTATACTCGACGGCTCTAGGAAGGGGCGAGGAAGCAGCATGGGCGACGCGAGGATACTGATCGTCGAGGACGAATTCCTGAGCTGGCAGCTCCTGCAGTCCTATGTCGCCGAATATGGCGGCGCCGAAGTCGCCGTCGACGGGGAGGAGGCCATACGGAAGGTCGAGGCCGCGTACGAGGCGGGCCGCCCCTTCTACCTCGTCTTCATGGACATCGTCCTGCCCCGGCTCGACGGCCAGGCCGCCATCCTCGCCATCCGCGAGTACGAGTCCTCGAGGGCCGTCCCGCGCGGCGAGAGGTGCAAGATCGTCCTGACGACCGCGCCCTGAGCGAGACCGCCTCCATGAGGAGCGCCCTGGCCGGCCTCTGCGATGGTTACATAACCAAGCCCTATTCGAAGCCGATGCTGGACGGCGTCCTGCGAGGGCTAGGCCTTCCGAGACTCTCCTAGCTCCGGCCCGTGAGCCCGAATGGCAGGGCGACGATAGGCTTGGTCTTCACCTTGACCTCGACCGACATGCCGGGCAGCAGGCCTACCTGGACCTGGTCCAGGGAGATGCGGATGGGCACGCGCTGCGTCGTCTTGGTGAAATCGCCGATGGAGAAGGAGGGCGGGACGATGCCGGCCCCTATCAGCTCGACCTTGCCCTTGATGGTCTTGCCGCTATAGGCGTCCACGCTGACCTCGACGGGGGCCCCGACCTCGATGCGGCCCACCTTCGTCTCCTCGAAATTCGCCGTCACCCAGACCCTGTCCAGGTCGTTGATGGCGTAGATGGTCTGGCCCGGCTGGACCACGTCCCCCTGCATCATCGACTTCTTTGCGACGGTCCCGGCGATCGGCGAATTGACTTTCGTGTTGAGGAGCTGGCTTTCGATGACGCCCAGCTGGGCGTTCGCCGTGTCGACCTGGGCGAGGGCGATGGCGTACTGGGCGCTCGCCGCGTCGAGGGCGTTGGCGGCGTGGTCGCTCTGCTCCTTCGTCGTGGCGCCCGAGGCGTAGAGGGTGCCCGTGCGGGCCGCGTCGCTCTGCGCCCTGTCGAGGTTGATCTTGGAGAGCTCGACGTTGCGGTTGGCGAAGTTCAGGGAAGCGGTGGCCTGGGCCTCCTGGGCCCGAAGGTCCGTGTCGTCGAGGAGGACGAGGACCTGGCCCTGGGCGACCTTGTCGCCCTCGGCCGCGAGGAGCTTCGCGATGCGGCCGAGCGTCTTGGCGCTGACGTTGACGTGGTCGCCGTCGATGGCGGCGTCGTCGGTGCTCACGTAGTTGATCGTGTCGAGGAGCCAGCCCCCTCCGAAGAAGATGCCCACCCCCACGATGACCACCAGTATGAGGCCGCCGAGGAGGGTCGGCCCCTTCCTGGCCTTCTTGCCCGGATCGTCCTTGGCCGAGGGAGCGGCGCCCTTCGGCCCCAGGGCGCCCTCGCCCTTCTGCCCGCCCCGCGCCATCGGCGCGGCTCCCTTCCCGTCTGTCGTCGTAATCGTATCGCTCATCGCTACACCCCTTGCTCGTCGACGTAGGCGCCGGTGAATTGGCTGTTGTAGAGGTCGGCGTAGAAGCCGCCCTTCGCGAGCAGCTCGGAATGCCGGCCCATCTCTATTATGCTCCCGTCCTTCATCACGAGGATCGACTCCGCGTCTCGTATGGTCGAGAGCCTATGCGCTATCACGAAGCTCGTCCGTCCCTTCATGAGCTCCTTCATCGCCTTTTGGATATAGACCTCCGTGCGCGTGTCCACGCTGCTCGTCGCCTCGTCCAGGATCAGGATGGCGGGGTTCGAGAGGATGGCGCGCGCTATCGTGAGGAGCTGCTTCTCGCCCTGCGAGATGTTGGAGGCCTCCTCGTTCAGCTCGGTATCGTAGCCCTGCGGGAGGGCGCGGATGAAGTGGTCCGCGTGCGCGGCCTTGGCCGCCGTGACGACGTCCTCAAAGCTGGCGCCGTCGCGGCCGTAGGCGATGTTCTCGCGGATTGTGCCGTTGAAGAGCCAGGTGTCCTGGAGGACCATGCCGAAGAGCCGGCGCAGCTCGCCCCTCTTCATCTCGCGCGTGTCGATGCCGTCCACGAGGATCGCGCCGCCCGAGATCTCGTAGAACCGCATGAGGAGGTTGACCAGGGTGGTCTTGCCGGCCCCCGTCGGGCCGACGATGGCGATGGTCTGGCCGGGCAGGACCTTGATGTTCATGTCGTGCATCAGGATCGCGTCCTCCTTGTAGCCGAAGCGCACGTGGGAGAACTCGACGTGGCCCCTCGGCCATGCGACGCTCTTGGCGTCGGCCTTCTCGGGGACCTGCTCCTCCTCCTCGAGCACCTCGAGGACCCGCTCCGCCGAGGCGAGGGTGGACTGGAGGACGTTGGCTATATTGGCGGTCTGGGCGATGGGCTGGGTGAACTGCCTCGAGTACTGGATGAAGGCCTGGATGTCGCCCAGCTTGAGGACCTTGCGCGCCGCCATGAGGCCGCCCACGACGCAGATGACGACATAGCCGAGGTTGTTGATGAAGTTCATCATCGGCATGATGACGCCGGAGATGAACTGGGCCTTCCACGCGGCGTCGAAGAGCCTCGAGTTGATGGACCGGAACTCGGCGACGGACTCCCCCTCGCGGCCGAAGGCCTTCACGATCTTGTGGCCCGTGTACATCTCCTCGATGTGGCCATTGAGCTGCCCGAGCTCCTTCTGCTGGGCGGCGAAGCTCTTCTGCGAGCTCTTGGTGATGTTCATGATCGAGACGGCCGAGACTGGCAGGGTGACCAGGGCGATCAGCGTCAGCCAGGGGCTGATGGTGAGCATCATCACGAGGACGCCGACGATTGTGCAGACCGAGGTGATCAGCTGCGTGAGGCTCTGCTGGAGGCTCGTGCTGATGTTGTCCACGTCGTTGGTGACCCGGCTCATGATCTCGCCGTGGGTCTTCGAGTCGAAGTACTTGAGCGGAAGGCGGGCGAGCTTGTCGTTGACGTCCCGCCTCATGTCGTAGACGATGCCCTGCGAGACCCCGGCCATCGTGTATTGCTGAACGTAGCTGAACAGCGTCGACACGAGATAGAAGCCGACGAGGAGGAGGAGCGTGCCCCCGATGTAGTTGAAGTCCATGGAGGGCATGGGCTTGTGCAGGAAATAGGCCATGTACTTGGACATGAGGCCGTCGAAGAGCTTGGTGGTCACGTGGCCCATGAGCTTGGGCCCGACGATCGTGAAGATCGTGGAGAGGACGGCGAAGCCGAAGACGAGGGTGAGCCTGCCCCTTCGCGGCGCGAAGTAGGTCAGGAGGAAGCGGATCGTCTTCTTCGCGTCCTTGGGCTTCTCGGCCGGGCCCCGCATGCCCATGCCCATGGGCCCGCCGCCGCCCGGCCTGCCCATCGGCCTCGGGGGAGGGGTGCCGCCTCCGGGCCTCGACGCGGTGTCGCTCATGCTATCTCCTCCTCGGAGAGCTGGGAGGCGACTATCTCCTTGTACACGTCGCAGTCGGCGTAGAGCTCGCGGTGGGTGCCCATGCCCACGATCTTCCCCTCGTCGAGGACGATGATGCGGTCGGCGTCCATGACCGTCGCCACCCGCTGGCCGACGATCAGCACCGTGGAATCGGCGGTCGTGGCCTTGAGGGCGGCGCGGAGGCGCGCGTCCGTCTTGAAGTCGAGGGCCGAGAAGCTGTCGTCGAAGAGGAAGATCTCGGGGTGCCGCACGAGGGCCCTCGCGATCGAGAGGCGCTGCTTCTGCCCGCCCGAGACGTTGGTCCCGCCCTGGGCGATGATCGAGTCGAAGCCGTCCTTCATCTCGGAGATGAACTCGGTGGCCTGGGCGGTGGCGGCCGCCTGGGCCACCTCCTCGTCGCTCGCCTCCTCGTTGCCGTAGCGGATGTTCTCGGAGACGCTGCCCGAGAAGAGCACGGCCTTCTGCGGGACGAGGCCTATCTTGGCGCGCAGCTCCTCCTGGGACATGTCGCGCACGTCGACCCCGTCGATGAGGATGGAGCCGGAGTTCACGTCGTAGAAGCGCGGGATGAGGCTGATCAGGGTGGACTTGCCCGAGCCCGTGCTGCCGATGATGGCGGTGACCTCCCCGGGCTTGGCCGAGAAGCTGATGTCGCTGAGCGCGGGCACCTCGGCCCCGTGATACCTGAAACTCACGTTCCTGAACTCGACATAGCCCTTCGTGCCCTGCTCGGGCTTGCGGGTCGCCCGCGGGTTCTTGATCTCGGGCTCGATGTCGAGGACCTCGTTGATGCGCAGGGCCGAGGCCTGGGCGCGGGGCAGCATGATGAACATGAAGCTCGCCATCAGCAGGGAGAAGAGGATCTGCATCGCGTACTGCAGGAAGGCCATCATGTTGCCGACGTTCGACGTGCCGCGGTCGACGCGGATGGAGCCGAACCAGATCACCATGATCGTCGTCATGTTCATCACGAACATCATCACCGGGATGAGGAGGGCGAACATGCGGTTGACCTGGATCGAGACCT
>Ga0181529_10006664_pt1 | contig 11672 bp, 11 predicted proteins | sample PEATcosm2014_Bin_36_FD_119763 | JGI IMG/M metagenome (GOLD analysis project Ga0181529, IMG submission 119763) | Peatland microbial communities from MTU Mesocosm Facility, Houghton, MI, USA - PEATcosm2014_Bin10_30_metaG | ecosystem: Environmental > Terrestrial > Soil > Wetlands > Peat | place... | reverse complement strand
CGGAAGGGGGAACCAGGTCCGGAAACTAGCCGTTGCGGACCATACTCGTCCAATGTTCTCAATGGCGATCAAGGCCCCTTCCGGCTAATTTGGACAGCATTGGGGCATGCCCGGCCCCTACGAGCTGCGGTGATGTACTAAGCTCAATCAAATGCCGAACCTCCTGGACCGGCTCGACGATTGGAAGCGCCGTTTCGGGCCACTGGAGAGTGGGCGACTGGAACGGCTGCTGGAAGCGGCGGCGAAATACAGAGTGCGCGATGCGGCCAGCCTGATTCGCCTGCATGAGACGCTGCTCTTTCTGCGCGCTTATCCGCGCACGCCGGAGGTGGCGCGGCGCGCCGATGCAATCCTGTTTACATTCGCCGACCGGGTGGATCGACTGCGCGCGGCGGGCGTCGATCTGGAGCCGTTCGCCGAGCCGGAAGTATCCGGCATCGCCGGCACCGAGCTGACCGCGGTATTCAGTTACGAGGTAGCGCGCAGCCTGATCGAGCGGCACGGCCGCGCCATTCGCCTGGCCTGGGATGCGCACGACGAAATCGAACGCATGGGCCCGGGCTCGCCGCAGTTCGCGCCGCTGATCGCCGAAGAGTGGCCGGTGGAAGCGCACAGCCCGTTCGAACGATGGCTGGCGGCGGCGCGTCCGCGCGCGGAGAGCGAGCTACCCTGGCTGATGGAACGCGTGCGCGCCATCGCGCCAGAGCGCACTGCCGAGCGCTACAACGCGATGGGGTTGCCGCTTACGTTTGCGATTGGCCAACGCGTGTCGCGCTCCCGCCAGCGGGCACCGATGGGCGGCCTGTTCTGCCACACCGGGCCTGTGATTGCGCGGCGCGACGTTTCACTGGCCCGCGAACTCGCAGGGCCGCCGCTCCCCGTGAAGCGTCTCGCCCGCGCCCAAGCGCGCAAGATGATCGACCTGATTGTCGATACCTCAGCCATGCGCTTTCGTGAGCTGTACGGCTTCAGCCACTCGGACGAAGCTAACGTGTTCAGCGCCGACGCCGGCCGCGGCGTCGAAATCGTTTTCTTCGGCGTGCCGCCGCGCTGGCGGCTTCCGTTGCGGGCGTACCATGCCGGCATGTTCTTCAAGAACGGCGTCCCCGCCGGTTACGTCGAGACGCTCTCTCTATTCGATCGCGCCGAAGTCGGCTTCAACCTCTATTACACTTTCCGCGAAGGCGAATCGGCGTGGCTCTATGCGCGGCTGCTGCACCTGTTCCATCAGGTGCTCGGCGTGAATTGCTTTTCGGTGGACCCGTATCAGATCGGCGACGACAACCCAGAGGCCATCGACTCGGGCGCCTTCTGGTTCTATGGCAAACTGGGCTTCCGGCCGGTGGACCCGCAACTTGCGGCGCTTGCGCTTCGCGAGGAGGAACGCATCGACCGCACTCCTGGCTATCGCAGTTCGCGCCGCACTTTGCAAAGGCTGGCCAAGGGATGCGTGGTGTATGAAGGCCCGGCGGCCACAGCCGGCCAGTGGGACCGCTTTTCGATTCGCAATCTGGGCATCGCTGCCACGCGCATCCTGGCCGAGCGCTTCGGCAGCGATACCGAACGTATGCGCGACGCCGCCAGCCGCTTCGCCGCCCGCCAATTCGGCGTGGAATCGACGAGCGGCCTGGCGCTCGTACTGAGCACGATCCCCGATGTGGCGAAGTGGAACTCAGCCGAAAAGAAAGCCGTGGCGGGGATACTGCAAGCCAAGGAGCGCGGCTCCGAGACGCGCTATCTGCGCCTGATGCAGCGGCACGCACTGCTGCGCGCGGCGCTGCTGAAGCTGGGACGCTGACGCGCCGACCTATCAGACTATCTCGTCGGATCCGGCGTCATCCAAAGCGTGAGCACTAAGTTTTGGAAAGCGTCTGGCATCGCCGCTACCAGCACGCTCTGCTTTGGGTAGCCGAACTGAATCTCAACTTCAGACTGATGATTGGCCTCGGCGTGGTTTGGATAGGATGGCTGATCTTTTGCGCTTGGCGTTTAGCTGCGGGCATCCGCCATCGACACTATCGGCCCGAGGCTACCGAATGGGACAGGGAGGACTTCGGGTTCGCGCTTGGGGGTGTCATCGCTAGCCTCGTCCTAATTCCCGCTTGGATGCTCACGCCGATCTGGGTCCGCTGAGGGCGGGATGAGCCAAGTGCACGAGCGCGCCCGCAAGCTGGCTTTGGCAGGTTGAAACCTGCCCCACATTAGGCGTGCTCCACGCCATTGCGCGGAACGGCAATGTCTGTCCCGATCGCCCTCTCGCAGGTAGCCGGCGCGGCTGGGTTTTTCAGTGGATGGCGCTTGACTCACGTCTCGAACGGCCGCAGCAGGTGACTCTCAAAGCTACAACTGCTGGTCGAGCGGTCGGCATATGGGCAGTTGCGGCAGAAGCTCAGCTCGGCCGGGGTGTCGCGGATGGTCTTGCGCACGGCCCGGGCCTGCGCTCCAAACCAGATCTCGGCGAATGACTTGTCGCGGGCCATTACGCCATAGGGCCGGATCGTATTGTAGTCCTGCTCGCAGGAGACGACGGTGCCATCGGCCAGCAGGGTGGGAAAGGTGAAGGCGTGCTGGCAGACGAAGTCGGTACGGCGCGCGCGCTGGCCGCCTTCGTAGGAGTAGGCACGGAGGCCGGCCGATTGCGGCAGCAGGTCTACATGAGTGCGCTGGTCGGCGGAATCGATGATGGAGAGGCTGCGCAAGGAGAGCATGTCGAAGTCGTGGTCGGCGGCGAACTGGCGGAGGCGCGGAACCTCGTGCTCGTTGTGGCGCATCACCAGCACGCGCATGTGGAGAATGGGAAGGCGTGCGCCGCTGCGGCGCTTCCATTCGGCCAGCGCGCGGACGCCCGCCAGCGCGGGAGCGAGGCGCGCGCCCTTGCGGTAGACAGCGTTGGTCTCGTCGGTGAGTCCGTCCAGGGCGACGATGAGGTAGGTGGGCGGACTCCCCCGCAGGGCGCGCTGGACGCTGGGTTGGTCCAGATTCTGTCCGTTGGTGGAGACCAGCGTTGCGAACGGATAGCGCGCCGCGATGGCCAGCACGCGTTCCAACTCTGGGTGCAGCAGTGGCTCACCCCAGGCCCACAGGGCTGCGATCAGGAGATAGGATCCGACCTCCGCCATCGCCCGCTCGAAGAGGTCCACGTCCAGGAACTGCGCTGGCCGGGCCAACTCTCCCGTGCCCACCGGACAGACCGGACAGCGCAGGTTGCAGCAGCTAGCCAGTTCGAACTGCATGTTCAGCGGCCAGGCCCAGGGTGACAGACGGCGGTGCACCAGGTTCAAGCCGGCCCGTAGCGTGTTCAGGCGTTGGCGCCGGCTCATGCCGCGCACCGTCACTGGCATATGGTCGAAAACGAAGGAACGACGGCCACGCACCGCTATCTCCCAGGCGGTCCGCGGTGCGTCCGCGAAGTGCTGCCAGCGTTCCCAGGATCTCACGCCGAACCTCTGGAGTTAACACGATCGGTGCGCACGCATGAGGTGGAATGGAGCCGAACGGCTTTGATCACGGTCTGGCTCGAATCAAGAAGTTCGTGGTACCTCGGTGGCATTCAACCGGACACTGCACGCGCCTGGATCTGGCAAAGCCGCTGCGAATCCGAACCACCTACGCGGTCGGCTGAGCCTTCTTGGCGTCGCGGGAGACTTTGTACTTCCGCTCGAAGCGGTCGATACGGCCGGCGGTGTCCATCAGCTTCTGCTTGCCCGTGAAGAACGGGTGGCAGGAGGAGCAGATTTCCACGCGGATGTCGCCCTTGTGCGTGGACTGGGTCTTGAATGAGTGACCGCACGCGCAGATCACATTGATAGGGGCATACGCGGGATGAATTCCAGCCTTCATTTTGTTGCGGGGATCCTTTCGAGAATTTCAGTATAGCAAAAACGGGAAACCCCCGTGGCTCCCTGTCGGAACCCACGGGGGTTAATAGCCTTCGAAAAAGCCTGAGGCTTTGGTTGCGCAAGAGGCAGCCGGTCCACAGGAACTTGACCCCACTCACTGGAGAGCGGGCGTCGGCTACGTTGGGAGGCTCGACTTTAGCAGTCGGCCACCTCCTGCGGTCGCTTATGACTTTTCATCTTCTCTGGACCACCTCCTTTCCCAGTGATAAAAAAATATTCGCATGGAGGCAATGTAAAGTCAATACTGTTGTTTTCCATATGGAGCGCCGGCTGCCAGTCCGGCCGCAACATGTAGTATTGCGGTTACAGGTTGCGCGCTGCAAACCGGCACATCGCGAGGCCATCCATCAGCGCGAACGGCATCTGCCCCGTGGTGTAATGAGCGCACGGCAGCGTGCAGACCTGGTGCGGCAAACCCATCTCGCGGAAGGCCTGCAGCACCTGCTTTGAATAGACCGGCAGGAAGCTGGTGTCGTGCTTGGCCCAAATCAGCAGGCTGTTCATCTTGCGATTCTCCAGACGGCCCAGGTAGGCGGCCGGGCTGATCATGGACCAATAGCGGCGCAAATCGTCCTGCGAGACTTCGCTCGAGAACCCTTTGCGCACGTGCTGCGTGGCGAGCCCGGTCCACACCACGTCGGAAAAGTACATCGAGACGTGATTGAAAACGCCCAGCTTGACGCGGCTGTCGTGCGCCGCCACGATGAACGCCACGCAGGACCCCAGGCTAGTGCCCAGGATGGCGATTCGCTCGTAGCCTTGCACGACCAGCCAGTCCAGACACGCGCGCGCATCGATCACCGATTGCCGGGAAGCGTGAATCGTGCGGCCTACGTTGTTCGATACAGCGTAATCGGCGCGTTCGAGCTCGGGCGGCATGCGCTCGGCGTGGTATGCCATGCTCATGCGCAGCGCGCTCACGCCGAAGCGGTTCAGCAGCTTGGCCAGCCCGACGTGGCCATCCACGCCGGCGTTCCATTGCGGCAGCACCAGCACTGCCCGGCGCGGCCCGCGCTTGGCCGGAAACCATTCCGCATGCACCGTGTTGTTCTCCGGGTAGGGCGTCTCCACCGGACTTGTGAAGGTCAGATGTCCACCGCGCAATTGGTAATCCGCCGGTGTGCGGTAGCCGAAGAAACGATCCGAATCGGTTAGCGCCTCTTCCGCGAACCGGTCGAGCGCTTCGCGGGCGTTGCCGTTCACATGAGCGGGCAGCCCCGGGAATTCCAGCGTGCCTAGCCAGTCCAGCCCCCATTCAAACGGTCGCACCACGCGATTCGTATCGCGTGTCGCCAGCTTGCGTTCCCAATTGTCGATCCAGCGGGCATAGATTCCAGGCATGTTATTCGCAGAGAACTCTTTAGTTTACCGTGACGTGACGGCGCGGGCCAGTCTGGTGTCTAGACGAACCCGACTCCCCAAACTCCATTCCTTCTTAGGGCATGGGACGAGGAGCTTGGCTGTCCTCGCCGACGCCGCAGGACGGATCGTCAGGCACTATCTCGCAGGATGCGTCTTTGAGAATCCTGATCCGATTGTCAGTCAACAGGGTGAGCCAGGACTCGGCGCTGACGGACGGATAGCGCAGCTTGGCGAAGGCAACCCATGCGTCGCGATATTTCAACCAGGCCCTCTCGGCGGTCCTGATGCCCTCCGGCTGCACCGCCCCGAATTCGGACTGGTGTGCTTCCGCGCTGGCAAGTAACTTCCGATATAGTTCGTTGAGTCTTGCATCCGCCGCCACGAACTCCTTCGCGGAACCGTGGGGAAGATCCCCCTTCTCGAACCATCTCAGCGCGGCCAGGAATTCGTCGCGCAGCTTCTGTTCCGTGCCGATCTCTTCCGCCACTCGTAGCGTGCCGGAGGCGTTGATTTCCCCGTTTCCATGAGCTGTGGAGTAAGCTTGCTCGGCCTGCACCAAGGCGTTTAACGCATTCTGCTGCTGAGGCCAGTTCGTCGATAGAGTGCGCAGGCCGCCGGCTCGTAGCTGGTCTGTGAGCTCCTTGTCATAAGCGGCGCAGAAACCCTCCATGGCTCCACTGGTCATGTCGTCGCAGAATCGGAATTCGTTGCCGGGAGCGGCGGGTTTGTCTTGCAAAGACTCCAAATGGCGGACGCGGCCTTCGAACTCCGCCGGTGCCCAGCCTTGTTCGCAGGCGAAGCGGATGGCCAGCGGCAGGCTTCTCTTCACGCCTTCGCCGTTGGCATAGAGCACGCTGAGCATCGCCGATCCGCCGAAGACACTGGCAACGGTATATTCCGGCTCCATGCCGGCCTGAATCGCCAGCCGCTCGGTCCACGCGCAGTGCCGGGCAGCGGAGTAATCCACTTTGGCGCCGATGCCGGAGTAGAGCCGATACGAATCGCAATCGGGCCATGCTTTGGGAGCGGTAATCAGAGACGCTTCGGCGGGAAGGGGTGTTTTCAGGTATTTCTCGCACTTAGCCTTGGTCTGGTTATCGGTGTCTCCCAGTTGGCCAGACAAACGCGCGGCAGACACCACCGACAGAAGTACGACAACCATGGGCTTCTTCGTGTGAATTGGAGTCTCCTTCTCTCCGCACCGATTCTATTAGTGCCGATCTGCCCGAATTGTAGCACTCCCGAGTGGTTTCGCTTCGGAAGACGGGGAGAGATCGGGATGGGCCGGGCCACACATGCGAGTGACTCCGCCTTCGCAGCTTCTTACTGCGCGAACATCTCCATTAGCACACGGCCGAAGGAGCCACTCGGCGTTTCAACTCGGAGGATTGTGGCCAGCGTGGGGGCGATATCGTTGGGAGCGATGTTGCTATCGTATTCTCCGGCGCGGATTCCGGGCCCCAGGAAGATCACCGGCACGTGCGTATCGTAACCAAACGGCAGGCCGTGCGTGGTGCGCACCGCGCCGAAGATCCAGTAAGGGTCGGTCACCACTTCCAGATCCGCGCCGCGTCGCTGGTTATAGCCGTTCATCGCCGCGCGCCCCACCGGGTCGTCCGCCACCTGGCCCGCAGTCAGTTGGACGCCTGTGTACACGCGGAAAATGTGCGGCACTCGGCGCAACGCCTCGGCCGCGGTGCGCTCCACTTCGGCAAGGTCGAGCTTTTGGGCCGCAATCAGCTCGCGATTGAGACAGAGCGCCGATTCTTCCACCGCCGTGATCCAGTCGAACTTGCCGTACTTGGCGCTAAGGGCTTCCTGCACCGCCTTGCTGAGCAGATCGTCCGCCAGGCGTCCACCCGGCATATGGCGGGCCTGGTTCACCTCGGGCACGGGGGCTGCGCCATGATCCGCCGTCAAGACGATCAGCACGTTATTCAGCCCTACCGTGCGGTCCAGCGCCGCGAAGAACTTGCCGAGTAACTTGTCGGTAGCGACTGAAATCGCCCGTGCCTCCGGCGAATCCGGGCCATAGGCGTGGCCGACGTAATCGTTCGAGGAAAAACTTACTGCCAGCAGGTCGGTGACACCGCGCTGACCCAGTTGCTCGCCGGCCAGCGCGCGTTCGGCGAATGCCTCCACTAGCTCGTTGCCGAACGGTGTGGTCTCGATCGCTCGATACAACTGGCCCGGTTGCGGCATCTCGTGGCCCATCCAGGTAACTCCGGCGTAACGGTCGGCCGGGTGAGCAGCATTGGCTTCCTTTACCCAGGCCGGTGCTTCCGCCAGATAGTAAGTGCTGGTTACGAAGTTCCCGCTCTTGGCATCGAACCAATAAGCCCCATTCGCCATGTGGCCGGCCGGCAGAATAGCGGCCCGGTCCTTGAGCGAAATCCCGATCACGCGCGACTGGCTGTCGTCGGCGATCTTCAACTCATCGCCCACCGTGTCCACCAGCAGGCGCCGCGGCGAAGCTCCCTCGCCCGCCGCACCGACCAGTGTGGTCTCCGCATCCGAGACACTCGTCACCTGCTTGCCCTCGTCGCGGTCATACCAAGCATTGCCGATGATTCCGCTGACCGCTGGCATGGCCCCAGTCAGGAAGATGCTGTGCCCCACCGCCGTCACGGTGGGAAAGTGCTGGTAGCGGGCGTTGGTGAATACCGCTCCCTTGGTCAGCAGCAGGTCGAAGCCGCCGTGGTAGTCCGCGCGGTAGCGCGTGAGATAGTCGTAGCGGAACTGATCGATGACGATCGCCACCACCAGTCTCGGCTTCTTAGGAGCGGCGCTGAGCAGGCTGCCCGCCATCAGGACTAAGGCTAGGATCTTGTTCATAAACACTCAGGCTACCACTTGAATGTGACCGAGAAACGGTCCTCGAATACCGACCTGCCGAGTTCGCCGCCAGTGGTGCACCCCAGGCAAGCCGCGGCGCGGCGCCCGATGCTAGGCTGAACTAACGGACGGCGTCTCTCGATTCCGCCCGCAGCCTCGAGTTGCCGATGAATCCGATCAAGATCCTATTGTTCGCGCTCGCTGCCGCGCCGCTGGCATATTATGCGATCGCCATCTTCAGCACCTGGCGTTTTTTTCGCACCGCGCGAAGAGCGCCGCCGGTTGGTTCCGGCTTCACGCCCGGCGTTAGCAATCTCAAGCCCATCCGCGGCGCCGATCCGGACGCGTACGCGAACTTCGCCAGCTTCTGCTGCCAGGACTACGCCGACTACGAGCTGCTGTTCTGCGTGACCGATCGCGACGACCCCGCGCTGCCGGTGATCGAGGAGTTGCAGCGCGCCTTCCCGGAACGGCCGATCCGCGTGCTCTACGGCTCCGGCAGCGATGCCACCAACGATAAGGTGGCCAAACTCGACCGCTTGGTTGCAGAGGCTGCGCACCCGGTCGTGGTAATCAGCGACAGCGACGTCCGCGTCGGCCCGGATTATCTGCGCACTGTGGTAGCGGCGCTGGCCGATCCAAAGGTGGGCGCCACCACCTGCTTCTATGTGACGGCGCAGGAGAAAACCTTCGCCGACCGCTTGCATTCCACCGGCATGTTGTCGGATTTCTACGCCGGCATTATCGTTGCCTGGCAGTTGGATGGCGTTAAGTTTGCGCTGGGGCCGACCATCGCCACCACGCGCGAGCGTCTGGCCGGCTTCGGCGGATACCGCGCCATCGAGAACATGCCCGGCGACGACCTGCTGGTCGGCCGCCTGATCGCCGAGCAGGGCTACGAAGTGAAGCTTCTGTCGTACACGGTGGAAACTGTGGCCGATTTCGCTTCCATGAGCGAGCTGATCCACAAGCGCCTGCGCTGGATGGTGGTGATGCGGCACATGCGCCCGGCGGGACACTTTGGGCTGTTGTTCACGCAAGCGGTGCCGTGGCTGCTGGCCGCGGCTGTTTTCGCGCCCCCCGCCGTTGCGCTGTCGTATTTGGGAACATATCTGGCCCTGCGCTGGCTGCTCACGTGGATGATCGCCGTTTGGGGATTGCGCCAGCCTGGCGTCGCTCGCAAGCTGTGGCTGGTGCCGGTGTGGGACGCGGTGGCCTTCGGCATCTGGGCCGCCAGCTTCACCCGCCGCACGCTGCGCTGGCGCGGCCACGACTACACCATTCAGGATGGAGCGCTGGTCCCCGTCGCCACGCGCGAGTAACCCCGCGCGCCGCCGTGGCGCCGGCTGTCCAGCCGGCTGTGTCGAGAGTCATCTCGACATTTCTTGATCATGCCCATCGCTGTGCCGCGAGAAACGCCCGCTTCATCGTGCCAGCAGCACAATGCCGCACAGCACCAGCAGGGTGCCGGCGGTGCGACGCTTTCCCACCTGTTCCCCCAGCACCAGTTTGGCGGCGATCGTCTCCAGGATGAAACTGGCCGCGCTGGCGGGCACGGCGAAGCTCAGCGGCTGCGATTGCACCAGCGCCATGAAGGCGAAAAACGAAAACGCTAGGCACACAATCGAGAGAATCAGGTAGCGCCGCCGCACCACCATCCCCGCTAGCCGCGCGATGCCGCGCGCGCTGACGGATTGTTCGCCCGCCCGCTTCAGCTCGTAGCTTTGCAGCAGGTCGCTCAGTGCCGTGGCCACCACCGTGATCGCAACCAGCACCCACTTCATTGCGCGCCCGCCTGTTTGGTGGTGTTCTGCGGCGTCGATCCCACCACCGCCACGCCGGCGAAGATGAGAAACGCCGCCAGCCAGCGGATGGCCGTCACGTCTTCGTGCAGAAACACTCGCCCCAGTACGGCGGCCAACACGTAGCCCACCGCCGTCACGGGAAGCACGAAACTGAGATCGGCGACGCTCAGCAGCGCCAGGCGCGTGAACATCGAGAAGATCAACATGGCGATGCCGGCCGCCACCGCGGGATCCAGCATCGATTGCAAATACGCCGCCGGATGCACTCCGAGCATCGCCGGCAGCCGCTTCGTCCCATACGCCAGCAGCAGGTTGCCGAATCCTCGGAGGCCAATGAAAAGCAATACCAGCAGGTAAGTGCGCGCGGTTCTCGCCTGATCCACGCCCTGATGATAGCAGCCCTGCGCTTTCCGCCAAGTAGGACAGCCCATCGGTTTTCGTGGTCTGTCGCTGCCGGCCGTATGCAATCTCTCACTGCCTCGCGGAAGACAGTCGACGAAAGCCGATCGACTGTCCCACCTTCGCAATCGCGCCGTTAGGGCAGATTCTGCCCAAATCGGTCATCGGGAGCCCCGGCAAGCTATGCTGGAGACAGCATGACGTCCGTGGCCCTCACGATCGCTGGAGCCGACCCGAGCGGCGGCGCCGGCTTGCAGGCCGACCTCAAGACGTTTCACCAGTTCGGCGTCTACGGCGAAGCCGTCGCCACGCTCATCACGGTGCAAAACAGCGTGCGCGTCTCGCGTGTCGAGGTGCTGGCCGCCGACCTGGTGCGGCAGCAGCTTGAGGCCGTCCTCGAAGATATGCCTCCCGCCGCCGCCAAAACCGGCGCCCTCGGTTCGGCTGCGATTGTGCGCACCGTGGCGCAGGTTGCGCGGCACTTCGATTTTCCGCTGGTGGTCGATCCGGTTTTGCTCAGCACGCATGGCACCGCGCTGCTGGCGTCGAAGGCGGTCCGTATGCTTGCTGATGAGCTGCTCCCGTCGGCGGCGCTCGCCACTCCCAATATTCCCGAGGCAGAGGCGCTTACCAGCATCGCCATTCGCGATGCCGACGATGCCCGCCGCGCCGTCCTGCGCCTGCATGAGATGGGTGCCCGCGCGGTACTCCTCAAAGGAGGGCACCTGCCGGGCGATCCCGTCGATCTTCTATTCGACGGCGTAGCGTGGCACGAGTACGCCGCCCCGCGCATCGCGACGCCCCACACACACGGCACCGGCTGCGCTTACTCCGCGGCCATTACCGCCTGCATCGCGCGCGGCATGGCGCTACCGGAAGCCGTCGACCGTGCCAAACGCTGGCTCACCGAAGCCATTCGCACCAACCCGGGGTTGGGCCGCGGCGCGGGGCCACTCAATCTTCACGCTGCTATTCTGTAGTTGAGTATGACCAGGGTGCAGATCCACTTCCGCCTCCGCCAGCCGCTCAGCGACAACCTGTTCCCGACGATTGCCAACGCCCACACGCTTTACGGCATTCAGCGCGTGCGCCTGTCGCCCGCCATGGACCGCCTCACGGTGGAATACGATGCCACCCGCCTGCGCCCCGCCGAGGTGGAAGCCGCACTCACCGGCGCCGGCATCGCCGTCGAGCAGGCGTGACGCGGGACCGGCGGACGCCGAATTATCCAGCCGACAAACCGTGTGCTGCCGCAAGACCGCTCCCTAACCCGGCAGAGCCGGAAGCAAACAGGAGCGTAATCCGATATTATCCACCAAGGTAGGTGGAGGATGGGCTTTGCTCTACGGACCGAACGCCATGCCCAGCAGAT
>Ga0181529_10006662_pt1 | contig 11675 bp, 12 predicted proteins | sample PEATcosm2014_Bin_36_FD_119763 | JGI IMG/M metagenome (GOLD analysis project Ga0181529, IMG submission 119763) | Peatland microbial communities from MTU Mesocosm Facility, Houghton, MI, USA - PEATcosm2014_Bin10_30_metaG | ecosystem: Environmental > Terrestrial > Soil > Wetlands > Peat | place... | reverse complement strand
TACCACAAACTTTTTTTTCACCGACCGGAAAAAACTTTCCGGGTCGCGCAGCCGTTCCGCCACACTCGGCAGGTCGCAGTTGAGAAACTCCGCGTCCGGCAGGCTCTGTGCCAGCACCGTCTTGCCCGCCCGCCGCGGCCCGGTCAGCCAGACAATGGATGCCTGTTTCCACGCGGCGACGAGCCGGTCAGTCCAGAATGGCCGTCGAATCATTGCAGGACTAATTTACTTTTAGACGGCTAAAAGTAAAGTGCGGATTTGTCAACTTGACGTGATACAGCCATTTCGTGACGTCGTCGCATTTAATGATACGGCCTGACGATTGCGGGGCGGTTTTGAAAGCGTCGTTTGCCGATATTGCCCTCAATCGTAAATCGGCGTGGTCTCGGCAATAGCCAGTGAAAAACGGGGGAACATCGTTCAAACTCTAACGCCGTGGCTGTGGTTTTGGGCAAGCGTCTCCTGGCGTGAAATGTCGCGGGCCAGTTTGATGTCAAAAGATTCGACGACAATGCTCATGTCCTGCTGGGGATATTTTTCTTCAAGGTGTTCCCTGATCTGCGCCGTCACATCGCTTTTCCAAAGGTTCAAAACTTGCCGCTGGTCACGCGCGAATGTCTGTAAGACTTCGCTCGCGTTGTGGCCGCTGTTCAAAACTTCCTTCAATTCACCTGATTTCATCGGCAGACATTCGACGACCGCAAATTCCAGTCCCGCCGGGGTGTGCCGGTGGCAGACGGAGGTGATTTTCGTCAAATCAACGGCATGTTGCCATTGCGTGCCGTCGTCGGTTTGGATGATGCGGCCTGACGATTGCAGGGCGGCTCTGGAAACGTCGTTTGTGGTCGCCGGCAGATTAGACTCGATATTGTGAATGGCATCACAGTTCGCTTTGAACTGGTTCAGATGTTCGGCGAAATGCTGTCTGGCCTCGGCGTTGGCCTGTTCTTGAAGCGGTGTGGGTCTTTCGTAGTAGTTCATAATTTAAGTCGTTTCCAAGAGTTTTAACAATTCGGTTCGAGGCACGAGCAATTTGCCCCGGAGGGCGCGGCAGGTTTTAAGTTTGCCGCGCTGAATCAGCCGGTAGATGCTGAAATAATGCACACCCAGCATATCGGCGGCTTCCTGCACTGAATAGGCGAGCCGTTCGATTGGTGGCGTGGCGGTTTGGGTTTCGTTTTCTGGAATGGTTTCCATACGTCCTTTACTGGTTTTTCATTGGGAATAAATTTGAGCTTTGACCGGCTTGCTCCAGTCCATTTTGGGCAGGAAATGAATGGGATGAACACGGAGCGCCACCGCCAGGTAAAACAACTGCGTCAGATCAATCCGCAGCGAACCGTCTTCAATTTTGGAAACGGTGCTGCGCGTGACATTTTGCCAGCCGGCATCCACCAGCCGGTCAGCCAAATCAAATTGTGTCCAGTCGAGCTCGTTGCGCCGTTTGCCGACTTGTCGCCCAATAAAATTCCGCTTTTTCATCGCGACTAAATTTTTTCCACTGTTTTAATAGAATTCATTTGCCGTCTGTGTCACCCGTGACACAACTCTTTGGGTTAAAAACCGACTTCCCAAGGCATGGCAAAGCCATGCGATGGGAAGTGGGGGTCATCAAACTGACAGCAAACCGGCGTCAGTTCTCGCCAATGAAGCCTCAATTGAGGTAGAAAACAGGCAAAATTGCCTGACCCATGATGGGATTAAGGGCATTATCGCGTCGGCTTTCGCCGATACTAGCCAAGTGGGGAGAATCCAGACTTTCGTCCTGTCTCAAGAAAATAAATAGCACAGCCGAAACAAAATGCAAGTCCAGCAAGGTGAATAAATTTGCCGAGAGATCGGCAATCATTGGTGTTCATTTCTTCACCGTGAAACTCCTCCGGGCGCAGAATCCTAAACGGCAAACTCCCGGAGCCGGGCGGCGGGTGCAATCTGGAGCGCAGCCGGATGAGGCGAGCAATAGATTGACGCGCCGACCGGCGACATACCATCGAATCCCGATTCACGCGCACGCACCGCGCAATCGCGCCACGAAAAGATTGTTTTGAATCGCATTTGACTTCGGATTTTAGGAGTTTAACCAGGTGAGTTTTTCCGTTGAACAACGACTCGCCGACGCGCTCGCGGAATGTGAACGGTTGCGCGTTGAAAACCAGCAGCTTCGCGAACGCTGTGGACTTCCACAGGTCGAAACGGCGGCGCAATCAACTGCCAACACTGTTGAATTCGATTCCACCTCGGCCACGGTTACTTCAAAATCCAGTTCAGATGAAAAAGTGAAATTGTTCCGCAGTCTTTTTCGCGGACGCGAAGATGTTTATGCGACGCGCTGGGAAGGACGGAATGGCAAAACCGGTTATTCACCCGCGCATCGAAAAATATGGAGCAATTCTTTCCAAAAGCGGCCCGATGAGCCAAAGGAATACTTTCCATTGACGGATCAAGTGATTCACGACCATCTCACCGGCAAACTGACGGCTGGGGTTTATCCGCTGCTGACCGATGAAACGTGCTGGTTTCTGGCTGCCGATTTCGACAAAGCGACCTGGCAGGATGATGTGCGGGCATTCCTTCAAACCTGCGCCGACTGGAAGATTCCCGCCGCCCTTGAACGGTCACGCTCTGGACGCGGTGGCCACGTTTGGATTTTCTTTGATGCACCGCTGCCCGCCGGCCTCGCGCGAAAACTTGGCGCAGCCATCCTCACGCGGACAATGGAACGGCGTCACCAGCTTGGCCTCGATTCATACGACCGATTTTTTCCGAGCCAGGACACGATGCCGAAAGGCGGCTTTGGCAATCTCATCGCGCTGCCGTTACAACACCTTCCACGCAGCCACGGCAACAGTGTTTTTCTCGCCGCTGACTTTAATCCGCATCCCGACCAGTGGGCTTTCCTGTCGGGCATCCAGCGAACGTCGCTTCCCGAAATTGAAACGCTGGTTCGTGATGCCGAACGCAGCGATGAAATCATCGGCGTCCGGCGCAGTGTCACCGACGATGATTCAAACGAAGACCCGTGGACGTTGCCGCCGTCGCGTAAGAAAAAGGATCAGCCGATTCCCGGCCCGCTGCCGCCGACGGTAAAAATTGTCCGCAGCAATCTGATCTATGTGGAAAAAGAAGGTCTGCCGTCCGCGATGTTGAACCGCTTGATCAGGCTGGCCGCATTCCAGAACCCGGAATTTTACCGGGCGCAAGCAATGCGGCTTTCCACGTTCGGCAAACCGCGTGTCATCCGGTGCGCGGAGGAATTTCCGAAGCACATCGCGTTGCCGCGTGGTTGTCTCGATGAAGTCACGGCGTTTTTCAAATCGCACAATGTCGTGGTTCAACTCGAAGATCAGCGATTTGTTGGCAGCTCGATTGAGGTGAAGTTCCAGGGCCAGCTTCGGCCCGAACAACAAGCCGCCGCCAAAGCTATGCTTGCATCCGACGAGGGTATCCTGTGCGCGACGACCGCCTTCGGGAAAACCGTCATCGCGGCATGGCTTATTGCCGAACGGAAAGTGAACACACTTGTTCTCGTCCATCGGCGACAACTGCTGGATCAATGGCGCGAACGGCTCGCGGCATTTCTGAATCTACCCATCAAATCAATCGGCCAGATCGGGGGCGGGCGGCGACGCGCCAGCGGCATGATTGACGTTGCCGTCATTCAAAGCCTGAATCGCAAACAGGTCGTGGACGACCTTGTCGCAAACTACGGCCACGTCATTGTGGATGAATGTCATCACATTTCGGCGGTGAGTTTCGAGCAGGTATTACGGCAGGTGAAGGCGCGTTACATCACGGGCTTGACGGCCACGCCGCAACGTAAGGACGGCCATCATCCCATCATCGTGATGCAATGCGGGCCGATCCGTCATCGCGTGGATGCCAGAGCCCAGGCACTGGCGCGACCATTCAATCACTTCGTTATTCCGCGACCGACAAACTTTCGATTGCCGCCCTCGACCGAGAAACCGGAAATGCACGAATTATATGCTGCACTGGCCGACAACAAGGCGCGTAACGATCTCATCTGCGTTGATCTGATGCGTTCGGTCAAAGCGGGACGTTCTCCGATTCTTCTGACAGAGCGCACCAGCCAAGTGGACGAATTTGCCTCCCGGTTGACCGGCTTGGTGAAGCACATCGTGGTGTTGAAAGGCGGCATGGGCGCAAAACAACGCCGCGCCATCGCCGAACAATTGACTACGATCCCCGATGGCGAAGAAAGAGTCCTGCTGGCCACGGGCCGTTACATCGGCGAAGGCTTCGACGACGCGCGGCTCGACACCCTTTTTCTCGCCATGCCGATTTCGTGGCGCGGCACGCTGCAACAATACGTTGGCCGCCTGCACCGTCTGCACGATAACAAACGCGAGGTCATTGTTTATGATTATGTGGACGGCTGCGTGCCGGTTTTTTTCGCGATGTATTCCAAGCGGGTGCGCGGTTACGAAGCGGTCGGCTACAAAATTCAGGATGGAGATTGAGGGATAGCCGCAGTTGGTTTGGATATTCGCGCTGGCAGGCAAGGGCAATTACTGCGGTTCTCCGACTGTTTATGACTAATTCCAGATGCCAATTCAAACGGAAGGAGTAAATTCTCCCATGAAAATCACCCCTGATCTATTCGATGCGTTTTTGAAATGCCCTACCAAGTGCTGGCTACGGGTCGTCGGCGAGCCAACTTCAGGCAACGCCTATGCAGAATGGATGCAAGTCAAAAACGAATCCTATCGCGCTGAAGCCGCCAAACGATTGACAGCAGATTTGCCTGCAGATGAATGCGCCTCGCCTGGTAGCAGCCGACGTGAGGAGGCTCATTATTCATCGGAAACCCTGAAGACCGCCAAGTGGCGAGTGGCGGTGGAGGTGCCGGCACGCATCGAGCTTGATAGCAGCCGTGGTGACGGGGGTCAACCTTCTCCGCCCGAAAAAAGTCAGAGCCTCCTCACGTCGGTTGCTACAATTGAAACTTACCTCCATGCCGTCGAGCGCATTCCGTCCGCCGGCCGGGGCCAGCCGGCGCAATTCATTCCCATCCGTTTCATTTACCGCAACAAGCTCACCAAGGACGACAAGTTGCTGCTGGCATTCGATGCGTTCGTGGTCTCCGAAATGCTTGGACGCGCTGTCAGCCTCGGCAAAATCATCCACGGCGATGACCACGCCGCGCTCAAGGTGAAAACCTCCGCCCTGGCCGGCGAAGTGCGGAAACGCCTCGCGAAAATCACCGCGCTGCTCGCCAGCCCCGCGCCGCCCGATCTCGTCCTGAACCGGCACTGCTCCGAGTGCGAATTCCAGGCCCGCTGCCGGAAGCTCGCGGCGGAGAAGGACGACCTCAGCCTGCTGGCCAGCATGAGTGCGAAGGAACGCCAGAAACTCCGCAGCAAAGGCATCTTCACCGTCACGCAACTTTCCTACACGTTCCGCCCGCGCCGCCGGCCTAGGCGGCAGCGCGACAAACGCGAGAAATATCATCACGCGCTCAAGGCGTTGGCGATTCGGGAGCAGAAAATCCATATCGTCGGCAGCCCGGAACTCAAGCTCGAAGGCAAGCCCGTCTATCTGGATGTCGAGGGCCTGCCCGACCGCGATTTCTACTACCTCATCGGCGTGCGCATCGGCCACGGCGACTCCGCCGTCCAGCACAGCCTGTGGGCGGATACCGTCGCGGACGAGGGGAAGATTTGGCGCGAATTCCTGGCCCTCCTCGAAACCGTCGAGCAGCCGGTGCTGATTCACTACGGGAGTTACGAAACAGATTTCTTTAAAACAATGAACGAGCGATACGGAAATCAACTTCATATCCATTTGGACAGCACATTGGAAAAGAACGCGGTCAACCTTTTGTCGCAATTGGTCGCGGAAATTTATTTTCCCACTTTTTCGAACGGATTGAAGGACATTGGAGCTTGGCTTGGTTTCACATGGTCGGACGCATCAACTGTCGGGGTCAATTCAATGGCTTGTAGAGACGTCTGGGAACGCACTCGTGATATTTCGATGAAAGACCGACTTGTCGCCTACAATGCGGAAGATTGTCGGGCTACCGAAGTTTTGATTCGCGCATTGCTTCGACTACAAGCCAACAGCCAATCAGAAATTCAAGGAGGATGCCAACCGACCGACGCAGTATATGTTCGCTCACTTAAGCCTCCTCGCAACAAATTTGGACCATTCAAAAGCCCTGTGCAAGAGTTCGATGGAATTACCGAAACAGCATGGTGGAATTACCAACGCGACAGGATTTACCTCAACTCTAAAAAAAGGCGGAGACGCGCACCGCCCGGCCCCGACGGCGAAAGAATGAAGCCTCGAAAGATATACCGCCCGAACAAAGTTATAAAACTTCCTGTTGCGGCAGTGTGCCCATTCTGCGATGGCGAATGCATCCCGCGCGAATACAAACGACGCACACTCCAAGATCTTCACATTGGCAGGAGCGGGGTCAAGCGCTGGGTCGTAAAATATAAGTTTCGCAATTGTTGGTGTCCTACTTGCCAAAAGAAATTCGGCACGCCTGACGGCTTCTGGCAGCATAGCAATATGGGACGGAATTTCGTTGCTTACCTGCTTTACGCATCCTTTGATTTGAGAATTCCAATCTTGACGGTTTCAAAGATGATGTCCCGATTCTTTGGCTTTGAAATGACGGCGCGCACATTTTATATGTTGAGGGATAGCGCTGCCAAATTCTATCAGAATACGTTTGATGCAATTCTCAAAAAACTTGTTAATGGAAATTTGTTGCACGTTGACGAGACTAAGGTGAGCGTGGAAGGCAAGTCGGCATACGTTTGGGTGTTTACCAGCCATGAGCAAGCGGCATTTTTATATTCAGATTCACGGGATGGTGGGTTTCTTCAAGATTTGTTGAAAGATTTCAAGGGTGTCTTGGTGACAGATTTTTATGGAGTTTACGACTCGCTACCCTGCGACCAGCAGAAGTGCCTGATTCACCTGATGCGAGATTTGAATGAGGCAGTTTTGTGCCATCCATACAACGAGGAGTTGAAAGGGTTGGTGAGGGAGTTTGGCCGAATACTAAAAGCTATCGTCGCAACGGTGCATCGCTGGGGACTCCAGGCGCGCTATCTCCAAAAGCACGTCAAATCCGTTGAGCGGTTCTACAAATCGTTGGCCACACAAACCTATCAAAGCGAAGTGACTATCAAGTGCAAGCAACGTTTCGAAAAGAATCAGAACAAGCTGTTTACATTTCTGAGGTTTGACGGGGTTCCATGGCACAACAACAATGCCGAACATGCCGTGAAGGCATTTGCAAAACTTCGTGATGTTGTGCGGGGGTCTTTCACACCGAAATCGGTTCAAAAACAGTTGGTGCTTCTAAGCATCTGCCAAACCTGCAAATACATGGGCGTGGACTTTCTGGATTTCCTCCGTTCGGGCGAGAAAGACATTCACGCCTTCGCGGAAAGCCGGCGTCGGCGCCGGCATGGCCGTGACCGTTCAGTTGCCGTTACGTCCACCGCAGCCATAGTTTCCGCCTCGGACCGGGCAGGTAGCTGAACATAAGTTCCATGTTCGATTCCATAGTGGATTCCAGTTCAGCTTCCTGGCAACACTGGTGGTAAAACTCGCAGGCTTGACGGCGAAGTTCTTTTACCGCCAACGCGCTCAGCCCGGCGCGGGCGAATGACTCAATCAATGTGTCCAGCAGAGGAATAAATTCCGAGTCGTCGAGAGAATTCCGATCGTAATGCGTAAATAAATCTTTTATCTGAATTTTGCCAAGACGCAACACGGCTGCTTCCGTGTCTGTGGGTTGTTGGCCTTCGGTCTGCCGCACCGGCAGCGGTGTGTCCGTGGATGCGCCCGGCAGAGGTGGTAGTTTTTCGGGCGGAAGGGTCGTTTTGATGCTCCGCGCCTGATCGGGTGCGCGCGTGATTAATCCGCGCCGTTCCAGAGTCAGAATCATCTGATGCACAGTCGGCGGTGTTACTTGGAAAAACTGCACCAGCTCCGCTTCCGCCGGCGGGCGTCCGTGCAAGGTGGCATAATGGTGAATGAAGGCGAGAAACTGGCCTTGCCGGGATGTGTAGGGCGGTTTCATTCCGGTCCATCTTCCAAAGCTTCAATAGTGAACATGAACCGGACGATTTCTGCAATCTTCGTCCGGCTTGGTCCGTTCAGGCCGTTGCCATAACGCGGGTCGTAATGCTGGCAATAATCCGCCGCGAGTTTGTATCCGTGCGCTGATGAGTCCAGATGCCAAAGGTAGATTGACAGACCCTGCTCCGCCAGCATGAGGTTCCAATTGTGGACGATGCGCACGGGACCCCACTGTTGGTTTTGAAATTCGTTTTGAAAATCCCGCAGGTGATCATGCAACGCCTGTGCTGCTTGCCGATCCAATTCTGGTCGAACTTTGTCCAAACCCGCCAGCAGCGTCCGCGCCGCCCGGAAGAGTTCCGCCGCCGCGCCGATGGTTTTGCCTTTGCGCGAAACCGCGCGCGCCGCGACCCAGATTGCGAATACGGAAAGCCGTTCGGGCCGCTCAAGCCACTTTTTCAAAACGGTCAGCCTGGTCAGGCTGGCATTTCCTTTTTCGTCAATCTCTTCGACGATTTTCAAAAGTTTTTCGGGAATGTTTGTTCGCATGAAGGCAAATCCTGTTTCAGCACCTGAGTTTCAGTCGGTAGTTTAATATCATGTGGCGCGGCGTCAACCGGTGCTCTTGTTTTCGGTGAAAAACACCTTGAGCCGCGGCTCGCCATTCACCCAATTAAGTTCATAATGCGATATTGCCCGGCGGTCATCGCCGTAATGTGATTTCCGCCAGCGCAGCCAGACGCGCAATTCCAGAAGATATTCCGGCACCACTTGCGACGGCAACCCTTGCTGCAACTGTCCGGCAATCTGTTTCCAGTAAAGGTCTTGTTCCGTTGGCGGCAACAGCGCCAGATTCCACAACAAAACCACCTGATCCATGACGGCACGAAACCGGCGCTCATCCGGTTTATCACCCAACAGGGGTTGGGCGAATTCCAATATGATTTGCGAAAGCGGCCTCATTCGCCAGCCAGTTCGTTTTCGAGTTGATACACTTGATCACGCACGGCATCGCCATAGCCCCACCCGATGCCGTCCACGAGAGTTGCCAACCGCCGAATCCGCTCACGAAAGCGGGGATAAAGTTCTTTCCCTTCGGGCATGAGCAGTTGCGCCATTTCATTCAAGACCGATTCCATGCTGTTGTAAAAAGACTCGTTTATATCGCCAAATTCATGTGTGAACTCGGTGCCGTTCTCCACATAGGTCAACATCAGATCAATCGTTCCCGTCAAATTGCCGGTAGCCCTGCGGTAATCGCGGATGGCCTTGCGCGCCTCGGCCAGTTTGAGTTTCCCATCGCCGCGCGCAGGGAAGAACTGTTCCGCGATCTTGCGCCGGTATTTTTCCAAGGCCGCACCGATGTCCTCATCCGCCTGAAAGCGAGCCAGAAGAAAATCGCGATTATCCGGCGAAGCATCGTGAAGGTCTTTCACCAGCGCGATCAGCGCGGGTTTCGACCAGTCGTCCAATTGCCGGCGAATATTCTGCCAGCCGGTAGTTTTCTTTTCACTCATTTGAGTTTCAATTGGTCTTGGGTGCAGCAGTTGAGAAATGGCGGTTATATTCCAAGCAGAATCCTGCCCATGGTAACGACCTGCTGCCGCACGCGATCACGATCAGCCGCGTCACCAGGGTAAAATTCCGCCGCCCTCGCTGGCCCGTCTTGATTTGCTTCAGAAAAATCCGCTCGCAATGCCGCCAGCGCAGCAGTGTAAGCTGGGTTCCCCGCGTCTTTTTCAGCGCGGAACGCCGATACCGCCGCCTCCGGCCCATCAATAAAACCTGTAACCGCGAGCAACACGTCGTAGGCATCCTTCGGGCTGCGTCTTCCAGTTGGTCCGCCAAACGCATTCAGTTTTAGAACCAGCAACGGACCGATGTTTGCCACAGCTACTTGGCAGGTTTGCTCCGCGCCATAAAGGTCACGACCATGCACCGTCATGATACGGCGACTGGCCATTGCCTACGTCCTCAATGTTCAACAGGCACAACGCCAATTTCCTGAACGGCAGGCCGAGGCTCTCCGGCAGGATGCGACGGCCGGGCAATCGCGAACCGCGAAGCAAACTGAATCCATCACCCCAACCGAGGCGGTCGAACCGCCGGCTCAAAAATCTGAAACCAACCGGCGGCGCATTGAAATTCCGCCAAAACAAAACACCCAAAAAAGTAAAGGCATGAGAGTATGAGCACTGAAAATCCCTGTTTTAACCTCAAACGCGGCGTCAATGGTAGTCACGTCCCGGCGGACAACTTGCGGCTGGAACTGAATCCAAAAGGTTTCTACCTGCTGCCCTACCACCATTTGGAACTCGTCAAATTTGAAGCAGGCGAAGGTTTGGACACGCTCACGCTGTCATTCTTGAAACGCACGGTGCTGATCACCGGTAAAAACCTGCGTGAATTGGGGCTGGCCCTGCAAGACCGCGCCGTGGAGTTCGTCAAACCCATGCCGGTGTTTGACCGGTATGCGTCACTGGCCATAAATGAAGGTTCGGTCAAAACGATTGAAATCCAAGAAAACCAGGAGAATGCTCATGCTTAAAGATAACCGCCAATTTTCAAAGTCAAGTCGTGCCGTTGATTCAAACGTTGCGGAAACGAAAACACATATTGAGAAAATGGGATACAAGCGTGCGGAAGCGGCCATTTATTTGGGAGTCGCCAAAGTCACCATTGACCGTCTGACCCAGCGCGGTCTGCTGCACCCTTCGCGGGCGTTGCGGCATCCGATTTATTCCAGAGACGATCTTGACCGCTTTTTGCGGGAAACCTCCGAGCCAATCGCGTAATCTATGGGCTGCGGGCTATGTGCTGCTGGCGGCGTCTGGTTATTGCGCCGGTATTTTGGCGCGGATTTCGTTTAGTGTGGCTTCGGGTGTTCTGGCCGAAAATTCATCCGCCAGCGCCGGGCGGTCGGCAAATTCCTGTTTGAACACCTGGCGTCCCATTGCCTGTTTGGCCGCTTCCAGAAATTTTTCTGCGGAAACTATCCAGACTTCTTCATGGAGTTGTCCCCAAAATACTTCCAGCGGGTTTTCTGACACCCACCACGGATAGTTGTATTTCGCTTTGGCTTTGGCAATGGCGCGGCGGTCGTCGGCAGGAAATGGAGATTTTCCGGCCTCCACCTCTGATGGTTTTTGCAGCGGAACGCTGTTGGGCGCCTGATCAAAGCTCACCCGTTTAATCATGGCAAAACTGTGTTCCTGCCGGAGATGCCCGTAACGTTTCATCGCCAGCGCGCCGCCGTCTTTATGGCCGAGCCAGCGGCTTACCGTTGGGATGTCCACGCCTGATTCAATGCAGGTCGTAGCAAAGAAATGCCGGAAATCGTGATGGGTAAATTGTGGCAAGGCGAGTTTTTTGCAGGCAGTTTGCAGACATTTGCGCGCACTTTTGATCGGAACAATCCGATCTATCGGCTGCGGTTTTTTCTGCGCCTTCAATCGCGTCAAAAACTCGCGCAGCCTTTCTGACATCGGGATGGTGCGGGGGGCGGCCTCAGTCTTGGTGCCGGGCAGAAATATGGTGCCGCGTTCAAAGTGAACATCGCCCCAGAGCATCGGCCTCTTTTCGCTGGCCTCCCCGCCGCCAACCACTTC
>Ga0181529_10006661_pt1 | contig 11675 bp, 11 predicted proteins | sample PEATcosm2014_Bin_36_FD_119763 | JGI IMG/M metagenome (GOLD analysis project Ga0181529, IMG submission 119763) | Peatland microbial communities from MTU Mesocosm Facility, Houghton, MI, USA - PEATcosm2014_Bin10_30_metaG | ecosystem: Environmental > Terrestrial > Soil > Wetlands > Peat | place... | reverse complement strand
CTCGGCCCCCTTGCCGTCCGCAGTCAGGTCCTTCAGGGCCTGATTGCTACGGTCGGTCGTCATCCGGGTTCGCGAAGGTCAACTGCCACCTGCGCGGGCGTGCGGGAGTAAACGGGATGTGCCATGATGTTCGTCCACTGTTGCGCCCGCGCTCAGCGGGACGCGCGGGGCGAGATGACGACGTGGCGATCCGGATCTTCGCCTTCGCTGTAGGTCTCGATGTCGGGATCATCGGCCAGCGCGGTATGGATGATGCGTCGCTCGTGCGCCGGCAGCGGTTCCAGCTCGGCCTCCTGATTGCGGGCCTTCACCTCTCGCGCCAGCTCCTGCGCCCTCGTCTTCAGAGCCTCCGCGCGGCGGTTGCGATAGCCGCCTGCGTCGATCAGGAGACGCACGTCGGTATGCGTTCGCCGGGAGATAATGAGGTTGGCGACGAGCTGGAGAGCGTCGAGCGAGGGGCCGTAACGACCGAACGTCAGCGCCGCATCCGGGCCGACGAGCTCGACATCCATGTAGGGCGAGTGCGTACGCAGGACCTCGGGCCGGACGTCCAGCGACGTTGCCGCGCAGATCTCACTCAGTATCGTAAACGCGATACGCTGGTCTTCGTTCAGACCATCCGGCGCATCGGGCGCCGCGGGCGCATCGTGCTGAACTTGCTCATCGACGGCGATGTCGGTCTCGTCTGTCATATATCCAGGCCTCCCTTTGCTGCCGGAAGGGCAACGGCCGCAGCATCGCTGCCCCGGGGCGCTTCGGATCCCGTGCTGTCGGCGGCTCTCCTTGCCGCATGGAGGGGCGGCATGGAGAGAGCAGGCGCCGGGAGCGCCGCGGGCGGCGTCCGTGGTCCGTCACCATTTTGATGTGGCGCGTCGCGGCGTCTCTTATCGCTTACGTTTGCGTGGTCGCGGCCTCTGAGAGGCGCCTCCAACGGGGGTAGTCGGTTTCTTGGGCGTCACGCTGGGCTGCGCCTGGGGCTTTTGCCCTCCGTTCCGGTTGAGGCTGCCGCCCTTACCGGAGGCGCTCGGCCCGGCCGCGAGTGCCGGCGTGGGGGAGGCCGCCAGCTTGTTCGGTTTGTAGATCTTGTTGTACTGCTGCCACGAGGAGATCATGTTGGAAACGAGCCAGTAAACGATGAATGCGGACGACCACTTGTATGTCCAGAACATCCAGAACATCATCGCGGTCATCATGATCGACATCGTCTGCTGCTGCTGGGCCGCCTGCGGATCCGTCGGCGGAGTAAGCTTCATCGCCAGGTAGGTGCTGAACGAGTAGATGCAGAGCATCGGCACGTCGAATTCGGCCAGGTTGCCGGCCACGATGCCGGGATACTTGTGAGAGAGGCTGGAGCCGACCCAGAGAAATGTGCCGCTCGCAAAGTGGTACTCGTACTGCCGGATCACGTAGTAGACGCCGAACATGAACGGAAGCTGGATGAACATCGGCAGGCAGCTTGCGAACGGATTGACGCCGTGCTCCTTGTAGCACTCCATGATCTTTTCCTGGAGCTCCGGCTTTCCTTTGTACTTCTCCTGGATCTCCTTTAAGACCGGCTGTATCCGCTGCATCTCGCGCTGGCTCTGGAACATCTTGATCTTGATCGGATACGTGACGATGGCCACGAATATGGCGACCAGAACGAGCGCAAACCAGTAGCTGAAGGCGGGCTTGCGCCCGGTCATCGCCACGAGCGCATCGAGGATCTTGTAGTACCAGGTGGCCGAATTGCGCCTGTCGATCCGCTGCTCCAGCCGCTCCAGAAACTTCGTGTCGTGGACCTGGATCGCCGCATCGGAGTTGGAAAACGTCCTGGTGAGCTCCTTGAGCGTCTCGACGGCGTGAAGCTCGCCCTCCTTCGGGAGGGACTTGCGCAGATCCTTGATCTCGTCGTTCGAAGCGGTTGGCTCGATGTGAAGGTCGCGAATCCTGTCCTTGATGTCGCCGGCGCCGTACGTGGGTCCGGATGCGTAGAGGACGGCGCGCAGCATCCCATCTGCGGCGGCCTGCATGTCCTTATCCCGCTGCTGCTTCTCGATTTTCGAGAAGTCCTCGAGCACCGTAGCGCCTCGCGCGGCCGCTTCCTCTGCGGTCACCGGCGCATAGATGGCGTCGTACTTCGGATTGGGCGTTGGATCGCGCGGCGGCTGCACGGGCTGGGCCTTGGCGGCCTGCGGCTTCGGATGCGCACCTTGCGCCTGGGAATTTGGCGCCTGTGGCCCGCGCTGACCCTTCGGCGCTGTGGGGCCGGCCTTGGCACTGGAAACCGGCGGCTCAGACTGTGTGCCCGGCGCCTGCGCGCAGGCAGGGGACCCGGCGCAGAGGAGCGCGAGGAGAGTGGACAGGGCCGCAATGCGTTGAAATGCAAATCTCAATGGGTTCCCTCGATGGGCGGTAGATCTATCTTCGGCTCCGGCGGCGCCGGCCTTTTCCGTCCGATCGCGGGCACCGGATCGTACCCGCCGGGACTGATAGGATTGCAGCGGAGTATGCGCCGGATTCCCAGCGCAACGCCGGAAAATACCCCATACGTCCGGATCGCGTCCGCCGTATATTGCGAGCAGGTGGGCCTGTAGCGGCACATCTGCGGCCGGATCGGGGCTGAGGCCTGATACGCTCGGATGACCAGCAGGCACAGCGTGCGCGGTATATCGAGAATCCAGCGCACTCCCGATTTCAGGCGGCTCACTTCAGCTTGTTCCGGCATTGTCCGGCTCGGTAATCTCCGGCGCGCCGCGTCCCGGCCGCTCGCGCCCGCCCGGATCGCCGTTTGCGTCCGGCCGCCGGCCCTGTTCCGCTCCCTCTCTCCTGCCCGGGAACAGGCGAGCGCGGGACAGGAGCTCGTCGACGGATGCGCAGAGCGCGGGCCACTCCGCGTCGCGGACTGCGGCTTTGCCCGAGATCACCAGGTCCACGTGCGCCGTGAGACGCGGCAGCCTTGGTCGCAGGACCTCACGCAGCCGGCGGCGAATCCGGTTGCGGCACACGGCGTTGCCGTGTCGCTTTGTGACCACAAATCCGATACGGGCAGGGCCGAACGCCGGATCGCGGCGGCTGACCGTGAGCGTCAGCAGGGCATTGCTGTAGACTCGGCCGCGAGTATAGGCGGATCGGAACTGCCTGTTCGTGCGGAGACGGCGCTCTGTGGGAAGCATAAGTTACGTCCTCATCTGAGGGCCGCCGCCGGTAAACAGCGCTATTACAACGCTCCTTGACGGAACGAAGGCGCGATAGGTTTTCCCTCGCGCCCGGTGTTGTGCTGCAAAATAGGCATTCTGGTCGACGGATCGACCATCTACTTGATAAGCTGATGTCGTCCGCGCCGTCGTCTGCGTCGAAGAACATTCTGGCCGTCCGTCGTGCTCATCCGCTTTCGGAATCCGTGCACGCGGCTATGGCGGCGATTGTGTGGCTGGAACGTGCGCTTCATGAACTAATGGCTCCTGGTCCGGCTTCGCGGCAGATCCCGCGGTGGCTAAAATCGTACGTTCCGCCCCCGGCGCGCTTTGCGTGGCGCAGAACATGGCATTATAGCACAGCCCTATACCGCGGCGCAACTGATTGTCGAGCGGACAATTCCAGGCGAGCGGGGTTTCCAGCTCCGGCCGATTATGTTATAATTGGGGGTTCGCTCCGCTGGTTGGAGGGGAGAGCAGACTGAGAATGAGCCTGCTTCGAGGCGTCCTCGGACACTTTTCTCGGGATATGGGAATCGATCTCGGGACTGCAAATACCCTGGTCCACGTTCGTGGACGAGGGATATTGCTGCGCGAGCCGTCCGTCGTCGCCATCGACAAAGAGACCAATGTAGTGCTTGCCGTCGGGGAAGAGGCCAAGCGGATGCTGGGCCGCACCCCGGGCAGCATCGTGGCGATTCGTCCGCTCAAGGACGGCGTGATCGCGGATTTCGACCAGACGGAGAAGATGATCCGCTACTTCATCCAGCGGGTTCATCGGCGCACGATGCTGATCGCGCCGCGCGTTGTGGTCGGAGTGCCGTCCGGCGTCACCGAGGTCGAGGAACGGGCCGTTCGCGAGGCGTGCAAGAAGGCGGGTGCGAAGGACGTCTATCTCATCGAAGAGCCGATGGCCGCTGCGATCGGCTCCGGGCTGCCGGTGACGGAGCCGACGGGATCGATGGTCGTGGACATCGGCGGAGGCACGACGGAGGTCGCAGTGGTCTCCTTGGGCGGAATCGTGACGAGCCGCTCCATCCGCGTGGCCGGCGACGAGATCGACGAGGCCATCATCAACTATATTCGCAGGGCCTATAACCTGTATATTGGAGACCGAACGGCGGAAGAGGCCAAGCTGGAGGTGGGATCCGCGTTCAACGTCGGGCCGGAGCGTACGATGGAGGTGCGGGGCAGGGATCTCATATCGGGGCTGCCGCGAAGCACGATGATCACGAGCAGCGAGATCCGGGAAGCCATCATGGACCCGATCAACCAGATCGTCGACTCCGTCAAGATCACGCTGGAGAGCACGCCGCCCGAGCTGGCTGCGGACATATTCGAACGAGGAATTGTCCTGGCCGGAGGCGGCGCGCTTCTGGAGGGCCTGGATCGGCTGATCGCCCGCGAGACCTGCATGCCGGTGCACGTGGCCCAGGATCCCCTCTCGTGCGTCGTCATCGGAACGGGCCGTGTGCTCGAGGAGATCCACGTCAACCCCGCTCTGCGCAAGGCGCTGAAGCCGGGATAGCGGCGCCGTCGCCGGCTCGGGACGGATCCCGAACGGACGGTTTCCGTCGCCGCGCGCAATCTCCTCAAGAATGGGCGGCTCGTCCGTCCGATCCTCACCATGATACGCCCCACACGCGTTCGCAAAGGTCCGAACCTCTGGCCATTGATTCTCGTGGCGCTGGGAGCGCTGCTTGGCGCGTGGCACAACCACCAGGCGGACCGCGGCCGCGCGGACGTCGTCGTCACCGTTGTTCGAGGCGTCATCGCGCCCCCGGCCAGGCTTCTGCGCGGCGCTGCCCGATGGATCGGCCAGGAGACGACGTGGGTCTTTCGCGGCCGGAGGGACGCGATCGCAAACCGCGCCCTGAGAAGACGCGTTGCCGAGCTGCAAGAGGAGAACTTGCGGCTGAGAGGGGCGCAGACGGATCTCGACAGGCTGCGCGGCGAGATGGGCTTCGTGCGCTCGCTCAATCGCCCGACTTTCGGCGCCGACGTCATCGGGATCCGGCCCGATCCGCGCTTCGATACGCTTGTCGTCGACTGTGGAAGTGCAGGCGGCGCGAGGCCGGATGGGGTGGTCGTCGCCGTGGGAGGGCTCGTCGGCCGGATCCTCGACGTGGGCCGGACCACTTCCAGCGTCCTGATGCTTACGGATCAGAACTCGGGCGTCGGCGCGCGCGTCCTCCGGCCCGAATCGCGCGCCGTCGGAGTCTGCAAGGGAGATAATTCGCCGCTGCTCTCCATGGTCTATCTCTCGATCGACGCGGACGTGCGGCCGGGCGACGTGATCGTCACCTCCGGACTCGGCGGTCTCTATCCGGCCGGGATTCCGATCGGGACGGTGACGGACGTGCGGCGCGGCGAGGGCGAGCTTTCGAAAGTCGCGATCGTGCGCCCGGCCGTCGACTTGGCTCACCTTGAGGAGGTCTACCTGCTGAGATGAGCGCATCCGGTCGATTGACGCTTCGCGTTGCCCTCCTGCTGATCGTTGCGGCGATCCTGCAGCTCGCCTTCGGGTCGAGCTGGTCCGTCCGAGGCGCTCAGCCCAACCTGATTCTGATCGTCGCGGCGCTCTGCGCGCTCCACTTCGGCGCGACGGGCGCCGCCGGCGTCGGGTTCGGAGCCGGTCTGCTGACGGCCTGCGTCGCGTCGCCGCCTCACGCCGGATTCGGAAGCCTGATCGTGAGCGCGACGCTCGCCTGCTGGGTCGTCGGAAGGATGGAGGGCCACCTGTTCCGGGATAATCCCGTCGTGGCCGTTGCGCTGGCGATCGGTCAGGTGGCCGGCGCCGAGGCGCTCTTCTACATTTTTGCTCCGCAGCCGGGCTTCGGCGCCTGGCTGCGCAACTCCGGCCTGACGGTTCTCTTCGACGCGTTGCTCGCGGCGCCGCTGTGGCTCGCCATCCGGCGCGTGCTGCGCAGCGCCGATCCGGCCGAGAGCTTCTAACTCCTTCCCGCATTAGGCGGAATCTGCGGAACGCCGCGATAATCCCGGTCGTCAAACCCTCGTGTGAGTGCGACTCTGAGTCTGAGCGCGACTCCGAGTCGTGTTTGCGACGGGATGTGCTAAGATGTCGCGCGGCGGCCTCCCGAACCGCCGGATTGCCCCTTCGAATGCCTTGCCGCATGCTGGAGCACCAGATGAGCCATCATTCGCCCTTCGCCTTGACGCGGCTGAGCGCCATGGCGCTGCTTCTCTTACTCGTTTCTCTCCCGGGTCCATCCGCCGCCGGATTCCAGTCCGCGCCCGCGTCCGAGCGGCTGCGCCCGCTTAAGGCGCTCGCCTTCACCGACACCAGCGGCCGCACGTACGACCTGAAGGCGCTGTCGCGCAAAGCCTGCACCGTCTTCGTCTTCTTCACTCCGCAGTGTCCGATATCGAACATCTATTCGCCCCGAGTGCGGGAGTTTGCCGCGGAGTACGGAAAACGGCGTGTGCAGTTCGTTCTGGTCGACTCGAACGGCGAGGACTCGCTGCAGCAGGTCCGGAGCTACGCCGCCGGCCGAAGCCTGACGATGCCCGTTGTGAAGGACCAGGGTGCGCGGCTGGCCGACATCCTGCAGGCGCACACGACTCCGGAGGCCATCGTCGTGGACCGGCAAGGAGTCGTTCGATATCGCGGGCGCATCGACGACAACAAAGACCGCGCGAAGGTCATACGGCACGATCTGCGCGACGCGCTGGATGCGCTGCTCGCCGGCCGGCCGATCGTCCGCGCTCGCACGCCCGCGTTCGGCTGCGCGATCTTCCGCGACAGGCCGCTTTCGACGCCCGCACGCGTTGCTGCTGCGACGTACAGCCGGGATATCGCGCCGATCCTGAACGAGGCCTGCGTAAGCTGCCACCGGCCTGGAGGGTCGGGGCCGTTCTCGCTGACCAGCTACCAGGAGGCGAAGACCTGGGGCGTCGCGCTGAGAGACTATACGGCGCGGAGGCTCATGCCGCCGTGGAAGGCCGTCCCCGGCTTCGGCGACTTCCAGGACGCGCGCACGCTTTCGGAGGGCCAGATCGCGGCAATCCGGGCCTGGGTCGCATCCGGATCTCCGGCGGGCGATCTCTCCGCCGCCCCGCCCACGCCGAAGTTCCCGGCGCCGACCGAATGGGCGCTCGGGCCGCCGGACGTGATTCTGGAGCCGTCCCGGCCCTACCACCTGGCGGCGGAGGGAGACGACGACTACCGCAACTTCGTCATGCCGATCGAGTTCAAACAGGACGCCTACGTGAAGGCGATCGAGTTCCAGCCGGGCAACGCGGCCGTCGTGCATCACGTCGTGGCGTTCATCGATCGGACGGGCGAATCCCTGCGGAGGGAAGGCAAGGAGTCGGAGCCGGGCTTCTCGTCGAACGGCACGATTCTGCCCACGTTCGGCTCCGAGTGGGGCGAGGTCTGGGTGCCGGGACGCAGCGCGCGGAGGCTGCCGCCCGGAGTTGCCGTGCATATCGCGAAGGGCTCGCGGCTCGTGATGCAGGTTCATTACCACAAGAACGGCGCCGTGTGTGCGGATCGGACCCGGATGGGGATCTATTTCGCGAAGGAGCCGATCGACAAGATCATGCAGGTGTGGCTATTCGGCAACATGAGCTTCCACATTGCGGCGGGCGACAGCCGCAGCGCCGTCCGCACCGGCCTCACACTTCCCTACGACGTCCATCTGCACATGATCTTCCCGCACATGCATCTGCTCGGCCGCGAGATGAAGGTGACTGCGACGTTCCCGGATGGGACGGTCAAGCCGCTCGTCTACGTGAACGATTGGGACTTCAACTGGCAGGAGACCTATGCCTACAGGGAGCCGGTTGCGCTTCCGAAGGGGACGAGGCTGGAGCTGCAGGCCTACTACGACAATTCGGAGAACAATCCGCATCAGCCCGTTCATCCGCCGCAGGCGGTCACTTTCGGCGAAGATACGACGGACGAGATGTGCTTTGCCTTCCTCAGTCTCACGCCGGACGACGAGCACCTGGGAATCCGGCCGCAACCGGTCCAGTCCGCCGCGCGTTAGCCGGGATAGGCGTCGAGGCCGCGGGTCCGGGCGCAGATTGCGCGCGAGGCCGCGGCCTCTGTGCAGACGGCCGTCTGCTCGCCTACGGGGCGAGAGGCAGCGTCTGAGTCTTGCCCGTGTCCGAGGACCGGAGGCCCGCCTCCAGGATCTCCTGCGCGTCTCTGCTGACGCCCGGCGAGCAGAATCCCTGCGGCTTCTCGCCGCTCTCGAGGCAGTGGATCAGATACTCCGGCGCGCTGCGATAGGGGGCCTTTGTGGGCTGGGGCACGATGGACTGCTCCTCCTTGCCCGGCCGCTGGATAAGTATGCGGTCGTGATGGACTCCGATCGACCCCTCGCTGCCGTAGACCACCGGATTCGTGCCGGCGTAGCCGACAGGCTGCGTCCAGCTCGCCTCGCAGACGCCGAAGGCGTGTGCGTACTTCCCGATGATGATCGCGTTGTCGTCGGAGGCGGCGTAGGCCTGCTCCGTACCGAAGAAGCCTCGCATGCCGGTCACGCTCTGCGGCAGGCCGAGTATCCGCGCGGCGAGCTTGGCGCCGTAGCAGCAGTAGTCCATGAGCGCGCCGGCGCCGTTGATGGCCGGGTCCGTCAGATCCCGGACGAACTGGGGGCAGCAGCCGATCGCGATGGGGCCGTTGTGCGCGCTGCGGTAGCGGGTGAAGTGGACCTCGCCGATCTCGCCTGCCAGCGATCGCCGCTCCAACTCCTGCCACTCCGGCGACCATGCTGACGGCCAGTTGATCAGTAGCAGCGTGCCGGCGGCATCGGCGGCGGCGAGCATCCGCTCGGCCTGCGCCAGCGTGGCGGCCATGGGCTTTTCGCTGACGACGTGCAGCCCCTTCGCCGCAGCCGCCTCCACGATGTCCGCGCCCTCGCTGTTGCCGCCGGCCGCCTGGATGAGATCGAGGTCCTCCTTCTCGATCATCGCCTGCCAGGAGTCGTAGGTCCTGGCCACGCCGAACTCGGCGCGAAGCCGATCCATAAGCTCCGCGTCGTCGTCTCCGCCGGCCACGATCTCGACGCGGCCCGTGGCGAGCCAGCGCTTCAGCTCGCCCCAGACGTGATCGTGCGACATAGCCGCAATGCCCAACCGATACGTTTTTGCCACGATTTCCCCTCCTATATGCTTCGAGCCACGGCGGCGACGCAGATCCGGCGGGCGCCGGCGTCGCGGATAACGCGCGCCACCTCCCGCGCCGTGCTGGCCGTCGTTAGCACGTCGTCGATGACAAGGACCGATTTTCCGTCGAACCGGCCCGGCGAAGCGGCGAAGGCGCCGCGCACATTCTCCATGCGGGCCGCAGGGTCCACAATTGTCTGCGACTGCCTGCCCGAGATGCGCCGGACGCCGTCCGCGTCGACCTGCAGGCCGAAAGCCTCTGCGACGGGCCGGGCGATTCGCTCGGCCTGGTTAAAGGTCCGGCGCCTCAGGTGAGCGGGGTGCAGCGGGACCGGCACGACGAGATCGAACGCCTCCGACACGCCGCCGCAGCCTTCGGGCAGCAGCGGCTGTCCCGCGCAGCGCAGATATGCCGCCAGCATCTCGCCGAGCGGCCGCCCGAGCGCTGCCCTGCGCCTGTATTTCATAATATGGATGGCGCGCCGGATCGTTCCGGAATACTGGAACGCCGCGACGGACCAGGCAAAGGCCGGATCCGGCTCGCCTGCGCAGCGCTCGCAGACGAGCAGCCCGGCGGCGACGGGTGCGCCGCATCTATCGCAGAAGGGCGGCTGCAGCGGGTGCGCGTCGGACCGGCAGACGGCGCAGAGCGATCCATCGCCGTTCGGCCGCCGGCACACCAGGCAGACCGGCGGATAGAGAAGATCCAGCAGACCTTCGCCGATCGCCCGTGCCGTCTCCGTCAGGCTGCCGCTCATATCTGCATTGTATCCCAATCCGCCCCCGGATCGGGCGCCGGCAGCCACTTCGCGGCCCGCGGAGAGCAGGATTTGACGGGCAGGCGCGCGAAAAGCAATTGACCCGCCGGCCCGAGCGCAACTTCCCGGGCGGCAGGGCGCTCAAGCAAGGTATGGACATGAGATTCTTCGACCTGGATACTCCTGCGCTGCTCGTGGATCTGGACCGGCTGGAGCGGAATATCTCCGGCATGGCGAGCCTTGCCGGGAGAGCTGGAAAGCGGCTGAGACCGCATGCCAAGACGCACAAATCGCCGGACATCGCGCGGATGCAGCTCGAGGCCGGCGCCGCAGGCCTTACCGTCGCCAAACTTGGCGAGGCGGAGGCGTTTGCGGACGCGGGCGTAACGGATCTCTTCATCGCCAACCAGATCGTGGGCGCGGCGAAGCTGGAGCGGCTGATCACGCTGGCGGAGCGGGCGAGCGTGGCCGTCGCAATCGACAGCGCCGAGGTCGCTCTGCCGATATCGGACGCCGCGGCACGCAGAGGCATTCGGATTCCGGTGCTGATCGAGGTGGACACAGGCCTCGGAAGGGCGGGCAGCCGCTCCATGGGTGAGACGCTGGAACTGGCGAGGCTCGCGGCCGGAATTCCCGGGCTGGAGTTCCGTGGGATCTTCACGCACGAGGGACAGGTTTATCGCCAGACGACGCAGGAGGCGCGGGCCGAGGTGGCTCGCGAGGTGGGAGGTCAGCTTCGCGCACTGGTCGCGGCGCTGGCAGCCCGGGGCACGCCGGCGCACACGGTGAGCGTGGGATCGACGCCTGCGGCGAAGGAGATGGCGGAGGAGGCCGGCGTCACGGAGATGAGGCCCGGCGTGTACGTCTTCAACGACCGGATGCAGGTGAGCTTCGGCGCCGACAGAGAGAGCTGCGCGCTCGCCGTTCTGGTGACGGTCACCAGCGTGCGCCCGGACGGACGGATCATCGTGGATGGAGGCTCGAAGACCTTCTCCTCGGACCGGCCGATCGAGGATGGCGCGTGGGGCGAGCTGACGGACTATCCGGACGTTCGGTTCGTGGCCGCGAGCGAAGAGCACGGCCATCTTGTGGCGGCGGGCGCGCTGCCTCTGCGTGTGGGCGATAAGGTGCGGATCGTGCCCAACCACGCCTGCACCTGCGTCAACATGCACGACGAACTCTACGCCTGCCGCGGCGATCTGGTAGAGGCCGTCTGGCCGATCGCAGCGCGAGGCAGGATCCGTTGACGGGACGCTCTTTTGGTGCGATTGCAGATCAGTCCGCCGCTGCGGGCAGTGAGCGCGCGCGCAGGCAGAGCACCGGAAACGACGTATCCGGCCCAGAGGATTGCGGATCGGGAAACCGGACGGCCCGGGCAGGGCGCCGGATGGGACGTATCCGGTCCAGCGGATCGCGGATCGGAAAACCGGACGCCCCGGGCAGGGCGCCGGAAACGACGTATCCGGCCCAGAGGATGGTGGATCGGCACGCCGGAGGCCAGATTAGACCGACGGCCACCCCGGGCTGGGCACCGGATGCCGGGCACCGGACTAAAGTCCTGCGCTAATCGGCCTGCGGCCAACCGTCCTCCGGACGGAATTGACTG
>Ga0181529_10006660_pt1 | contig 11676 bp, 10 predicted proteins | sample PEATcosm2014_Bin_36_FD_119763 | JGI IMG/M metagenome (GOLD analysis project Ga0181529, IMG submission 119763) | Peatland microbial communities from MTU Mesocosm Facility, Houghton, MI, USA - PEATcosm2014_Bin10_30_metaG | ecosystem: Environmental > Terrestrial > Soil > Wetlands > Peat | place... | reverse complement strand
CGAGGATGCGCAGGTCTTCGCGTAAGGCCTCCTGCGCGTCGAGCGCCAGCGCCAGGCCGAGATCGGCGTCGAGCGAGCGTTCGTGGAATTCGTCGAACAGCACGGCGGCGACGCCGTCGAGCGCAGGATCGTCGAGGATCATGCGCGCGAACACGCCTTCGGTGACGACCTCGATCCGCGTCCGCGCCGAGATCAGGCTTTGCAGCCGCACGCGCAGGCCGATCGTCTCGCCGACCGCTTCGCCGAGCGTCGAGGCCATGCGCGCCGCCGCGGCGCGCGCGGCGAGCCGGCGCGGCTCGAGCACGACGATCTTGCCCGCGGCGGCGAACGCTTCGTCGAGCAGCGCCAGCGGCACCCGCGTCGTCTTGCCGGCGCCGGGCGGCGCGACCAGCACCGCGCGCGTCCCAGCGGCGAGCGCGGCGATCAGCCGCGGTAGGACGTCGTCGATTGGCAACGGTTCGGCGAAAGCGCGCATCGCGCGCTTGATTGCAGCCGCCGGCGGCCGAAGCAAGCGCCGCCTTCGCTTTCCCCTTGCGGGGGAAGCGTCTGCGCCCAGGCGGCGGCGGAAGCCGGCCTTCGCGCCCTCCCTTGCCGTCGCCAGCGCAGATCCCTACGATCAGGGCATGCCCCCGGGCGAAATCATCATCGAAACACAACGCATCGGCGCCATCTTGCGCGTCGCCGCCGTGGACGTGGCGACGGGAACCGAAGTCACGTTCCAGGCCCCGATCTCGGCCACCCGCGCCTCCATCCATCGCCTTGCGGCCGACAAGCTGCGGTATGTGATGAGAAAGGCGGCGACGTCGAAGGACGGGTCGCCGTAATCCTTGAAGAAGGCCCTCGCGATGAGATGATCGCAGTCCTCGCGGACGAACGGGGGCCGCGCTTCAATCCGGGCGATTCTTTCAACAATCAACGGAACTCAGGGCGCGCTTGATAAGGGAACCGCTCGGGCGTTCTTTCCCTGGTTGGCGACGATCGCGAGCCAAACGGCGGCCACGGTCATCCCTGCGGCGAAAACGCCGTAGGTCGCAAAGCCGGCCCGGATGCCCCAGCTTTGCGCGATCGAGGACATCAGGAAGGGGAAGACGAACGAGCCGACGCCGCCGCCCGTCGCCGCAAAGCCGACCGCCTGGCTCTGGGCGAGGGGGAAGCCTTTGCCGACCAGAGTCATCACCCCTGGGTAGTAGATCGAGCAGCCAAGGCCCGCCAGAAACAACAGCGCCCTGCCGATGTCGGCGCTGATCGCGGAGGGGTCGGCGTAGCCCAGCAGCATGAGCAGGGCGATGGACGCTGTCGCCAACGCCGAAAGTCCGATCAGCGCGGCGTCTGGGTGCGAGTCTTGGCAGAGCAAGGGGACGCCGAAGCGGCCGACCAACACGCCCAACCAGAACAGCGAAACCAGCATGGCGCTGGCTTCCGGCGCGTAGGCGAAGACGACGACGAAATACTCGGCGACCCAGTTCGACAGCCCCAGTTCGACGCCGACGTAGAGGAAGAGCGCGACGAACGACAGCCAGTAGGCCGGGTTTGCGCTCAATCGCGCCCGCGTTTCGTCGTGTTCCGCGGATTTCGGCTGGACGCGCGGCAACGCGGCGAACCCCATCAGCACGGCCAGCAGCCCGAAGATCACGGCCATGCCGCGGTAGACGGAGGCCCAGTCGAGGCCGCTTTGCAACAGAAGGCTGACCGTCAGCGGTCCGACGATCGCGCCGATGGCGAAAGCGCCGTGCAAGAGGTTCATCGGCCGGCCGGAATTGCGCTCGTCCACGTGCAGAATCGTCGAATTGACGCCGACTTCCACGCCGCCCTGGCCGAAGCCGATCAGCGCGCTCAACAGCGTGTTGATCGCGGGATCAGGCGTCGTGGCGAAGAAGGCGAGCCCGGCGACGATGAGCGTCAGCGCGAGCAGGATGGTCGGCTTGGCGCCCCAGCGCTTCACTAGGTAACCGCTGGCGAACGTGGACAGGAAGTAGGTCACGGCGCCGGCGCCGAGGACGATTCCCGCCGTCAGGTAATCCCAATGAAAATTCGCCAGGATCTTCGGCAGCGTCGCGCCGATGATCGTCATCGATGTGCCGTACAGGATGAACAGCGCAAAGACAGAGAGAAACAACCCGCGAAAGCGCGGTTCGATAAGCGTCACGATCCTGCCTCCAGCCCGACGGCGGGGGAAACTGAGCCGTCCTCGTCTCCCGCGCAATCCCCAACCGCAAACTCAGTCGGCGCCGCGCGGCGCTCCCGGCGCGGATCGAGGCCGTTTCGCATCGACGGCATTCGCCTGACGCGTCCTGTCCTGCGCTGCCGGCGAAAGACGCAAGGCGTCGACGTCGTCGCCAAGGTTCGCTTCGTCGAGCCCTTGGCTTTCCAGTTTGCCGGCGCCAACCTCTATACCCGCCGCTGACCTCCGACAGCTTCGGCGGCAAGGGCGCCATCGATCTGTTCGTGGCGGCGACGTCGGCCGCTTGCCCGACCACGCGACTTCAACATGGCGACAGCGGAAGCGCGGGTCGCGGCGTGGGCGCGGCGCCTGACGCCCAATCACGCGCATCTCATCCTCTGTCTCGACGACGAGGACGGCTTGCGGTTGGCGTTGGCGCGCGCATCCGCGTTACGCCGGCGTCGTTCACCTGCGGCGGCGACGCAGGGAGTATTCCTGGCAGGGGCGATATGGCGCGGCGGCGATGAACGAGGATCATCTCGCCGCCGCGCACCGCTACGCGTGGCGCGTCCTGCCGCTCACTTCATCTTGACGTATTTGCGCCAGTTGTGCGCTTCCTTGAAGCCCAGCACCTCGCGCGCCTTGCGGTTCGACAGCGGCGCCGCGAAGCCTTCGAGCGGCCGGGTGATCGGCACGCGCGGGAAATTCTTCGACAGGAATTCCTGCGTCGGCGTTTCGAGCGTGATCGTGTCGTTGGTCGCGTTGAACACCTGGTAGCCGAGCCCGTCCTTCTCCAGGCAGAGGCGGACGATCTCGCCCAGGTCGCGTGCGTCGATGTAGCTCCAGGCGTTGCGCTTGCGCAGCATCGGATTGGCCTGGAACGTCTCGAACATCTTGTATTCGTGCGGCTCGATCACGTTGCCGATGCGCAGCGCGTAGATGTCGGCGCCGTAGCGCATGGCGAAGGCGCGCGCCGTCTTTTCGTTGCAGACTTTCGACAGGCCGTAGGAATCCATCGGGTCGACGTCGTAATCCTCGTCGAGCGGGAAGGAATGGAAATCCTTGTCGCCCTCGGTGAAGCAGACGCCGTAGGTCGTCTCGCTCGAGGCGATGATCACCTTGCGCACGCCAAGCTTCATCGCCGCTTCGATGACGTTGTAGGTGCTCATGACGTTGGCGGCGAAGGTGACGTTGTCGGGCTCGATCAGCACGCGCGGAATGGCGGCGAAGTGGACGACCGCGTCGGGGGCCGACGGCAGGCTTGGCCGCTCGTAGCCGTCGAAGCCGAAATGCATGGTCAGCGCATTGAACGCCTGGCCGGAGTCGGTGAGGTCGGCGACGAGCGTGTTGACTCCCGGCAGGTCGAGCGGCTTGAGGTCAACGTTGAGGATCGTGTAGCCGTTGGCGAGAAGGTGCGGCACGGCATGCCGACCGGCCTTGCCCGATCCGCCGGTGAAGACGATGCGTTTGCCGGCCATGCTTTCCTCCTCGGGCGTTCGCGGGCGCGGGCGAACCTAGCGCTTGCGGCGGCAAGGGCAAGCGCTTCGTTGGCGCGACTAGGGGGGCGCCCAACTTGCGGGCGCCAAGGCGCCTAGGCGCGCGGGTGGGCGGCGCGGTAGGCGGAGACGAGCCGGGCGCTGTCGACCGCGGCGTAGACCTGGGTCGTCGACAGCGACGCGTGGCCGAGCAGCTCCTGGATGGTGCGCAAATCGCCGCCGCGCGCCAGCAGGTGGGTGGCGAAGGAATGGCGCAGCGCGTGCGGGGTGGCGCTGTCGGGCAGGCCGAGCGCGCCGCGCAGCCGCTCCATCGCCAATTGGACGATGCGCGGCGACAGCGGCCCGCCCTTGGCGCCGACGAACAGCGGCCCCTGCGGCTTCAGGAGGTAGGGGCAGAGGGCGAGATAGTCGGCGATCGCCTGCCGGACCGCCGCGATCACCGGCGCCGAGCGCGTCTTGCGGCCCTTGCCGACGACCGTCACCGCGTCGCGTTCGCCGGTCGGCGCGTCGGCGCGGCGGATCGACAGCGCTTCGCCGATGCGCAGGCCGGCGCCGTAGCAGAGCGACAGCACCGCGGCGTCGCGGGCAAGAATCCACGGCTCGCGCGCCTCGCCCTCGCGCGAGGCGGCGGAGGCCACCGCGCGCGCGTCGGCGGCGCTGAGCGGCCGCGGCAACCGCTTGGCCGCCTTGGGCGCCCGCACCGCGCCGAGCGCGGAAGCCGGCGCGCCGCCGTCGCGCACGACCTGGCGGGCGAGCGAGCGCAGCGCCGAGAGCGCACGCTGCAGCGAACGCGGATCGATTCCCTCGGCGCGGCGCGAAGCGAGGAAAGCGCGCAGGTCGGCCGGCGCAAGGGCGGAGAATTCGCCGACGCCTGCCGGCGCGCCGAGCCGTTCGGCGAGGAAGGCGAGAAACTGGCGCGCGTCGCGGCCGTAGGCCTCGACCGTATTGGCCGAAAGCCGCCGCTCGCCGGCGAGCCGGCCAAGCCAAGCGGCGATGACCGCCGCCAGATCGGGCGCGGCGGGCAGGGCGGCGATTTCCAGCTCTTCCGTCATGGCGCGACGATGCGCCGGCGGGGTTAAGCGAGGCTTGCCAGCCTGCGGCGGCGGTCCATTGCGGGCGCGTCGCTGGTTTCGCCTAGCCTCGTCTGGCGGCGGGCGGCACTCGCCGCGCCCGCCGCCGAAGTGGACCCGCGTCGGGCCCTTGCTCGCAGAAGTCATTGTTCGAAAACGGCGGCGCGTCATTATTGGACGTGGCGACCGCTCGCCGGTCAGCGCTGAACGCGCGTGACGGCGCGACGCGTCAATTTCGCGTTCCGCCAAGTCGGCGTTACACGCCAAGCGTGTGTAACGCTTGTGACGCGGCAAACAGGCGCGCCTGTCTCACGACGAAACGACTTGTTAGTATTTCTTGGAAATCCTGTCGTGACGAACTGAATTGAAATGTCCAGGCAAGCTTGATTGTTGTGTTGGTCAATGTAGTTGGCGAGAACCGCCGTTACATCTTCCTGTTGACCTAAGAGAGCGGTCGCGAAACCGAGTCGCTCGGACAATAGCCGTCTTCGCAGTCAGAGTACGAAGGGTTAACGTCATGATGCAAGGTGAGCCAACTCCCGAACGTCGTCGCTACGGCCGCGTCGCTCTGTCGCTGCCTGGCCGTTACATGCTCGCCGACGGGCAGGAATTCGACTGCCGGATCATCGACGTCTCGCCTGTCGGCGTCGCCATACGTGGTCCGATGGTCGGCGATCTGGGCGAGCGCGTCATCGCCTACCTCCAGGAACTCGGACGGATTGAAGGCGTCGTCGTGCGCCGCGCGGACGACTGGTTCGCCGTCGAGTTGAGGGTTCCCTCGAGTCGACTGCAAAAGCTTGCGACCAGGATCGAGGGCTTGGCGAAACGGCAGGCGGACGGGGCGCCGGAGCGGCGCGCCTTCGAGCGCGTCGATCTCGAACAAGAGCGCGCGACCTTGCGGCTATCGGACGGGCGAGAATTCGCCGCGGCTCTGATCGACGTTTCCATCGAGGGCGCGGCGCTTGAAGTCGACGTCACGCCGCCGATGGGCGCGGTGGCGTGGGTCGGAGAGCGGCGCGCTCACGTTTCCCGTCACTTTGCCGGCGGCATTGTGGTCACCTTCGACGAAGACGCCGCCGGAGAGACCTTCGACGCAGTCAAAACGGCTTGGACGCGCGACGCGCGCGATTGACGGCGCATAGACAGGTCTAGGGGCGCACGGGATCGGCGCGAGCCGACCGTCCCGGCGCCAATTCAGCCTTGCTCGCAACACGAAGCCATCGCAGGACTGGCTCGGATGCCGCCGCCGGCGGGCCTTTGCCGGCCGGGACGCGGCGATTTCAGCGAGGACGACGAACATGGCCAATGACAAGATGGCGGCGCAGATGTCGAACAAGGGCGGTTTCATCGCCGCGCTCGACCAGAGCGGCGGATCGACCCCTGGCGCCTTGCGCCTCTATGGCGTCGCCGACAGCGAATACAGCGGCGACGTCGAGATGTTCAAGCTGGTGCATGAAATGCGCGTGCGAATCATGACCTCGCCGGCTTTCAGCGGCGACAAAGTCATCGCCGCGATTCTGTTCGAGCGGACGATGGACGGACTGGCGCAGGGCAAGCCGGTTCCAACGTTCCTGTGGCAGGAGCGCGGCGTCGTGCCCTTCCTGAAGGTCGACAAGGGACTCGAGGCGGAAAAAGACGGCGTCAGTCTGATGAAGCCGATGCCGGACCTCGATCCGCTGCTCGCCCGGGCGACGAAGCTCGGCGTCTACGGCACCAAGATGCGCTCCGTCATCAATCTGGCCTCGAAGACCGGCGTCGCCGCGATCGCCAGACAGCAGTTCGAGATTGGCGAGCAGATCGCCAAGCACGGCCTGATGCCGATCCTCGAGCCCGAGGTCTCGATCAAGAGCCCGGACAAAGCCGGCGCCGAGGCGATCCTGCTCGCCGAACTGACCAAAGGGCTCGACGCCTTGCCGGCCGGCCGACAAGTGATGTTCAAGCTGACGATTCCCGAGACGCCGGATTTCTATGCGCCGCTGATCAAAGATAAGCGCGTCGCCCGCGTCGTCGCGCTTTCCGGCGGCTACACGCGCGCCGAGGCGTGCAAGCGCCTCGCCGCCAATCACGGCATGATCGCCAGCTTCTCGCGCGCCCTGGCGCAGGACCTCAGGCGGTCGATGAGCGACGCGGAATTCAACGCCGCCCTGGCGAGCGCCATCGACGAAATCTACCGCGCCTCAGTCGTCAAGGCGTGACGCGAAATTGCGAGCGAAGCGCAAACGATCGTGAGGGGATTGGGCGTTTTCTTCTCGGCTTGCCCCGGTCTGATCTGCCGCCGAACATTTCCGGCGGCGATGAGAGCGCTGGCCCTTTCAAGCTGCGGCGCGCAGAGGCTCGCTGGCGACGACGACGCGGTTGCGGCCGTCGCGCTTGGCTTGGAATAGGGCCGCGTCGGCCGCGCCAAAGAGGCGCGCGACGTCGCCTTGCCAGCGCTCCATCGTCGCCAAGCCAATGCTGATCGTCAGCAACGCGCGAGCGCCGTTCGCTTCCACGAGATGGGCTGTCATCGCGGCGCGGAGCTGCTCGGCGAAAGCGACCGCTTCGCTGCGCGCCGCCCCGACCATCAACACGACGAACTCGTCGCCGCCGTGCCGCCCGAGCGCAAAGCCGCGATCGGCCGCGGCGCTGCGCAGCACGCTGGCGAGCCGCCGCAGTCCAGCGTCGCCAAAATCGTGGCCGAAGCAGTCGTTCGTCTGCTTGAACTCGTCGACGTCGCAGACCAGCGCTGCGGCGGGAGCGCCGCGCGCCTCAGGCGCCGCAGCCAAATCCGCCGCCGCCTTTTCGAAACCGCGGCGATTGAGCAGGCCGGTCAACGGATCGGCGCCGCTGAGTCGATCAAGCTCGTCGCGCGCCAGATTGAGCTGACGCAGCGTCTCCACCGAACGGATCGCGACGATCGGCGTGAACACCAATGTCTCGACGAGCGCCGCGACGAGGAAAAACCGCATAGTCTCCCAGCCGCTGATGGCGCGCGACAGATCGCCGCTATACAGCCAGAAGCACGCGGCCGCCGTCGCCGGCAGGACAAAAGCTCCTGCGTAAGCCGTTTGAATGGCGATCCAGCGGGCGACTTCGAGCCGCGTGCGGATTACGGGCGTCATGCGTGACCATCTCACCGAGCGGAAACGACATTACGGCGCCGTCGCCAACGAAAATGAAACCGCGGCGCAGTCGGGGCGAATCTCGTTACGCAAGGTTAATGGTTTTCATGTCCGCCGCACGCCGGCCGAGCGGGCGACGACCTCGTGACGAGCCCTTCACCCCAGCAAATCCACCAGCGGCGGGATCAGCGGCGCGTCGGCGGGGGGCATCGGGTAGTTGCGCAGGTCCTTGGCGCGCGCCCATTTGAGCGCCTGGCCTTCGAGCGGCTGGACGAAACCCTCCCAGCGGCGGCAGACGTAGAGCGGCATCAGCAGGTGGAAGTCGTCGTAGGCGTGGCTGGCGAAGCTCAGCGGCGCCAGGCAGGCGGCCTTCACCGTCACGCCGAGTTCCTCCTTGAGCTCACGGATCAGCGCGTCCTCGGGGCGTTCGCTCGGCTCGAGCTTGCCGCCGGGAAACTCCCACAGGCCCTCCAGCGCCTTGCCTTTCGGGCGCTGGGCGATCAGCACGCGATTGTCGGCGTCGACCAGCGCGGCGGCGACGACCAGCAGCAGTTTCAAGAGCGGTAGTCGCCGTTGATGGCGACGTATTCCTTGGTCAGGTCGCAGGTCCACACCTTGGCCGTCGCCGTGCCGACGCCGACGTTGACGCCGATGACGATCTTGCTCTTCTTCATGTAGGCGGAGGCTTCCGCCTCGCTGTAGTCGGGATCGCGCTGACCGGCGTGGGCGACGCGCAGATCGCCGAAGAAGATGTCGAGCTTGTCGCGTTCGGCCTTCTCGCCCGCCTTGCCGACCGCCATGACGACGCGGCCCCAGTTGGCGTCCTCGCCGGCGACGGCGGTCTTGACCAGCGGCGAATTGGCGATCGCCAGCGCGATGCGCTTGGCGGCGCGGCGCGTCGCCGCTCCAGAGACCCGAACCTCGACGAATTTGCGCGCGCCCTCGCCGTCGCGCGCCACCTGCTGCGCGAGGTCGACGAGCAGCTTGTCGAGCGCGCGGCGGAAGGCGGCGAGGCGCGGGTCGGCGGCGTCGGCGATCGCCGGCGCGCCCCGCGCCGCCGCGGCGCCGGTCGAAAAAATCAGCAACGTGTCGGAGGTCGACGTGTCGGAATCGACGGTGATGGCGTTGAACGAGCGCTCAACCCCCTTGCTGAGCAGCGCTTGCAACGCCGGCGCCGCGATCGGCGCGTCGGTGAAGACGAACGACAGCATCGTCGCCATGTCGGGCGCGATCATGCCGGCGCCCTTGGCGATGCCGTTGATCGTCACCTCGGCGTCGCCAAGCTTGACGCGGGCGGTCGCAATCTTGGGAAAGGTGTCGGTGGTCATGATCGCGCGCGCTGCGTCGATCAGCCGGTCGGACTTGGCGGCGGCGATCAGTCCGTCGAGCGCGTTGACGATCGGAGCCGGGTCCATCGGTTCGCCGATGACGCCGGTCGAAGCCTGGTAGATCTCGTTCGGCGCCGCGCCGATCGCTTTGGCGATCGCCTTGGCGACCGCGGTCGTGGTCGCCACGCCGGCCGCGCCGGTGAAGGCGTTGGCGTTGCCGGAATTGACCACCAGCGCGCGCGCCCGCCCCTCGCTCAAGGCGGCGCGGCACCAGTCGACCGTCGCCGAAGGGCACTTCGAACGGGTGAACACGCCGGCGACGGTCGCCGGGCGGTCGAACAGCGCCAGCATGACGTCGGTTCGCCCCTGGTAGCGCACGCCGGCGGCGCCGGCGGCGAACCGCACGCCGTCGATCGGCGGCAACGGGGGAAAGGACTTGGGCGCAAGCGGCGAAATCGAGGCGGGGGCGGCCATGCGGGGAAAATCCGGGTCGAGGAAGGTCGCGCAGCGAGCGCGGGCGTTCCGCCCCGCTTGTCGGCGGGGCGGAAGGAAGAGCGAAGCGCCTCAGGGCGTCTTGGGCTTGGCGCCGTCGCCGGTCGCCGGAGTCGCGCTCGGCGTCGGCGCAGGGTCGGGGACGAGATTGCCGGAATCGTCGGCGCGTTCGATCTTGGCCGCGCCGTGCAGCGAAGCGATGAGATCGCTCTGCGCCTTCTGGGCGACGAAGCGAGCGGCCTGGTCCTTGAGTTCGTCGAACGGCGGGAAGGTACGCATCCGTCGCTCTTCGACCTTGATGACGTGCCAACCGAACTGGCTCTTCACCGGATCGGAGACCTGGCCGGGCTGCAACTTGAACGCCGCGTCGGCGAATTCGGGGACCATGCGGTCCTTGGTGAACCAGCCGAGGTCGCCGCCGTCGCCGGCCGGGTCCTTGGACAGTTCCGTCGCCACCTTGGCGAAGTCCTCGCCCTTCTTGACGCGCTCAAGCGCGGCTTTCGCCTCTTCCTCGGTCGGCAGCAGGATGTGGCGGGCGTGGACTTCCTCGACCGGCGGATTGGCCTTGGCGGCGTCGTCATAAGCTTTGTGCTCGGCTTCGTCGGTCTGCGCGGCCTTGCCGGCTTGACTCAGCAGCGACTCCATCGCCAGCTTGTCGTGGTAATATTCGAGCCGGCGCTCGAAATCGGCGCCCTGATCGAGCTTGTCGGCCTTGGCCTTGGCGGCCGCCAAACGCAGGTCGATCAGGTAGTCGAGCACGTATTTCTGCCGCGCCGGGCCTTCGAGCTTCTGCGGCAGGCCGGGGCCGATGTCCTGCATCGCGTCGGCGACGTCGTCCTCGGTGATCGCCGCTCCGTCGATCTTGGCGAGAACGCGCGAGTCGGCCTGCGCGGCGCCGGCGAGGAGCCAGGCGGCGCTGAGGATGGTTGCAAACAGGAAGGCGAGCCGGCGAGCCGGCGCTGGCGCTGATCGGGTCATGAAGGCTCCTCTCGAGGAGGCTTGCGCGCCTCCGCTGATGCTGGCGCGTATAAAGCGCTTTGGCCGAATTTGCGAGGGGCGTCGTCACCGCGGCCGGGTTGCGGCCGTCTGGGCTTCGGGTCGGCGTCGGCGATCGGATGCGGCGCGGCAGGCTGAGACCAACAATGCGGCGGGTTATCGCGGCGGGCGGGTTGAAGGGGCGAAGTATGGAGTCAGTTCTAGCGCGGCGCTTGCGATCGCTGTTTCGGATGGTAACGATCGCCCTTTCTTATGGACGATCGTCGACCGCCTGCCTGGCTCGATCTATGTGATCTGTTTCGGCATTTTCTTCTCGCGCCGCGACGACGCGCCGCGGCGTTTCCATTAGACGAGACGCGCAGTTCGGTATATCGAACGCTTCGCCTGCGGACGACAGGGCGCAGAGCGCGGATCGCGCTTTCCGGGCCTATCCAGGAAAAAGTTCGCCGCGGCGCGGGGGCGCGCTGGCGCGCCTTCTTTGTGCAAGGAGGGTACTTCGTTATGCGCACAGCCTTCGTCCTGTCATTGGCAGGCTTCGTCTCGGCCTTGGCCATTGCGCCGGTAAAAGCCGACGACATCACGATTGCGGTCGCCGGCCCGATGACCGGCCCCGTCGCAACGATCGGCGATCAGATGAAACGCGGCGCTGAAATGGCGGCCGCAGCGATCAACGAAGCGGGCGGCGTCTTAAGCCGCAAGATCAAGATCGTCGAAGAAGACGACGCCTGCGATCCCAAGCAGGCGGTCGCGGTCGCCAATATGATCGTCGGCCAGCAGATCAAGTTCGTCGACGGCCACGCCTGCTCGGGCTCGTCGATTCCGGCTTCCGACGTCTACAGCGACAACAAGGTCCTGATGATGAGCCCGGCGTCGACCAATCCGGCGCTGACCGAGAAGGGCTATCCGACAATCATGCGCGACTTCCCGCGCGACGACTCTCAGGGCGCCTTCGTCGCGCCGTGGATCGCCAAGAACTTCGCCGGCAAGAAGATCGCCGTCGTCCACGACAAGAGCGCCTACGGCAAAGGCCTG
>Ga0181529_10006657_pt1 | contig 11679 bp, 7 predicted proteins | sample PEATcosm2014_Bin_36_FD_119763 | JGI IMG/M metagenome (GOLD analysis project Ga0181529, IMG submission 119763) | Peatland microbial communities from MTU Mesocosm Facility, Houghton, MI, USA - PEATcosm2014_Bin10_30_metaG | ecosystem: Environmental > Terrestrial > Soil > Wetlands > Peat | place... | reverse complement strand
CATGGTTGCGACTAAGTTGCCCCAGTAGATCACCCGGTCGAACAGCCCCGGCTCGCCCGTCGACCGGAACGCATACAGCACAAACGACACCAGGCAGAAGACATAAAAATGCAGCGACTTCGGAGCCGTCCAGCGACGGAACAGCACATACAGCCCAATCAGCAGATACACCAGCGCAATCAGCCGCGATCCCTGGTCCGTGCTCCGGTCAGCCGCCTCCAGATAAACCTGGACCGGATACGCCCCCCCGATCTCAGGGCCCTGGGCACCCGCAAGCGGGCGAACAATCGAATACATCGCCGCGTGGTCGTAGATGCCATTGTTCGACATCGCGCGTTCGTGCGATGCCAGACGTGGTGTAGGCTCTCCATTGATCGATTCCAGAATGTCCCCGGTCCGGATTCCAGCCCGGTTGCCCGGCGAATCAGCTGGAACCTTCTCCGCGCGCAACCCGCCCTGCGCCTCGACCCACACCACCCCGTCCGTGGGGAACTCGACGCCCAGCTCCTGCGACAGGTTGAAACCCGCCAGAACACACACGCCCAGCGTCGCAACTGCAAGGGCGACGGCGAGAATTCGCGTCTGAAAGGCGTCTCTCATCTTGGACACAGCAAACTACAGGCAGTGCAATAAACAACGAGCGTTCCCTGCAAAAGTTCAACAACGCAGTCCAACTCCCCCGCACTATCGCTTAACCAATCAATATTAAGCACATAGGTCGCCAAACGGGAAATCACAGATTCCATGAGATGCCGCATCTGAACCTGAGGGATTTCTACCAATAATCATAAACGCTTCCAGTAATTGGGAAATCATTTCACATAATCGCTTCAGAAAATCGCCGCAAGGGATCGCCGAGACGTACTATGTCGATAACCCCTGAGCCATTTATGCTCGAAGAGAGATCAATCGAACCATGAACCCCGCACCCACGCTCCCCGCCGGATTCCACCACTTCCTCGGCAACGCTCCCGCAGTCGAGAGCCTCCGCGCCGCCATCAGTGCCGGCCGCCTTCCCCACTCGCTCATCCTCTCCGGCCCCGCCGGGGCAGGCAAGTACACCCTCGCCCTCATGCTCGCCATGGCCGTCGAGTGCGAGCGTCAGCCCCGCGAGCCTGCGTCAACTGGCCAGCCTCTCGCCAACTTCTGCGGCGTCTGCCACAACTGCACCCGCATCGCCACCGCCGCCAACCTCGAAGAGCAGGTCGCCGCCGCTGTCCTCGCCCGCGAAGACCTCCGCGAGACCGACAAAAAAGAGACCCGCGTCCTCATCCAGCCCCACCCCGACGTCCTCATCCTTCCGCCCGACCCGCCCCAGCTCCTCATCAAGCTCGGTCAGGTCCGCACTCTCATCCAGCGCGCCCACTACCTGCCCAGCGAGGCGCCGCGCAAGATCTTCATCCTCACCGCCGCCAGCATGATGAAGGAGGCCGCCAACTCCCTCCTCAAGGTCCTGGAGGAGCCGCCAGACACCGTCCACATCCTCATCCTCGCCGAGAACCCCGGCGAGCTGCTTCCCACCATCCGCTCGCGCTGCGCCACCGTCCGCCTCGGCGCGCTTCCCGTCGAAGAGATCGAAGCCCTGCTCGCCGCGCGCCGCCCCGACGTCCCCGCCAAACAGCGCGCCCTTATCGCCCGCCTCTCGCAGGGTGCAGCCGGCCGCGCCCTCGGCTTCGACCTCGACTCTTACACCGCGGCCCGCGCCGATGCCCTCATCTTCCTCCGCAACGCCGCGAACTCAGCCACGGCAGCCGATCCCGACCACACCGCGCTCTTCAAGATGACCGAAACCTACCGCGCCGGGGCCGACGGCCAGATCAAGACTACTGCCCTGCTCCGCGCTCTCGCGCTCCTCCTCGAAGACCTTCTACTGCTCGACTCCGGGACCCCCGAACTCCTGCGCAACACAGATCTCCGCGCCGAACTCGAACGCCTCGCCGCCGTTCTCCCCTTCGCTTGGATCGAATCTGCCAGCCACGCTCTCGACCAGGTCCACTCCGGCCTGCGCCGCAACCTCCTCCGCTCCCTCTCGCTAGACGCCCTCGCCGCCCAGCTCGCCACGCCGGCATGAATTTCGTCATTCTGGCGAAGCCAGAATCTCCGTATTTGTTTTTGCTCTTGTCGTTGCTCGTTCTTGTTCGTCATTCCGCAGCGTAGCCGGGGTCCCCGACGAGCGGTCTTTGCCCGCTGGGGTGGGAGTAGCGAAGGAATCTGTTTCTGCCTTTACGCGAAGCGTCAAAGACGGCACGAAGTGCCCCTCGCAGCCTTCCCCAGCCGGTCCCTCAGCGCCTCGCCCAGCCCACCCATCGTCGGCATGGGGCACACAATCACCTGCACCCCGCGCCCATCCAGCATCCGCATCCCGGCAAACAGAAGTCGCGCCAGGATCTTCGCATCGTTCCATGGCCCCCATCGCCACACCGCCCCCGCATCGCCTGCATCCCACTCATCCGGCAGCATCACTCCAACCTCGGCAACAGGATGGCTCGCAACCTCGCGCAGCAGTCCCTCCTGTCCCTCCACCAGCACCAGCCGGGCCCGTGGCGCGTAATGCCGCATCCCCATCCCCGGAGAAGCCAACCCCATCCCCGTGTCATTCTGCCGTTCTTGTTTGTTATTCCACCGTTCTTGTTTGTCATTCCGCCGTTCTTGCTTGTCATTCCGTAGCGCAGCGGAGGAATCTGCTTCTTCTTCCACCCCCCCCGCCGCCGAGACCACGCGCACCTCTTCGCCAATCGCCTCCGCAATCATCGCCGCCGTCACTGCGCCCGGCCGGTAGATCGCCCGCGCTGCCACATCTAGCACGGTCGACTCCACGCCCACGCTCGTCGCCCCACCGTCCAGCACCGCGTTGATCCGCCCGTCCAAATCCACCAACACATGCGCCGCCATCGTAGGGCTTGTTCCCCCGAAGCGGTTGGCGCTGGGCGCGGCCACCGGAACGCCAGCCAGCCGGATCAGCTCCAGTGCCACCGGATGCACGGGCATTCGCACTCCCACCAGCGGGCGTCCCGCCGTAACGATGTCTGGCACCGCAGCCGTCCTCGGCAGCAGAAGCGTCAGCGGCCCCGGCCAGAAGGCCTCCATCAGCTTCGCCACCACTCGCCCCTCGTCTCCCGCCGGAACCGCGGCCACCCGCTCCAGCATCTCGCGCCCATCCACATGGACGATCGTCGGGTCCCAACTCGGTCGCTGCTTTGCCGCGTAGATCTTCCCCACCGCCTCCACATCCAGAGCATTCGCTCCCAGTCCATACACCGTCTCTGTCGGAAACGCGACCGTCCCGCCCGAGCGCAACAACTCAGCCGCCCGCTCCACTCCGCCTGCATCCCCGGCCCGCAGCCGCTCGGTCTTCAAGCCAGCCTCCAGCTCCAGACAACCCGCATTTCCACGCTCGCAACACTTCTCTTCATCGATCGAAATCACCGTCACCTCTTCTTTCATCCTACCGCCCGCGCCGTATACTCAACCAATGCAGACCGCCGAGATCGAGCTCAAGTTCCCCATCCACGATCTAGCCGGCCTGCAATCGCGTCTTCCCGGCCTCGGCTTCCATCTCGATACGCCCCGCACCTTCGAGCAGAACACCCTCTACGACACCTCATCCCGCACCCTCCGGGCCGTCAAGCAAATCCTTCGCATTCGCCACTACGGCGATCTCTGGATCGTCACCCACAAGCGTCCGGCAGACCCTGCCGCGGACGGCGATCCGGCACGCTCCGGCGATCTGGTCAGCTCCCGTGATGCAGCCAGCTATAAAGTCCGCATCGAGACCGAGACCCTCCTCACCGACGGCCCCGCGCTCGCCGCCATCTTCCATCAGCTCGGATTCGAGCCCGTCTTCCGCTACGAGAAGTTCCGCACCGAGTGGTCGCACACCACCCCCACCATCGACGGCCCGCTCTTCACCGGCGCAGCTCTTCCCGCCGAACTCCCCATCGGCCGTCACCTCGTCCTCGACGAAACCCCCATCGGCGACTACGCAGAACTCGAGGGCCCGCCCGCATGGATCGACCGCACCCTGGCCCGTCTCGGCGTCGATCCCGCCACCTGCCTCACCGACAGCTACGGCAGCCTCTTCCTCGCCTGGAAGCAGCGCACCGGCAGCCCCGTCGAAAATCTTACCTTCGACGAAATCCCCACACCCGCCGTCCTCCTGCCCAGATTTCCCTAACGTATCGCCACCGCCAAGCCGATACACCCTCTGAAGCCCTATCCGGGCAATCCTGTTTCAGAGGACTGCATGAAACTCGAATCCAAGCTCGGCATCAGCACTGGCGTTCTCATCCTGGCCATGCTCACCAGCGCCCTGGTCGCGCACATTCGCGTACAGGAAGCCAACCGCCTCGCCAACTCCGTTGCCGACGGTCGAATCCCCATCATATGCAGGGCCCGCGAGGTCCGCTCCGCAATGATGACCAGCGTACGCTCGCTTGAGACCTACATGCTCCTGGGCGTCGATCGCGCTTCCTCACAGCGACTTCGCCAGCGGCGAGCAGACGACCTGAATGCGGCGGAGAAGCCCCTCGCCCAGCTCCTCGAACTGAGCAGTCACTTCGATCTCGGCGCCGACGCGTCCCGCATCCAGCAGATCCAGCCCGGCCTGGTTCAACTCCGCTACCTGGAAGAAGAGGTGGAGCGGCTCAACGAGATGCACACCCCGGCCGCCTCAAGTCAGGCTCGCATTCTCCTGCAGACGCAGATTCTTTCCCTGGACCCCACCTTGTTCGCCTCCATGGGAACACTCATCGAGTCCCAGGAGAAGCAGTGCGACACCGATATGGACGTTCTGCAACAAGCCAATCACTCCGTCCTCATCACCCTGTGGACTGTCACTCTCCTCAGCGCAATCCTCGGCGGCATCTTCTCGTTTCTTCTCGCCCGGCGCATCACCCGCTGCATCGGCCTGGTCGCCGACCGCGCCGACGCCATCGCCTCCGGTGACCTCACCGGATCCGAACTCGACATCCATTCTTCCGACCAGATCGGCTCGCTCGCCCGCGCCATGCAACAGATGCAGAACGGCCTGGGAAGCATCATCGGCACCGTCTCAGACACCGCCGGTTCCCTCACAGCAAGCGCTGCCACCATGAGCGCCACCACAGACAAAATCCACCGCCGCGTGGACGTCCAGGCCCAGCAGACCCAGCAGGCTGCCACCGCCATGCAGCAGATGTCCGCCTCCATCGCAGAAGTCTCCCGCCACACCCAGTCCGCCGCCGAGGCAGCCCGCTCCGCCGCTCAGACCGCCCACGAGGGTGACGCCATCGTCAAGCAGATGCTCGTCTCCATGCGCTCCATCGCCACCGCCGTCAACGACACATCCTCCGCCGTCGGCCTGCTCGGAGACGACTCCCGCCGCATCTCCCAGATCGTCACCGTCATCGACGAGATCGCACGCAAAACCAACCTCCTCGCCCTCAACGCCGCCATCGAAGCCGCCCGCGCCGGCGAACAGGGCCGCGGTTTCGCCGTCGTTGCCGCGGAGGTCCGCCGGCTTGCAGAATCCACCGCCCAGGCCACAGGCGAAATCTCCTCCATGATCCAGGGCATTCAGAACCGCACCCGCACCGCCGTCGCCAGCATGGCCTCCGGTAACCTCACCGTCGAGCAGGGCGTCGTCACCACCAATCAGGCCGGCCAGGCCCTCGAACGCATTATTGAAATGGCCGAACGCGTCGACCGCATGATCGCACAGATCGCCATCGCAGCCTCCCAGCAGGCCGCCGCCGCCGACCAGTCCAGCGCCTCGCTCCACTCCATCCACAGCCTCAGCTACGAAAACCTCACCGAGATGGCCACTACCACATCTGGAATCGAGAGCCTCCGCGCCACGGCTAATGCTCTCGAACGTCAGGTCGACCGCTTCCGCCTCCAGGACCCTCAGTCAGCCTTCGAGGCAAGACGCACACCCCCCGCCCACCGCGCACTCCCACGCTCCACCGCCGCATAGTCGTGCAACATCCTCGTTCGCAACCAGTGACACAGACCTGCGGCACCATCTCAAATCAGTGCTAAGAAATCTCTGCACAAGTCCACGTTTTGAAAGGGCGGGACTTTAGTCCCGCCGCAAACCACCTGTTTTGAACGTGGCTTTAGCCGCCGAGGGAATATTGAGGACTTGCTCAGGCCTTCCCCATGCCTATCCCCCACACTGACTCGCTAACTAGCTGACTCGCTAACTAGCTGACTCGCTGCTCTTAGAATATTTCGAAGTTGACCTCGACGTTCAGATACGTCGCAACTGGTTTGCCATTCTCAGTTCCCGGCTTGAACCGGTACTGCCGCACCGCCTCCATCGCCTTCTCGTCCAGCCCCATGCCCACGCCCCGCGTCACATGCACATTCTGCGGTCGGCCCTGCGCATCCACGACGATGCTGACCGTCACCACGCCCTGAAACTTCGCCTTGCGCGCCTCTTCGCTGAACTCTGGCTCCGGCTGGTAGATAATCACTGGCCCTTTAACTCCGCCGCCAACCTGCTTTGCTCCGCCGCCATAGCCACCCCCCGACCCCGGCCCAAGCCCCGAGCCGTTGCCGTTGCCGATCCCTGTGCCGTTGCCGCGCCCCAGCGAATTGCCAAACAACGGTGAGTTCGGATCACCAAAGTTCGGCATATTGTTGTTGGCCATCTTCAGGTCCTTCTGCACCTCGATGGTCGGATCCGGCATCCGGATCTTCGGCTCCTCCAGCGGAGGAGCAGCCGGCGGCGTAATCTGTGTCTCCGCGAACTTCGGCAGCCGGCCCTTGGACACAGGAGCAGGCCCCTTCTGTCCGCCGCCCCCGCCCATCTTGTTCTTCGCCGGATCCATATCGGGCGGCGGCGTCAGCTCGGTCACCTGCAGCATTGCCTTCTGCAACGCGATCTGATGCAGCTTGTTCGCTCCCAATAGGAACAGCCCAAACACGATCAAGTAGATGACACCCGCTGACACCGTCGCCCACGGGTTCTGCTTGGTCGCCATCCGGTCGATTACCGGAATCGGCTTCGACTCCAGAACCAGTGGCGGCAGCTTCACGGGAAAAAATACGTCCCGCAGATTGCTCCACAAGGAGGCCCATACTCCCTCTTCGTGCTGCATGATGTCGCCTACGCCCAGCGAAGACTCCACTCCAGCCCGCAACACAGGCGCCGGTTTGTTTGGATCGTCCTTCGGTACAAACCCATATTCAGACAAGTCGATTCGCCTCAACCGCAGAGCTTGGCCGCTGCCTCTCTGCCTTCCCTATCGGATTACGCGCGCCTCTACCTCTGGCTGCATTGCCGGTCTTGTGCCGGGTTTGTTCCTTGCTGCGCACGGCTTCTGGCCCCACCCATCATTCTACAAAAGAAACGCCTGCTCCACAGGCTCCTGTCTCTTTGACGCAGATAAGCCCCAGGAAGTCTCGCCGACGCCTTCACCTTGCTCCAATCGCCCACCGGCGTCCCGGATACAATAGAGGTTTGCCCCGGAATTAACTGCCCGGCACACACCACGCTGCCAGCCAAACCGGTTCCGCAGCCTTCAATCACCCGCACCACGAGGAACGAATGCCAGAAGCACCCAACCAGAAGCCCGCAGCCGCACAGCCCGGCGCGCCGCAGCCTAAGCCCGCGGACAGGTCCTTGTCCGTGGGGTGGAAGCCCCTCAAGTCCACGCTGAATCTGCCGCAGACCGCCTTCCCCATGAAGGCTGGCCTGCCCATCCACGAGCCGCTCCGCCTCAAGCAGTGGCAGGACAACGACCTCTACGGCCAGATTCGCCGCGCCCGCGCCGGCTCGCCGCGCTACATCCTGCACGACGGCCCGCCCTACGCCAACGGTGCCATCCACCTCGGCCACGCCCTCAACAAGACGCTCAAGGACTTCGTCGTCAAAACCAAAACCATGGCCGGCTTCGACGCCCCCTTCGTCCCCGGCTGGGACTGCCACGGCCTGCCCATCGAGATCAAGGTAGACGAGCAGCTAGGCCGCAAAAAACTCCAGATGGACCCCGTCGCCGTCCGCCGCGCCTGCCGCACATACGCGCAGAAGTACCTCGACCTGCAGCGTTCCCAGTTCCTCCGCATGGGTATCTTCGGCCGCTGGGCCGAGCCGTACTTCACCATGAACCCCGTCTACGAGGCCCGCATCGCCGAAACCTTCTTCCACTTCTTCGAGCGCGGCTTCGTCTACAAGGGCCTCAAACCCGTCTCCTGGTGCATCCACGACCGCACCGCCCTCGCCGAAGCCGAGGTCGAGTACGAGAACCACACCTCGCCCAGCGTCTACGTTCGCTACCGCCTCACCTCCGACCCTTCCACAATATTGGGGGCCCCATCCATGACGGCTTCATCGTCATGGGTGGGTGAATCGCCACAAAACCCCATCTTCACCATCATCTGGACCACCACGCCCTGGACCCTCCCCGCGTCCCTCGCTGTAGCTTTTCATCCAGACTTCGAGTACGTCGCCTTGGCCACCTCCGACGCCACCTACATCGTCGCCGCCTCTCTCGCCGCCGATGTCATCGCCGCCTGCAACCTTGGCGAAGTCAAGGAGATCGCCCGATTCAAAGGCAGCTTGCTCGACCGCACCACCTTTGCCCATCCATTCCTCGACCGCACCGTCCTCGGCACCAACGCCACCTACGTCACTGACGACACCGGCACCGGCGCGGTCCACACCGCGCCCGCCCACGGCGTAGACGACTTCGCCACCGGCAAGCGTTACGACCTGCCCGAGGTCCAGTACCTCGACAACGCCGGCCGCCAGATGCACACCGAGCGTTTCGGCGGCGGCGTGCCCCAAGCCTACGAAGGCCTCACCGTCTTCAAGTCCAACCCCGTCATCATCGAGCTACTGAAAGAAAAGGGCGCGCTCCTCGCGATCTCTAATCTGGAGCACTCCTACCCCCACTGCTGGCGCTGCCACAACCCCGTCATCACCCGCGCCACCGAGCAGTGGTTCATCGACATGGAAACCCCCATGCCCACCTCTGAAGCCGTCATCCCGACCGGACCCCGAGCGAGCGAAGCGAGTCGAGGGGGGAGTGGAGGGACCCCCGCATTTTCTTCTGAAGCACCACAAATGACCTTCCGCCAGCGCGCCCTCGAAGAGATCACCCGCGTCACCTGGGACCCCGCCTGGGGCCAGGAGCGCATCACCAACATGGTCACCACGCGCCCCGACTGGTGCATCTCCCGTCAGCGCATCTGGGGCGTTCCCATCGCCGTCTTCCTCTGCGGCAAATGTTCCACGCCGTTGCGCGACCCAGCCATCAACCAGCGCATCGTCGATCTCTTCATAAAGGAGTCCGCCGACGCCTGGTACATCCACTCGCCGGAAGAACTCCTCCCCGCCGGCACCGTCTGCGAAGCCTGCGGCCACACCGAGTTCCGCAAGGAAATGGACATCCTCGACGTCTGGTTCGAGTCCGGTGCCAGCTCCCACGCCGTCCTCGACTTCGACCCCGATGTCCAGCAGGCCCCCGGCGATCCCGATCCCCGTGCCGACCTCTACGCCGAGGGAGGCGACCAGCATCGCGGCTGGTTCATGTCCTCGCTCCTCTGCTCCATCGGCATGCACAACCGCGCGCCCTACAAGTCCGTTGCCACCTGTGGCTGGACACTCGACGAAAAAGGCCGCGCCCTCTCCAAATCCCTCGGCAACTTCATCGATCCCGTCGCCATCATGGACCAGCTCGGTGGCGACATCGTCCGTCTCTGGGTCGCCTCCGTCGACTTCCGCGAGGATGTCGTCGCCAGCCTTCCGCTGCTCAAGCGCCTCGCCGAAGAGATCTACCGCAAGCTGCGCAATACCTTCCGCTTCCTCCTCGGCAGCCTCCGCGAGGTCGATCCCTCCACCGGCCTCGCCCACGACTTCGACCCGCGCTTCATGGCCGAGGGCGGCGACGCCGTCCCCTTCGAACAGATGCAGCCCATCGACCAGTACATCCTCGCCCGCACCGCCGAACTCACCGCCAAAATCCGCAAGGCCTATGGAGTACCGAAAAATGCAGGAGAGGAACTCGACGTTGACGACGAGAAGAGCGTAAACACCTTCGAGTTCCACCGCGTCTATCACCTGCTCAACGAGTTCCTCAACTCTGAACTCAGCGCCTTCTACCTCGACGTACTCAAAGACCGCCTCTACACCTATCCAATTAAATACAACCCCGGCAACGCCGAGCAGCAGGCCCTCTACATCGCCCGCCGCAGCGCGCAGACCGCCATCTACAAGATCACCGACGCCCTCGCCCGCCTCACCGCCCCCATCCTCTCCTTCACCGCCGACGAGGTCTACCAATCCCTCCCCCACACCCAAGGCAGCGTCCACCTAACCCTATTCCCCACCCCCGAATCCCTCGCGCCAACAGCCCAGGTCACGCAGATCATCGCTGATTGGGATGAACTTCTACAGCGGCGCGCTAAAGTCTTCGTTGATCTTGAAGCTCTACGCAACCAGAAGGAAATCGGCAAGTCGCTGGAAGCAACGATTGTCTTCTATATCTCTGAACGGGACGATATGCGATTAATCAATAAATATCTAACATCGCTCCCAGAGCTATTCAACGTCTCTGAAGTCAGTGTCATTGAACTTCCAGACAACCATCCCGATTCTAGAATCGAATGGCGAGTGGAGCGCTCAAGCAAGACCAAGTGTGAACGCTGCTGGCGTCTAGTTCCAGACGTAGGCAAGGACGGGAAATACCCCACGGTCTGCCATCGTTGCGCCGAAGCCCTCGACGCCATCGACTTCCCGCCATACGCCGCAACTAGCAGTATGGAGAAATGAATTGTCATTCTGAGCGAAGCGAAGAATCCCCGCATTTCGTTCGCAGCGCGGCGCTCTACATCCTCGGAAATAACACTGGAAGATGATGATCCCACTCAGTTCGCCAACACCTAAAAGCGCCAACGGCGCGCTCTATACCAGCCTAGGGCGAAGCCCTAGGTACAAGGCCAGACAAACCACAAAGGGCTGAAGGCCCGACATATATTTTGCAAAGAATCTTATGACAAACGAAATCACTGCAAACAACTCCCCCGACCGCCGCCCGTGGCTCATTCTTCTTAGCGCGTTCGTCATCCTCGCCGACCGCCTCACCAAGAACGCGATTATCCACCGCATCCGTCCCGGCTACGACATCCCCATCATCCCTGGCGTCTTCCGTCTCTCGCACGTCCTCAACACGGGCGCGGCGTTTTCGCTGCTCGAAAACATGCCACCCAACGCAGTCCGTATCGGCCTCATCAGCTTCTCCGTCTTTGCGGCTGCCATTGTCTTCTTTCTGCTCTGGCAGACGGGCCGCAAGCTCACGCCCACATCCGTCGCGCTTGCGCTCATCCTTGGCGGAGCGCTCGGCAACCTCTACGACCGCATCCGTTTCCATCACGTCGTCGACTTCCTCGCCGTCCGCATCTACCACTACAACTGGCCCGACTTCAACGTCGCAGACTCCTGCATCGTCATCGGCGCCTGCCTCCTCCTGCTGGACATCTTCCGCCCCATCCCTCACGAGTCTTAGCGCAGAATCAGGATTGATTCAGAACTTCGCTAGGAAATCTCCGCACCAGTCCACGTTTTGAAAGGGACGGGCTTCAGCCCGTCCGTAAGTGCCGCAAAATCACTGGGGCTTTACAGGCTGCGGAAAAACTCACGTTTTTGCCTTCCGGAGGGAGCGTGGGGCTTCAGCCCCACGAATAAGTCCAACTAAT
>Ga0181529_10006656_pt1 | contig 11679 bp, 7 predicted proteins | sample PEATcosm2014_Bin_36_FD_119763 | JGI IMG/M metagenome (GOLD analysis project Ga0181529, IMG submission 119763) | Peatland microbial communities from MTU Mesocosm Facility, Houghton, MI, USA - PEATcosm2014_Bin10_30_metaG | ecosystem: Environmental > Terrestrial > Soil > Wetlands > Peat | place... | reverse complement strand
CTCCGGTGTTACGGTCCGCACTTTACCATCCAGGCTGGCATGCACATTGGCGCCCAGTTTGCCCTCTTCCACGCGTCCCACCACCTGGCCCTTTTTCACTTTCTTACCGGCTTCCACCACCGGGACGGCGGGCTGGCCGGCATGCTGCCGCATTTTGATGCGCACCACCGCCGGACGGCATTCCGCGTCCACGAAAGGCGTCGAGCCCTCGTACTCTTCCACCTGCAGCCGTTTGCGAAGCTGCGACAGCGGCACGCGCCGGTACTCCTTCATGGGGTGCACTTCGACGGGCTTTTGCTGGATGAATTTCAGACCCGCGGCGCGCTGCGATTTCTTCCCATCGTCGCAAGCTTCCTTGGGATACAGATCCTCGGGACACGCGTAGAGCGTGCAGAGGCCGCAGGAGCAGCACAGTTCCGACCATTGATTCCACAAGTCGCCGCCGGACACGGTGAATCCCAGGCTGCGCATCACTTTGTGCGGCATCACTTCGTAGCCCAGCAGGTAGCGCGGGCAGAACTCGGTGCAGTAGCTGCATTGATCGCAGGCCGACTTGCCGATGTGGTTCATTTCGGACTGCGAGCGGGTTTTGCGCGTCAACAGATAATGCTCGCGCGGCAGCACGATCAGCCCGCCGGTGGTCTTGGTCACCACGTCGTCCAGATCGAAGGTCAGCGTGCCCATCATCAGGCCGCTGATGAAGACTCCGAAGTCGCCCACGGTCGCGCCACCGGCCATGGCGAGCAGGTCGCGGAAGGGCGTGCCGATGGGCGCCCAGAAGGATTTCGGCTCCTTCACGGCGCCGCATACCGAGAGGAATTTGCGCGTGACCGGCTGGTCCTGCGCGGCCAGGTCCACGTTATACAGCGTCTCGACGTTATTGACCACGCAGCCGACTTGCAGCGGGATTCCGGCCGGCGGAATCAGGCGCCCGGTAGCGGTGTAGACCAGTTCGTACTCGTCGCCCGACGGGTAGAAATCGCCCAGCATCACAAATTCGATGCGATCGTTCTTCAGGCTGCGCTTCAGGGCTTCCAAAGACTGCTGGTTCTTGGTCTTGATGCCGAACTTTCCAGTTTTGGCGCCCACCGACTCCATCATCCGCGTCATCCCGCTGAGTATCCGCTCCGGGAAATGCTTCATCAGCTCGGCGTCCTTGTGGATGAGCGGCTCGCACTCGGCGCCGTTGGCGATCATGAACTCCACTTGAGATTGCGCTTTCACGTACGTCGGGAATCCGGCGCCGCCGGCACCCACCACGCCGTGTTCACGCAGTTTCTCGCTGAGCATAAATCAAAGGATAGCAGGTTGCTTATGTGGGGCAGGTTGTTAACCTGCGGCCGGTTGTCAGCCGGCCTGCCGACGCTTGCACATGGCCAGCCAGCACCGCAGGGCCCCGGGGCCGGGCATATGCCTTGGCGCTAATCTACAATGGTTCTGCGCTTATGAAACACAAGTCCAGCCGGCGCGATTTCCTGCGGTGTACGGCCGCGTCCCTCGGCGCCACGGCGAGCGTCCGCGCGGAAGGCCGCGACCAGGTCGCGCTCAGCGTTCCCGATGCCGCCAGTGGACCGGCGAAGTGGGCCGCCCAGGAATTGCAGAATGCCCTCACCGCCCGTGGCGTGTCTGTGCTGCGGACCGCCGGCCCCGGCGCTCAACCGCAGATCGCCATCGCCGCGGACCTATTGCGGACCGCGGGCGCGGCGGAGCGTATCGAGATCGCGCCTGCCCCCGGCCGTCTCTCGGTCACCGCCGGCGACGACCGCGGCCTCATCTACGCCCTGCTCGATCTCGCCGACCAGGTGCGTCTGAGTCCCGACCCCATCGTCGCCTTGCGCGGCCGCAAGCACGAGACCGAACAGCCGGCCAACCGCGTCCGCAGCGTCACTCGCCTCTTCGTCAGCGAAGTGGAGGACAAGCCCTGGTTCTACGACCGCGACATGTGGCCGGCCTACTTCACCATGCTGGCCGAGAGCCGCTTCAACCGCTTCAGCCTGGCGCTGAGCCTGGGCTACGATTTCCTGCGCGACGTCACCGACGCCTATTTTCTCTTCCCGTATCCCTTCCTGCTCTCGCCTGCAGGCTACAAGGTCCGCGCACGCGGCCTGGCCGACGCCGAGCGGGACCGCAATCTGGAGACGCTACGCTATATCGGCAATCAATGTGCGGCGCACGGCCTGGATTTCCAACTGGGCCTGTGGATGCACGGCTACGAGTGGGCCAACAGCCCGAAAGCCAATTACACCATCGAAGGGCTCGATAAGGACACCCACGGGCCGTACTGCCGCGACGCGCTTGCCATGCTGCTGAAGGCCGTGCCATCGGTGAGAGGCGTGACCTTCCGCATTCACGGCGAGAGCGGCGTGGCCGAAGGCAGCTACGATTTCTGGGCCACGGTTTTCGACGGCGTGAAGCGCTCTGGCCGCAAGGTGGAAATCGATCTGCACGCCAAGGGCATCGATTCCCAAATGATCGATACCGCGCTGGCTACCGGCATGCCGGTCAAGGTGTCGCCTAAATTCTGGGCCGAGCACCTGGGCCTGCCCTACCACCAGGCCGAGATCCGCGAGCAGGAGCGTCCGCGCCAGGGCCGCGCCGACCAGGGCATGTTCGCATTGAGCGGCGGATCGCGAAGTTTCCTGCGCTACGGCTATGGCGATCTGCTGCGCGAAGACCGCCGCTACGGCGTGCTGCACCGCATCTGGCCGGGCACCCAGCGTCTGCTGGCTTGGGGCGATCCGGTCTTCGCAGCCGCCTATTCGCGCGCCTTCCAGTTCTGCGGATCGGTGGGCGTGGAGTTGATGGAGCCGCTGTCGTTCAAGGGCCGCCGTGGATCGGGCGTGGCGGGCGGGCGAAACGGCTACGCCGACGCTTCTCTGAAGCCGCGCTGGGATTGGGAGAAGTTCGGCGACTATTACCGCCTGTGGGGCCGCATGCTGTACAACCCCGCAACCGATCCGGATGTCTGGCGGCGCGACTTCAAACACCGGTTTCAGGCCGCCGCCGCACCCGTGGAGGCCGCGTTGGCTATCGCCAGCCGCATCCTGCCGACCCTCACCACGGCGCACCTGCCGTCAGCCGCCAACAATAATTATTGGCCGGAGATGTACACCAACCAGCCCATCGTGGATGCACGCAAGAACTCGTACAGCGACACGCCGGCTCCCAAAGTCTTCGGCAACACCAGCCCGCTCGATCCGCAACTCTTCTCCACGTGCAACGCCTTCGCCGACGAGTTGCTGGCAGGCGAGCGAAGCGGCCGGTATTCGCCCATCGAAGTGGCGCAATGGATCGAGTTTTTCGCCGACGCCGCCGAAACCCGCATCGTGCAGGCCGAGCGCATGAGCGGCGGCATCGGCAATCCCGATTTCCGGCGAGTGGCGGCGGATGTCCACATTCAGGCGGGCCTGGGCCATTTCTTCGGCGCCAAACTGCGCGCCGCTGTGCTCTACCGCATTCACGAAAAGACGGGCGATCGCGCGGCGCTGGGGGAAGCGCTCAAGGCCTACAAACTTGCCCGCGAGAATTGGGCCGATCTGGCCAATCGCGCCAAAGGGGTCTATGCCTCCGACGTCACGGTCGGCGAACTGACCTGGCTTCGCGGCCATTGGCTGGACCGCCTGCCGGCCATCGATGACGATATCGCAGACATGGCGAAGCTGCTCGATCCGGCTGCGGCCACTCCGCCTGCACCGCAAGTCAAAGCCGCCATCGCGGAAGCCCTCGGACACCCGCAACGCGCCGCCATGCCGTGCACTCACACCGCCCCTGCGGAGTTCCATCCGCGGCAACCGTTGGAACTGGAACTGCAAGCCGCAGCAGCGTCGCAAGTGGCCTCCGCACGCTTGTACTATCGCCACGTCAACCAGGGCGAGCGGTTCCAATCCGCGGACATGCAATCGGGCGGTTCTGGCTGGCGCGCGGCTATCTCCGCCGCCTACACGGATTCGCCGTATCCCCTGGAGTATTATTTCGAAGTGAAACAAGGGCCGGACCAAATCGGACTTGTTCCGGGATTTCAGGCCGGCCTCGTCAGTCAACCGTACTTTGTGGTCCGCCAGGCGGGCGCGAAAGCGTAACGACTATGAACTACCGAACATTCGGCCGTACCGGCTGGAAAGTCTCCGAGATCGGTTTGGGCGCTTGGGCCATCGGCAGCGCCTGGGGAAGAGTGGACGACAAAGAGTCGCTGGCGGCACTGAACCAGGCCATCGATTGCGGCGTGAACTTCATCGACACCGCGGACGTCTACGGCATGGGCCACAGCGAACGGTTGGTGGCGCAGCTCAAGCGCGCGCGGAAAGAGGAGATCGTGGTGGCCACCAAGGCCGGGCGCCGGCTCAATCCGCATACCGCCGATGGGTACGACGAGAAGAATATCGCCGGTTTCGTCGAAGACAGCCTGCGCAACCTATCCACCGACTGCTTAGACCTGTTGCAACTCCACTGCCCGCCCACCGATTGCTACTACCGGCCCGAGCTCTTCGATGCGCTCGACCGCCTGGTGCAAGCCGGAAAACTGCGCTATTACGGCGTCAGCGTGGAGCGCGTCGAGGAAGCCCTCAAAGCTATCGAGTTCGCCAATGTGCAGAGCGTGCAGATCATCTTCAACTGCTTCCGCCACCGTCCCGCGGACCTGTTCTTCGAGCGCGCCAAGCGGAAAGAGGTGGCCATTCTGACGCGCGTCCCGCTAGCGAGCGGCATGCTCACCGGGAAGCTGACCGCGGAATCGCAATTCGCCGCCGACGATCACCGCAACTTCAATCGCCACGGCGAGGCGTTCGACGTGGGCGAGACCTTCTCGGGAGTGGATTACAATACCGGCCTGGAAGTGGTCGAAGAGCTGCGCAAGTTGCTGCCGCCCGGCGTCACCATGGCGCAGTTCGCCCTGCGCTGGATATTGATGCACGATGCCGTGACCTGTGCCATTCCCGGCGGCAAGCGGCCCGCGCAGGTGGCCGAGAACTGCGCCGCATCAGACCTGGCGCCGCTTTCCGATGCCGCCATGGCCGCTGTACGCCAGTTGTACGAGTCCCGCATCCGCGCTGCAGTACATCAGCGCTGGTAAGGCGGCGGCCCGGTGCGCGACGATGTGGGGCAGGTTGGCAACCTGCGGCCGAGTGGCACTCGGCCTGCCGACCAGCATGCAAATGCCGACTTGGCCGAGTACCACTCGGCCGCAGGATACCATCCTGCCCCACATCACTCGATCGAAGCCACTTCTAAGTCGCGCAGCGGGTTAGATGTAACCCAAAGCGCCGATTCCGCATCTTACTAGATAAGCAGGCCTCAAAGGTGGTGTTATGAAATTCTTCTCCGGACTCTTCTTACTTGCAGCATTGGTGTGCCCGAACCTGGCTACCGCGGGCGGGACGAAAAGCTCCGGGGCTGCCTATCCCGTGAAATATGAAGGCGGCAGCCTGCCGCTGGAGCATCGCAATGTCACTGCCACGCTTGCAAACCGGACAGTGGTCATTACGACAGGCCGCCAGCGTATCGTCGTACCGGCCGAGTCCATCACGGGAATCGCCTATGACAACGGAGTTCGCCGGCGCTTCGGAGCCGCGGTACTGGATGTGGTCCCGTTCATGCGTCTGGGGGAAGCCGAAACCCACTACGTCGCGGTCTCCTGGAGCGACGGCACCCGCAACGGAACCAAGGCCGCCACGTCGGAAGCCGTCTTCCGGTTGAACGCTTCCGGGCATCGCGAGTTTCTGGCGGCCCTGGAACGGCTGACCGGTAAGAAGGCCACCGATACCAACCAGGTGCCGACTGTCGTGCGCTACGGCTTCTGATTCCCCCGCTTGAGATCCAGCCCTACTTCAGCGAAGCCATATCGATCACGAAGCGGTACTTCACGTCGCTCTTCAGCATGCGCGCGTAAGCCTCGTCGATCTTCTGGATGGGGATGATTTCGATCTGCGATTCGATGTTGTGCTCGCCGCAGAAATCCAACATCTCCTGCGTCTCGGCGATCCCTCCGATCAGCGACCCTGCCAGCGCCCGCCGCTTGAAGATCAGATTGAAGACGGCCGGCGACGGGTGCGGCACTCCGGGAGCGCCCACCAGGCACATGGTTCCGTCGCGCTTCAACAAACTGAGGAACGGGTCCAGGTTGTGCGGCGCCGCCACCGTATTGAGGATGAAATCGAAGCTGGCGGCCTGCTTGTGCATCGCGTCCGCATCGCGCGAGATCACCACTTCGTCGGCGCCCAACTCCTGTCCGTCTTTCACCTTGGAGGGCGACGTGGTAAATAGCACGGTCTGCGCGCCGAATGCATGCGCGAACTTCACGCCCATGTGACCCAGCCCGCCCAGGCCCACGATCCCCACCTTCTTCCCCTGCCCCGCGTTCCAGTGGCGCAGCGGCGAGTAGGTGGTGATCCCCGCGCACAGCAGCGGAGCCGCTCCGGCGGGACTCAACTTACCGGGCACACGCAGCACGAAGCCCTCGTCCACCACAATCTGGCCCGAGTAGCCTCCGTACGTCACCCCTCCGGTGTGCTTGTCGGGACTGTTGTACGTCAGGATCATCCCGTCGCAGTACTGTTCCAACCCGTCGCGGCACGACGCGCAGGTGCGGCAGGAATCCACCATGCACCCCACCCCGGCCGAATCGCCGACCTTGAATTTCGTAACCGCGCTGCCTACAGCGGTGACGCGCCCGATAATCTCGTGCCCCGGGACCACCGGGTACACTGTTCCGGGCCAGTCTCCGCGAACTGTGTGCAGGTCGGAGTGGCATACACCACAATGCGTGATTTCGATTTGGACATCCTGCGGGCCCGGCTCGCGACGTTCAATTTCCCAACGTCCCAGAGGCGGCGCCGCACTATGGGCCGCGTATGCAAGTGTTTTAGTCATGGTTTCGAATGGGGAGTCCCGGACGGCGGACTCCCATACAAGTATAGGATGCCGGTTACCGGCGGTGCGATTGCACTATTTCGGGCGCGCCGCTCGGCATAGCGGTGTCGTCTCAACCGGTTCCCGCCGCGCATGATATCCTGACACAAATACGAGGGCTTAGAGAAATGCTCCTAGATGTGGAAGTTCCCGGCAGTTTGGGGAAGTTTGTAACTCCAAACGGCCCCTGGCGCGTCTACATCCTCATCAGCCAGCGTTCATGACGTGGACCTCATGTTCGAACTCCTGTTCAAATACCCGGCTAGCCTGTACCACAAAGGCCACTTCGTTCTCCTGACGCCTTGGCCCGTCTGGCTGCTGGCCCTCGCCATCGTGGCCGCGGCAGGGCTGCTGTTCTGGCACGTCCGGCGCAATCACGGCATGCTCAGCGGGCTTCGGCCGATGGCCATCTGGCTGCTCGAATCCGGCATGGTCGCCCTGATCCTCTTCCTGTTGTGGCATCCCGCGTTGAGCGTGGCCACCCTCCGCGCACAGCAAAATGTCGTCGCCGTCCTGGTGGACGATTCGCGCAGCATGTCGATCTCCGACAGTTCCGGAACGCGCGAAGCCGCCGCCAAAAAGGTGCTGGACGATGGTTTGCTGAAGGCGCTCAACGGCCGCTTCCAGGTGCGTCTCTACAAGTTCGGCGCCGAGGCCGGCCGCATTCAGAAACCCGAGCAGCTTTCCGGCGCGCAGCCGGCCACCCGCCTGGGCGACACACTGGAACAGGTGATGGCGGAATCGTCGTCCCTGCCCCTCGGCGCGGTGGTGGTGCTGAGCGATGGCGCCGACAACTCCGGCGGCATCGACCTCGATACCATCGCCAACATCCGCCGTCAGCGCATTCCCGTCCACACCATCGGCTTCGGCCGCGAGCATCCCGACCGGGACGTCGAAATCCAGGACGTGGTGCTGCCCGCCCGCGCGCTGCCGCAATCCAAATTGAGCGCCTCCGTTACGCTCCAGAGTTACGGCCTCTCCGGCAGCCACACCCGCTTGAGCGTCAAGGACGGCGGCAAGGTGCTGGCGTCGCGCGAGATCGCGCTGAAATCCGACGGCGCCCTGCAGAGCGAAGCACTGGTCTTCAATTGCGGCGAGGCCGGACCGAAGTCGCTCGAAATCTCGGTGGACCCGGTATCGGGCGAGACCAATACGGCGAATAACAAGGTGACCCGCCTGGTGGAAGTGGAAAAGCGCGTTCCCCGCATTCTCTACGTCGAAGGCGAGCCGCGCTGGGAGTTCAAGTTCATCCGCCGCGCGCTCGACGACTATAAGGAGATCGAGCTGGTCAGCATGCTGCGCACCACGCAGAACAAGATCTACCGCCAGGGCACGCCCGATCCGCCCGAGACCCACGAACTGGAGGATGGGTTCCCGTCCAAGGCCGAGGACCTGTTCCGCTACCAGGCCATCATCGTCGGCAGCGTGGAGGCCAGCTACTTCACACCCACCCAGCAGCAATTGATCCACGATTTCGTGGACCGGCGCGGCGGCGGCATTCTCTTCTCCGGAGGCCGGGCAACGCTCTCCGACGGCGGCTATCCCAACTCGCCGCTGGCCGACCTGCTGCCCGTCGTGCTTCCCACCTCTCGCGGCACGTTCTATCGCGATTTCACCAGCGCGGAACTCACCCCCGAAGGCGCCGACAGCGTGATCTGCCGCCTGGACGACGACCCGGTGCGCAATCGCGAACGCTGGGCCAAAATGCCGCAGATGGCCAATTACCAGGAAGTGGGCGAGCGTAAACCCGGCGCCGTGGTCCTGCTGGAAGCCGCGCCTAAGGGCAAGAAGAAGACGCCGCTACTGGTCACCGAGAACTACGGCCGCGGCCGCGCCATGCTCTTCGCCACGGGCGGCAGTTGGCGCTGGAAGATGTGGACCCAGCACGACGACAAGACGCAGCCGCTTTTCTGGCAGCAGATATTCCGCTACCTGGTGACCGATGCGCCCGGGCCGGTTTCGGCCACGACGCCCAGGCAGGTGTTGTCCGACACCTCGCGCGTGCCCATCCGCGTGGAGGTCCGCGACAAGGAGTTCAAACCGGTCGCAAATGCCCGCGTGCAGGCGCGCTTTTCCAACCCGGACGGCGCCACCGCCACCATGGAACTGATGCCCAAGCCGCTCGCAGAAGGCGTGTACGAGGGTGAATGGACGGCGGAAAAGCCTGGAACCTACGTGGCGGAAATCATCGCCGGCCGCGAGAAGGAGGAATTGGGCCGCGACCTGCTGACCTTCCGCCGCGAAGACGGCGTGGCCGAGAACTTCCATACCTCGCAGAACCGCGAGCTGCTGGAAAAGCTCTCCGAGCAGACCGGCGGGCGATACTACCGGCCCGATCAAGCGTCCAAACTATCGGAGGAGATCTCCTACTCGGAGGCCGGAATCACCACGCGAGAAACGCGCGACCTTTGGGACATGCCCGCGCTTTTCCTGCTGGTCCTGGCCATTCGCTCGTGCGAGTGGCTGCTGCGCCGGAAGTGGGGTGTCGTATGAGCGCTATGTGGGGCAGGATGGTATCCTGCGGCCGAGTGGTACTCGGCCTGGGCGGCATTTCCGTACGGGTCGGCAGGCCGAGTGACACTCGGCCGCAGGATACCATCCTGCCCCACATAAGACAGCGTGGGAGATTTAATCAACAAAGGCTTTCGGTTGCGAGAAAAGTGTGCGGCATTGGGTTGCCAACCTGCCCCACAACGGGGCGAGCCATGAGAGTCCTGGCCCTGCTGTTCGCGGCGGCACTATGCGCGCCTGCGACCACCTTCTACCTGACCATCTCCGGGCTGGGCGGCGAGGCCGATTATGCACAGCGCTTCAAGATGTGGGCGCAGGATATCGATGGCAGCCTCAAGAAGGCCGGCGGCGATTCCAGCATCACCACCCTGGAAGCCCCCACCCGCGATAAGATCCGCGCCAGGATGGCGGAACTTGCGGCCCAAGCCAAGCCCGCCGACGCCGTGGTGCTCATGCTCATCGGCCACGGCACGTTCGATGGGACGGAGTATAAGTTCAACATCCCCGGCCCCGATATCACCGCGGCGGAACTGGCGGCGCTGCTGGACAAGATCCCCGCGACGCACCAGTGCGTGGTGAACATGACCAGCGCGAGCGGCGGGTCCATCCCGTTTCTTCAGAAGCCCAACCGCGTGGTGATCTCGGCCACCAAGAACGGCACCGAAAAGAACGCCACGGTTTTCGCCCGCTACTGGGCCGAAGCGCTGCGCGACCCGGCGGCCGATTCCGACAAGAACGAGTCCGTCTCCGCGCTGGAGGCTTTCCTTTTCGCGCAGCACAAGACCAAGGAGTTTTTCGATACGCAGAAGCGGCTGGCGACCGAGCACGCCGTCCTCGAAGATACCGGCAAGGGCGATGGCGGCACGCCCACTCCCAACAACGCGGATGGCCTGGGACGCCTGGCGGCGTCCTTTTCGCTGGTTCGTCTGGGCGCCAACGCCGCCGCGGCCAACGATCCGCTGAAGCGTCCGCTGCTGGAGAGAAAGGAAGCCCTGGAGCAAGCCATCGACAAGCTGAAATACGAGAAGGCCGCTCTCCCCGCCGTCGAATACAAGCGCCGCCTGGAGGCGCTATTGCTGGAGTTGGCCAGAGTCCAGGAGGCGCTGGACAAGTGATGCAGGGGAATCCGCGCACCGGCCAGGCAGCCACCTCGGGTCTTATGTGGGGCAGGTTTTCAACCTGCGGCCGATTTTCAATCGGCCTGGGCGGCCTCGTGCAAATGCCGACCAGGCGGGTTACATACCCGCCGCGGGTCGCCAACCTGCCCCACAAAATCAGCCTCCGTCTGGCCCTCCTCCTGTCCGCCTCCCTTCTCCCCGCCCAGACCCTGCAACAGGCCGAGACGCTCTGGCGCCAGCACCGCATGCCGGAGGCCAACGAGGTCTTCCGCGTGGTCTGCGACCAGATGCATCCTCAGGACGCCGCCTGCAAAGTGCGCTGGGGCCGCATGTACATCGAGTACGGGCACTCCGACGAGGCCGTCAAGCTGTTCGGAGAAGCGCTCGCCATCGACCCGAACAACGCCGGCGCCGTGCTTGGCGGCGCGATCGTGGCCGCCGAAGACTTCGGCGGGAGCGCTTCCGGACTGGCGCGGCGAGCCCTCGAACTGGACCCGCACCTCCTCGAAGCCCAGGAACTGCTGGCGCGGTTGGCGCTCGAGGACAACGACAACGCCAAGGCCACCGAAGAGGCTCATAAGGCTCTGGCCATGGATGCCAACTCCGTCGGCGCCAAAGCGGTTCTCGCTTCCATAGACTTGCTGGCCGACAAACCTGAGACGCCATGGGACCCGCATACCGCCAAGGGCTACGAGATCGTCGGCCATTTCTTCATGCTCAACCGGCGCTATGAAGAGTCCATCAAGTACTATCGCCTGGCCGTCGAGCTGGACCCGCAACTCTCCTCGGCGCGCTCGGAACTGGGCATCGACCTGATGCGCCTGGGCCGCAACGACGAAGCCTACCGCCAACTGCAAACCTGCTGGGACAACCTGTTTCACAGCAAGGCCACCGAAAACTCGCTCACCCTGCTGGGCAGCTTCACCAGGAAATTCGTCACCTTCACCACACCCCGCACCATCCTGCGGTTCGACAAAAAAGAGGGCGAATTTCTGCGGCCCTACTTCCAATCCGAAATGGAGCGGGTCATCTCGGTTTACGAGAAGAAGTACAAGATCAAGCTGGAGCACCCGGTTCAAGTGGAAGCCTATCCCGACCACGAGGATTTCGCCGTCCGCACGCTGGGCATGCCCGGTTTCGGCGCCCT
>Ga0181529_10006655_pt1 | contig 11681 bp, 10 predicted proteins | sample PEATcosm2014_Bin_36_FD_119763 | JGI IMG/M metagenome (GOLD analysis project Ga0181529, IMG submission 119763) | Peatland microbial communities from MTU Mesocosm Facility, Houghton, MI, USA - PEATcosm2014_Bin10_30_metaG | ecosystem: Environmental > Terrestrial > Soil > Wetlands > Peat | place... | reverse complement strand
TGGGGAACATCCCGTCTGTCCCCGGTTTTCTGTCCCCGGTTTTCACTCCCGGTTTTCACTCTTGAAAGCCCATATGAGCTGGAGAAGTTGGATCAGTAAGAGCGTGCAAGGCAAGACCAAAGTCACTCAACGCCGTACTGCTCAAACCATTGACCCCCGAAGGCTCCGCATCGGGCGTCATTTGCTTCCAAAAATTCACTTGGTCCTGAGCGGCAGAAGCTTCTGAATCCGAGACAAATTTGTTGTACTCGGACTGCGCTTGTTCCACGGTTTCTGACGTGGAGCGCATTTCATGTTGGTAAGATTTCGACTCCCCCTGCCCACCGCTCCAGAGGCTATCTTGATGAGCACTCACGTCCTTCAAGTTCTGACGTTGCTGAGTCGTCAGCCCTGGAAAGGCGTTGTCGATAATCTGGTTGTGGATTTCAGTAGGCCATAACCCGTTCTGGTCAATCTTCCTGAGAGGGTTGTTCTCGGCGTACATGTATCGGTTCAACGATTGCGGGTCGCTTAGAAATGTACTGAATGCTGTTGGGTCAGGACTCATGAACCTCCCCATTGAACTTCCGTAGTACCTTGCCCCGAAGTAGTCGTTCCCCGACTCGGTATCGCGTTCTTTGCCGGTGTACCGGTATGCGATAAACACAGGGTGCTTGCACGAATGCCGGAACCCGTCATAAACGTGGAACTCCATCGTAGGTGAATCCATACTCCAATCGCCCCTCATGGCACACTTTGGTGAGGGACAGTATTTGCAGGGTTATTATCCGGGACGCGGACTCCTTGGAGATCTTCTTTGACGCTTACAGCCAGACGCGGTTCCCTCTTAAACCTTTTTCCGTGGAAAACAATCACATTGGAATTGAGTAGTCTGGCCGTCTCATTGTGATATTCTTCTGGGGGATGATCACCAACAACATCGACTGTGCGGTAAGAAAGAATGTAGTGGACATGAATGTCCGATCCCAGCAGGTGCCAGTCTCCGAGATAGATACCCTGTGCATCTCCTTTGCTAATAAAAAGCCTGGTTCTATCCTGTCCTGCGGTGCACACCAGGAGCGAAAAACGATTGTCGCTCGCAAAATATAGCACTTCGGTCTGAGTCCACTTTTGATGCGGATCAGCAATATCAGTCTGCCAGCGAAGATCCACTGGAACCCACACGCCGTTGAGCTTGCCATCTTGAGAATAGCCCAATGCCGACATAATGATCGTAAGTGTGATAAGGAGAATTAACTTCTTCATGGTTTCACCACTGGAACATCGATCGCTGCGGGTGTCGGGCGTGCTGGCATATTCCAAAGGGCCTCACCGAAATCATAGTTGGATCCGTAGCTCAAACAGCCGTGAGTCCAATTGTGAGCGGGGTACTGTCCATGAACGTAATCGCCATCGCTTCCGTTCAAATATGCACGAACAAAGCCGTAAGCGCACACTAGACAACGGGGAGGGCCACCCAAAGGATCCGGAACGTCGCCATGCATAATCTTCTGAATGCCAGAATAATGGTCGGGGTTTAGTAACGGTGAATTAGGATTAAGATGATCTGGTCCGATTGGATCCCTTTTATCCAGATTAAGCATATAGTTTCCATCCTTCACTGACGGATGGCCCTTTCCATCCGAAAAACCATCAGCGACTCCGGCAAGTTTGATCTGGTCATAAAGCGTTATGTGATACAGATTCGCTCCTGTCTTCTGGTCTACGCCATACTTCTGCGCGACAAGAAGACCAGTATATGGGCTTGAGTATTTGTGCCCCTGACCATCTTTCCAGCTGTCGCCGGGATGCCATTGCCATTTTCCGTTAATGTCGAACCAATTGTGCCCATTCGGATCAACGCTGCTCAGTGGACGATTTAGAACGTAGCTGTAGAGGTTCAGCGTCTGCGGATCGCTAAGTTTAGCGTACGGCACGGGCTCGACTTTCGCGCTCCAGTCCGGCGACATGAAGCGGCCCATACTGGAGGCGTAGTACCTAGCCCCGAAGTAGTCATTTCCGGATTCGGTGTCGCGTTCTTTGCCGGTGTACCGGGATCGCCAAAAACACATTGTTGTTGCACAAATGGCAGAGGACGTCGTAGATGCAGACATGCTGTCGTAGAGGTATCCGCGTCTCATAGCCCCAACTCCAGCCGGGTGCGGGGGTCGAGCTGGTCGCGCAGGGCGTCGCCCAGGAAGTTGAACCCGAGCACGGCTCCGGCCACGGCGGCGGCGGGAAAGATCACCAGATGCGGCGAGTCGAAGAGATGCAGCCTGGCGTCGTTGAGCATCGAGCCCCAACTGGGCGCGGGCGCGGGAATGCCCAGGCCGAGAAACGACAGCGTGGCCTCGGCCAGGATGACTCCCGCCATGCCGATAGCCGCCTGCACCAGAATCGGCTGCACGATATTCGGCAGAATGTGGCGGAAGAAGATGCGCAGTCCGCCTGCGCCCAGGGCGCGGGCCGCATCCACGTATTCGCGGTCGCGAACCGCCATCACCTGCGCGCGCACCAGCCGCGCATAGCCCGCCCAGCCGCCCACGGCCAGCGCCAGCACCAGGTTGGCGAAGCCCGGTCCCAGAAACGCCGCAAAGGCAATGGCCAGCAGAATGCCCGGCAGGGCGAGAAAGGTATTCATGGCGAAGGTGGTCAGCGCGGTGTCGATCCATCCGCCCAGGTAACCGGCCAAGCCGCCGATGGTGAGTCCCAGGGCCAGCGAGACCGTAACCACGCTGACCGAGACGGCCAGCGAGAGCCGCGCGCCCCACAAGAGGCGCGAGAGGGTGTCGCGGCCCAGCTCGTCGGTTCCGGCCCAGTGCGCGGCGGAGGGGCTTTCGAGCCGGTGCGGCAGGTCGATGGCGGCGGGATTGGCTGGCGCGAGCCAGGGAGCGGCGAGTCCGCCCACCACGAAGGCGGCCAGCAGCAGGATTCCCGCCACGGCCAAGGGCTGGCGGCGGGCGCGGTGCTGAATGGCACGAAGTGCAAAGGCGGAAAGAAAAGGCATCGGCACACCAAGAATACCGCGACACTGGCGGCCGGGCGGGGTTAAATGAACTATGGGTATCGCGCGGAAGGGAATCGTTTTAAGTCTGGCGCTGCTTGCGCCGGTGGTATTGGCGCAGGCGCAGAGTGCGCGGGAGGTCACGCGGCAGGCGATTCAGCCTGAGTCCTGGCAGATTGTGGTGCTGGCCAACCAGGCGCGCGCCGCGCAAGGGGCGGGGCCGTTGCAGTGGGACCCGGCGCTGGGCGAGGCCGCGCGGCAGCACTGCCTGCGCATGGCCGCCGAAGGACCGATCTCGCATCGCTACGGAGGCGAGCCCGATCTGACCGAGCGGGCGGGGACGGCGGGCGCGCACTTCAGCCTGATCGAAGAGAACGTGGCCATCGGACCGACGCCCACCGCGATTCACGACGAGTGGATGCACTCCCCTGGGCACCGAACGAACCTGCTGAACCCGCAAGTGGACCGCGTGGGCGTGGCCGTGGTGGCCAGCCGGGGCGTGCTCTACGCCGTGGCGGACTACTCCAAGGCCGTGCCCGTGCTCACGCCGGCCCAGGTGGAAGCCAATATTGGCGGGTTGCTGCGCGCCAAGGGAATGGCAATCCTTGCCGACCCCTCCGACGCCCGCGCCTACTGCTCCCAGGAAGGCGCCGCGCGCATCGCCCGCCAGCCCAGCTTCCGCATGCTCTGGCAGGAGGCGGATTTGACCATCCTGCCGCAGGCATTGCTTGGCCGGATTGCCTCCGGCCAGTATCGCCAGGCCGCCGTGGGCAGTTGCCCCGCCCAGGATGTGGAGGGCAGCTTTACCGCGTACCGCGTTGCCGTGCTGCTGTATTGACCCGCAGGGTAGGGCAATCGCATGAAGACCGCGAGCGAGTGAAAATGGCGATTTGAAAGGGCACGACTTTAGTCGTGCCGCACCTGCGTCAAAAGAATCCAGGGCTTTAGCCCCTGAGGGACGGCTCTTAATCGTCGAAAAAACATCCCTCGGCGGTTAAAGCCGTCGGATTTTAAGCCTCTCAGGCGGCACCCTTCGGCTTCGCTCAGGGCAGGCTTTGAAGCCGTGCCCTTTCAAATCTCGTGTTCCCATTGGTTCATCAGCTTCATGCAATTGCCCTGACCCACGCGTGTCCTCAACCGAAGGACTGGTACTTCTTCCAGAATTCGGGCCAGGAGAGCCGCGGGCTCGCGCAGACGAAGATGTCGGGGTGGTCCTGGCTCTCCTCGTTCTTCACGCCTTCGCGATTGCCGTTGTGCCCGGCCAGGCGGCAGCCGGTGAATATTTTCTCGACTCCATTGCGCGAAACGCCCACCACAATCAGCGTTGCAGGCGGCTGGGCGGGATAGCCGCGCAGCCAGGCGGAGTTAGTCAGGCTGATGGGTGGGGGCAGGTGGTACGCCGGCCCGAACATCTCGAGGGCGCCTTGTTCGCCGTAGTTGCCCACCACAATGCCCATGTTGGTTTGCTGCTCCGGCGGCAACGAGTCGCGAATCGAAGCCACCGTGCTGACCAGTTGTTCCCAGCCGATCTCCTCGCGAAGGTCGTCGCTGTGGTTGAGGGCGAAGTTGCGCAGCGGGCCGGATGCGGTGAGAGGGACCCAGCCGGCCAGAAAGTACGCGCCGCAGACGAAAAGCCCTTGGAAGAAGACAATTTCCAGGCTGCGGCGGCCCCAGCGCGGAAGGGAAGCGAGCCAGCGCTCCGCGACCACGGCGCCCATGGCCAGCAACATGGGGTAGACGCCGGCGGTGTAGTAGTGCCGACCCTTGGCGAAGAAGAAGAACGCAACGGGAACCAGGTACATCCAGGCCATCATGCGGTAGCGGCTGCTGCGGAAGAATGCGAACAGGCCGGCCAGCCAGAGCGGCGCGGCGAAGAGATTGGCGCAGATGAAGAACTGGCCGGCGATGAAGCCCTCGGCGCGGCCTTCGCCTACGTCGCGCACGTGAATGTGTTGCAGGAACTGGTAGGAGATGAACGCGTGGCGCACCTGCCAGAGCAGGTTGGGCAGAAAGATCAGCAGGGCTAGGGCGATTCCGCCCCAGAACCAGCCGCTCGCCAGGAACCGCCGCGCCCGCGTGAGCACAACTCCGGCCAGGATGCCGGCAATATAGAACACAATTGCGTATTTAGTCAGCAGGCCCACGCCCACCACGGCGCCGATGGCCAGCCAGAGCCGTGGGTTCTCTTCGCGGAGCAAGCGGATGGTGAAGTAGGCGATCAGGACCCACCACAAGTAATCAAAGGTGGTGTATTGGAACTCCGTGCCCTCGAAGAGCGGCAGCGGCGAGAGCGCGACCGCCAGTGCGGCCGTAACCTGGGCCCAGCGCCGACCGCCCAGCTCTTGGGCCATCAGGCCGGTGACCACGATGGCTGCTGCTTGTGCAATCACCGAGAACAGGCGCAGACCTACCAGCGACAAGCCGAAGATCTCCAGGCTGATGCGCTCCAGCACGGGCGTAAGCGGCGGATAGGCCACGAATCCCCAGTCGAGGTGGCGGGCATCGCTCAAGAACTGGAGTTCGTCGCGGTGGAAGCCATAGCGCCCATTGGTGAGCATGTGGACCAGCGCGACAGCCGCCGCAATCCCCAACAGGATCATACGGTCTGCCTTGGGCGAGTTACCGGAACCTTCCCGAATCTGCGGTGTTTCAGTTGAAGGCATTCTTTTCACCTCCCCAACATGATTTCTCTATCTTGTCATGGTGCGGCCATCGCGCATTGTGGTATTCTCCCGCCGGGTTGGTGGAAGTTCCGCCAACGCACGGAAAGGAACAAATACGATGCGATTCTTGAAACTCTTTGCTTCTGCCTTCGGATTGACAGCGTTCCTGCTCTTTGCGCTAGCCACGCCGGCGCGAGCGGAACATCCCTCCTATCTTCATGCACTCTCGAACCTCCGGCAGGCGAGAGCCCTGCTGCAAACCGACAACCGCCCCGGCCAGGCCGGCGCGCGCGACCGCGCCATCGAGGAAATCGACAAGGCGATCCAGGAAGTGAAGCGGGCGGTGCGCGAAGAGGGAAGAGAGTCGCGCTGGACTCCGCCTCCCGCCACCCAGGGCGACCCGGACCGCCCCATGCGTTCCGCCCTCGGCCTGCTGGATGACGCCCATTCCGACGTTGCCCGCGGAGTGGATGAATCGACCTTCCAAGGCCTGCAAGAACGCGCGCTCCGCCATATCGACGAAGCCCGCCATGCATTGGACCACGCCATTCACGGTGGCGAACACGAAAGAGACAGACGGTACTAGGAAACAGGGAATAGGGAATAGGGAACAGGGATTGGGCTGACTCTTGTCGAGCCGGTCCCCTCCCGTCCTCAAGTACAGAGCGGCATTCCAGCTTCCATCCGAAGGTTGGAATGCCACTCTCTCCGGTTCGAATTCGCGGCTGCAATCCTGGCGCCTACTGGTCGGCTACCTCGCATTTCCTGTTCCCTGCTTTTGGCGTTCTATACTCATCCCAAGCCTATGCGCACCCGTCTCACGCTTGCTCTTCTCTCCCTCGCCCTCCCCGCGATGCTTTGCGCCCAAATCCCAACCAAGCCTGCCCCAAAAATCATGCCCAAGACCGCAAGCCCCGAAGCCGTACACCGCTCCGCCATCGTCATCGACAGCCACGCAGACACCCCGCAGCGCTTTGTCGATGAGCACTTCGACTTGGGCGATCCTTTGCGGGGCGGCAACCTCAATCTGGAGTCCATCCACAAGGGCAATCTGGGCGCGGAGTTCTTCTCCATCTGGGTCGAGCCCACGCTCTACAAGGGCCAGTACGCCCATCGGACACTGGAGCTGATTGACGCGGTCAAGCAGCAGGCGGCCAGGCATCCTGACCGGATCGCGTTTGTCACCACTCCCGCCGGGATCGAGCAAGCCCACCGCGACCACAAGTTCGCCGCGCTGATGGGCATCGAGGGCGGCCACTCCATCGAGGATTCCATCCCCCTGTTGCGCCAGTACTACGCCCTCGGCGTGCGCTACATGACCCTCACCTGGTCCAACTCGAACAACTGGGCCGATAGCTCCGGGGACATCGACGACAAGACCGTGCCTCACTCCAAGGAGGGCCTGACCGAGTTCGGTAAGGACGTGGTCTACGAGATGAACCGCCTGGGCATGATGGTGGATATCTCCCACGTCTCCGACCGCACCTTCTTCCGCACGCTGGTGATTACGCGCGCCCCGGTGATCGCCTCTCATTCTTCCGCCCGCGCCCTCTGCGACGCTCCCCGCAACATGACCGACGCCATGCTGCGCGCGGTGGCCAACTCCGGCGGACCTAACTCCAAAGGCGGCGTGGTTCAGGTCAACTTCTTCTCCGGTTTCCTCTCTCAGGCCTACCGCGACGAGCTGAAGATCCAGCAGCCCTTGGCCGAAAAGGCCATCCAAGAGATGAAGGACAAAGCCAAGGCCGAGGGCAGGGAAGTCACTTACCCGGAGATCGAGAAGGTTCAGCGCCAGTATGCCGATCGCATCCCGCGCCCGCCGCTTTCGATTCTTATCGATCACATCGACCACATCGCCAAGGTGGCCGGTGTGGATCACGTGGGACTGGGCTCGGACTTCGACGGCGTCAGCGGCCAGACTCCGGAGGGAATGGACTCCGCTGCCGACCTGCCCAAGATTACCGAGGCGCTAATGGCCCGTGGCTACTCTGCCGAAGACTGCCGCAAGATTCTCGGCGGCAACCTGCTGCGCGTCTTCCGCGAAGTGGAGCAGGTGGCCAAGCAACTGCAAGCCGAAGACCGGCCGCGGATTACCGACAAGCAGCCCTTCGACAAGTGGCAGAAGTAGCTGTCATAGCAAGGGCGCGGTTCCGGTGACTTCTGACTCACTCAATCACAGGGAGCTGTGTCATTGGTCACTGATAGGCTTCAGTCTGGGAGTAAATGGTGAGTATCTCACGTGCTGGGACGCAATCTGCGCGCCAAATATTTCCCTGCCTCTTGGATAGCCGCAGGCGGCAACGCCGGCAAATCCCGTGATCAAGGTGAATCATGAATCACACGGCTCTCATTGAGAATCGCGGTTCCTGGACTTGGGCGGACCTGCTCAGCACTTACAGGTATTGGGGATTGTTCCTGGCGTTCGTCCTGGCCACGGCGGCCATGCAACTTCAATACAGTTACGTCTATTCTCAGTTTCGCGGCCTTGGCTATGCGTCGATTGGGAGTCTTACGGGTTTCACGAGGTTCTTCTGGCCTCTCTTTGCCCTTCCCTTGGCGTGGGTGGCAATCCGCACCAAGCCTGTCTCCGTCATGCTCGGTTGCGGAGTGCTTGCGGCCCTTGCATCCCTCACCCCGCTCTTTCCCTGGATTCCCGCCAAGGTCGCACTTGTCGCTGTCCTCTTTTGTATTCCTCTGTTCAGCAGCTTGATGATTCTGTTGCTTCCCGCATCGATAGCTGGGGCCCGCGTTGGCTCCCAGACAATGCTTGTCGCCTTCGGCGCACCTTGGGCATTCTGCATGCTCTTCATCATGGCTGCGATACCAGTTGGAGGGTGGCTGGTTGAACAATTCAGTTTCCGGTTTGTTTCTTGGTCTGTCTTCGCCTTGCTGCTCATTGCGATTGTTGCCCTGTCTCCGATCAAGGGCAAGCTCTTCACGCTCGATCCGCCGGACCGTGGCTATTCGTTTGCCCCGGTCGAGCGCGATCCGGTCTTGACCACCGTCCTATCGATGTTTGTTCCGTTCTATGCCCTCTACTGGATTTACCGCATTCACGGCGAAGAAGCCTATCTGAAACCGTCAAGGCAGCTCTTGTCGCCGCGTGCGGCCGCGTGGATTACGGTGATTCCTGTTCTAGGCGCCCTGCTGCTTCCCTTCATGCTTTCGCAGTTGGCTGACCGTCACAATGAGACCGCCGCCGATTTCGGGATTGCACGCATGCAGCGACCGTGGGCTGTCTTTCTTTGGACACTGCTATGCGCTGCCGTCGCCATCGGCCTTTTGCAGTCGAAATTCAATGAGTTGGTGTCGCTTCGAGCCAAGGGCGGACTGTTGCCGGAGGCCTGATTCCGGGACCGGAGCCCCACTGAAAGACGCTTACCTTCTCCGTCATCGGCCATTTGGAAAGTCATGTGACGGAGCAGGCAGGGAACTCTTCGTGCAAAGCTCCGCTGTCCCACCCTATCGCCGATTCTCAGGTTCTATACTGACGGCTGACACGATTGCATTTCCGGAGACCCAATCATGCGCGATTCTCGCCGGCTGTATGCCGCAGCCCTCTCTGCCGCTATGTTCCTCGCCACACCGTTTCTGCTCCGCGCGGACGACACCGCCAAGCCTGCTGCCGACAAGCCTGCCGATAAGTCCGCGGAAAAGGCTCCGCCTGCCGAAGCCACCACCCAGGGCACGGTCGATGTCGGAGGCCAGCACATTGCCTATACCGCCATTGCCGGCACCCTCACCGTGGGAGCAACCGATGCGCAGGACGCGCAGTTGGGCCTGGACGGCAAGGCGCAGGCCGGCAGCCAACTCGCCCTCAACGAGCCCAAGGAACCCAAGGACCTGCCTCCGGTGGCGCGCATGTTCTACGTGGCGTATTTCAAAAAGGACGCCAAGGCTGAGGAGCGGCCCGTCACCTTCTTCTTCAACGGCGGCCCCGGCAGTTCCTCGGTCTGGCTGCACATGGGCTCGCTTGGCCCCAAGCACGTGGTCACCGTGGGCGACCAGCACCTGCCCGCCGCGCCCTACAAGATGGTCGACAATGCCTACTCGCTGCTCGATACCAGCGATCTGGTCTTCATCGACATGCCCGGCACGGGCTTCGGACGCCTGCTGGGCAAGGACCCGGAAAAGGCCTTCTGGGGCGTAGACGAGGACGCCAACGCCTTTGCCCGCTTCATCGCCCGCTTCGTCACCAAGTACAACCGCTGGAACTCGCCCAAATACATCTTCGGCGAGAGCTACGGCACCACCCGCTCTGCCGTGCTGGCCAATATTCTGGAGAACCACCAGGGCATCGATCTCAACGGCGTGATTCTGCTCTCGCAGATCTTCAACTTCACCACCGATATCGACTTTCCGGCAGGCAACCCCGGCGTGGACCTGCCCTACGAGCTAGCCCTGCCCACCTACGCGGCCACCGCCTGGTACCACAAGAAGCTGCCCACGCAGCCCGCCGCGCTGGAGCCTTTCCTCAAGGATGCGGAAGAGTTCGCCATGGGTCCCTACGCGCACGCGCTGGCCCTGGGCACCGACCTGGGCAAGGAAGAGAAGCAGCAGGTGGCCGAGAAACTGCATGAGTTCATCGGCCTGCCGGTGGCCTATCTGCTCAAGGGCAATCTGCGCATCAGCGGCGGCGAGTTCGAGAAGACCTTGCAAGACGATCAGGACTTGACCACCGGCCGTTTGGACACGCGCTTCTCCGGCCCGCACCTCGATCCGCTCAGCCAGGGCGCGGAGTACGATCCGCAAAGCTCGGCGATCTCGTCGGCTTACATCTCGCTCTTTAACGACTACGTGCGCAAGGATCTCAAGTTTGGCGAGGGCCAGACCTATCTGCCGGAAGCGCTCTTCGGCAGCACGCAATGGAACCTGGTCCACAACCATAACCCGATCAGTCTCAATGTGGCCAACGACCTGGCCGAGGCCATGAAGACCAATCCGCGGCTCAAGGTGATGGTCAACGGCGGCTACTACGACCTGGCCACGCCGTTCTTCGCCGCGGTCTACGAGGAGAAGCACCTGCCCATCCCGCAGTCGCTGGCCAAGAACATCGAGTACGACTGGTACGAGTCCGGCCACATGGTCTACGTGCGCGACGAGAGCCTGAAGCAGTTGCACGACCGCGTCGCCGCGTTCATCAAGAGCACCCAGGCGGACGGAAAGTAATAGCTTCGATGGGCGGAGTTTCCTGGTTTCCCAGGTCCCGGAACCGGGACCTGGGAAACCAGGATATTGGATATTCCTTCTGGCACAGAGTTGCCCCAGATAATCATGGCCCAACTGCGCGAGGCCGTGATAAACTCCGCGCCATGAAATCCTTTCGCGCTTCGCTTCTGCTCTCCGGGTTGGCGTTCGCGTCCGCGGTACTCTGCGGCCAGACGCCGAGACCTGCCCCGCCCAAAACAGCCCCAATGCAGACCGGAGTTTTGTTGCTTCATAGCAGCGGAGCTGCCTCGCTCTTCATCGACGGCCAGCGCGCCGGAGACCTGGAAGCGGGCGCCTTCCTGAAGATTTCGGAGGTTGCCGGCGAGCACTTCGTCGAGGCCCGCGAAAAAGCCGGCATCTGCAAATGGGAGAAGAAGGTCGCCGTCCCCGCTGGAATGCAAGTGGCCGAGAGCGTTGACTTCGAGTCCGCCTGCCCTTCCAAGGCGGGCGCATTTCCCGCAGTCCCCAGCCCAGCGAGCGTTGCGCCGGCCGAAGCTGTCGACCCGAAGATTCAGGAAGCAAATAAACTGCACGAACGCGGGAGCGTTCTCCACGGCTTGGGACGCGATAGCGAGGCCGTTCCGCTCCTCGAAAAGGCTGCCAGCCTCAAGCCGGACATTGATCCCCACTGGCTTGATGTCGCCCGTCATGATTTGGAACATGCGCAACGCCGAATAGCGGAGTGTGAGAATCGGGAAGGCTCAACTGTTTCAGATAAGAGTCACAAGAAAGCCGAGGTTCACCCAGAGCATTGCATTGAGGAAAACACAATCTTTGCCTACCATTTAGGCGAATATGCCAGAGCCTTTATGACAATCAACTCCATT
>Ga0181529_10006652_pt1 | contig 11683 bp, 6 predicted proteins | sample PEATcosm2014_Bin_36_FD_119763 | JGI IMG/M metagenome (GOLD analysis project Ga0181529, IMG submission 119763) | Peatland microbial communities from MTU Mesocosm Facility, Houghton, MI, USA - PEATcosm2014_Bin10_30_metaG | ecosystem: Environmental > Terrestrial > Soil > Wetlands > Peat | place... | reverse complement strand
GGTCGAGCCGATGTACATCCCGGGACGCCGGCGGACCGGTTCCAGCCCCTTGAGCGCTTCGAGCTGGCGCGCGGAATAGGAATCCCCATCCTTTCCGCCCTTGCCGCCGCCCCCGCCGCTTCGGGGTGCGGGCTTCTCGCCGTCGGGGAATTCACGGGTTATCGAGGGCGTGGTCTGGGTCAGCTGCGGTTCCTCAGGAGGGTGGCCGGCGGCCGCGTCAAGCCGATCCGGGAGCGAAGCCAGCAACCCTGCCGGTGGTGGTGTCGCTTGGGCGTGGACGGCGGCCGGTTGAGGTGAATTGCGAATTCAATTCTACCAGTCGGCGCCCCTCTGCCGGGTTGCCGGACGCCGCCCGGGAACGGCTCCGGTCTGGTCAGGGAAGGGCTGTTCCGGGACACTTGGACCCATGGCCCTCGACGAATACCGGCGCAAGCGCGACTTCTCCCGTACGCCCGAGCCGAGCGGCGAGGCCCGGAGCATTGGAGGACAGGACGACGGCCCCGATGGAGGGCTCTGGGACCGGCTCCCGGAGGGCCGCCGCTTCTGCGTCCAGATGCACCGCGCGACCCGCCTCCACTACGACTTCCGCCTCGAGCACGGGGGCGTCCTGCTCTCCTGGGCGATCCCCCGGGGCCCCTCCCTGGATCCCTCCGCCCGCCGGCTGGCCGTCCAGACCGAGGATCACCCGGTCGACTACGGCGACTTCGAGGGGGTGATCCCCTCCGGGTATGGGATGGGCACGGTGGAGCTCTGGGACGCCGGCTCCTTCGAGTGGAGCCGGGAGTCCGCCGCCGACCCGGATGCCCAGATCCAGGCGGGGGACATCAAGTTCCGGCTGGCCGGGCAGAAGTTGCGCGGCGAGTTTGCCCTGGTCCGGATCGGCGGGCGCGGCCATCACCCCGGTGCCGGCCCGGAGGCGCAGCGCAACTTCCTGCTCATCAAGAAGCGGGACGACGCCGCGGTCGCAGGCCACGATGCCGCTGGAGACGATCGCTCCGTCAAGAGCGGACGCGCCCTGGCCGAGATCGCCGCGGCCGGGGGCGGGGACCCGCGCCAGAAGCGACGCCCGGGCGAACCCATGGCGCCTCCCGCGAGCGGCGCTGCGACCGCCGCGCCCGGCGCCCCGGCCCGGCCGGACAGCACCCCCGTCGCAGTGCCCGGGGCCGCCTCGACCCCGGGTGGCGGCACGCCGGTCGCGCTCCCGTCCCCGATGCTGGCGGTCGCCGCCGACCGGCCCTTCTCTCGTGCCGGCTGGATGTACGAGCTGAAGTACGACGGCGTTCGGGCCATCGTCGGCGTCGACGGGTCGGAGGTCCGCGTGGTGGGCCGGCGCGGCCGGGACGAGACCGGCCGCTATCCAGAGGCAGCCGCCATCCCGGCCCAGCTTCGAGCCAGGAACGCCGTCCTGGACTGCGAGATCGTGGCCCTCGACGAGGCCGGACATCCCGACTTCGAGAGGCTGCAGTCGCGGATCAACGTGGGGGGTGCCGGCGATGCGGCGCGGACGGCCGCTCGCCATCCGGTCACCTTCGTCGCCTTCGACCTGCTCTCGCTCGACGGTCGCGACCTGACCGCCACCGAGCTACGCATCCGCAAGAAGACGCTCCGTGAATTGGTCGGCCCCTCCGGGCCCGTGCTCTTCGCCGACCACGTCGAGGAGGATGGCGAGAGCTTCTTTGCCGCGGTCTCCGAGCTGGGCCTGGAGGGGATGGTCGCCAAGCGCGCCGATTCCCTCTACCAGGCGGGACGGCGCAGCCCCGACTGGATCAAGGTCAAGGCGTGGCACACCCAGACCTGCGCGATCGCCGGCTGGACGGAGGGGCATGGCCGGCGGGGGCGCCTCGGAGCGCTGGTGCTCGCCGTCCGCGGCGCCGGTGGCTGGGAGCACTGCGGCCAGGTCGGCACCGGGTTGGGGGAGGCGACCATCACCGACCTGCTCCGCCGGATGGAGCCGCTCCGCCGCCCCACCTCGCCGATCGCCGTTCCCCCGATCCTGGCCGAGGCGGTGGCCTGGGTGGAGCCCCGTCTCGCCTGCGAGGTGCGCCATGCCGGTTGGACGAGGGCGGGCGTGCTCCGGCATCCCGCCTTCCTCGCCCTCCGGGAGGACGCGGGGCCGGAGGACTGCGTCCGCGAGGTGCCGGCTCAGGTCGACACGCTGATCACCCGGGCCGGACCAGGGCACCAGCCGGCGGTGGTGAGGGCGGAGCCTCCGTCCTGGGCTGATTCGCCGTCGCTCCCGCCTGAGGCGGCGCGGCTCGAGCTCCGGTCCGGGACGCCGCCGTCCGCGGTTGCGCCGGGGGTGGCCCGGCCCGAGCTCCCGCCCGAGGTGGCCGGGGCGCTCGAGGCCCTCCCCGGTCTCCGCCCCGACGACTGGTGGCAGATCGGGTCGCGGCGACTGCACCTGACCCGTCTCGACAAGCCGATCTGGCCTGAGCCGGTGATCACCAAGCGCCGGATGATCGACTACTACGTCCGGATGTCGCCCTACCTCCTGCCGTACCTCCGTGATCGCCCGCTCTCGACCCAGGTCTTCCCCGACGGCGTGACCGGCCACTCCTTCTGGCGCAAGGACAAGCCCAGCCACGCTCCGGAGTGGATCGACTCCTGGCTCTTTCAGGGCGAGACCGGGAGCAAGCGGTGGATCGTGGTCCAGGAGGCGGCCACGCTCGGCTGGCTGGCCAACGCCGGGGTCGTCGACCTTCACCCGTGGCATTCCCGGGTCGACGCCCCCGACCAGCCGGACTGGGCGGTCTACGATCTCGACCCCTTCGAGCCGGCCAGCTTCGACGACGTCCGCGACATCGCCCGGCTGGTGAAGGCCGCCCTCGACCACCTGGGTCTGCGCGGCCTGCTCAAGACGAGCGGCCAGACAGGGCTCCAGATCTATGTGCCGCTCCGCCGCGGCCCCGACTACGCTCGGGTTCGAGGCTGGGTGGAGGAGGTGGCCCGGGCGATCGGGCGGGTGGAGCCGGATCGGATCAGCTGGGAGTGGGCGGTGAGCCGGCGAGCCGGGAGGATCCGGATCGACTACACCCAGAACATCATCAACAAGACGCTGGCGGCCCCCTATTCGCTCCGGCCTCTGCCCGGGGCCACGGTCTCGACCCCGCTCGCCTGGGAGGAGCTGGACGATCCCGATCTCCGCCCCGACCGCTGGACCATCGAGACCATCTGGGAGCGCCTCCAGAGCGTCGGAGACCTCTTCCGAGGCGTGCTCGACGGTGACCAGCTCCTGCCGCCCCAAGCGGCAGGCCGCTCGGGGACCCCATGACCCATCAGGGGGCGCTGCCGCCGCCCCACGCGGCAGGCCGCGTGGGGACCCCTGTGATCTCAACAGGGGTTCGCCGCCCCTCGGCGGCCCGGCAGAGCCGGCCTCGCCTCAACCCGCCAATTGATCCTTCGACGGCGGGGACCCGCGCAGCCCCGCCAGGGCCCCACCGCTCGCTCCGGCGCAGGCCATAGAATTTCGAGCATGGCTGTCCTGCTCCTCAATGCCTCACTACAGCCGCTGAACGTGATCAGCCATCGGAGGCTGGTCGTGCTGCTGAGCAAGGAGCGGGTCGCCTTCCTGGACGCGGACGCGGAGATCCGCGCCGCGGCGGCCCTCCAGGACCGGCGCATCCCCGAGGACGTGGTCATCGTGCGCCTGCTCCGCAACATTCACGTCCCGCGCCGGGTGCTCCGGCCCAACCGGCGCAATCTGCTGCTTCGCGACGACAACACGTGCCAGTACTGCGGCCTGGTCGCCGTTCCCGCGGAGCTCACCGTCGATCACGTCATCCCCGTCTCGCGGGGCGGTGCACCGGACCGCTGGGACAACGTCGTGCTGGCCTGCAAGCGGTGCAATTGGCGCAAGGCCGATCGCCTCCCCGCCGAGGTGGGGATGCACCTTCACCGTGCGCCCGGGCCGCTCACCCAGGAGTACGCCCACATCATCTTCCTGCGCTACCCGGCGCTCAAGGCCGCCTACGAGGCGTACTGCGCCACCGCGGCCGCCTAGCTGGCAGACGCTGCCCCACGGCGGTCGATCCGCGCCCGGACATAACCGGCCGTGCCCCGCGGCGAGGGAGCCGGCCGCGTCTCTCAGGGAGATCTCATCCAACTCTCGCGTCTCTCTCATGCTTTCGCAAGCTTCGGGGCGTAGGGTGTTGAGGTGACCCACAGCCCCGGGAGCCGTCTGCTGCTGGCCTCGGCCGTCTCCCTCGGAGGCGCCCTGATCGCGGTGCTGGCCCCCTGGGCCGCCTCGCCCGCCGTCGGCAAGGCCGCCACCCATTCACGGTCGATATCGGTCCTCGTGGTCCACCCCTCGGTGACGGCAAGGCCGGTCGCCGCGCCGGCCGCGACCCCGACACCGCAGTCGACGCCGTCGCCGACCCTGGCGGAGACCCCCCTGGTCAACCTCACCGAGGCTGAGCTTCCGATCAGCTACCACTCCCAGCAGGACGGCGACTGGTGCGATCCCACCGACATCGAGATGTGGCTCCAGGCCGACGGCGTCCCCCTCCACGGGCTCGACGACTACGCCGTCCAGCAGGGCTTCTGGAACTACGAGCTCGCCAACAACGACGGCTACACGCTCTCGCAGTGGAACGCCTCCCCCTACGCCGTCGCCCTCACGCTCGACCACTTCGGCGGGTGGGACGACATCGGTGATGATCCGCAGCCGACCGTGGAGGCCGCGGGCGTCGTCATGTCGTACAGCCTGGACGTGCTTCAGCAGCCGGTCATCGTCATGGTCGGTGGCGGCGTGCACTACGTCCTGGTCACCGGCGTCACCCTGAGCGCGGGGGGCGCGGACGCTCCGCCCCTCTCGGTCACGGTCGACGACCCGCTCGCCTACGGCGTCGCTGGCACCCCTCCGGCCGGCTCCGACGGGACCGAGACGATGAGCTGGGACGAGTTCACGTACTGGTACACGGCCAACACCACTCACGGCGGTCCCTGGGCCGGTCAGTGGGTGGTGATCGCCGCCGGCACGCCGCTGGTCGGCTGAACAGCCGCCTGCCAGATCGAGCGCGGCGCGACACCTCCACTTTCGATAGTTAGTCTATATAATTACCTCCACGCCACCGGCCGCGCTGGGGTTGGACCCGGAGTGGCAGGATGGGCAGCCCAGGACGTCGACGCGTGGAGGTGAGATGACCATGGCGGAGGATCGCTTCGGGGCTCGCGCCGAGCTGCCCGGTGGACTGGCCTACTTCCGGCTCGAGGCCCTCGCCCAGCGTGGGGTCGGCGACGTCTCCCGGCTGCCGATGACGCTGAAGATCCTCTTGGAGAATCTGCTCCGCCACGCCGGGGACCGGTTCGTCACCGACGACGACGTGGCCGCGCTCGCCGGATGGGACGGCCACGCGCCCGCCCAGGACCGTGAGCGCGCCTTCGTCCCGTCCCGGGTGCTGCTCCAGGACTTCACCGGCGTCCCCGCAGTCGTCGACCTCGCCGCCATGCGCAGCGCCGTCCAGCACTCGGGAGGCGACCCGGGCCGCATCGACCCGCTGGTCCCGGTCGACCTGGTCGTCGACCACTCGGTCCAGGTCGACGCCTACGGCAGTGCCGCCGCCTACGGGCGCAACATCGAGCGCGAGTACGAGCGCAACCATGAGCGCTACACACTCCTGCGCTGGGCCCAGCAGGCGTTCCACGGCTTCCGCGTGGTGCCCCCGGGGATGGGCATCGTCCACCAGGTCAACCTGGAGTACCTCGCCGACACGGTGACCGTTCGCGAGCTGGACGGGGTGCGCACGGCCTTCCCCGACACCGTGGTGGGCACCGATTCGCACACCACCATGGTCAACGGGGTCGGCGTCCTCGGTTGGGGTGTCGGCGGCATCGAGGCCGAGGCCTGCATGCTCGGCCAGCCGCTCTTCCTGCTCACCCCGGTGGTCGTCGGGGTCCGCTTCCACAACGCGCTGGCGGCCGGGACCACCGCCACCGACCTGGTCCTCACGCTCACCGAGATGCTCCGCCGCCACGGCGTGGTCAACAAGTTCGTGGAGTTCTGCGGCAGCGGGCTCTCCTCGATGTCGGTACCCGACCGGGCGACCCTCTCCAACATGTCTCCGGAGTTCGGAGCCACCGCCTCGTTCTTCCCGGTCGACGACCAGACCCTCCGCTACCTGCGTGACACCGGTCGCGAACCCGCCCGTGTCGAGCTGGTGGAGCGCTACTGCAAGGAGCAGGGGCTGTTCCGCACGGATCAATCGGAGACCCCGGTCTTCAGCGAGCTGCTCGACTTCGACCTGGCCTCCGTCGTGCCCTCGGTGGCGGGGCCGCGCCGGCCCCAGGACCGGGTCTCCCTCGGCCAGGTGCGCCAGTCGTTCGCGGCCGTTTACGGGCCCTCGGCTGACGGCGGAACCGGGATCGCCGGCGCCGCACTCGCCGGCTCCTCGGAGCGCGAGCTGGGCAAGGGCGCGGTGGTCATCGCCGCCATCACCTCCTGCACCAACACCTCGAACCCCTCGGTGATGGTGGCCGCCGGTCTGCTCGCCGCCAAGGCGGCGGAGCGGGGGCTCCGGCCCCCGTCCTATGTGAAGACCAGCCTGGCGCCGGGCTCCCGGGTGGTCACCGACTACCTGGAGCGGGCCGGCCTGCTGGCACCCCTGGCCGGCCTCGGCTTCGACCTGGTCGGCTACGGCTGCACCACCTGCATCGGCAACAGCGGACCGCTTCCCCCCGAGGTGGCCGCCGAGGTGGAGAGCCGTGAGCTCGCCGTCTGCGCGGTGCTGAGCGGCAACCGCAACTTCGAGGGGCGCATCCACCCCCAGGTGCGGGCGTCGTACCTCGCCTCGCCGCCGCTGGTGGTCGCCTTCGCGCTGGCGGGGACGGTGGACATCGACCTCACCAGCGAGCCGATCGGCGCGGGCTCCGACGGCCGGCCGGTGTTCCTGCACGAGATCTGGCCGAGCGCCGAGGAGATCGGCGGTGCGGTGGCGCGCGGCCTGGGCAGGGACCTCTTCAGCCGCGAGTATTCGCGCATCTTCGAGGGCGACGCAAACTGGAGGGAGCTGCCGTCGCCGTCCGGGGCGATGTTCGAGTGGGACCCGGATTCGACCTACGTGCGCGAGCCCGGCTTCTTCACCGAGATGGACGCCTCGCCCCGGCCGATCGCCGATGTCGAGGGCGCCCGGGCGCTCGCCTATCTCGGCGACTCCATCACCACCGACCACATCTCCCCGGCGGGGAGCATCGCGCCCGGCTCGCCCGCGGCGGGCTACCTGCGCGAGCACGCTGTCGAGCCACGCGACTTCAACACCTACGGCGCCCGGCGGGGCAATCACGAGGTGATGGTCCGGGGCACCTTCGCCAACATCCGGCTCCGCAACCGGCTGGCGGATGGGAGGGAGGGCGGTCTCACCACCCACCTCGGCTCCGGCGAGCTGATGAGCATCTACGACGCCGCCGTCCGCTACGCGGCGGAGGGGACGCCGCTCATCGTGCTGGCGGGCAGGGAGTACGGATCCGGGTCCTCGCGCGACTGGGCGGCCAAGGGGCCGGCGCTGCAGGGGGTGCGCGCGGTCATCGCGCAGTCGTTCGAGCGCATCCACCGCAGCAACCTGGTGGGGATGGGAGTCCTCCCCCTGCAGTTCCCCGAAGGCGAGAGCGCCGAGTCGCTGGGGCTGGACGGCCGGGAGAGCTTCAGCATCCGCGGCATCGCCGGCGCCAGGCCCGGAGGGACGCTCGCCGTCGAGGCGCGGCGCGCGAGCGGCGAGGAGGTGCGCTTCGAGGCGACGGTCCGCCTCGACTCGGAGACCGATCTCGACTACTACCGCCACGGCGGCATCCTGCAGATGGTGCTGCGTCAGCTCATGGCACCGCCCGCCGCTGCCGACTGACACCGGCTGTGAGCTGAGAGCACCCGGAGACGCTGCAAAGGGCTTCACGACCGGTGGCCGGCCGCGTCTACGCCTCGTCAGCCTCCTCGGGTCGCGTCGTGAACGACTCCAGCCAGCGGGTCAGCTGCTTGGTCGTCCTGGTCAGGCTCCCCGCGCTCCGCTCCACGAACTCACCGAACCGCTCGCTGTAGTGGTCCACCGCCCGCCGGAACTCGGCGGAGGGCGGTGGCTCCTCGCCGCGGTGAACGTACTCGCCGGTGATGATGCGGTCGTACTCCCCGCTCTTGACCCAGCGGGTCAGCTCGTAGACCCTCCGGACCGGGAACGGGTGGGTGGAGCCCAGCTCCGACCCCAGGCGCTGGCGCCTGTCGAAGAGGTCGTCCCATTCGACGTACTCGTCCGCCTGCTGGATGAAGGCGTCCAGGTTGAGTCCCTCCGGTCCGCCCCCGGCCAGGTGCATGAGCGCCCGGCAGGGCACCAGCGGGTCGCGCAGGACGATGGCGGCGGCACGGTCGCAGCTCAGCTCCGCGGCGCGATACCAGGCGAGCAGCGCCGCGATCAGGGCCTGCAGAGGGATCCGTCCCATGAGTGGCAGGCGGGGCACCGTGAAGCTCAGCAGCAGCTGCAGAGTGGTGCGGTAGCGCACGTGCTCGGAGAGCACGTGTCCGGCCTCGTGGGCGAGCACCGCTCTGAGCTCGGGCTCGTCGAGCATGGGCACGATGCCGGACTGGAGGAGAACGGTGGGCCGGTGGGCGCCGAGGGTGAGGGCGCTGGCCAGTGGAGCTTGGATGATGTGAAGGGTCGGCACCGCGGCGATGTCGAGCGTCGTGTAGGCGGCCCGATGGGCGCTCCAGATCTCCGGCAGCTGGTGCTCTCCGAGCCGCACGCTGTTGCCCAGCAGGAGCTGCATCATCCGGCGCTCGACGGTCAGCTCGAGCAGCTTCTTGACCACGGGGTCGAAGAAGGGCAGCCGATGCAGGAACGCGGTGGCGGCACGATCGGCGGGGTGCTCGTAGGCCTTGGCGCTGATACCGGTGTACGGCGGCAGCGCGGGTGTCGCGGTGGGCGTCTCCGGGGTCATCGGTGAGCGCGACCTCCTTGAGCGCCTGCATCCCCCCGAGGGGCTCGCGGCGTGCCTCCGAGTATAGCCGCCGCTCCCGGCGAGCTCTCGAGCCCGTCGGGTGACGACCGCCGGGTGGTCGGGGGAGGTGCCGAGGAGGCAGACCGAGCGCGAACATCCGTGCCAGTATCATCGAGCACGTGAAGCCCGCTCCCCGCCGCTGGGAGATCAGCGACGCCCTCGGCATCCCAGGTCAGACGCCCGTGCTCGGCCGCGTTCTGGCCAGCCGAGGTCTGGACGGCGCTGAAGCCGCCGCCTTCCTCTCCGGCGGCGTGGAGCTGCTCGATCCCTTCGGTTTGGAGGGGATGGCGGACGCCGTCGTCACCCTCGGGGTGGCGGTCACCGAGGGGCGGCGCATCGCCGTCTACGGGGACTACGACGCCGACGGGGTGACCGCCTGCGCGATGCTGACCCGGGCGCTGCGGGCGGGCGGTGCCGACGTCCTCCCCTACATCCCCAACCGGATGACCGAGGGTTACGGGCTCCACGCCGCGGCCCTGGAGGAGCTGGCCGCCCAGGGCGTCGGCTGCGTGGTCACCGTCGACTGCGGCACCAGCTCGGTCGAGGTCGCCGCCAACCGGCCGGCGGGGATGACCCTGGTGGTCACCGACCACCACCTGCCGCTCGCCCCCGACGGGAGCCCACCCCGGCTGGCTCCCGCCGACGCCCTGGTCAACCCCAAGCAGCCGGCCGACACGTACGGCTTCGACGGCCTCGCCGGGGCCGGGGTGGCCTGGAAGCTGCTCTGCGCCCTGGAGTCCGAGGGGATCGTGCCCGCCGGTCAGGCCGACGCCTTCATCGGCCTCGCCGCCCTGGGGACGATCGCCGACATGATGCCGCTCCGCGGCGAGAACCGGACCATCGTCCGCCGCGGGCTGGGGCGAATCCTGGATCTGCCGGGGTTGCGCGCCCTGGCTCAGGCCGCCGCCGTCTCGGCCCCCCTCGCCGCCTCCGACGTCGCCTTCGGCCTCGCTCCGAGGATCAATGCGGCCGGTCGAATGGAGGACGCCCGCCTGGCTCTCGACCTCTGCCTGAGCGACGATCCGGACGCGTGCGTCGGCCTGGCCCGCCACCTCGACCAGCAGAACCGGAGCCGCCAGGAGGCCGTTGCGGCGGCGCTGGCGGAGGCCGAGGAGCGGGTTGCCGAGCTTCCCGACGAGACGCCGGCGATCGTCATCGGCGACCCGGGCTGGCCGATGGGGATCGTGGGGCTGGTGGCCGGACGGCTGATGGAGCGCTATGCGGTCCCCGCGTTCGTGGTCTGTCTCGACCCGGGCGAGGCCAAGGGTTCCGGCCGCTCCGTGCCCGGGGTGCACATCGTCCGGGCCCTCGACCACGCCGCCCCCACCCTGCTCCGCTACGGCGGCCACGCGGCGGCGGCAGGCTTCAGCCTGAGGGCGGAGGACTTCGGGCGCTTCCGCGAGCTGATCTCGGCGGCGTGCGCCGAGCAGGCCACGGGCCGGCCGCGCGAGCGCCTCTTCCACGTCGACAGCGAGATCGGATGCGCGGATGCGACCCTCGAGCTCTGCGCCCAGCTGGAGGGGGTCGAGCCCTGCGGGATCGGCAACCCCACCCCGCTGCTCGCCATCCGTGGCTGCGAGGTGGTGAGCACCCACACCTTCGGCAGAGAGGGGCAGCACGTGAAGGTCGCGCTCCGGGACGGCGGGCGGGGGACGGTGGAGGCCATCGCGTTCAACAAGCCCGGCCTCGTCGGGCACCTGCCACGAGGGCGGCGCATCGACGTCTGCTTCGCCCTGGAACGGGACAGCTGGCAGGGACAGGTCCGGGTCCGCGCCCGGTTGCGCGACCTGAGGCCGGCGCGAGCCGAGAGGCCGGTGAAGGTGGAGGAGACGCTCCGCGTTCCGGCCTGAATCGTGCCTCAGCTCGCCTTGCGCTTGCTCCGGGTGACCGACATCCGGGTTGCCCGCTCGGGCAGCCAGTCCGACCGGCGGCGGCGCTCCCCGGGCTCCAGGGACGGGGAGGTCACCTGGGTCTCGGGGACCCAGTCGGCGAGACGGCGGCGTGGGTGGTCGGGTCCGGAGGGACGGTCGGGGGCGACGAAGATGTGCATGTCGAGATCCTCACCGCAAGCCAGGATGTCCGCGGTGCGGCGCGGCACCCGCCCGCACGCGACGTGGCGCCCGTGCACCTTCCCATCCGCGTCCACGCCGGTCTGCTCGAAGCGGAAGAGCTCCTGGATCTGGACCTCCCCGTGCTCCACGCCGTAGATCTCGGAGATGCTGAGGATGCGCCGGCTGCCGTCGCGCAACCGGCCCTGCTGGACGATGAGGTCGATCGCATTGCCGATCTGACCCCGCACGGCCGCCGTGGGAAGCTCGGTGCCGGCCATCAGGACCATGGTCTCCAGCCGGGAGATCGCCTCGCGCGGAGAGCTGGCGTGCAGGGTGGTCAGCGAGCCGTCGTGCCCGGTCGACATCGCCTGGAGCATGTCGAGCGCCTCACCCCCCCGGCACTCGCCCACCACCAACCGGTCCGGGCGCATGCGCAGGGAGCTGATCACCAGGTCGCGTACCAGGATCTGGCCGCGCCCCTCGACGTTGGAGGGGCGTGTCTCCAGGCTCAGCACATGGCGCTGCCGCAACCTCAGCTCGGCCGCGTCCTCGATGGTCACGATCCGCTCGTTCTCGGGGATGAAGCTGGAGATGACGTTCAGGGTGGTGGTCTTGCCGACGCCGGTCCCGCCGCTAACCAGGATGTTGAGCCGGGCCCG
>Ga0181529_10006650_pt1 | contig 11688 bp, 9 predicted proteins | sample PEATcosm2014_Bin_36_FD_119763 | JGI IMG/M metagenome (GOLD analysis project Ga0181529, IMG submission 119763) | Peatland microbial communities from MTU Mesocosm Facility, Houghton, MI, USA - PEATcosm2014_Bin10_30_metaG | ecosystem: Environmental > Terrestrial > Soil > Wetlands > Peat | place... | reverse complement strand
CCACGGCCAGCAACTGGTCGCGTTCAAATGGTTTGAGCAGATAGTCGTAGGCGCCGTTACGGATCGCCGCCAGGGCTACGGAGATGTCGTGCACGGCGGTCACCATCACCACTGGCAATTCCTTATACTGCACTTTTACAATTTCCAGCAGTCCGACACCGTCCAGCTCCGGCATCATCAGGTCGGTTAGCACCAACTGGAAGTTGCCATCATTGTTCAGGATTGACAGCGCCTCCACGCCCGAGCAAGCCTGCTCGCATTCATACCCGGCATTTTGCAGCATGGAACTGACAACTTCCCGGATCGGTTCTTCGTCATCAACAACCAGAATTCTTTCGACCGACATAAGATACTAACTCCCGGAATCCGCAATCATTGCTGACCGGTTGACATTGTACCCGGAAACACTTGGGTTCACATCTCGATGAAAACCTGAAAGCATTCCGGCGTCAATATGATATACAGCAAGACTGGCAAATAAATGTTCGATTCTGCTCACTTGGACTGGTTCGGCAATCTGGCGGTGGCAGCAGCGTTGCCCATTGGGCAGTGGGCGCTCGCGCTCGGTCTGCTCCTCGCCGGACTGTTGGTCTATTATGGCGTTCGCGAGCGTTATCAGCTTATCTGGCTGGGAGGATGGCTTTTCTTTCTGCTCAGCCGGGGAGCCATGCAGGCCACGACGCTGGGTGGAAGCCCGCAGGCAGACTTGGCTCTGGCTAAGTTTTTTTTCGTCCTGTCGCTTGCATTGTTTTCCGCCTCGGCTCTGTATTACACGGATTCACGGCGCTACCTGCCATGGATCGGCGTTCTTGCCTGCCTCGGTTGGGGCGTGGCAGTTGCACAGGCTTTCTGGTTTCCATCTTCGCTGGCCGCCATGTTGTCGTACCAGCTTCTCTGCTACGCAATGGCTTTGCTGGCGGCGGCGCGCTTGGCGCTGTTTGCGGTTGGGCGTCCCGAGATGGGCCCGTGGCTCTTTGCCCTGACCCTGTTGTTGCTGCGCCCGGATGCGCAAAATACCGGCGGATTGCCGGCCAGTGGATATGACTTCTACAGCGAAGTCCTGCTTCTGCTCAGCATCCTGTTGCTGATGCAGGATGAGTCGCGGGCGCGGGCGCGCCGGCTGGATGTAATGAACGCGATCACGGCGGTTGCGGCCGGCGCCCAGGAATACAGCGCCATGATGCTGGCGGCCATGCAGGAGCTCTGCCGTTTCTATGGCGCCCGCTACGCCACCTTCCAACTGGTGGAAGGCGAGGAACTGGTTCTGACGTTGCAGATCGGGCTCCCGGCCTGGCTGTCCGTGAAGTACGCAAGAGTGCCGGTTGGCGAGAGCGCCAGCACTTCACCGCATGGCACACCACAGGCCATCAAGGTGAACGTCCGCAGCCTCGCTCCGGAGTTGCGCCACGATCTGGAATCGGCCGGGATGAAAGGTATGATTCTGGTCCCGGTTCTGGGCAAGACGGCGGTGCTGGGCCGTCTCAGCTTCGGCCTGGTGGGCCGGCGCTCCTTCACCGCCGAGCAACTCCAGTTTCTGACGACCCTGGCGAATCAGTTGGGCATCGCCGGGGAAAACCTGCGCCTGTTCGCACGGGTTTCGCAATCACAGCGGCAGTGGCTGAGCACCATAGACTCCATCGACGACTTCATCCTCGTGCATGACGACGAACCGAGAGTGCTGCGCTTGAACCGTGCCCTGGCACACCGCCTCGGCCGTCCCTTGGTGGAGTTGACCGGCCAACCCCTGGCCGTGGCCCTGCCGAATGCGATCCTCGGCTGTCCCTATTGCCGGCTGACGGGCGAATCCCGAGACGAGGCGCCGGACCCGTGTTTCGGCGGATACTCATTGGTCTCCACTTCGGAGTACATCCTGGACCAGGCGGGCCAGGTCGGCACCGTCCACATCGTCTGCGACCGGACGGAGCAACGCGCCAGCGAAGAGCGTTATCGCAAGCTGTTCGAATCCGTGCAGGAGGGTGTCTTCGTTTCCACTCCGCAGGGAAGGCTGGTGGACTGCAATCCCGCCTTCGCGGCGATGCTCGGCTACCAGGGACGCACGGAAATGCTCGGCATAGACATTGGCAAGGAGTTGTTCCTCAATGCAGAACAGCGCGCCGTCTATTCCAAGGCGATGGAAAGCCAGGGAAGTCTGCGTAATTACGAGGTTGCCTTGCGCCGCAAGGACGGCGCCGTCGTAACCCTGTTGGAGAACAGCTTTGCCACCTGGGACGCCAACGGAAGGATCGAGCGCTACCAGGGATTTCTGCTGGACATCACCGAGAAAAAGAGGGCGGATGAGGAAATGCACCGGCGCAACCGCGAACTGGGCGCGCTCAACGCCATGGCGACCATCGCCGCGCGGACATTCGACCTGGGTGAAATTCTGAACAACACGCTGCAATGGACCATTGAACTGTTCGACCAGGACTGCGACATCCTGCTCTTCGATCTTGAAACCGGACAAGTAATGCAAAGCGTAAGTCACCGCCAGAACCAGGAACGGGCGCGCGAGGGCGCGCGCGGGCTGATGGAGGAAGAGTTTACCCGGTTCGTGGTCCTGGCGCGCCCTGAGATCATCACCGAGCAGGACCTTCCGCGGCTGCCGCAACCGGCTCAGTCCTGGTTCGCGCAGCGCGGCTATGAATCCTTTACCACGGTCGTGATGTACTCGCAGCATAAGACCATGGGAATCCTGTTTCTCGGCAGTGCGAACAAGAATCAGTTCAGCGAAACCGACCACAACCTGGCAACGGCCATCGCGCGCCAGCTTGGAAATTCCGTCGAAAAGGTGCTGCTTTATGAGGAGACGGCGCGCGCCTATGACAACCTCCGCAACACCCAGGAGCAACTGCTGCAGAGCGAGAAAATGTCTGCCGTCGGACAACTCATCTCCGGCGTGGCGCACGAGTTGAACAACCCGCTGACGGCGATCCTTGGCTATGTGCAGTTGCTGGAGACCGAACCGATGGGGGAGCGTGCGCTGGACTACGTGAACAAACTCTACCGCCAAACCCAACGCACCCATCGCGTGGTGCAGAACCTGCTTTCGTTTTCACGACAGCGCAAGCCCATGCAATCGCAGGTGGATCTGCAGCGGGTATTGGAAGACACCCTGGCACTGCGGGAATTCGATCTGAAGCTGAACAACATCCAGTTGGAGCGCAACTACGAGGCCGCCGTTCCGTTCATCACCGGCGATGCGCACCAACTGGAGCAGGTTTTTCTGAACATCATCAACAACGCCGTGGACGCGATCATGGACTCGGCGAAGGGGGGCAGCTTGAAGGTGCGCATCTATCCCGAGGGGGACCGGGTGTGCGCCGAGCTACGCGACTCCGGCCCAGGACTCAAGGAAACCAGCAAGATTTTCGATCCGTTTTACACCACGAAAAAGATCGGCAAGGGCAGCGGCCTCGGGCTGTCCATCTGCTACGGCATCGTAAAAGAACACGGGGGAGACATCCTCGCCTTCAACCACGAACAGGGAGGCGCGGTCTTCCAACTGAAACTCCCGATTGCCGGGGCGCAGAAACCATCCGGGGGCGCCGCGGCGGCTCAGACTGCGGCGCGCCCCGACCCAGGCCCGCGGAAGCCGTGAGCCTGGGTTCGCCAGCCCGCGGCCGGACTACTTATTGTCGAGCGCGATCGGCGAGAGGGCAAGATCCCAGTGGGCTTCGAGAATCTCAAAGCGGCGCTGCTCCTCGCGCTTGAAAGTTGCCTGGTCGGGAAAGAGCTGGAGTTGGATGGCGTGCTCATCGACCGGGGTGAAGGCCGCCTGCGCGTTCTTGAAAACGATGGTGACGCGGTAATCCCAGCGCTCAACCTCCGGCATGTGGTAGGCGGGAGTGTCCATGCGCACGGATAGAATGCGGCCCTGCGCCATCTCCGCCTGCAGCACCGGGTAGTGATTTTTCTTGAAAAGTTCGAGGAATTCCTCCTGATGGCCCCAGGGAGTCTTGTAGTAGTACTCCATCACGTAAGGCTTGTCGGGATCGGGCGCGGGCGGAGCTTGCGCGAGGACGGCGGCAGAGAGCACGAAAATCGAGACGAAAAGCAAAGCGGCGGAAATGAGTTTGCGCACGAAGACCTCCATAGGTTTCAGGTATTGTAGCCGAGCCTGGCCAAGCCGGTGAAGCGTCCCTGATCTGGACCAATGCGGGAAGCCGGACGGGGGATGAAAAATAGATTGCGGAAGATTGCGCGTTTTGGAGTACCATTCTCGGCGGACGTCCCCAGGGCCGGAGCGTACTCGCCGTTTGCACTCATATCCCGCAAGTCCACGCACTCCCGCGCGCAACGGGGTCGGGCGGGGATACAAGGCGGCTTGAGTCTGCGCTCCGGCACCTGGAACCGAGCCTCGTCCAATCCCAACGATTGTCAACTTGGTGAATAGTTTTTGGGAAGGATTTTACCTTTCAGGCAATCGTTGTGCAGGATGCTGAGGGATTTACCAAGGAATCAACATTCTGAATCCAGGGATTGCCGCCCCAGGCAATCGTTTCGATCGCATTGCGGGAATGGAGGCCAGTTTCGGTTTCCTTTCTGGCCGGAGCGGTGCACCTCACTGATCCGAACCGGCGGGTTGCGACCGGAATCTTTCAGCAACGCGGTCTCCAAGTCATGGCGCTGCGATCAGGCGACCCGGCCCGGCTGGTGCGAGAGGGTTCAATGTGCGCTCGGTCAACGGCGCGAGCCCGGCTGGCCGGCGGGAAAGTTGCGCAAAATTAGTAAGTTGATTGGGAAAGGCTTGTGCTATAAAAGTTGGTTCCATATGATTGAATGCTCTGACGTAGATGGCAAGCGTCAGATGGCAGACGGTAGCTGGCAGATTTTCGAGGCCCCCGGGAAAGCGGACGGGAGTGGGTTGCTCCGCAATTCTTTTCCTACATTGAATGCAGAGGGAAACTGATGTCCACGACAACAACTACACCCCGGGGTCTCGAAGATGTGATCGCAGGCTCATCTTCCATTTGTTACATCGATGGCGAAAAGGGAATTCTTGCTTACCGCGGGATTGATATTCATGAACTTGCGGACTATTCGACCTTTGAGGAAGTCACCTACCTGCTGTGGCACGGCAAGCTGCCGACGCGGCCGCAGTTGCAGGATTTCAGCCTGCAACTGGCACGGGAGCGCAAACTTGACGCGCAGATCGTCAGCCTGCTGCGTCAGTCTCCCCGACACGCGCTGCCGATGGATGTGCTGCGCACGATCGTAAGCTCGCTCTCCTTCTTCGATCCGGAAGAGCAGATCAATACCCAGGATGCGAACTACCACAAGGCGCAGCGGCTGTTTTCGCAGATTGCCATGGTGGTGGCGGCCTACGATAGGATTCGCAAGGGCAAGCCGTTGATCGAGCCGGACCGCAGCCTTTCGCACGCGGGAAACTTCCTGCTGATGCTGAACGGAGAGCGGCCCAGCGAGACGGCGATCCGGGCGCTGGATATTTCGCTGATCCTGAGCGCCGACCACGAGTGGAACGCCTCGACCTTTGCGGCGCGCGTGGTGGCGGCAACGCTGAGCGATATGCATTCGGCGATCACCGCCGGCATTGGAGCCCTGAAAGGTCCGCTGCACGGCGGCGCCAATGAAGCCGTGATCAAGGTGCTGATGGAGATCGACGAGAACGGCGCGGACCCGGTGGATTACATCAAGGGAATGTTCGCGCAGAAGGCAAAGGTTCCCGGCTTCGGACATCGGGTGTACACGACGGAAGACCCACGGGCGACGCACCTGCGGCGGATGTCGCGCGACTTGGGATACTCGAGCGGACAGACGAAGTGGTTCGAGTACTCGAAGGCGATCGAGGATTTCATCAACGCTGAAAAGCATCTGAACGCCAATGTGGACTTCTACTCAGCCTCGACCTATCACACGTTGGGAATCGACGTGGACCTGTTCACGCCGCTGTTTGCAGTTTCGCGCATTGCGGGCTGGACGGCGCACGTGATGGAGCAGTTGGCCGATAACCGGCTGATTCGTCCGCGGGCGGAATACCTGGGGCCGGTGTATCCGGCGAAGTGGGTGGCGATCGACGAGCGCGGATAGGCTCGGCCAGAGAAGTTGCCAAAGGCCCGGACGTGCGGCTCCGCGAGAGCGGGCGGCATGACCGGGCTTTTTGCGTACGGCGGGCGGGCCCGCTTTACCGCGGCTTCGCCTCGTGCCGCAGGACGGCACATTTGCCATTTGGCAGCGGGGAAGGGAAAAACGAGGTATTCTCCCTGCACAGAATGAAAAGAAAATCTTGTCACCTGGACCTATATATGGTCCAGGTGTACTATATTTAAGGCAGGATGGAACCATCGGCTCGCAAAGTCTCCGTCGTTTTCTATCGAACCAGCACCGGGGTGGAAGTTGTTCGCGACTGGTTGCGCGGATTGAGCGCGGAGGACCGCGCCAGCATTGGGCAGGACCTCATGCGCGTGCAATTTCGCTGGCCGGCCGGTATGCCGTTGTGCCGGCCCTTGGGCGATGGACTTTGGGAAGTCCGGACCGACTTGACCAGCAACCGCATTGCGCGGGTCTTTTTCTGTTTTACGGAAGGCCGGTTGGTGGCACTTCATGGCTTCATCAAGAAGACCCAAAAGACGCCCGACGACGAGCTGAAACTCGCCCGCAAGCGAAAGCGCGAATTCAAGTTAGAGGAGGGACAATCATGACGACGAAAAAAACCCGGAGTACCGAGGGCTTCACGACGCTTGACGCTTTCCTTGAGGAAGAAGGCGTTCGTGACACGTTTCAGGCGGTGGCGATCAAAGAGGTTTTGTCCTGGCAGATCAAGCGTGAGATGGAGAAGCAAAAGTTATCACAGGTGCGTCTTGCCAAGCTCATGGGAACGAGCCGGAGCCAGATAAGCCGGTTGCTCGATCCAGCGGACGGCAACGTGACCCTAGTCACCTTGCAACGCGCCGCCGAGATGTTGGGCCGAAAGGTACGGCTGGAATTGGTATAAGGGCGTATTGCGTTTCTCTCGACAAAATGAACTATTTTGTCGATGGTGGGGAGTAGGGGCGAGCTTAAGCTGTTGGGGGGGAACGCAATGCCCCAGAGTTGGAACTACGCCAACTCTGGGCCACCCGCCACACGGCTAGCGCCGGAGGTTATCAGCCTCATGCGGGAGATGCGGGGGCAGGGCGCGAGCCTGCAAGCCATTGCCGCCCTTCGCTTTCTAAGGCCAGCGGAACACATCTACTTCAGTGCGACGACACGCACTCGGCTCACATATTTGCTAAGTTCAGTTGCCAGCCTCCCGGCGTCCTGCATGGATGTACCCGCCTTGAGATCCAATGCAATGCCTATTTTGCGACCGCCGAACTTCAGATCTTTGTCTTGAGGATGGGCGTTGATGGAGAAAGTGCCATCAGGAAAATCGAAGGTTTCGAAATCGCAGTAGGCGCTATCGAGTTCTGTGCTCATAGATCTCAATTATCGCGCGAACCGGAACACAACACCAAACCCCCGAAACGACAGAGCAAATTTCCCCCATCCTCCAGCCTTGTACAAATCTAAACGGTGGAATAGAAAGCGCGGGGATGGGAGGCGTCGGGATAGAATAAGAGGGAGCGATGCGGCGAATTTATTTTGACAACAACGCGACCACGCCTCTGCTGCCGGAGGTTTTCGAGGCGATGCGGCCTTATCTGCTGGAGAGTTTTGGCAATGCCAGCTCGATCCACCGGCAGGGCCAACAGGCGCGCGCCGCCGTGGAGCAGGCGCGCGAGCAGGTAGCCGGGCTGATGGGAGCACGAGCCAGCGAGATTGTGTTTACCAGCGGCGGCACGGAGGGCGATAACCTGGCGCTGTCCGGGCTGGTGACGCCGGGCGGCCATGTGGTCACCTCGTCCATTGAACACCACGCGGTGCTGAACTCCTGCAAGCGGTTGGAGGAGATGGGCGTGGCGGTGAGCTACGTTGCCTGCGACGCCAATGGGGTGGTGCGTCCCGAGGCGGTGCGGGCAGCGTTACGGCCGGAGACGGAGCTGATTTCCGTGATGATGGCCAACAACGAGACGGGAGCGCTGCAACCGGTGGAGGAGATTGGCGAGATTGCGCGCCAGGCGGATGTGTACTTCCACACCGACGCGGTACAGGCGGCGGGCAAGGTCGCCATTGACGTGGAGCGGATTGGCTGCGACCTGCTGACCATTGCGGCGCACAAGATGCACGGGCCGCAGGGGGTGGGCGCTCTGTTTGTGCGGCGCGGAACCTTACTGCGTCCGCTGCTGGTGGGTGGACGGCATGAGCGCGGGCGGCGCGCCGGGACGGAAAACCTGGCGGGCATTGTGGGCATGGGCAAGGCCGCCGAACTGGCGATGGCCTGGCTGGGGGCGGGCGCGGATGACAACGCGTCGCAGCCGGGTACGCGGCAAGCCATGCCGCCGGGGCCGCAGGCGCTGGGCATGAGCCGATTGCGCGACCGGCTGGAGCAGGGAATTCTCGGCGCGGTAGAAGGCACGCGGGTGAATGGCGCTGCGGCCTTCCGGGTGCCGAATACATCCAACATTGTGTTCGACGGCATTGAGGGCGAAGGGTTTGTGATCGCCATGGACCTGAAGGGAATTTCGGTTTCCACCGGCGCGGCCTGCTCGTCCGGGGCGATTGAGCCCTCGCACGTGCTGACCGCGATGGGGCTGGGCGAAGCGGCTCGCAGTGCCATCCGCTTCAGCCTGGGCAAGCAGAACACGGCAGAGGAAGTGGAATGCGTGCTAGGGGTGGTCCCCGAGGTTGTGGAAAAGCTGCGGGAGCTGAGTCCGGTGTGGGCGGAAAAGTAGCAGGGGTGGACGTGGGAGCGGGTGTGGTGGATGAGGGGCAGACAGTTGCGGTGGCCATGAGCGGCGGGGTGGACTCCTCAACCGTGGCGGCCCTGATGGTGCGCTCGGGCTACAACGTGATTGGACTGACCATGCAGTTGTGGAACCAGCGGCGGCTGCCACGGGCCAATCCCACGGGCGAGCCGCAGGCGGGACGATGCTGCTCGATTGACGATGTGTACGACGCCCGCGCGGTGGCCGGGCGGTTGGGGATTCCGTACTACGTGGTGAACCAGGAGGATCGCTTTGAGCGCGACGTGGTGCGTCCGTTCGTGGAGGACTATCTTTCAGGCCGCACCCCGATTCCGTGCTCGCTTTGCAACAACCATTTGAAGTTCGATCAACTGCTGCGCACGGCGCGCTCGGTGGGCGCCGACGTGATCGCCACCGGGCACTACGCGCGCAATGAGTGGGACGCGGGGCGCGGGCGCTGGATCTTGAAGCGTCCGGCGGACAGGGCCAAGGACCAGACGTACTTTTTGTTCGGGCTGACCCAGGAGCAATTGAGCCGCACGCGGTTTCCGCTGGGCGAGATGCAGAAGCCCGAGGTGCGCGAACAGGCGCGATCGCAAGGACTGAGAGTGCTGGCCGATAAGCCCGACTCGCAGGAGATCTGCTTTGTTCCGGGCGGCAACTACAAGGCGTTTCTGGACGCCTACATGGAGGAGCAGGGCGCGCGGCTGCCGGACTTGTCTGGCGAGTTGGTGACCCTGGCGGGCGAAGTGCTTGGGCGGCACGAGGGGATTCACAACTTCACCATCGGGCAGCGCAAGGGACTGGGCGTGGCCACCGGCGTGCCGCTCTACGTGGTGGAGATTCGCGGCGACCGCAGGGAAGTGGTGGTGGGCGGCGCGGAGGCTTTGCTGTCAAAGAGCTTGCGGGCACGGAAGTGCAACTGGATTTCCGTTGCGCGGCTGGATGGGCCGATGCGGGTGGAGGCGAAGATACGCCACCGCCATCCGGCGGCGGCGGCGACCGTGGAACCGGTGGGTGACGGCGAGGTGCGGGTGACCTTCGACGAGGCGCAGAGATCGGTGACTCCGGGGCAGGCGGTGGTGATGTACAGCGGGGACGAAGTGGTGGGAGGCGGGTGGATCGAGTAAAGCGCGCTGGAATCTCCTAGCGTGGACCGTCCGGATGGAGACCGGTTCCCAGGCTCCAGCAGAGTGGATATTCTGTCCTCTCTTTTTCTTGCAGTTATGCAGGCTATTGGCACGGGCTGGCCTTGCGGTTTTGGGCCGGGAGGACGGCGCGAACGCTCGGAAACGAGGCCGCGTGGCTTGCTTTCCTGCGCCCGTGGGAAGCAGCGGGATAGGACTCGGCAAGGCTGTCTTGCCAACCGCAATCCGGCGGCTTCCATGGCCGGGCGCGAGGTTGCACGGATTTTGAAGCCGGCTCCGGCGCAAGCTCCGGACTGGCATCGGCCCGGGATCTGACCCGGGCAAGTTTTTCAGCGAGATGTGCAGTTTTGTGCGGTGCAATGGGGAAGATTTTTGCCTGGCTGCACTTATCCTCTGACTTGTCATGTAACATGACTGGGGCACAGAAATCCCATGACAGGGAGCGTTACTTTGGGGACTCGCAGTTTTGATGAAACAGAGATTCGCAAGATTGTGTCTGAGTCCGAGGCAGGCGCTGAAATCGAGGAGCTCTGTGCGAAGCACGGCATTGAAAAGGAAACGCTGCAGCGCTGGAAGGGTCAGTATGGCCTGCGCCCAGGCAGCGACTTTGAGACGCAGAAGCTTGTGGATGAAAACCGCAATCTGAAGCAGATTGTGGCTGAGCTGCTGCTGGAAAAGCGGACCCTTTTGCAGCACCGGATTTCCTTTGAGGAGGCGCGGGGCGCGGGAGCGTATTGTGGTCTGTCGATCCCGGAACAAGATGCAGCCGCGGCGCCTCATCCGGAACTGGGCCCACTGGGGGTCGATCAGAAACCGGGGGCCGAACACGGCGAACCCGGCCCGCAAGCTGCGCACATGGATCCCGTAGCCGGCTCCATGTGCGAGATCCACCGGAGCGTTGGCAGACTGCTGGAGCGTTCGCGAATCATTCCTGCGATTCGGAATTCCGAATATATTCCGGCTGCGATTGCATCTCCTGGCTTGATCGTCTGGCTGCTGTTTGGCAGCCCGATGACGATTGGGGACGTGGTGCGGAAGATGCGCGCCGCCGGGAAACTTCCCATTGCCAACCTCGACCTGCTGACCGGCTTTGCCCAGGATGCGGACGCCGTCAGCCTGCTGGTGAAACTTGGTGTGGCGGGGATTGTTTCGACGCGCCAATCGGCGCTGAGAGCGGCACATTCACAAGGCATTATGGCCATCCAGAGAACCTTTGCCGTTGATTCCATTGCCCTCCACAACATCACCCGCGCCCTGCATCACTTTGTTCCCCACGCCATAGAATTGCTGCCTGCGGTTGCCGCGCCACTTGCGGTGCCTTCGTTTCGGGCGGTCAAGCCCGAACTTCCGGTGATCGCAACCGGCCTGGTAAACAGCCTGCGCCAGGTTGAAGAATTAGTGGGACATGGGATCACTTCGGTTGCCACCAGCAATTCGTCTCTCTGGATTATATGAGCGAGGATGGGGTGGCGCGCTGCCCGGACGCCCGCAATTATCTGAGATTTGAAACAGGCCCCGCCCAAATCACGCCTGGGCGGGGAAGTTGGTTGCGGAATTGCGCGGGTGGCTGGGAGTAGGTTCCTTTCATGCCGTGGTGGCCGAAGCGATTACAGGAAAACGGCAAACCTCCCCAGGCTTTAGTGCTTCCACTTTATGTTGCAACCTACGCTCGGCTTCTGGTCTGGGGAAACGGCGCCGCCGGCCAGCACCGTGTCAAGCGCCGTGCGCAGGTCTGCACCCGTCACCGGACGCGAGTT
>Ga0181529_10006648_pt1 | contig 11693 bp, 8 predicted proteins | sample PEATcosm2014_Bin_36_FD_119763 | JGI IMG/M metagenome (GOLD analysis project Ga0181529, IMG submission 119763) | Peatland microbial communities from MTU Mesocosm Facility, Houghton, MI, USA - PEATcosm2014_Bin10_30_metaG | ecosystem: Environmental > Terrestrial > Soil > Wetlands > Peat | place... | reverse complement strand
CCGCGCCATGCAGTCGCTGGGCTTCAGCCCCAGCCCGGCAGAGATCATCGCCGGCACGCTGTATTGCTGCGAGTGCAATCTATGCAGCCTGTATGCCTGCCCCGAGGATCTCGATCCCAAGAACGTATGCACCGAATCCAAGCCCGCAGCGCGCGCCAACGGACTCTTCTTCACTGGAACTCCGGAATCGGTGACGCCGCATCCCATGGCGGACTACCGCCGCGTGCCCATGAAGCGGCTGATCTCGCGCCTTGGTCTCTCCGAGTACCATAATGTCGGCCCGTTGACAGAGCACCAGTTCTCGCCCAAACATGTGGTCCTGCCGCTGAAGCAGCACGCCGGAGCGCCCGCCGTTGCGGTGGTCAAGACAGGGCAGCAGGTGAGCCCAGGCGATCTGTTGGCCATTCCCGAAGAGGGCAAACTGGGCGCGCGCATCCATGCCAGCATCCGTGGCGTGGCGCGGCTCACACCCAACTCGGTGGTGATCGATGCATAGCGCTAGCCTTGCGAATCTTAAACTTTGCACGAAGCTCGGAAGGAGCCAGTCTCGTGGCTGATATTCAATCGATAGGACTCATTGAACTCTCCAGCGTTGCCACCGGCTATCAGGTGGAAGATGTGATGTTGAAGGCCGCCAAGATCCAGCTCCTGATGGCGCGCAGCATCTGCTCCGGCAAATTTTTGATTGCGGTCGCGGGCGACGTGGCCTCAGTGACGACGGCTGTAGAGGCGGGTGGCGCTGCCGCCGGAGCTTCACTGATCGAGCGCCGTCAGATCGCACGCGTGCATCCCTCAGTGCTGCATGCCATCTCCCAGTCGGTGGAGATCGATCACAAGCAGTTGCGCTCCATCGGTGTCATCGAAACATTCTCCGCCGCCAGCATCATCGATGCCGCGGATGCCGCGGTCAAATCCGCCAACGTCATGCTTCTGCGCGTACATCTGGCAATGGCGCTGGGTGGCAAGGGATTTGTGCTGATGGCGGGCGATGTCTACAGCGTACAGGCCGCAGTCGAGGCCGGATCCAAAGCCGCCGCGGAAGAAGGAATGCTGGTCGCACGCAGCGTGATTCCCGCGCCCTCCGAAGAACTATTCCGCGATTACATTTAAACCGCCACAAACCTGCTCCTCCGCAACCGAATCTTCACACCCATGGCTGCTGTGATTCTTGTCACATCCCGTGTGCATTCCTGCGCCTACACTTACTTCCAACAATTGTTATGCCAGACAGTCACGCCGAATTGAGCTGACCTCAAGTGTCCAATCAGTTCTGGCGGCGGGGTGTATAGTCACCTCAACCTTGCAACCAGCGATTAGCTGATGCCGGTGCGGCTGAAGATTATTCTGTACCGGCCCGTAGAGTGGATGGATCGAGCGAGCCAGTCCGGCTTGGAGGAAAAGTTTTGCGTCTTGTCATTGTGAAGGAAGCAGCCGTCGGAGAGACCCGTGTAGCCCTGCTTCCCGATGCCGTCAAGAACTTGATTGCCAAGGGTCTTGAGGTCGCCGTGGAAGCCGGCGCGGGCCTTGCATCTGGAATTGCCGACGAGGCATACACGCAGGCTGGGGCCACACTCTCTACCGACCGCACCACGCTTTTCTCCTCCGCCGACATTCTGCCTGTGGTCAACGCTCCCCCGCCGGAGGACCAGCGCAAGATCAAATCCGGCTGCGTCGCTATCGGCTTCTTCCGTCCGCTGGACGAGCCTGCCGCTCTGCTTCCGGCCATCGAGTCGGGAGTCACTCTCTTCGCTGTCGAACTGGTGCCGCGCATCACCCGAGCGCAGGCCATGGATGTTCTCTCCTCGATGGCCACGGTCGCCGGATACAAAGCTGTCATCTTGGCCGCCGAAACCCTGCCTCGCCTCTTCCCCATGCTGATGACGGCCGCCGGAACCATCGCGCCGGCCCGTGTCTTCGTCATCGGAGCAGGAGTCGCCGGATTGCAGGCTATCGCCACCGCGCGCCGCCTGGGCGCTGTGGTGGAGGCATACGATGTTCGCGCCGCCGCCGGTGAACAGGTACGTTCCCTCGGCGCGAAGTTCCTCGACGTGGACCTGGGTGGCCTGGCCACCGAAGACAAGGGCGGCTACGCCAAAGAGTTGAGCGAAGAGGCGCTGGACCGCGGCCGCGACCTCATCGCCAAGACAGCAAAGACCGCAGACGTCATCATCACCACCGCGCAGGTTCCCGGTCGCCGCGCCCCGCTGCTTCTGCGCCGCGACGCGGTGGAGAACATGCGTCCCGGCACGGTGCTGGTCGATCTGGCAGCCGCCGGTGGAGGAAACTGTGAACTGACCAAGCCCGGTGAGACCCAGGTCTATAACGGAGTCACGCTGTTTGCTCCGCTCAATCTGCCCACCACCGTTCCCGGCCACGCCAGCCAGCTTTACTCACGCAACATCGCCAACTTCCTCGCCCTCATCGTCAAGGATGGCGTACTCAACCTCAATATGCAGGACGAGATCCTCAGCGGCTCCTGCGTGGCCCATGAGGGCAAAGTTGTCAATTCGCGCGTGGCTTCGGCCCTGGAAGCGCTGGCGGTCAGCCAATAAGTTTCGTTATGAACCCGAGAGGCCTATGAATCCCGCTGTTCTGATTGCTTCGGTCTACGTCTTCGCACTCGCCGCCTTCCTGGGCTACCAGGTCATCAGCCGCGTTCCGCCCCTGCTGCATACGCCCCTGATGTCCGCCACCAACGCCATCAGCGGCATCTCGCTGATCGGTTCGCTGGTGCTGGCCGGGGCCACCCACTCGCATATTGCTCACATCTTGGGCTTCGTCGCCGTCACCACGGCCACCATCAACGTAGTCGGCGGCTTCGGCATCACCGACCGCATGTTGAAGATGTTCGGCAAGCGGAAGGATGAGGGCAAGAAGGCCCCTGCCGCGGGGGCGTCCAAATGAGCCTCACTTCCTATTTCATGGAAGCGACGTACCTGATCGCGTCGATCCTGTTCGTACTCGCCCTGAAGGGCATGTCTCACCCGGAGACGGCACGCCGCGGCATGTTTCTGGCGGAGGGCGGAATGTTCGCCGCTATAGTCGGCACACTGATTGGCGCGCACATCGTCACCTGGGGATGGATCCTGGTTGGACTGACCATCGGCTCCATCATCGGCATATGGATGGCGCTCTTCGTTCCCATGACCTCCATGCCACAGCGGACTGCGCTCTCCCACGCATTTGGAGCGCTGGCTGCCGCGCTGGTCGGTGTTGGTGAGTTCATTCTGCATGGCTCGGAGATGAGCGTCGTCACACGCGGAGCACTGGGATTTGAAGTCATGCTGGGCGCGCTTACCACTACCGGATCGCTGATCGCCGCGGGCAAGCTGCACGGCACCATCCCCGGCAAGCCTATTCAGTTCCGCGGCCAGAACGCTATCAACCTGGTCATCTTTCTCTTCATGACGGGTAGCTTCCTCTACTTCTGGATGCACCCCTCCGTCATCGCGGCCTTCTACACCATGCTGGGTGTGGCCTTCGTCTTCGGCGTCATGCTGGTGATCCCCATCGGCTCGGCGGACATGCCGGTCGTCATGTCGCTGTTAAACAGCTACGCTGGCCTTGCCGCCGCCGCCACCGGCTTCGTACTCGGCAACAACGTCCTGATCATCGCCGGAACGCTGGACGGCTTCTCCGGATTCATTCTCTCGGTGCTGATGTGCAAGGCCATGAACCGCTCCATCACCAATGTGCTCTTCGGAGGCTTTGGCGCGGTGATCGCCGTGGCCTCCGCCGACGCAGGCGGAGTGATGCGCGAGATCTCGCTGGACGACGCGGCCATGCAGCTTGCCTTTGCCAACAGCGTCATCTTCGTTCCCGGATACGGACTGGCAACTGCACAGGCGCAGCACGCTGTGCGCGAGTTGGCCGAGTTGCTGGAGTCGCGCGGAGTCACCGTGCGCTACGCCATCCATCCCGTTGCCGGACGAATGCCCGGCCACATGAACGTGTTGCTGGCCGAAGCCAATGTTCCCTACTCCGCGCTCTACGAGATGGAACAGATCAACCCGGAGTTCTCCTCCACCGACGTCTCTGTGGTGATCGGAGCCAACGACGTGGTCAATCCCGATGCACGCGACAATCCCAACTCGTTGATCGCCGGTATGCCCATTCTCGAAGTGGACCGCAGCAAGAGCGTGATTGTGCTGAAGCGCGGCCAGGGACGCGGGTTCTCCGGGCTGGAGAACCCGCTCTTCTTCAAATCCAATACAAACATGCTCTACGGCGACGCCAAGAGCACTCTCAGCCACCTGGCCCAGGCCGTTCAGCACGTCTAAGCAACTCAGGCCCGTGAGGTACGTGAGCGGTCTGATGCACGACGCGTGGGAGTGGGTAGAGCGGTCAGAGTCACCGTAACCGCGGTGCCCTTTCCCAAGACGCTCTGAATCTGAATGGTCCCATTGCAGCGTTCCACTATGGCCTTGCAGATGGAGAGGCCAAGCCCCGCTCCACCACTGGCCCGGCTGCGCGAACGGTCGGCACGATAGAAACGCTCGAAGACGTGGGGCAGAGCGGACTCGGGGATGCCTTCGCCCTGGTCTTCAACTCGCAGCTCCGTAACTCCATCGTGAGTCTGCAAAACGACGGAGACAAGCTTGTACGGGCTGCTGTTCTGCAAGGCGTTCACAATCAGATTTGAGCAAAGCACATCCGCATCGCCGGATGACATAGCGACAAAGCGTGCCTCGCCCCCACTGATCCTCAGCACAACCTGTTTCAATTCGGCGAGCGGCTGCAGCCGTTCCGTAACCATATGCAACACCGATTGCAGGTCGCACGACTCGCTCTCCTGCAGGGGAGCTTCTTCCAACCGCGCCAGTGTAAGCATGCGGTTGACGAGCTCTTCCATGCGCTCGCAGTCCAGCAGCAGGCCCTCCAGTCCAACCTCGTACTGCTCCGCCGTTCGCGGCACCATGGACAGCAGCTGCAGGCTGGACTTCAACACCGCAATCGATGTCTTCAACTCGTGCGCGGCGTCTCCAGTGAGCCGGCGTTGCCGCTCGAAGGCTAGCTGTAGCCCCGTTAACAGCTCTTCCATGGAGAGCGCGATGGGTGCAAGCTCCGTGGTGCGCAGCACAGCGGCCGGCGGCACAAACTCCCAGGAGCGCGTCGAAACGCGGCCGGCGATTGCAGCAAGCTCCTGCAGAGGAGAGAGGCGGCGGCGCAGGAACCATACCAATGCGATGCCGGTGGCTGCCAGCAGCAATACGCTTGCAGCAATGTAGAACCACTCCGCCTCCACCGCTTGGTGCCACATATCGCGCGTGGGCGAGGCGTACAGCACCGTGACCGGGCGGCGAATTCCGCCGTGCTCTTCACGGTCGATCACGCGCACGCCATCGAAACGCACTGCGCGGTAGCGCTCCCGCCCGGCCCTGAAGTTGAAGTATCCGGGAGCGTGTGTAGAACTCAGAGCTGCGAGCAGCCCGGCGGACGAGGTCGGCGAATGGCCCAGCACGCGTCCCGCGGGATTCAGTACCTCGTAGACATCCTGCGCGGGCAGTACCAGCTCCGTGGGGTCAACGGTGACGTTGTCCTCGGGGTCTTCGGCATCCTGCACCGCACCCATCAGCGAGTCGGCGCGTCCGCGTAGCATGATGTCGAAAGCGCGCCGCCGGCCATGCACCTCGTGGCCGATGGCGACCGCGGAGAAGAGCGCGGCGCAGAGCAGCTCCGCCAGCAACACTCCGCCGATCAGTTGACGGCTAAGCGAGCGCGTCCTGATTGCCGCGGCGCTCATAGCTGCTGCTCCGGCGCTTCCAGACGATAGCCTCGCCCGCGCAGTGTGGCAATGGTGGTCTCTTCGCCCACCACGCGCAGCTTCTTGCGCAGGTTGGAGATGTGCGCCTCGATCACATTGGAGTGGTGCTGCCAGTTGTAGTCGTACAGGTGCTCCAGCAGTTCGCGCGCGGAGACGATGGCGCGCGGGCGGAAGATCAGATACTCCAGCAGGCGGTACTCGGTCGGCGAGAGGTCGATCAGCTCACCCGCGCATCGCACCGTCTGTTCCACGGTGTTCAGGCTGATCCGGCCCACGGTCAATACCGGCTGTGGGGCGCCCTTGCCACGGCGGATGAGCGCCTTGGCGCGTGCCAGCAGTTCACCCAGGTCGAATGGCTTGGTGAGGTAATCGTCAGCCCCAGCGTTCAGCAGCTCCACCACCTGGGCCGGCTGGTCGCGCGCGGTGAGGATCAGGATGGGCGTCATGTCTTTGCGGCGGCGAACCTGGCGCACGATGCTGAGGCCATCCAAGCCCGGCAGCATCAGATCGAGCAACAATAGGTCGTAGTGCTTGAACTCTGTCATAGCGGCGCCGTCCGTGCCGTTTCCCGCGCAGTCCACCGCATAGCCGCAGCGCTCGCGCAGGGCTTCTGCAATGTTGTTGGCGAGCCGGGTCTCGTCTTCGACGATCAGCACTCTCATCAAGTTCAATCTACTCTACTCAAAGCTCTCTTAATCTTTGCTTAAGCACTTGCTGGCACATTTAGACTTGAAACGATGAACGGGCATAGAACGTCTAGTTATGCAGGACCGGTACCGATTGAACCTCACCTCTGAACTTCGCAAACGACGGCCAACCTCTCGTCTCAGTGGGATCACGCGCCTGCCACATCTCATCTGCCTCGCATTGCTGGCCGTGACGAGCTTCGCCCTTGCGCAGACGCCGCTATCCGTAGCATCGCAACAAGCTGCGCTACCGGCTGCACAGCAGGCCTCCGCTGCTGCCACGCAGTCATCGCCCGCAGCCATCAGCCTGGACGAAGCGATTGCCCGCGCGCGCACCTCGGAGCCGGCCTTCGCGGCGGCCGAGGCCCAGGCAAAGAATGCCAAGCTCGATCAGTCCATCGCCAAGTCCGGGTTGCTGCCCAACGCCGTCTATAACAACCAGTTCATTTACACTCAGGGCGGCGCTGGGATCATCGGCGATCCAGCCAAGGTGAAAGATCCCCTACAGAAAACCTCCTCGTTGCCCCGCTTCATCGCCAACAACGGCGTGCATGAATACCTCAGCCAGGCTTCGGTTACAGAGAACATCGGTCCACAGCAGTTCAATGCCGTCAGCAAGGCAACGGCCTCGCTCTCCGTCGCCACGGCCGAGCTTGAGATCGCCCGCCGCGGCTTGGTTGCCACCGTGGTCGGCCTCTTTTACGCATCGTCCACCGCCCAGCACCGGGTCGCGGTGGCCCAGCGCGCTGCCAACGAGGCTGCCAGCCTGACTACACTCACCCAGCAGCGCGAGACGGCCCGTGAGGCCGCCCACGCCGACGTCGTCAAGGCCCAGCTTGAGCAGCAGCAGCGCGACCGCGACCTGACCGATGCAAAGCTCGAAGCAGAAAAGGCCAGCCTCGATCTCGCCGTTCTCCTATTTCCCAATCCGCGCACCCCCTACATACTGGTTGTACCCGACATACCGTCTGCAGTGCCCGCCCGCGCCGACGTGGAGGCCGCGCTGGTCAAAAACAACCCCGAACTCGCCAGTTCGCTGGCCAGCTCTCGCCTGGCCGACCTCAATGTCACCTCCGCCCTCCTGGGTTACCTTCCCGGCCTGTCCCTCAACTACGCATACGGCATCGACGCCTCACAGTTCGGGCTATACAACGTCTTGGGCGACCACAACCTTGGCTACTCCGCCAGCGCCACGCTGAACATTCCCCTGTGGGACTGGTTTGCCACCCGCGACCGCGTTCGCCAGAGCGAGTTCAACCGCGACACGGCGCGTACGGAGCTCACCAACACGCAGCGCAAACTGATCGCAGATCTGGATGAGGACTACGCCGAAGCAGTGGCCGCGCACGACCAGCTCGACAGCCTCAACCTCAGCGTAACCACGGCTGCGGAGGGCCTGCGCCTTATGCGGCTAAGCTATACCGCCGGAGAAACCCCAATTCTTGAAGTCGTCGATGCGGAGAACTCGCTGACCGAAGCCGAAATGGCCCGCGAGGACGGCATCGTCCGCTATCAGACCGCGCTTGCGAACCTCCAGTTGCTGACAGGAACGATCTAAATGATGAAACCGCTAAACCTCTTTCCCTACCACGCATCGCGCACATTCATGCGCTCCACTGTTCTGCTGTGCGCCGCTCTGTCGTTACCTGTCCTGCTGCTTCCCATCGGCTGCAAGAAAGCAGAGGAGGAACCCACGCCGGAGGTCAATGTACAGGCCGCGCATCCGCAGCAGGGCAGCATCTCGGAGCAGATTGCCGCCGACGCCATCCTTACCCCGCTGGCGCAGGCCGCTATCTCGCCCAAGGTGAGTGCGCCGGTAAAGCAGTTTTATGTACAGCGCGGTTCGCGAGTACACGCCGGCGAATTGCTGGCCACGCTGGAAAACAGTGATCTAACCGCCGCGGCGCTAGACAACAAGGGCAGCTACACCGCCGCGCAGGCCACCTTCGAGACGGCAACCAAGGCCACCGCGCCCGAGGACATGACCAAAGCCAGGCTCGACTTGGCGCAGGCCAAGGCCAATCTCGATCTCGCCCAGTCCATCGTGACCGCGCGCAGCCAACTGCTTAAAGAAGGAGCGATTCCAGGACGAGACCTGGACACGGCGCAGGCCACACTGGTGCAACAGAAGGCCGAATACGACATCGCTCAGCAGCATTACGACTCGATGCAGGCTGTCAGCAACAAAGCGGCCCTGGAAAATGCCCAGGGCAATCTCGACTCCGCCAACGGAAAGTATCTTGGCGCTCAGGCAGAGCTTAGTTACACCGAGATTCGCAGCCCCATCCCCGGCGTAGTGACAGACCGCCCACTCTTTGCCGGCGAGACCGCTGCCGCGGGAACTCCCCTCATCACCGTAATGGACACCTCGGCGCTCGTCGCCAAGCTGCATATCACGCAAATACAGGCCCAGCAGCTCGCCATTGGCGCAGCGGCCACCCTGGCCGTCCCCGGCGTCGAGGAGCCCGTCCCCGCCAAGGTTTCGCTCATTAGCCCAGCACTCGACCCCGGCAGCACAACAGTCGAGGTATGGCTGCGCGTGGAGAACCCCAAGAGCGTCTTGAAGGCAGGCACTCCAGTCCACGCGTCCATTCAGGGCCGCACCATACCCAACGCGCTCAGTGTGCCGGCGGATGCCATCCAGAGCAGTCCAGACGGAAACAGTAAGTTCGTTATGGTGATCGCGCCGGACTCCACAGCGCACAAGAAGACGGTCGCACTGGGAATCCAGAACACGGACACGGTGCAGATTCTCAGCGGCCTCACCCCATCCGACACGGTGATCTCCACCGGCGCTTATGGCCTCGACGAAAACACCAAGGTCAAGATCGGCGCGGCCACCGATAGCGACTCCGGAAAGGATGCGGACGACAAGTGAACCTGCGCGCGCCCAACCCATCCTCAGATCATGCCCAGGAGTCGTCCTTCTGGCTCTCGCGCATGTCGCATACCATCTACTTTCTGGTTGTTGTGCTCTCCCTGGCCGGTGTCTACGCGGCATTTCAGGTCCCCATCTCGGTCTTCCCCGACACCAATTTCCCACGCGTCGTCATCGGCGTGGACAACGGCGTCATGCCGGTCGAGCAGATGCAGGTCACCATCACCAAGCCCATCGAGGACGCGGTCAACAGCGTTCCTGGCCTGCTCACCGTGCGCAGCACCACAAGCCGCGGCTCGGCCGAAGTCAGCCTCTTCTTCGACTGGAACGTCGATATGTTCCACACCCTGCAACTGGCCGATGCCGCGCTCTCAAAGGTGCGCCAGACACTGCCTGCGACCGCCATCATCACCACCAACCGCCTCACTTTTGCAACATTTCCCATTCTCGGTTACGCGCTCACAGCGGACGACCGTGGACCGGCTACCGTCTCGCCGACCAGGCTCTGGGAGATTGCAACCTACGACTTGAAGCCTCCCCTGAACCGCGTGGACGGCGTCAGCACGGTGACCGTGCAGGGCGGACAGGTTCCGGAATTTCACATTGTCCCCAACTTGGCGCGCTTGCAGAACTCCGGCGTCACGCTGACTGATCTAGTCAACACGGTGCAGAACTCCAACATCATCGACTCGCCCGGCCTCTACCAGGCCAATCACGAGCTCATCCTGGCGCTGGTCGGCTCGCAGGCGCACGATGCGGCGCACCTCGCCTCGCTGGTGGTAAAGACCACCCCCAACGGCGCTCCTGTGCGCATCTCGGACGTGGCTGACGTTCGCCCCGGCACCGAGCCCGTCTACACCACGGTCACCGCCAACGGCATCCCCTCCGTGCTGCTCCAGATCGCCCGCCAGCCTACCTCCAACACCGTTCAGGTTGCCAACGGCGTCGCAGCTGAGGTCGAACAACTTAGCAAGATCCTACCCGCCGGAGTTCATCTCACCCCGTTCTACGACCAATCCGAGCTGGTGCGCGAGTCCATCGCAAGCGTGCGCGACGCTATCTTCATCGGGCTGGTGCTGGCCTGCATCATCCTGTTTCTCTTCCTGCGCGACTGGTCCAGCTCGCTGGTAGCCGGGCTCGTGATTCCCGTAACCGTGGCGGTTACGATCCTCTTTCTCTGGGTCATCGGCCAGTCGTTCAACCTGATGACCCTGGGCGGCCTGGCTGCCGCCATCGGCCTGGTCATCGACGACGCCATTGTGGTAGTCGAAAACATCATCGTCCATCGCGACGCGGGCCAGTCGCGCACAACCGCCATTCGCCTTGCATTGCACGAACTCGCCACTCCGCTAGTCTTTTCTACCATCACGCCCGTGGTTGTGTTCCTTCCCCTAATCGCTACAACAGGCGTCACTGGCAGCTTCTTCCGTGCGCTCGCCGTCACCATGACCGCAGCGTTGCTCACTTCGTTGGCGCTTGCCGTTACATTTACACCAGCGCTCTCGCTCTCGTTACTGGGTGACCGCAGGCTATCAGGCGGCAGAATACGCAAGCCCTTGATTCCTTTCTTCTCTCATGGCAAGGCCGTCGACAGCCCCGCCGTGCTGGAGGCCAAGCCCTCGGCCATTGCACCGCTCCCGCCGGTTCCCGCTTTGGAAGCCGCTCACGCCGGACACATCGATGGACCTGTGATGCGGCGCGTCCTCAGCTTCCACGCACGCGCTCTCACCTGGGCACTCACCCGGCCTATTGCACTTGCAGCGTTATGCATCGCGCTGGTCGTGGCCACATGGTTTGGCTACAACGCGCTCGGTTCCGACCTGCTGCCCGAGATGGACGAGGGAGCGTTCATCCTGGACTACCTCACCCCGGCTGGCACCTCGCTCAGCGAGACCAACCGCATTCTCCAACACGTCGAGCAGATCCTGCGCAGCACACCCGAGGTTGAGATCACCAGCCGCCGCACCGGACTTCAGCTCGGCCTCGCAGCCGTTACCGAAGCCAATTCCGGCGACTTCAGCGTCCGCCTCAAGAAGGATCGCGACCGCGCTATCGATGAGGTCATGGAGGACGTACGCGAACGGATCAGGAAGTCCGAGCCTGCCCTCGACATCGAGTTCACCCAGGTACTACAGGACATGATTGGCGACCTCTCCAACTCGCCGGAGCCCATCCAGATCAAGCTCTTCTCCAGTGATGCCGCCCTGCTCAACCAACTCGGCCCCAGGGTGGAGGACGCCATCAAGAAGATTCCCGGCGTGGTGGACACCCAGAATGGCGTGGACAACACCATCTCCGGACCGGCCACTAACTTCCAGGTCACTCCGGATCTCGCGGGACGCCTCGGTTTCACGCCCAGTGAGGT
>Ga0181529_10006647_pt1 | contig 11693 bp, 8 predicted proteins | sample PEATcosm2014_Bin_36_FD_119763 | JGI IMG/M metagenome (GOLD analysis project Ga0181529, IMG submission 119763) | Peatland microbial communities from MTU Mesocosm Facility, Houghton, MI, USA - PEATcosm2014_Bin10_30_metaG | ecosystem: Environmental > Terrestrial > Soil > Wetlands > Peat | place... | reverse complement strand
CTCCCAGTCCGGACGCCGCGAAAGGTCCGACCGAACCGGCGGCCGAGGCCGAGGCAAAACAAGCGCCGCCCCAAGATTTGCCACCCGAATACGCGCCGCCGCCCGGCTATCGCCACCCTGGCCCGCCGCCCCACCCCGGTTACGAACAAGCACCGGGTTACGGCCCGTACTACGCCCCCGATTACTACGGACCTCCTGGATATCCGCCGCCCCCGCCGCCCCGATACTATCGGCCGCGTTACTATGCGCCCGCGCCAGTGCACTACTACCCGGAACCCGCGACCTTCCGTCCGTTCTTTGTCGGTTTCGGCCTGGGCGTCGGCGGGGTCGGTATTGTCCCCGTTTCCGGCAACACGTCCACCCGAACCGGCGTGGCGTACAACCTCCATTTCGGCTTCGGAGTTTCCCCGCGCTGGTCGCTCGTTCTTTCCGGCGACGGTGCCTATTCCTATTTTGATGGCTACAACATCGACCAGAGCGTGTGGAGCATAGGCCCCCAAGTCTTCATCACGCGCCACCTCTATGCGCGGGCGGGAATCGGCGTAGCCACCAAGTCAGTGGACTACAACTCGAACTACTACAATTCCAACTACTACGGCAGCGGATACTCCGATTCAGGGATGGGTTGGACCGCGGCCCTGGGGTTTGAATTCCTGCAGTCGTATCATTCGTCGGTCGGCCTGGAGGCCGCGGCCACCATGGGCCACTACCAAAACCCCGATGGCTTCACCAACAGCAAGAACGACGGCACGATAGGCGTAAACTTCGTTCTCAATTTGTTCTAGTCTCGACAGGTGCCGAACCGCCGAGGGCAGTTTTCTGAGTTACCTCCGACCCTGGAACGATTGGCGCGCCACACGCTAGGACGACGCTCGGCAATCCCACTCTTGCTGGGCGTTGTTCTGCCTTCCTGCATGGCTCACGCGCCGGCACCTGAAGGTTGCGGATCCGACAAGGACTGCAAGCTCGACCGCGTGTGCGAAGCCGGCCACTGCGTGTGGCCCGAGCGGCCTGCAGAAAAAGCCCCTGACGCGCGCGCGATTTCATCGTCCGGATCCGCGCAGCCACTGGTGCCAGCCGGACCACCGGCGCAGGGCATGTTTCGCTTCGAGCCTCAGCATCGTGGCCGCTCGCCCTTTCTTTTGCCGCAGAAGAAACCCGAGATCGCGTGGACAGTCGATACCCGCGCACCGGTGACATCCTCGCCGGTGTTGTCGGCTGACGGGCTTGTCATGGTCGCAAGTCACAGCGGCAGGCTCTACGCCTCCGACAAAGATGGCAAGTCGGCATGGACGTTCGCCACGACCGACCTCGTGTGGAGCTCGCCCGCCATCGCCGCCGACGGCACCGTGTACATCGGCTCGGACGACGACAACCTCTACGCGCTCGACGGCAAGACCGGCAGTCTGCGCTGGAAGTACCGCGTAGGCAATTGCAGGCAGACCGTGGGCATCGGGCCGGAAGCCACCCGCTGCGACGTCGACGCCGGACCCACCATCGGCCCGGATGGCGCCATCTACACCGGCGGCGACGGCATCTACGCCGTCAACCCCGACGGCACGCTGCGCTGGCGCTTCGCCACCGGCGGCCACGTGATCAGCGCGCCTGCGCTAGCCAGCGACGGCACCGTGATCGCCGGCAGCCAGGACAACAGCATCTACGCCATCAACTCGGACGGCCGCAAGCGCTGGGAATTCCGCGCCCGCGACGACGTCGATTCGAGCCCGGCCATCGAAGAGGACGGAACCATCTACATCGGATCCGACGACAATCGCCTCTATGCCTTGAGTCCGCTTGGACAGCTAGTGTGGGCCTTCACCACCGGCGATGACGTGCGCGCCTCGCCGGCCATCGGCCACGACGGCACCGTGTACATCGGCTCTTTCGACGGTCTGCTCTACGCCATCCGCCGCGACGGCACCTTGCTGTGGTCCTTCCGCACCGGCGACCGCATTCTGTCGTCGGCGCTGGTCGATGCCAGCGGCGCGATTCTGGTGGGCTCGCAGGACGATCGTCTGTACGCCATCGAGCCCGACGGGAAACTGCGCTGGTCGGTCGAGCTGGGCGGCGACGTGGACAGCTCGCCCATCTTGGCGGCCGACGGCACGATCTTCGTCGGCTCCGACGACACCAAGCTGTACGCCCTGCGCGCGCCCTAACAGGCCGACAGCCCGGTTCCCGTGTATGCTGCTCGGCAACCATGAATACATCTGCTGACCGTCGCTCGCCGCGCATCGTGGCGGGCCGGATCAAGGTCCACCCCGACGGCTACGGCTTCGTGGTTCCGGACGATCATTCCGAAGACATCCACATCAGCGCGCGCAACCGCGGCTCGGCCATGGACAGCGACCGCGTCGAGGTCGAGTGGTGGGTGGGCGGCCGCGGCCTAGAGGGCCGGGTCGACAAGGTGCTGGAGCGCGGACGCGGCAAAATCACGGGCCAACTCGAAGGTCATGGCAACAAGCTGCGCTTCGAGCCCGACGACCCACGTATCAGCGCGCCGGTGGTCGTGCGCGGTGGCATCAGCGCGCGTCCCGGCCAGTCCGTGGTGGCCGAGATCGTCGGCTATCCCGACACGCCCGACGCGCCCATCGAAGTGTCGCTGCTCAAGGTCCTCGGCAATCCCGATGACCCACGCACCGAGGTCGAGAAAACCCTGGCGTGCGCCGACATCAGCGAGGAATTTCCGGTCGCCGTCGCCCGCGAGGCGGAGCTCGCGCCTCGGGCGGTGGAGCCGGCGGACTTTCGCGACCGCACCGACTTGCGCGCGATTCCCTTCACCACCATCGATCCCGAAACCGCGCGCGACTTCGACGATGCCGTGGCCTTGGAAACCCTGCCGCGCGGCGGACACCGACTGTGGGTCGCGGTCGCCGACGTTTCTCACTACCTGCGCGAAGGCACCGCCCTCGACCACGAAGCCCAGGCGCGCGGCGTGAGCGTGTATCTGCCCAATCGCGCGATTCCCATGCTGCCCGAAGTCCTGTCCGGGAAGCTGTGCTCGCTGCTGCCGGGCGAAGATCGCCTGGCCATGGTGGCGCGCATCGACTACGACCGCAACCTGGCCATCGTCGAGACGGACTTCTGTGCCGCCGTCATTCACTCGCACGGCCGCCTCGACTATCCCGGCGTCGCTGCCGCCTTGGCCGGCGACGTGCGCGGCAAGCGCAAGCACTACGAGCCTTTCCTACCCACGCTGCGCGCGATGGATGCGCTCGCCCGCAGACTGCGCCTGCGTCGGCAAGAACGCGGAGCCATGGATTTGGATCTGCCGCAAGCCGTGGTCGAGCTCGACAACGACGATCCGCGCCTGGTGCGCGACGTGCGGCGCGCGCGCCGCGACCCCGGCGAACGCCACGCCTACGCCATGATCGAAGAATTCATGCTGGCAGCCAACGAGGCGGTAGGCGAGAGCTTCCGCGACCGCAAGGAAGACACCGCCTGGCGCATCCACGACGTGCCCGACGAGGAAAAGCTTGCGACCTTCGCCGCCCTGGCCGAGCGCTACGGCATCAAGATCGATCTCACCGAGGCCGCCACCCCGCTCGGCCTGGCCGCAGTGTTGAAACGCTTGCACGGGCACCCTGCGGAAAAGCCGCTGTCGTTTCTGCTCCTGCGCACGCTCAAACAGGCCACCTACGATGTCGTCAACGTAGGTCACTTTGGCCTGGCGTCGCCGGCCTACTTGCACTTCACCTCGCCCATCCGCCGCTACCCGGACGTGATCGTGCATCGCCTTCTCAAACGCCGCCTGGCAAGTCTGGGCAAGCCCGCCGGCGGCTTCACTCCCATGGCGAATGCTCCCATGCCGACCAGCGAAGTCATCCAGCAAGCGGCCGCCAGCGCCTCGTTCTGCGAGCGCAAGGCCATGGAGGTCGAACGCGAGGTGGTGGATCTGTATCGCGCCTTCTTCATGCGCGATCGCGTGGGCGACATTCTGGACGGCGCCGTTTCCGGCGTCACCGCCTTCGGCATCTTCGTCGTGGCGGACGAACCTTTCGTCGAAGGACTGGTGCGAACCGATTACCTTTCGCCGGACGATTTCTACGACTACGACGACGTCGCTTGCCGTCTGGTCGGCCGGCGCAGCGGACGCACCTTTTCGCTCGGCGATCGCGTGAAGGTCGAGGTCTTGCAGGTCAGTGTGGCGCGCCGACGGATCGAATTGCGCCTGCACGACCCTAAGGCGGGTTCCGCGCGCGACAAGCATCCGAAGCCCGCGCGTGGCAAGGATCGGCCGAAGCCCGGTCGTTCGGAACGCCGACATGAACTTCGTAATAAGAACCAGCGCCGAGCCAAAGCAAGGAAGTAGCCGTGCCGAGAGCAAGTCGGCCCCCCGCGGGATCGAGCGCGGTCTCGATCATCGAATCGTGGCTGCCGGGAGTTTTTTCGGGCGTGGGCAAGAAATTCCAAGGCGCGTCGCCATGTCTGCGTCTTTCTCTTTCGGGGCCGGATGGTGGCGAATGGGACATGCGGATTTTCGATGGCGTCCTGTTCGTGGATCGAAGCCAAGCGACCATCGGCGTCCGGCGCGAGGATCCCGACGTTTGGATCCGACAGTCCGCCGCTGATTTTCTCGCCGTGATCTTTCCCAGCGACGACTTGTTCGAACTGCTGCCTCCTTCCATCGACGTCGTTGATTTGCTGGGCGCGGAATCGCAAGAACTGGAACTACTGCAAAAACTTGAAGGCCGAATTAGGTTCGAATTGGAAGGTAAGCGACGGCGGCGTTGGTGCGTGGACGTGGCCCTCGGCCGTTCCGGCATGATGGCCGGCCGGCCGCGCACCACCGTAATCATCGACGCCGCAACTTGCGAGAAGCTCGCCGCGCGCACCGTGAACCCGCTGCAAGCTCTCCTGGCCGGTCGCCTTCGCGTCGATGGCGACAAGGCCCTTGCCATGCAAGTCCTCATGCTGGTCGCCACCCGCACCGGCGGCTGAAACAGGCGTGGGCAATCCGCCGCCAAGGAGATTGGCGGTGACTGTCCACGGACCTTTCGCGGACTGTCAGCACATCGATTCGCGCAATCGTCCCGGTGGAAAAGTAGTTCCAGGCAGCGCGCACGCCGTAATTGGGCAAGTGAAGCCATCGCAGCTACAGGCTACAGAATTCGCACGTAGCCCCGGTCGTCGATATCGACGATCCGTTCTTTGAGCAGTCTCCCCACCGCGCGCTTGAACGCTTTCTTGCTCAGGCCGAAGAGAGCGCGGATCTGCTCGGGATCCGAACGATCACCGAGCTTGGGCGCGCCTGGGCGCTTGAGCAGCAGTAGGATCTTCCGTGCGTCGCCTTCCAGCTCTTCGTGCGCGTGCCCACGCAGCGACAGCTCGATCTTGCCGTCCGGTTGCACGTGGGCCACGCGAAAACGCGCCGCCTCTCCGCGCGACAGCGCGTGCGGCTCTTGCTTGGGCACGCGCCCAACGAAGCGACGCTCGACGATCGCGAACAGACCTATCTCGGGGTCGTCGCGCCAGGCCTCGCCCTCGACCCACTCGCCGCGCGCGAAGGTGCCGCTCGTCGTGCTGAGCAGCTCGCTCACCCGCATCGTGCCGGCGAGGCGTCCGCTGTTGTCGATGTAGAGACCAATCGGCTGCCGTTCGCCCACGCGCAGCTTCGAGGTCTGCTCCGCGAACGGCACCAGCAATTCCTTGGGCAACCCCCAGTCCACGAACGCGCCGAACTCCGTGCACGCGGTGACCGTCAGAAAGGCGACTTCGCCCAGCTCCAGCTTGGGGATCCTGGTCGTGGCCAGCGGGCGCCCTTCGGAATCGAGCATGACGAAGACGGAAACCTCGTCGCCCTCGGTCGCGCCAGCGGGGATCTCCGGGCCTAGGAGCAGCAGCGTGGCGGCCTCGTCACCCGCACCCTTCTCGACTAGAAATGCGCCTGGGCTGCCGAAGCGTCGGATTTCCATGGTGGCAAAGCGGCCGAGGAGGTTCAAGAACGGCTGTACTGCAGCGGGCATCGGAGGCCAGTTTGCCACGGAAGGCAGCCTGGGCCTGCGACCAGTTGGCGGGAAGAAGACTTTGCCTGCAGGCGCGGCCGACCCGGCAGCCTGACGCCAGCGGCACGCATGGCTCAGAAATCTGACGTTGGAGTCGCCCAAGCCGCGCGAAGATGCCAGTTTAGGACTGGTACATGGCTTGCCAAGGAAGAACGACATCATGATGAGGGAGTTCGAAGTACTGGCTGTGCTCGGCGCATTCGCCATGGTATTGGGGCTGGCTTGCGGAAAGAGCGGAATAAGCCCGAAGACGTGCTATTCCGATGGCAAGACTTACCAGCCGGGCGACTCCTTCCAGCGGGACTGCAACACCTGCTCGTGCGGCGCGAATGGTGAGATTGGCTGTACGCTCATGGCGTGTCCGGGCGACGCCAGCTTCCCGGTGGCTCCCGATGCGGCCGTGCCGACCGACCAGGCCACGCCCATGGGCGACGCGCAGCCCAAGGATATGAAATTCGTGTCCCCTGACCTGAACGTGAGCCAGGATGCCCTCTTAGCGGACGCCACCACGCCGGACGGCAAACCCGTCGCAGACGCCGGCGACGCCGGCGTGGACGCTCGCCAAAGCTGCGTATGGCAGGACATGGTACTTTCCATCGGACAGTCAGCCGACGCTGGCGATGGTTGCAATATCTGCGAGTGCACCGTCTCTGGAATGGCTTGCACCACACGCGCCTGCGTTTCCACCCGCGATGCCGCCACGCTGGTTTGCTCGCTGTCGTCGTCGCTGAGCTTCGGCTACGACGGCGGCCTCGTGGCCTACAGCGACAGCTACGCATTGGACGGCGAGGGGCAGATGCCTGTGGAGCGAATCGATCTCAGCGGCAGGGATGGCGGAATCGCCTCGTGTTCGCCGCCGCTGCCAACCTGCGGTGCGCCGGGCGTGGTTTCCATCTCAACCATCGCGCAGGACCTGACTGACGCCGATGTCCAGCTCGCCTTCGGGCTGACCCTTTCCCATGTTTACGGGGTCGACTCCAGGCCTTCGGATGGGGCGGTCTGGTCCATCAGCCGGGCCAGCGGCGGCAACATTCTGGTCGGAAATCCTTGTCTCTCGCCGATGATGAATTCGTGTCAGCCCATTCCGCCGGGCATCCAGCGCCTGGCCGACGACCTGAAAAGCCTGGCAGCCGCCGCGGTCGCCGCGCCCGAGTGCGCGGAACTGTAGCGGACCGGCGCGCCCCCGTCCGGCCCAGCGACCGACGCTGCCTTGCTCCGTTTGCCGGCGACCAAGTCATTCACTCCCTGCAGGAATGGGTGTCGCTGCGATGGATGGCGGCGGCGGTGGGCGTCTGTCTTCAGCTCTTGTCGGTGTGGGTAGAAAAGAGCCGCTAGCTTTCGTTAGCGGTCTTCGTTCACGAGAAAATTCGCGCTCGCCTGCACGCGCGGGGTTCCGTCCTGAATCAATTCGGCGCGCATTCGGTAAAGGGGATGGGCGTCGTCATTTTCGATCCAGGCGCGGACGGTTGCGAAACGGTCGGGCACGGTGGGGGCCTTGTAGCGCAAGTCGAGGCTGGCGGTGACGGCGACGACGCCGACGGCGAAGAGGGCGTTGACCATGGCAGAATCGAGCACCGCCGCAATGATTCCGCCGTGCACGGTGTTGGGATAGCTTTCGAGATGGGGACCGCAGGGAAACATGGCCCGCACCGAGCCGTCTTCCAGCACCTTGAACTTGAGCTTGAGGCCCACGGGATTGTCGGGTCCCGTGATGACACAGCGACGGTGCAGCCTGTCGCGAAGGACGTCGAGCTTGGCCTGCGAGGCTTCGGGATGCGGCGGAATGGAACGCGCGGTTGGCAGCGGCATGATCTAAATCGTGACCATCCTACTCGGTCTGACGAGAGCGCGCCGGCAGTCGAACTTCGAAACGGCTGCCCGACGGCGAGAGCGGGACGTAGCCGCCGTCGCCGCCGTGGTAGCGGGCGACCTGGCGGACCAGCGCCAGGCCCAGCCTCAGGCCGCCGTCGCCGGGCGGACGCTGGCCGGGGGAGCGATAGAAGGGCGCGAAGATGCGTTCGAGCTCGGCTTCGGGCGTCGGCGGTCGGCGCCCCGAGCGCCGCCTTCAAATCATCGTGCAAGCGCGTGTGTTCCTGGTGAATCGGCTGCATCTCCGCGTGCAAGCGCTCGGCGATGGCCTTGATCGCGGTTCGCTGCGAATCGCTCGCCTTGACCATGTCGAGCATTTTTTCGAAATGGCGCTGCATGAAGGCCCGATGTTCTTCGGGCGAGCCGCCACCGAACGCGCCCATGCCCATGTCGCCGCCGAAGGCGTAGGAGTGAACCGCGCCGAACCCGCCGGCCAGCACCACTGGTACAACCAGCGCGAGCCACCACAGGCCCGAGTGCTGTGGGCGTGTTGCCCGAATGTAAAGTTAGGTAAAGCCGACGGCTCAAGTCGCCGCCGGGGTGGGGGCCGCCGTTGGGATCGTTGGGATCGTGTTGCTGGCGCGGATGTATCGGCGCCACCGGCTTCATGGTACATTTTCCACTGGGCGTCGATCATCTACGGTCAAAAGCATATGGCAGAGCGTGTAATCGGAATCGACTTAGGAACCACGAATTCGTGCGTGGCCGTGCTTGAGGGCGTCAACCCCACCGTCATCGCCAACCGCGGCGGCTACAAGACCACGCCGTCGGTGGTTGCCCTGTCGGAAAGCGGCAAACGGTTGGTGGGACACATCGCCAAGCGCCAGGCAGTGACCAATGCGGAAAACACGGCCTGGGCGGTCAAGCGCCTCATCGGGCGACCGTGGACCTCGCCGGCGGTGCAAGCGGTCAAGGCGGCGGTGCCCTATCCGCTGATGGAAGGACCGCACGGCGACGTGCGCATCAGGCTGCGCGACCAGGCCTTTTCGGTTCCCGAAATCTCGGCCTACGTGCTGCAGGAAATGCGCGCCATCGCCGAGGAGTATCTCGGCCAAACCTTGTCGAAGGCGGTTGTCACCGTGCCGGCGTATTTCAACGACGGTCAGCGCCAGGCGACCAAGGACGCCGGCCGCATCGCCGGCCTCGACGTGATTCGCATCATCAACGAGCCCACCGCGGCGGCGCTGGCCTACGGCTTCGGCAAGAAGATCGACGGCAAGGTTGCGGTTTTCGATTTGGGCGGCGGCACTTTCGACGTGTCGATCCTCGACATCACCAACGGCGTCTTCGAGGTCGTGGCCACCGCGGGCGACACCTTTTTGGGCGGCGAGGACTACGACAAGCGTTTGGTCGACTGGCTGGTGCAGGGCTTCGCCAAGGAACACAAGGTCGACCTGCGCAGCGACACCATGGCGCTGCAGCGCCTGAAGGACGCGGCGGAAAAGGCCAAGTGCGATCTCTCCTCGGTGCGCGAGACCGAGATCAATCTGCCGTTCATTATTTCAACCGGCCGCAATCAGGCGTTCCACCTGCACCGGGTGATCACGCGCAGCAAGCTCGAAGAACTGACCCTGGATCTCACCGAACGCACCATTCAGATCTGCCGCCTGACCATGGAAGACGCCGACATCCGGCCCGAGGATCTGTCCGAGGTCGTGCTGGTGGGCGGCATGACCCGAATGCCCAAAGTGCAGGAACTGGTGGGCGAATTCTTCGCGCGCGAACCTTGCAAGGGCGTGCATCCCGACGAGGTCGTCGCCATGGGCGCATCGATTCAAGGCGCCGCCCTGGTCGACGCGGCCGCCGCGCCCGACATGCTTCTGCTCGACGTCACCCCGCACTCGCTCGGCATCATGGTGGCGGGCGGTCACTTCCATCGCCTCATCGACCGCAACACCACCGTGCCCACGGCCAAGAGCCACATCTTCACCACCGTCCGCGACGACCAGACCTCGGTCAAGATCGTCGTGTTCCAGGGCGAATCGGACCGCGCCGAGGAAAACGAGCTGCTCGGCGAGTTCGTCTTGTCCGGGCTGCGCAAGGCCACCAAGGGCGAGGTCGAGGTCGAAGTCACGTTCGAAATTTCTGCCGACGGCATCGTCAGCGTTTCGGCCCAGGACATGGAAACGGGCGCAGAGCAGTCCATTACCGTGACCGCGACCAGCGGCCTCACCGAAAGCGAGATCGCTCGCATGGCCACCGAGAACCAGGACCACATGGTGGCGGCGCGCGCCGAAGAGGAAGTGGAAAAAGAACGCCAGCGCATCGAAAAGCTCGTCGACGAGGCGGAAACGCTTTTGCCCAAGGTCGAAGAAATTCTGGCGGGCACGCCGTTTGGCGAAGACAGCCTGGACAACGTTCGCTTGATTCTCGACGACGCCCGCATGGCGGTCGAGCGCCGCGACGCCGGCGGGCTCGAGCAGGTCGCCGAGCCGCTCATGCGCACCCTCAACATGTTCCGTGGCGTGGTGGACAGCGGGCGCTTGCGCTCCGACTAGGGATCGAGGTTGCCGTGGCCAAGGACGTAACGCTGGAGATCCGACAACTCGTCCAGCGTGGGCTTGAGCACCACGAAAATGGCAGGGTCAACGAAGCCCTGTCCGATTGGGAAACCGCCCAGCGGCTGGGACCGGCAAACCTGCAGGCGCGGCGACTGGTCGCCTTCGGCCGGCAGCGAGCTTGCGAAACCGAGGCTGGCGAGCATCCGTCCCGCTCGCGCAGGGACACCGTGGAGTCGCCGATTCCGCAGTTTCTCGCGGCGCTCACCGAGCGCAAGTCCGACAAGGTCACGATTCCCGCGCCTCCGTTGCAGGACGGACCGGTGGGAAGAACTTCGATCGACGACCACACGACCCCGGAAAACGAGTGGGGCATCGTGACCAGGCCGCAGATGATCGACGACCCGGTGCGGTCAGCCGACCGCTCCGAGGATCCGCCCGACACTCTGGAAGACCTGCCCGTGCACGCGGAAGATTTGCGCGCCAGCGCCAGTGAGCTCATCGGCGAGTGCAGAGCAGCGCTGAACGACAACCGCGCCGAACCGGCCGCGCTGGCCGCCGAGCTGGCCCTGCACCTGTCCGAGCGCGCACCGCCGCCCGGTGTGGACGACCTCATCGAACCGTCGCGGGCTTTGTTCGAGCGCGCCTTTCGTGCGTGCATGGGCAATCCGCATGCGTGTCCGATCCGCGCGATTCCAACCGAGACCCTCGCCGATCACGGGCTCGATCAGCGCGCGGCATTGCTCATGTCGCGCATGGACGGGATGACCAGCCTCGCCGATCTCATTGACAGCTCGGGCATGCCCCGCTTCGAGGCTGTGCGCATTCTGGCGGCGTTGCGGCGAAGCAAGGCCATCGACATTCTACCGCCGCTGTAACTAGACGACGGCGCACACGTCTGGTAAGCCGTCGGCTATGAAGATCGTACTCGCGTATTCTGGAGGACTCGACACGTCTGTGGTCATCGGCTGGCTGCGGGAAAAGTACCAGGCCGAGGTCGTTGCCTTTTGCTCCGACGTCGGTCAGCAGGAGGATCTGGAAGCTGCCCGCAAGAAGGCACTGCGCTGCGGGGCCGTCGCGTGCCACGTCTACGATCAGCGTGACGAATTCGTGCGCGACTTCGTGTATCCCGCCGTGCGCGCGGGCGCGATCTACCAGGGCGAGTACTACCTCGGCACCTCGCTGGCGCGGCCGTGCATCGTGCGCGGAATGATGGAGGTTGCGGCCAAGGAAAACACCAACGTCATCTGCCACGGCTCCACCGGCAAGGGCAACGACCAGGTGCGCTTCGAGCTTGGCGCCTACTGGTTCAACCCGCAGG
>Ga0181529_10006645_pt1 | contig 11698 bp, 6 predicted proteins | sample PEATcosm2014_Bin_36_FD_119763 | JGI IMG/M metagenome (GOLD analysis project Ga0181529, IMG submission 119763) | Peatland microbial communities from MTU Mesocosm Facility, Houghton, MI, USA - PEATcosm2014_Bin10_30_metaG | ecosystem: Environmental > Terrestrial > Soil > Wetlands > Peat | place... | reverse complement strand
TCTGACGGTCATATTCACCGTAAGTAAGGGTGTTACCGGGCGATCACGGGTCGTGTAGTGAAACTCGCCCGGTCCCTCAATCTCATTTCAGGCGCAACTGTCAAATTCGGGTTTCAAGCGGCAGGCGACTTTGAGGGCGCTCGCGCTCCGCTCAGGCAGGCATTTGGCTGCCGGTGGAGAATACGGAGTTGGTAAGCCGGCATGTTCCTGGAGCTTCCGCCGGCATCGGGCCGCGCGAGGAGAGGCGTTATGCGGATTGTCATTCTGATTCTTGTGGCGGCGGCGTGCGCCTTGACCGGCGCCGCACACGCGGGCGAGCGAGGCGTCACTGTCGAGTCGCTGCTGCGCGAGATGGTGGATCGAGACCGGATGGCGAGCTGGCCCCATCCCGCCTACGTGACTCATCAGGCGAGCAGCTACGATCGCCGCTCAAAGACGCCGGACGATCCCGCGGGCTGGTTTGCCAACGACGACTGGAGCCACTTCATCCGCGCCGAGGTCAACTCCGGCCGGCATGAATGGGTGATGATGGACGCCGATGGTCCCGGCTGCGTGACGCGGATCTGGTGGGGCGGCATGATGCCTCCGCCGGACAGGCGCATTCGGTTCTATCTCGACGGCGCCGATACGCCCGCCATTGAGGCGCCCGCCTACAGGCTGCTCGTCGGGCCCGCGCTCGTCGGCAGGCCGCTCGCTATCGAAAATGCGCACGGGCCGACCGGAGCACCGGGAGGCATGAACCTCTTTCTGCCGATTCCCTACGCAAAGCACTGCAAGATCACGTGGGACGACCTCAATCCGAAAGATCCCGCGCTGCCTCCGGACGGCAGGTGGTACAACATTGAGTACCGCACCTACGCGGCGGGCGCGCATGTCACGTCGTTCACGATGGCGGCTCTCGAGAAGGCGCGGCCGACGATCGACGCGGTCTGCAAAGAGCTGCTGAATCCCGATACGCCTGCAGGCGGCGAGACGGTAACGCTCTCGCAGCGCATCGAACCCGGCGCCGAGTGCAAACTGCCGCTGCCGGCCGGCCCGCACGCGGTTCGGACGATCTCAGCTCAAATCCAGACGAGCGCGCCCGATCTGCGGGATCAGGCGCTGCGCTCGACGATCTTGCGCATCTCGTGGGACGGCGAGCCCTCCGTCTGGTGCCCGTTCGGCGACTTCTTCGGCTCCGGCGTCGGTCTGAACGTCCTGCAGAGCTGGTATCGAACCGTGTCGCAGGAGGGCGAATTGAGATGCCGCTGGACGATGCCCTATCGGAAATCGGGCGAGATCACGGTACAGAACGTCGGACGCGTCGCGGAAACGATCTCCCTCCGAGCGGTCGTCGGGCCGTGGCGCTGGACGGATCGCTCCATGCACTTCCACGCCGGATGGCGCCAGCAGAATCCTCTTCCGACGCGCCCGTTCAGCGATTGGAACTACGTGACGGTCGACGGGCAGGGCGTCTATATGGGCGATACTCTATCGGTCTGGAACCCCGTGCCGGACTGGTGGGGCGAGGGCGACGAGAAGATCTGGGTGGACGGCGAGAGCTTTCCCTCCCACTTCGGCACGGGCAGCGAAGACTACTACTGCTATTCCTATGGCGATAACCACCTGTTTCAAGGCCCGTTCAGTAGCCAGGTGCGCTGCGACGGGCCGGGCAACAAGGGCAACACGGTGGTGACGCGCACCCGCTGCCTGGACGCCATCCCGTTTGCGCGCTCGCTGAAGTTCGACATGGAAGTCTGGCACTGGAAGGACTGCAAGGAGGTGTACGCCGTCGCGACGTACTGGTATGCAAAGCCCGGCGCAAAGGACAACCGTCCCGGCTCGCCCGAAGAGGCGCAGCGCGGTCTGCCGGGCGCTGTCGGGGACGTTCATTTCTGGAGTAACGAGGTTAACTTCTAACTATAACAAAGGAGCAGCGAATGGAGAGTTTTGGAGCGCAGCGGCGCACCTTTCTGAGAGACAGCCTGGCGTTGGCGGCAATGGGCGCGGTCGGTCTGGCAGCCGCGGGCGAGGCGGATGCCGGGGGCGCCTACAAGGATCCCGGCCCCGTGCCGCCTCCGAACGTGCCTGGAATCAAGATCCTGTTCAGCGGCAAAGAGGAAGAGATAAAGGCGAACTGGCACTGGCAGAATGCCCCCAGGCCGGCGGATTGGAAGTTCGTCGACGGCGTGATGGAGACGCGGCTTGGCGACATCGTGAGCAACGAGATGTTCCAGAACTTCCAGCTTCACGTCGAGTGGCGCGAGCCGAACATGCCGAACGCGAAGGGGCAGGGCAAGGGCAATAGCGGCGTCTTCCTCCAGGCTCGATACGAGATCCAGGTGCTCGATTCGTACGGCATCGACTATCCGGGACAGGGCGACTGCGGCGCGGTCTACAGCCAGTCGGCTCCGCTGGTCAACGCCTGCCGGCCGCCGCTGCAGTGGCAGACCTACGACATCGCGTTCCGCGCGCCGCGCTTCGAGAACGGCCAGATGACCGAGAAGCCGCGAGTGACGGTCATCCAGAACGGCATCCTGATCCAGGACAACACGATCATCGAAGGGCCGACGGATCATAAGGCGCGCCCGGGCGAGGACTTCAGCACTCCCGGCGGAATCCGGCTGCAGTACCACGGCAACTCGATCCGGTTCCGGAACGTCTGGGTTCTCCCGCTTCCCGACCACGGCTCCCTCCACTACGAGCCGAACCGCCGCGACTAAAAGCCATGAGCCGGCGCTGCGCTCGCGCGCGCCGGCTCATAATACGACTCGCGGACGGGACGGAGGAAGCAATGCGGCAACTCTTGGGTATCGCCGGTTTGTGGCTGGCGACGGGAGGGATAGGAGCGTTGGCTGCCGGCGAATCGCCCTATGTGGCCGCATACCCGAAGCTGCCGGCCATTCACGATAAGACGCTCGTCGCGTGGGTGACGGTCGCCGGTACGGACCAGCGGGGCGGCAGCGTTCTCACCATCGAGTCGAGAGACAGCTTCGACGGCATCGTCTTCGGCGAGATCAAGCCGCGCGCCTGGATGGCCGGCAGCGAGAACTTCCACCGGACCGAGACCGATCAGTCTGCCTATCCAGAGGAGACCGCGCCGCCCGGCGAGCCGATCCGGATGGCCGCCGTCTACCAGGGCCGCACGATATCGCTCTATCGCAACGACACGGCCATCGCGCGCTACGCGACGGCCGGCGATCCGCTCCCGCTCGGCTCCGGCGCCAACGTGCTCATCGGCCTCCGCCATCGCGCGCGCCTGAACCAGCGGAACAGCTACTTCGCCGGCGAGGTCGCGGAGGCGCGGATCTACGATAGGGCGCTCACGGCCGGCGAGATCCATGCGCTCGCTATCCGGAATGCGGCCGGCCCGAAGCCCATCGGCCGCTGGAGCTTCGAGCATGGCGGCACGCGCGACCTGGAAGGCAACTTCCCGCCCGGCGCGCTCTATGGCGGGGCGAAGATAGAGCACGGAAGGCTGAAGCTAAACGGAAAGGACGCCTGCATGATAACCCCCTCCGGAAACAGGTGGCGATCGGCGTTTCACTACCGCCCCGAGACCGGCAACTTCGCCGACGCGATCCCGTTCTTCTGGAAAGGCGTCTATCACGTCTTCTATCTGCAGGGCGACGTGGGGCTCGTGCCGTGGCGCCACATCTCCTCCCGAGATCTCGTGCACTGGAGCGAGCGGCCTGTGGCTCTCAAGCCCGACGGCGCGCCGGACGGGCCGGACGGCGGCCACATGTTCACGGGATCGGTGACGGAAAGAGACGGAACGTTCCACATCTTCTATACCGGCCATAACGACGGCAACCCTCGCGGACAGGAGGAGATCCGTCACGCGACAAGCCACGATCTCGATCACTGGACCAAAGATCCCGATTTCTCGCTCCGGCCGGACGGAATCCACTACTCCGCGCTGCACAACGTCAACTGGCGCGACCCCTACGTCTTCTACAATCCCGTCGCCAAGAAGTGGTGGATGCTCGTCATCGCGACCGATCCCAAAGACCCGACCGAACCCGGCCGGCCCGTCCAGGGCCTGCTCGTCTCGGACGATCTCAAGACCTGGGAGCAAAGATCGGCAATTCCGGGAGGCCGTGGCGAGGAGTGTCCCGACCTCTTCACGATCGGCGACGAGTGGTTCCTCACCGGCGCCGGCCGCTACGTATCCTCATCCTCATGCGATGGGCCCTACCGTGAGCCGCAGCATAGCGTGATCGACTATCCGGGCATCTACGCCGGCAAGAGGATGTTCGACGGCAAGCGCCACATATGGGTCGGATGGGCATGGGACGGCGCGGCGCCCACCGACGCCGCCGTGGCCGGCGAAGGCGTGCTAACCTGGGGAGGCTTCATGTGCCTGCCCCGTGAGCTATACGCCGGCCCGAAGGGCGAGCTTCTCTGCCGTCCCGCCGGAGAGATCGTCGCGCAGTTCACGAAGACCGCGTCCGAGGCGCCCGCCGGCGAAAACCGCTCGCTCCCATGTCCAAACGCCGGCATGATCCTCGCCACAATCCAGCTCAATGGCGCCTCTGAAATAACGATCGCCGTCCACGAGCAGCCTGACGGCCGCGCCTACCGCCTGACAATTCGTCCATCGAAGGGCGAGATCGCTCTCGCCACGCCGTCCTCCGAATGGGTCCGCCACGGCTGCCACGTCGCCCCTGACAAGCCCGTCACCCTCCGCCTCTTCCTCGACGGCTCGATGCTTGAGTGCTTTGTCAACGACTCCTACGCCATAACTCGCCGCATCTTCGACCTGAGCGACGGCCAGGTGAGCATAACCGGTTCGAACGGCTCCCCGAAAGTGGAAGCTCTCTGCGCCAGAATATTGCCTCGCTGATCCGCCCGCCCGGCCTATCGCGTCGCAGCCTCCACGCAATCCAGCATCTCATTCCGGAAAGCGTTCAGAAGCTGTTCGTTCATGGACTGCTCCAGCGTCGCCCGTCCGAGCCCGACCATCAGCTCCTGGTGGCTCCTGTCCAGAAGCTGCGGCAAGCGCACTGTGAAAAGCTCGCCGACACGCCCCTTAAGAGCCGCATCCCCGCTTGAAGCCGCTCGCTCCCTCAAGGCGATCAGTATGCGCGCGTCCTGAAGGCTCTCCCGCACAGCCTCCCATCTCCGGCTGCCCACCGGCTTGCTCGTGCCCGGATAGACGATCGGATAGTCGAGCTGCTGCGGTTGCCAGGGGTCGGGGCCGATGTTGTAACACCAGAAGCCGAAGCCGGCGCCGCGCCAGCGCAGCGCCGTAAGCGCGGCCGTGCGGTAGTCGCCGACGATGTTCGTATCCTTTATGCTGACCTGCGTGGAGGTCGCGAAGCCGAACCCGCAATCGTACGACCAGATCTCCTTCTTCGTCTGCCGGATGGCCTCCATCTCCGGCAAATCGCTCGCCAGCATTCCGAGCGGCGGCGTCCAGATATCGATATAGGGCGCGATCTTGCGGATCATAGGCATCTCCGCGCCCCCGTCCACGTATATCCGGACCCTCGAATCGATCTCCTTAACTCTCTTCCCAAAGACCGCAAGCGCGTCGATGTACTTCTGCCCGTTCCCGCCCGGCTCGTCGAACGGATAGAGCGCCCAGTGCTCGTAATCAAACCCTGCCGCGGCCATATGGTCAACCACCAGGGCCAGGAACCGCGTCAGCTCCGCCATATAGGCCGCGCTGCCCTCTTCACCCTTCAGCGCCGGAATCCCCTGCAGCAGCACCACCACGTCGTGCCCGCGAAGCTCCGCAAGAAACGGGTCCAGCATCTTCGTATCCAGGCCCGTCAGGCCGCCCGCTCCGTAAACCGGCTCCGGCATCGGCCGGATAAAGACCGTATTCCCGTGCTCCAACAAATCCTCAACCGCGCCCGGAACGTAATTCGCCCAACAACAGAGCCTGAAACTACGCTCAGGCGCCATCGGAAGCGGAAGCAAGTCGTAAGCGACCTCGACGCCCATCTCCTCCGAACCAGCCCCATTCAAAGCCTCAAACCCCACCCGCAAAACAACCCCCTCGCCACCCGCCGTATCGCCCTTGTTTTGTCCTTTTTGCGCCTTTTGTGCCTTTTTGCGGCCAATTTGATTTTCTTGCGGCATCTTCGCGTCCAGCCACACCTCGCGCGTCTCTAGCGCAGGCACGGTAATCGTAGACGTCGCATCCAGATCGACCAGCGCGTCCCAGGCGAGCGGGCCCTGAGCCGTCGGAACGGCCACGCTCCGCATCACCTTAATCTCCGGATCTCCCTCTTTGCGGTCGATCGTCACCCGAACCGGCAGCTCCCGGTCCGTCACGTTGAACAGCTTGATCGACACGCCGTCGTGCTGTCCAGGCACGACCCTCCGCCGGATCCGTAGAGGATTTGCGGCTCCCTCCGGCACGAGCGCGTCGATCCCTCCGCTCTTCCACGTCTCCGACTGAAACGCGATCAGGCTCGTGCTCCTCCCCGCCTCCCGCGCGGAATCGACTGCGGCCGCAATCTGCAGATCGCGTCTCGCCGTCCGCACCAGAGCCGCGCTGTCGGCCAGTACGCTCTCCTCGGAACCGCTCGATCCCGGCAGCGCCCTCTGTCCCGTTGCAACCGCATCGGCTGCCCGCCCGAGCTCCTCCGCCTTTCGTTTAAGACCTCGCGCGGACAGAGGCATTCTCTCGGCCGCCCGGTCCGCCGCCCCGGACAGTGCGGCCAATGCCCGCTCGACGAGAGCGCGGTCCACGGCGAACGGCTCGACAAACTGCGCGTGCTCGCCGCCCGCGAGCCTCTTTCCCCCTCCGTCGGCGACGGACCAGCGGAACCTGTAGCTGCCTGGCCGCACCACGTCGACCGGAAGCTCGATCTCGCCCGTCACCCCGTACACAGGCGTGGATGCCGACTGCAGAGATCCGTCGGGACGCACGCACGAGGCGGTGGCGTGGAGCGGGAGCTTTGCGGTCGCATTGGCGTGTACGCGGAACCTGACCGGATCGCCCGTCGCAAGCGAATCCCACGGATCGCCGGCCGGCGCCATCGAGTCGGAATCGGATGCCGCAAGCCCCGACCAGCTTCCCGACTTGCGGTTGCCGCCCCGATACGAGATCCAGGGATGGGCTGCGGCCGGCGCATCCGCCCGCGCGGGCGTGGAGAAGCAGAAGACCTTGCCCGACTCGCCGCCCGTAATCACCATCTGCAAGCCCGGCGACGCCTCCGTGACGCGCCCGAACGCCGGCGTCATGTTAATGGTCCGATTCGGAAAGAGATATTCGTAGATCATCGCGCCGCCGGGATCGAACACCATCAGATGCCCGGACTGCGTGCTGACGACGTAGTCCAGCCGGCCGGAATTGGTCAGGTCGATCAGCGCGCCGGCTGCGATCGTGCGGCCCTGCACGTCGATGCTCCAGATCTCGCGGCCATCCTCGTCGAAGCGATAGATGACGCCGGTCTGAGTGACGGCAAAGACGTTTGCCCGGCCGCTCCGATCCATGTCGCCGGCCGAAAGCGAAGCTGCAATGGAGCCGCGCGTCTTGCGGGACCAGAGCATCTTCCCCGCGCTGTTGAAGCAGCTCACGCGGCCGTCGCTGGAGCCGGCCGCGATCCGCGTATGGCCGTCCGAGGCGGCAAAGAGGATCGGCGCCGAGGTCGCCCACGTGTCGGTCGCCCCGCTCACGGCTCGCGTCCATAGCGGTTTCCCAGCGGCGTCCAGCAGCGTCAGCTCTCCGGCGGTCGTCTGGACCGCGATCTCCACGCGGCCGTCGACCGTCCCGACGGCCGGGCTGGCCGGCGCGCCCTTCACATCCGATCGCCATTCGACTCCGCCGGTCAGCGCGTCGAACGCCCATACCGCGCCGCTCTCGTCGGTCTGGATTACCTGGAACCTGCCGTCGCGCTTCAGGTCGCATACGACCGCCGAGGACCAGCTCGATCCTTTCGCGAGCGGCGCCTTCCATACCACTTTGCCGTCTCCGCTCAGGCAGGTGAGCTGGCCGCCGTTGTCCGCTGCGTAGATGAGCGCCTGCCTGCCCTTGCGCTCCAGCACGGCCGGATAGGTCATCAGTCGCCCGGGCATGCGCCTGCGCCACAGCTCTTTGCCGGCGCCGTCCAGCGCGATCATCTCCTCGCGGCCGGCGGCGAGAATCTGCAGGCGTCCGTCGCCGTGCAGGTCCGCAATCGTCGGAGCGGATTCGAGCAGCGTTCGCGTGTCGACGGTCCAGAGCAGCGAGAGGCCGGCAGCGGCCCGGCTTCCGGCCGGACGCGCTGCCTGCGCCTGCGACGGCGGCCCGGACAGAGGATGGAGCAGAGCCGCAAAGAGGAGGGCCGGTATGGCGAGAGGTATCATCGAGTTGTGTTCCTGCGCGAAAAGGGTCTTCCGATCGGCGTCGAGGCGTGGCCGGAGTGCGCATCGCCGGCCCGTCTGTCCAACGCTTCCATGTGCGCGGTTATGCGCGGCCGGGCGCAAGTCCTGCGCGCGCCGGAATCCGGCGGTCTGCAGCGAGGAATCGGCCGCCCGCAGGAGCAACAGACGCAAGGAACGGGATCGGCCGCGACAAGGCGCAAAACGGGCATCCACTTTGCTCAAGTCGAGGTTGACAAACGTGCGTTAATATGGTAACGGGCATGAATGTGGCGCTTCTTAGAATCTCCATGTTTCCCAGGCGGATTCTGGGGCTGGCGATCAGTTAAGAGAATATCTTGTTCGGTGGGAGGGACGCCGTGAGTGGCGACGCATTGGGCATCGCGCCGACGCTGGAGTCGGAACGCGAGGAGCGCAAGGAAACCTGGCAGGAAAGCGGCCTGGAGGCGCTTGCCGCCTTCGCTAACACGCGCGGCGGTACCCTCTGGATCGGCGTGAAAGACAATGGCGTTCCCGTGGAACCTGGCGGTTGGCCCGACGCGGGCGTCGCGGGCAAAATGGAGGCGATCAGCAACAAGATCGTCTCCAAGCTCGGTCTGCATCCCGCCTCTATGACCATCGAGAGGGTTAACGGAAAGCCCGTGCTCGCCATTCGGATCGACGCTGCTCCCGCGCCCGTCTCCCTGGATGGTCACTACTGGCGACGGGTCGGCAACACATCACGTAGGATTCCAGCCGAGGAGCTTCAGCGGTTCCTTTTAGAGCGTACGGCGGCAGCATGGGACGCCCAGCCTTGCGCGTTCGGGATCGATGCGCTTGACGCCGGGACCTTCGAGGACTTCAAGACGTTGGCCAGCCACCGTCTTCCCGCCGTGCGGCCCTCGGACAACGCGGAAACCATCCTGAACAACCTCCAACTGCGCGACGACGCGGGCAGGATTCTGCGCGCCGCCGTACTGCTCTTCGGCAGGGATCGGGAAGCGCAGCGGCTCTCGCCGACCGCGTTCGTGCAGGTCGGGCGATTCAAAGGAGACGGCACGACGATCGTCGACGATAGGCAGATCACGGGCAATCTGTTTGTGCAGCTTAACGGTGTGGAGGCGGCGTTGCGTGACCATCTTCAGGTTCGCTACGAATTTCCTGCCGGGGAAGGCAAGCGGGAAGGAACAGCGGCGCTTCAGCGCGTTGAGGTCTGGGAGTATCCGTTCGCCGCGCTGCGTGAAGCCGTCGCGAACGCCCTTCTTCATAGGGATTATTCCGACACGGGCCGCGTGATGATTCGTATCTATGACGACCGAATCCTGATCTCTAGCCCTGGTTTGCTGCCCGAAGGCGTCGCCCTGGCCGATCTCACCCGCGATCCTCACCGCTCGAAATTGCGTAATCCGTTGCTCGCCCAGGCCTTCTTTTTCGCCGAGATCGTAGAGCGCTGGGGCACGGGCACCACGCGGATGGCCCGTCTCTGTGCAGAGCGGGGCCTGCCCGCCCCTGAATTCGCGGAGGTCAGCGGCGAGATGTGGGTTACTTTCCGCAAGGACCCCTATACAGATGAGCGGCTGCGGAAGATGGATCTGTCCTCGCACGAGATCCAGGCCGTGTATTTCGTGCGGCAGCATGGCGAGATCACGAACGCGGACTTTCGAAACCTGGCGGGAGTTTCGGACCGAACAGCCGCGCGCGTTCTTGAGTCCCTGTTTCGGGCGGGCATCTTCGAGCGCCGCCATTCAGGGCCACGGACAGCGTACGTGATGAAAGGACTGCTTCCCGCCAATCCCGCCACAATCCCGCCACCACCCCGCCAGGACGAGGCTGATCCCGCCACCGACGGTGGCGCATGACGTATCTTATCGACGACATCGGAATTGTCGTCTTGGAGGAATTCTCTGGCCGTTTTACGATGGATGCGCTCACGCGAACTCGATCGAAGTGGATACCCGTTAGGCGCAAGATAGGAGAGAGCCTTGAGGATATGGATGCGGGTTGTCGTTCTCGTGGGGATCGTGCTGGCCATCCCGGCGCCCGGGCTCGCGCAGACGGATTACCGCGCCCTGTTCGACAGGACGAACCTGTCGATCAATGGCGGCAAGGGAGCCTCCGACTCGCGCAACGATCAGGGCAATCTGGCCTGGGGCGAGAGCTACATGCTCACGGCCTACGTCGAGATGTATCGCGCCACGAAGGACCCGGTCTATCTCCGCTTCGTGGTGGACCATTTCGATCGGATGCTGAAGAGCCGCGACGACGCGCTGGGATTGGCGGACGCGTACGCCGGCCGGCCCCTGGCGGGATGGGGATCGAGCATATTCTCGAAGGGCAAGTGGCACGTCTGGCTGATCCATACCGGCATGATCCTGCTGCCGCCGGCCGAGTTCGTGCGGATCGTCAAGGAGCATCGGGAGCTGCGGCCGGAGTTCGGGGCAAAGGCCGACGAGTTCAAAGCCAGAATCGAGGAGTCGATCCGGGACGCGGACGTCAACTGGAGACCGGGTCCGAAGGCCGGCGAGGGCTTCTACTTCGAACCCTATCTGGGCTCCATGCAGCCGCTGAACCAGCAGAACCGCTTCGGCAGCCTGCTGTTGGAGATGTATCGCGTCACCGGGAAGCGCCTGTACCTTCAGCGCGCGGAGGGCCTCGCACACTGGTTCAAGAACCGGCTGCGGTCGGGCAATCCCGATCTCTACGACTGGGCCTACTGGCCGCGAGAGAGCACGGACGGCGAAGGCAGCGAGGACATCTCGCACGCCCACATCAACGTGGAGTTTGCGGTGCTGTGCGCGGCGGAGCACGTAGTCTTCACGCGAACCGACGTGGCTCGCTTCGCGAGAACCTGGCTCGATAAGGTGAAGCGGCCGGATGGAACCTGGGCGGGCGAGGTTGGAGGCGAAGGAAAGGGCAGCCAGTTCATGCCGTACGCCGTCGGGGCATGGCTCTGCCTCTGCAGTCTGCTTCCGGACGATCTCTGCCGCCGGCTCTACGCGGACGCCGAGCATGCGTTCGCGTCGACGACGCACCCCGGCTCGGCGGAACTGGTCGGCGTAGCCCGCCTTCTTCTCTACAGTCGCAAGCGATGATCGCCTCCGTCCGGACTGCATACGCTGCGCTATCTGGTCCAAAGATTACGGCCCCCGCCGCGCGCCAATCGAATCCGTCCGAAGGACGGGCGGCCGCAGGCCCACAGCGGAGGAATTCATTCCGCCGCAACGCCGCAGGCCCACAGCGGAGGAATTCACTCCGCCGCAACGCCGCATCGCCGCATTGGAACGGTTCACTGCGCCATTCGTCAGGCGGCCTTCCGTGCTCCGGACGTGTTGAGAAACGGCCGCTCGAACGCGTAGTAGAACGCCGTCACCGAGATTCCGAGGACCGGAACGCTCAATCCGAGGAGCGCGAGGAAATGGAC
>Ga0181529_10006644_pt1 | contig 11698 bp, 4 predicted proteins | sample PEATcosm2014_Bin_36_FD_119763 | JGI IMG/M metagenome (GOLD analysis project Ga0181529, IMG submission 119763) | Peatland microbial communities from MTU Mesocosm Facility, Houghton, MI, USA - PEATcosm2014_Bin10_30_metaG | ecosystem: Environmental > Terrestrial > Soil > Wetlands > Peat | place... | reverse complement strand
GGACTCATAATCCCTTGGTTCGGGGTTCGAATCCCTGCAGGCCCACCATTCACTCCTTTGTATAAGCGTTACTTGATGGCACCCGTGGACTGAAGCGGTGTCCATTTCCGGAATGTGACCAAAACTTGGAACACCCTCGTTCCGGCGATTGATCGCATCTCGAAGGGAATCCAGAGTGTGGTGTTGCAGATAAACGCCCCCTTCTGCTGTACATTCTCACCGAACTGCACAAGGTGTGCTCCAAAGCCTCGTCCAGCAGATCCATGCCTTCTTCTGCATCGACCTTGCGCGCGATGCCACGCTTGATCAGCGACTGGGCCGTGCCGCTGAAGGTCATGCAGATGTTCATGGGGGCATCGCAGGATTTTCCCATGTAAGGCTGTCTGACAGTCCCTCAACCATCCGCGCCACATTCGATCCCAAACTGTGCTCGATATTCTTGAGTCGTGGAAGTCCTCCGTGATCCTCGACAGCGTCATGAAGAAGGGCTGCCATAACCATATCCAAGCTGGACCCCAACAACGCCGAATGTAAGCGTCGCCAGCGTGAAGCCGCCAAACGGGATCGCAAGAAGTCGGTTGGTGGTTCTTCGTTTTGCGGCCGCGTGGGCGGGAGTTGCCGTACGTCTTGGCAATCTTTCTGACGATAACCTGCGTAATGCCGCCACCCAACAGGTACTCGAAACCGCTGACTGCTTTTCAGGACAGTGCAACTCGCCCTGAGAGAGCGGTCTGCATTTGTGATTCCAGTGGACAAAGAAATGGCGGCGTGAGCTTCTTGCCCACGCCGCCGAAAGAGAATAGGCCGATCTTCTTTAGAACTCCGCGCGGAGTGAGATTTGGCCGGTACGCGCGCCGCCGAAGTCGGAGCCGATGGTGCCCGAGACGAGTCCGAAGCTCGGCGAACTCAGATTCATGTTGGGATCGCCGAGGTTGGTGTGGTTGAGCACGTTGGTAAATGTGCCTTCCGCCTTCACCTTGAAGCGATCGGTGAGCAGGAAGGCCTTGCTCAGGCCGGAGGAGAGATTGAAGAGGCCGGGGCCTTCGACCGAGCCGACCTGGCTGTTGCCGAAGCGGCCGATGGGCAGCGGGTGGTTGGCGAGCGGGGCGCCGGTGAGCGGGTTGAATCCCGCGCCGGTCGTGCAGGGGTTGCCGACCGTCCAGGTGGAGTCGCCGGGGCAGGCAAAGGCGGCGGCGTTGATCCAGTTGAGGCGATTTTTGCCGGAGGGGTTGAGGCTGACGCCGGAGACGCGATCAGCGTGCTGGTTGCGATGGCCGCCGTCGAACTCGCCGGTTCCATTGCCGAAGGAACCGTTTAGGCCCGAACCGGTGCCGGAGGGATCGCCCTGTCCGTTGGGAAAGTAGGGAGTCTCATAGGGGCCGGTTTGCACGGTGAGGATGGAGGAGAAGCGCCATCCGCCGACGATCAAATTAGCGGCGCGGGAGATAGTTGCGCCAAACTGCTTGCCGCGTCCGAAGGGCAGGTCATAGAGCAGGGTGGTGTTCCAGCGCAGCCGGCGGGTGCCGTAGACGTTGCCGAAGTCCACATGGCGGTCGAGGATCGAAGTGGAGCGCTGGCCACCGCCTTCACCGCCAAAGCCGGTGCCGGCGGGTCCCTGGTTGTCGGCCAGCGCTTTGGCCCAAGTGAAACCGGAGTGGTAATCGAGGCCATTTTGCAGCCGGTGGCTGGCTTCCAACTGAAGCGAGTTGTAGCTCTCGTTGGCGCCAGTGGCGCGGGTGTTGATGCGGCCCCAGTTGGGGAAGAGGCGGCTGCTGATGGGCGCGTTGAAGGCCGAGACGGTGGTGGAGAAGGGCAGTGTGTTCTCATCCGGCGCCCAGACTAGTTGATGGGTCTCGGAACCGATGTAGGAGATGCGCGCCGCGTAGCCGGAGCCGAAGTCGTGGTCGATGCTCAGCGACCACTGCTCGGTATAGGGATCCTTCCAGTTGGTGCTGTTGGCGGTGCCGAAGTAGTCCTGTCCGTAATTGGTGGAGCCGCCTGCGCTGCCTGCGCCCGCGTAGATCGCCGGCCACTGGTAGCCGATGGCATAGGTGGCGGGGTTGTAGGAGTTCTGATATTGCTCGGTCTGCGCCTGCACGGTTCCAGTGAGCGAGTAGAAGCTGGAGCCGAGCATATTGATGTTGTAGAGGCCCATGCCGCCGCGAATCGCCCACTTGTCGTTGGCGAAGGGGCGGTAGGCAAAGCCCAGCCGGGGCATGAAGCGCAGGTGCGGATACATCTTGAGTCCCGCCGGGTAGCCGGCCGCATCGTTGCCCACCACCTGCATACAGGGGGCGCCGTTGATGGTGGCATTGTTGGTCGCGGTTACGCCGTCCGGATCGCAGGCGTTGGCGCTGGCCAAAAAGGCCTGGGCCAGCAGGGCCTGCTTGCCGGTGGGATAAATGACCCGGCCGGCGCCGGGGACGCTGGGATCGAAGTTACCGATGTCGCCGTACTTGTCGTAGTAGCCGGGATGCAGCTCATAGCGAACGCCGTAAGAGAGCGTCAGGCGTGGGCTGAGACGCCACTCATCCTGTCCGTAAAAGTGATAATGGGCGGAGATGCCGTCGTTGTCCTGCTTGACCACATCGTAGAAGGTCTCATAGGGAAGGCCCAGGAGGAAGTCGGCGAAATCGACGCCGGTGAACATGCCGGCGCTGCCCTTGGTGTTGAACTGATAGGTGCCGTAGTTGTCCGAGCCGTTGAAGCCCAGCGGGGTGATTGCCTCCAGCGTTTGGATATTGAGGCCGAATTTGAAGGTGTGCGAACCTATGTTCCAGATCAGCACGTCGCTGTAATCGTAGGTGTTGGACTTGGTCAGGCTGGTGAGGCGGTCGGCGTTGAGGCTCTGGATATTGTTGAAGTCCATCTCCGGAATGCCGTTATAGAAGAGATTTTGCAATCCCACCCAGTTCTGCGCGTTGGTCCAGGCCGTGCCGTTGAAGCTGTCGCTCTGGCCGTTGGTATAAAGCGTGTATCCGAAACCGGCTTCATTGATCAGGTTGGGCTTGATGGTCCAGTTGGTGTCGATCTTCAGCGCCCGGTTCTGGCTCGTATTCAGCGCCGAGGGAACCAGCAACTCCTCGGGCTGGCTGGTGGGGAAGTTCTTCCAGGTAAACTTGCCCCAGATCAGGAACTTCTGGTTGGCGCCGAAGTACTGGTCGCCGCGCACGTCGAACTGGTTGGAATGGCCGCTGGCATCCACGTTGGCCTGGTAATTGGCCACGCCGTCATCGGTGTAGGCCGTGGGGTCGCCTATATTCGGGTCGGGATAGAACTGTTTGAGGGTGCTGAGGGCGATGGCGCTGAGCGGCGAGGTGATCTTCGTGCCGTAGCTCGCGCCAGTGAAAGGATTGTTCAGGGCGGTGAAGCCAGTCGAGGTGTACTTGGAGAAGTCGCCGGTCTTCATCAGTGTACTGGGCACTTTTTCCAGAATTGTCTGCTGCGCGGGATGACGCCAGCCCTCATAAGCTCCGAAGAAGAAGCTCTTGCCGTGGCCGTTGTAGAAATGCGGGATGACCACCGGGCCGCTGACGCTGCCGCCAAAGGTGTTGCCGGTAACGCTTGGCTTGGTCGTAGTGGTTGGATAGGTGTAGGCGATAGCGTCGAAAGACGAGTTCTGGTAGTACCAGAAGCCGCTGCCGTGCAAGGTGTTGGAGCCGCCCTTGGTGGTGACGACCACTTGGCCGGGATTGCCGAACTCGGCGTTGGCCAGCACGCCGTCGGCGCGAATCTCGGAGATCGATTCGGTGGAGGGGAAGGCGTCGCCAATGAAGTTGCCGCCGGTGGCGCTCTTCGTGGTCACGCCGTCAATGGTGACATCCACCTGGTAGGGCAGTGCGCCTTGCAGCGAGATGCCGGAGCTGTCTGCCTGCATTCCGGGCAAGGTTCCCAGGATCGCCGAAGCGCTGGTGCCGCTGAAGCTGGCGCGCGTATTGACGGGAAGATTATCCGCATCATCCGTGGTGAAGGTGCCGCTGATGGTGGGTGTGTCGGTCTCGATGGCGCTGACCTGGTCGCCGGTCACGTGAACCTCCTGCTGGACCCGCCCAATATCGAGCGTGACGTCCAGGCGAAGATTTTGTCGAACGCTCAGAACAACGTCCGTCGCCGACCACTTGAGAAAGTTAGGGGCGGTAACCTCCACCGTGTAGCGGCCTGCTTTTGCATCGGCAAACCGGAAGTCGCCCACATCATTGGTCTTTACGGTGCGGACCGTGCCCTCATCCGTGTTGGTCAATTTGACGCTAGCGCCCGGAACAACGGCGCCCGTCGTGTCTTTGACAACGCCGATAATCGCGCCCTGGGTGGCTTGCGCCCAGCCGTGCGAGCAGGACAACACAAGCGCCGCCAGCAAGCAGAGGATTACGAATGGACCGCGCTGAATTCGCCGCCAGAGAAGATATGCCTGGTTATTCATCAATCACCGCCTCCGAAATTGCATCAGTTTGAGTAGCCAAAGAAAGAGGATGGGGGACGTGGAGTCAATCGCCTGAATGTCACCTGCATAAATGACTTATGCAAAAGCGGCAACGGGCGCATACACAGTCCGGGCAGGCTTGCTGCGCAAGACAATGTACTCCCTGCCTGGAATACGCGATTACAGGCAATCCCCCGCTGCGGTCCGCCCTCCTGTGGATTGAATCCAAAGGAGCGGCGACGCTTTCAGGCTAGGGTGATTGAGTTACAGTGCTATCAATCTGGAGTTACAAAACTAAGAAATCAATCGTCGTCTTTATGTCTATGCGGCTTGCCCGCGGACTTCTCAACTTCTTTGCGAATCTGGTCGGCGTCGTCCATGTCGCGCAGAGCCGCTGCCTCTTCCTTCGTCTTCGGCTTGGCGAACCGAGCCCTGGCAGGCACGAAGACCTTGGGATCCGCCGGCTGTGCCACAAACGGCTCCTGATGCGGCCGCTCAGAGAAAATGCCAGTGATCTCGCCGGCCAGCGCATCCTCCAGATTCATCGGCTTCAGACCCAGTAGCTCGTCGATGGTGCGCGTAATGGAACCCATGCTGGTGTGCTGATGCGAAACCGCACCCGGTTTGACCCATGGGCTGGCCACCAGCAAAAGGCTGCGATGTGCGTCTATATGGTCTACCCCTCCCTGGGCATCGTCCTCGGTCACAAACAGTGCGGAGTCCTTCCAGATCGCGGTCTTCGACAGAAAGGCCACGATCCGGCCCAGCGCCAGATCGTTATCTGCGACAAACGAGGCGCGGTAGGGGTATCCATCTGCTGGGCGCGGGTCGGCCGTGTGGTCGTTGGGCAGGCGTATCACAATCAGCGCGGGAACCTTGTTGCGGGCCAGTTTCCGGCGGAAGTCGCGCTCGAACTCCGTAGCCCGGAATTGGTCCGGAATGCCCAGGTTGAAGGTGGGGTAATGGCGGTCGCTGAACTGGAAGACCGGCCGGGGAACAGGCGCGTTGAGGAAAAGCCGATGCCCCTCCGGCGCGGAGCCGTCCATCTCGTCGCTGCCTTCCACTTCGAGGCTCTCACCGTAATTCAGAACCTCCCTGCCGTTCGCCGCAATATGCTCCCACAGCGAGCCAAACTGCGGCTCATCTTCCGGCATGGGGGCATCCGCGCCGCCAAAGAGCGCTCTGCGGCCCGGTTGGGGCGCGCCGGCAAAATCCTTGCGGCGGCCGCCGTATTTCGAGGTCCATGCTGTATTGAAAAAAGGTGTGGGATTGACGCCCATCAACCAGCGGTGACCGTCCGCCGACACGTCGCTATCGACAAAGAAATTGTCGCTCATGGCGAATTGGCCAACCAGAGCGTGCAGGTTGGGGGTCACCTTGAGGTGGGTTGCGGATTGCCGCTCCTCCGCCCAGCCGTCCAGGCCGTATCGGGCAAGCGCAGGATCGCCATTCGTACCCGTCACGTCGCCCAGCACCTCGTCATACGTGCGGTTTTCCCGCACGACTAAAAAGCAATGCTTCAGCCGGGGCAGCGGCGAAGGGTTGGCAACAGCCGCCAGATTGGCCTCCAGCACCGTCCGCGTCAGAAGCTCGGCCGGAGGGAGGTCGCGCAGCGATATGACGCTCAGGCTGCCGTACTCGAGCGATCCAATGTAACTGGGAGCGTTCGGATCGTGCTGCTTGCCTCCGTTTGGCCCCGCGCCCTTACCCTTGGTGTTCACCACATAGAGAGTCTCTCCATCAGGCGAGAGAGCCACGGCGGAGGGATTCCAACCCACAGGAATCTGCTCGATGAGTTTCATCGACTTTATATCCACCACGCCGACGGCATTGATGCCCGCCTCGGCTACATATAGGCGGCCATCGCGCGCCACGGCTCCGCTGGGCATGACGCCGCGCAGAGGCCGGCCCTCGCGGTCTTGAAAGCGCTCTCCGGTAAAAGGAGAAAGCGCTACCTGGCCCAGCAGCCGGCTTCCGTCCGCGCTCACTTTGACCACGGCGTCTTCGTGCGCCAGAGCCAAATAGACCGCCTCCGCCTCCGCCGCCACGCCACTGGGAGCCGCGCCGCCCAGGGTTTGGCCGCTGACCTCGGTAATCCTGGCTCCCAGTCGAAGTTTGGCGGTAACAGCGGGGCGATCGCGCTCCCGCACATCGTAGGTCCAGAGCGAACTGCCCATCTCGGAGTTCTCGTCGCCCAGGCCGGGAATCCGCCTGCCCTCCACGACTGCTCCCTCGCGCGCCTCCCTGGACGGATACCCGAAGGGCGGAAAGTGCAGACCTGTGGCAAGCGGTTCCTTCGCACTTGCCCCAGGAACGGCAGTGTACTCAAACAGTCCCGTATTGGTGACGTAGAGCCGGGATCCATCGGGAGAAAGAGCGAGTCCAAATGGGCAGCGCCCGGTCGGAATCGAGGCGATCCGCTCCATCTTCGCCGCGTCCACCAGCACCACTCGCCAATTGCCCTGGTCGAGCGCGTAAAGCGTCCTGCCGTCGGCGGAAACAACCAATGTCGCGGCAAAGCTGCCTTCAAACTCGCCGCCCGCGGTGCCGGAAGCCGCCACTGGCCCATCCAGAGAAACCTCACCCACAGGCTGCCAGTCGCTGGTCCGATACGCTCGAATCTTTCCCGAGTCCCCGGTGGCGACGTACAGCAATGCCCCGTCATGCGAGTAGGCAAGCCCCGCGTGAACCTCCATCGCGGGATCGTTGCCGGAGCCGGCAGGCATGCGCCGCACCGCCGGATTGAGCCCGGACGGCTGATCGATTACATTCAGAGCGAAGGGAAACCCGATCGAAGGTACGGCAATCTCCGCGCCATCCGCGCGTACCGCCAGAGCAAATGGGTAGGGCGCCAGCGGGATCCAGTTGCCCGCCGGATGGATTGCGCGGCCATTGGGCAGCACTGCGCTGACCCCGGTCTGCGCTGGCGCGGCCGAGTCCGGCAGCAGTGCCGCGGCAGAGAGAATCAATGGAAGCAACCAACGTAGAATCATCTTCTTCAGAATGCGGATTGAAGATGAATTCTATGTTACAGCAGAATAGAAACTGTCTCCGCCGTGGAAACAAACCGAGTAACTACAATCTGAATCTTGACTGCGGGAAAAAAGACAAGTCCCGAAAAACGCCGATGTAGCCGGGAGCGATTCTCGCTTCACGCATAATCGCAGAGGCTCGAATCAAGCGTTTGGCAGGCTATTCCTGGATTCTGGACGAGTCGACGGCATTACTTTTCCAGCAACATTCCCGCTCGCCAGAAGCTGCGGACGACGCTGATGCCGTCGGCTCCGGCCCCGTTGCGCTCATCGCCGCCGACCTCAACGCCGATGGGATACCGGATCTGGCCGTCGTCAACCAATATGACAATACCATCTCCCTTCTCAATGGCAAAGGCGATGGAACCTTCACGGCGCAATCGACGATGGAGACGGGAGGGGTTCCTTTAGGCATCGCATTCGCCGACTTTACCGGCGGAGGCCTGAATAGCGTTGTGGTGCGCTTCTGAACCGGATGGCTGCGGCGGGAGGAAGAAGCGAAGATGTGGCAAGTCGCGACTGTCATGCCGGAAGTCTCAGCGTCAATCCGTTTCTGCTGATATCGCGCCATGTCCCCTGCGTCAATGTCGCAAACCGGCTTGCGGCCCAACTCCGGGACCACCTGCGGCATCCCGGTCGGGTACAAGTGATCCATCTCATCACTCGTTGCCGGTGTTGAAACTCCAACAGCATGAAGACTCTCCATTCAGTGAGGAATCATCGGAGGTGAGTTATCGGAAGGATGGCGGGCGGTTTTCAATGTCCAGGCCGCGTTGCTTGTTGGGCGTATCGGCGGTGGTGAACTCGATGCGCGTGGCGCCCGGGTGCAGCTTTTCCAGGGGCAGCCAGGAATTCGGGTACTCCATGCCATCAAGTGTGACCTTCTGGACCAAGAACCCGCTGCCACGGCGGCTGATGACGACGATTCGCTTTCCCGCCAGGTGCAGGGTGGCCTTGTCAAACATGGGCGTGCCCAGAACCACACCACCAACGCCTGGAACTGCTGGATAGAAGCCGAGCGCGTCCCAGACGTAGACGCCCGAGGTCGCGCCGAGGTCGTCGTTGCCGGGAATGCCGTCGGGCGTGGCCTTAAAGGTTTCTTTCGCGATGCGCGTGACCACATCCTGGGTCTTCCACGGCTGGCCTGCGAAGACGTACGCATAGGGAACAACAAAGTCGGGTTCGTTTTCGATGTTGTAGCAAGGGTCGCCCCAGCAGCGCAGCTTGAGAAAGAACTTGTCGAGCCGGGGGATGACCTGGTCGTCTCCGCCCATCGCTTTGAACAGGGCTGGGTAGTCGAAGGGAATCATGAAGGTGTACTGGTAGGTGTTGCCCTCTTCAAAGCCTTGCTGATCCGAGCCGTTGCCTTTGGGCATGGATCGCTCGGCATCGAATCCGGGCAGCCAAGCGCCATCGCCAAGGCGGGGGCGAATCCAGTGTGTCTCCGGGTCGAGCAGGTTCTTCCAGTTTTCCGACTGCTTGAGCAGCGTTTGGCAGGCGGACGGGTTGCCGAGCGACTTGGCGAATTGAGCGATGGCGAAGTCGTCGTTGGCGTATTCCAGCGTCCGCGAGGCGGCTGTGCGGTCCTTCTCCGAGGGAACGTAGCCGAGCTTGCGGTAGTCCTCAAGGAAGGGGCGCTCGGAGCCGTTGTGGAGGCCGGTGCCCGGCTCGGTTGCGGCCTTGACCATGTACTGGAGAGCGGTTGCGGTGTCAAAATTGTGTGCGCCAAAGGCGTAGGACGAGGCGATCACCGGGGCGGGCGAATCGCCGCCCATGACGTAGGTGACGTCATTGGCAGCGGGCCAGCGGGGATACCAGCCGCTTTGAACCGCGTCGTTGACCAGAGACTGCATCATGTCGCTTGCGCGCAAGGGCTCGAACAGGGCCTGAAGCTGGACGGTGTTGCGATAGATGTCCCAGTCGGAGTAGTTGGCGTACTGGGCGGTCTGTTTCGATCCGGCGAGCAGGTGGACCTGATTGTCAAAGCCGATGTAGCGGCCATCGCGATCGCTGAAGAGGTTAGGCGACAAGAAGGAGTGGTAAAGGCCGGAGGCGAAGATTTTACGCTGGTCCGGAGTGCCTCCTTCCACGGCGACGCGGTCGAGGAGGGCGGTCCAGGCGCGGCGGGCCTTCGAGCGGACAGCGTTGAAGTTCCAGCCGGGGATCTCCTGGTCGAGATTGGCCACGGCGCCCTTCTGGCTGACAAACGAGATGCCGACTTTGAGGAGGACTTCGCGTTCGGAGCCGAAGTCGAGCCAGGCGCCGGTGTGCTTGCCCTGGGCCGATTTGGCCGAAGGTAGGATGGAACCGTCGCTCCAGAGCATCGAGTTCTTGTAGGGTTTGTCGAAACGCCCGGCGACGTAAAGCTTGTATTGGGATTTGGTTCCGCAAAAAAAGCCGGCAGTGGTTGAGCCGGCATAGGAGGTAGCGGAGGTGAGCTCGATGCTGTCACCGAACGCCGGGTCGGGCGGCTGCTTGCCATCCAGTCTGTGGAAGGAGCCGGCGCTGGAGCCGGCATTGACCAGCAAGCGCGCGGCGGCGCCTGCCGGGAAGATGAAGCGGGCGATGCCGGCGCGCTCGGAGACGGTGATCTCGACACGGATTCCGTTCGCCAGCGTGACGGCGTAGTAGCCGGGATGGGCTTCTTCCTTGTCGTGGCTGAAGCCGGCGGCGTAGGGTGCAAAATCGCCGCCCGGGCTCGTGGCTAACGGAGAGGTCGCCGGAAGCACAGCAAAGTCGCCATAGAGCGGGCAGCCCGCGCCGCTGATGTGGGTCATGCCAAAGCCCTGTATCTGCTTGTCGTTGTAAAAATACCAGGCGTCGTGGTTGGTGTCGGGACTCCACTGCACCATGCCAAAGGGCAAGGACGCGCCAGGGAAGGTGTTTCCGCCGCCGCCGGTACCGATGAAGGGATCGGCCTCGTCGTAGTTGGACAAATGAACAGCCGCGGCGCTTTGGGCCCGTGCAAAAAAACAGAAAGAGAAGGTAAGCAAAGCCAGGGAAGAGCGCAGTGCATGGGCGAATCGCATGATTCGTATCCTTTCGCCGTCAATATCGGCCAGAATCTTCTGTAGATTCCATTGCAATCGTACATGACGGTTGGCATCTGGTGAATCTTCAAGCGACTCCTGTCGAATAGTGGGAAAGATGGTGCTTTTTCGCGACAACCATGTGAAAAATATCTTCGGTTGATGCCACGAGCCGGTACGCGGTAGGCGGTTCAGCCGAGCGTTGAAGGATCTTCAGACTGAGCCAGTATCGTCTGGATTCGGAAGAAGGTCACCGCATGAAGGGGGCAAAGGAGCCCGCGAATCCTCAAACTAAGCTCTCAAAGAACTGGCTACACAGGTCGGCATTGGCCCCTTCGGGGTCCTCGATTTCAATATGCGGCCAAAATGTGACCAACTCAAAAATGCACCCATCTAAAATCAACGACATAGATCTGCATTGGTTGCGCCGTTCCGTGCGGGTATTATTCTATAACATCATTATAATCATAAGGATACAGATGTGCGATCCTGGAATCACGCGGGACTTATGATCCCTCGGTTCGGGGTTCGAATCCCTGCGGGCACACCATTGGTTGGAGCAGCCGCTCGCTCGGCGTTCGCACCAGCAATCTAGCTGATTCCAGGGAGAGCTCCAGATCGGCATGCATCCTCCGCTATTCTGTCTTCGCGGCATTCAGGCCCCATCCCCTACACTGAATCTGGCCTCCCATGCCCGCTTACTGCGAAGTCGCATTGCCGGTGCCGCTGGACCGCGCGTTCACCTACGCGGTGCGGGAGGGGCAACTGCCGCAGCGGGGAGCGCGGGTCATCGTCCCCTTTCGCAGCGAAAAGCTGATCGGGGTGGTGACCGGGCTTAGCGCCAAAGTGCAGGCCGGCCTCGAAGTTCGTTACCTGGAAGCGGTTCTGGATGACGAGCCGCTGCTCAGCGAACCGCTGCTGGCCCTGGCCGAGTGGATGGCGCAGTATTACCTTGCTCCGCTGGGCGAGGTGCTGCGCGGGATGCTGCCGCTGATGGCCGAGGTGCGCCGCACTGTTTATTACCGCATCACCGACCTGGGCCGGGATGTGCTGGCGAAGAGTTTGGAAGGGAACGAGGCAGACTCCCAGCTCCGAAACTCCGGTCCTGGGGCACCTAGATTTGCTCTTGGACCAAAGGATGCTTCGAAGCGCAAAAGGAGGCGGCACGAGAAGTGCTCCGCCGAGGAGCAGGACCTTGAGCGCCGTGTACTGACGCG
>Ga0181529_10006643_pt1 | contig 11699 bp, 11 predicted proteins | sample PEATcosm2014_Bin_36_FD_119763 | JGI IMG/M metagenome (GOLD analysis project Ga0181529, IMG submission 119763) | Peatland microbial communities from MTU Mesocosm Facility, Houghton, MI, USA - PEATcosm2014_Bin10_30_metaG | ecosystem: Environmental > Terrestrial > Soil > Wetlands > Peat | place... | reverse complement strand
GCCGGCATCCCAGCCCACCACCGAGCGGCGCGGCGAGCCGCCGGGGTTGGGGGCGAGCAGGCATTGGATTTCGACGAGCACCGGCCGCGTGCCCTCCATGCCGGCAAACACGGCGCTGCCCGAGACGTTGCCGCGCCGTTCGGCGAGGAACAGGGCAGATGGGTTGGGCACCTCGGCCAGCCCGGTTTCCGTCATCTCGAACACGCCGATCTCGTCGGTGGCGCCGTAGCGGTTTTTCACCCCGCGCAGGATGCGGAACTGGTGGCCGCGGTCGCCTTCGAAGTACAGCACGGCGTCGACCATGTGCTCCAGCACGCGCGGCCCGGCGATGGTGCCCTCCTTGGTCACATGGCCGACCAGCACCACCGCGAAATGGCTGGATTTGGCCAACCGGATGAGTTCGAACGCCGAAGCGCGCACCTGGCTGACGGTGCCGGGAGCGCTGTCGATAGCATCCAGCCACATGGTCTGGATGCTGTCGATCACCACCATGGTGGCGTCGCGGGCATCCTCCAGGCTGGCGGCGATGTCGCGCAGGTTGATGGCGGCGGCGAGTTCCATCCGGGCCTGCGCCAGGCCGAGCCGGCGCGCGCGCAAACGGACCTGTTCGATGGCTTCCTCGCCGGAGACGTAGAGCACGCGGTGGCCGGCGGCGGCGAGGCTGGCGGCGGCCTGCAGCAACAGGGTGGACTTGCCGATGCCGGGGTCGCCGGCGAGCAGCACGGCGGAGGCCGGCACCAGACCGCCGCCGAGCACGCGGTCGAGTTCGGCGATGCCGATGGCGGTGCGCGGCGGCGGCGCGGCGGTCCCGGCGAGATCGACGAAAGCGAGCTTGTGGGCGGTGGCCTTGGGCTTTTGCAGGCCGGGGCCGGCGCTGGCCGTCGGTTCCTCGGCGATGGTGTTCCACTCGCCGCAGGCCTCGCAGCGGCCGGCCCATTTCGGGGTGACGGCCCCGCAGGTGGCACAGACGAAGCGGGCGGGGGGTTTGGCCATGCTCTATGTCCGCTTCGGCGGTGGGGGCGGCAACCTATCGCCGCCACGGCATCAGGACAACCTTTATGATACGATATAGGAACAATTAGGGCGCGGGGAGGCGCTGGTCAGTCGCGTTTGTGGAAGGAGCGGTCGAGCCAGGGCCACCTGGCGCTGGGGTACGGGGAGGTGGGCCGAATCGGCGGCAGTGGCAGCGGGCGGGGCCTGGGGGGACGGGGGGCACGGACGCGGGTGCGGGCGCAGGCGGGCAGGCCGAGCAGGCGGCCGATTGGGTGGACGAGGCGCCTGGCGGCGGGGATTTCGGCGAGGAGCGCGGCGGCGGCGGGCTCGGCGAGCAGGTTTTCCAACTGCGCGGCATAGCCGGCACCCTCGTGGCCGAGGGCAGCGATGAGCCAGAGGCGGCCGGTGGGGAGCGCGCGCGCGCCGCGGGGGCCGCCGGGATGCGCGCGGCGGGGCCTCGGCAGACAACCGGCGGCCAGCAACGCCATCAGGCGCTCGCAGCGGCGGGCGGTGCGGGTGAGGCGGGTCCAGAGCGGGACGATGAGAGGGACGAGGCGGGGAGAGAGCGGGAAGCGCCGGGCGATGAGGGCGGCGAGAGCGGCCAGGATGAGGCCGAGCCGGCGGGCGAAGTCGGGGGCGTAGGCTTGGATCGGGGGTGGGGGCGCGGCTTGCACGAATATATTCCTAGCACACGATGGGGTGCGGCGCAAGGCGTTTCGTGCCGGCGGGATACGCCGCGTTTTCGCGTTGCGACGGCGGATGGCGCTGCGCTTATCCGCCCTACACTACTTAACGAATAAAAATTCTTTGGTTTTTTCTTTTAAGAAAGAACAACCTTCTTTGCGAACAATATATGGCGTGCTGCGTCACGTTACGACGGCGGGATACGCTGCGCTTTCCCGCCCTACAGCACTATGGTGCTTTGCTATTATTCCGGGCTACGCTTGCTCTTTGAATAAGCCCTCGTCGGACTACAGATCAGATCGGGAAGCCTCCGAACTCACCGCGTGTCAGATCGCCGGAAGCGGCGTCGGTGTTGAAAGGCACCGTAACTGGCGATATGCCACCTTCGCGGCCTCCAACCGGTTGTCTTGGGCCTTTTCCGGTTTGCGACGAGCCGTCTCGGCCCATGCTTCCGGGCCGTCCAAACCCTCCTTGACATGCAGGAACGCCGCGGTCGCTGCGAGTTCGAGCTGGATGGCGCCGATCTTGGCCGCTTCCGTCACGAATTGAAAACGCTGCGCATCCTCCGCTGGCGGCGTTCGGTCCGTGGCGCGGTAGGTGGAGTACCAACCGCCCCACACCGCCTGCGTCTCCTGCTCTTCGACGAATTTCAGCCCCGCCGCAGTGTCCATCGCCGTTGCAAGGCCCTCACTGAATGGCCCGTAGTGGCGGTACTCAAACTCGAACGTGTCCAGCAGCCCGGCCAACTTCGCCAAGCACGCGACTTTCTGAAGTCGCGTCCGGCCGATCAGAACGCCGCCGGCCTCCCTGACCAGACGGGCGGCGACGAGGTGCGGCTCTAGGCTTGGCATCGACATGTGGCTCCTCCCACGTTCCAGCGGGCCACTCCCCACCGGCTAGGCACGACAACTCGAGTCGCTGTTCCGACTCGAATCTTTTCAATCGGTTGCTGAACCAACTGACGTTCTCACTATGTTCCTTAGCACATTCTCCGTATGCATGTCATCCCGCCTGACATACGCGCGACAGATACGGAAAGGCTCGGCGCTAGCCACGACGGCCGAAAGCTGGGCCATGTCTCGGACGCCTCCAGGTTGCTTGATGTGGATCTGATTGAAGACTGTGTCGGCCTTCTGGAAGCGTTCATAGGGGTTGCGCTTGTAGGTATCGAAAAGAGCGTCGGGGAGTTCCGCCTTCCGCTCGATGACACGGTCGCAGGCCTTATCGATTCGGTCGAGCCGAGCCCGCCGGCTTCCGCTGTCTTCGCGCCTCTCCGGTGGCAGCTCTTCGGCGGCCATGCTCCCGATGTCGATGCAGCGCAGAAGATTACGGTCCCGCAGCTGCATCGCGAAGCGGCGCACCTCAGGGTCTTCAGCCTCTGCCAGCATTGGCAAAGCACCCCAGAACGTGGTGTCGTCGAGGTCCAAGATTCGGTCCAGATTCTCCATTGCGGCCGCAAAGGTGATCAGTGGGTGATTGCCAGGCAAGCCTGTTTTCCCGGCATGATCCTCTCTCACAAGCTGGAACACGCGGAGGATCAGCGCCTCGAAGACCTTCTCTGCCCCTCGCGTCGCTTTGTGGAAGTAAACGATAGGATACAGGTGGAAGAGCGCCAGCACATAGCTCTCGGCCACGTGGTAGGCCTTAGGGCCGAGGACGAGGGTCTGGACCGAGCCTCCCGCGTCGTCGTCTGACGCGATCGGTACGTTCTCGACCTCTAGGTTCCGGAGCAGCCACTCCACGTCGGCAGCACCGCTGCCCACCCCGGTCATCATGCGGTCGCGTTGCATGTAGTCCAGCCGGTCGGCATCGAATTGGCTGGCCACGATCGCATCATAGAAGTCCCGCGGCGGCTTGATCGCGACGAGAGCCGCGACCTCCTCGGCGAACGAGGGGGTTATCTGGTTGAGTAACTCGGCGATATCGGTCTCACGGATCATGCGCTGGCTGACCCGTTCGTGCTTGGTGTCCGTCCGGCCGAGGGACCTCATGACGCCCTCAAAGGCGTGGCTGAACATGCCGTGCCCGAGGTCGTGTACCATGGCTGCGGCCATCGCCACCCGGCATTTATGGGGATTATAGCCGACGCCGCCGACGCTGCGTTCTATGGCGGCTGTGAGCTTTCGAGCCGTGTGGAACACCCCGATGCTGTGGGCAAAGCGCGTGTGCGTGGCCCCGGGGAAGACCAGCTCGCTGAAGCCGAGCTGCTTGACCCGTCGCAACCGCTGGAACGGCCGGGTGTTGATCACCTTCCAGAGCACGTGCTCGAGCTGGTGCTGATCCGCAGTCGCGGGGGCTCCAAATTCGATCAGATCGTGGATCGGATCGCGAATCCTATAGACTTTATGGATGGTCATGGATCGGCCTCGGCCCGGTTGTAGACGTCTGCGTCATCGCTCGCGGTGAGCGGGCGGCCAGATTTGCTGAGCCTCGGAAAGTATGCACGGCGAGGAGGCCCGCAACCGTGGTTTCGGCCGCTTGTACCAGGCGCCGCTCGGTGGTGGTGGTCACCTGCCGCTTTCGGCAAAGGGCCAAGCGCCGCCTCGAAAATCGCGATCGGTGACGTGATCGGCGCCGACGCCTGTTCCAGCACGTCCGCCAGGGCGTCGGCGTTCGGTTCGCGCGTCAGAATGGCGACGATGGCGGAGGCATCAACGAACATCACTTCTGGCCGTTGAGCGTGTCGTAGAACGCCTTGTCGGCCTCAAGCCCTGTCACCGGGCGGGCCAGCACCCGATTCTGCAACGGGTGCAACCGCTCACGCAGCGGCACGGCATCCCCGATGCAGCGCAACTCGTTCTCCAGGGCGCGCTTCACCGCCTCGGTCTTGTTCATGCCCTGGCGCGCCGCAAGCTTCCCGGCGAGGCGGGTTACTTCTGCGCTGCGGATGTTGAGCGGCATGGCTGCCTCTTGTGGTGGCGCAAGATAATGCCGCTGCTACGGGATGGAGACAACTTCTCTGTGCAGGGCAATCACATTTGGCGACACGCAATACTGTTTTCGTCATGGCCGCCCCCGGGCTCTTCGACCCGTGGGCGGCCATGACGGTAGAGAGACGGAATTCAGCCAAATGCGATTGCCTTGTGGGGCGGAAGGGGCCGCGCTTTCGTGTTGCGACCGCGGATGGCGCTGCGCTTATCCGCTTTACACTACTTAAAGAACAAAAGTTCTTTGGTTCTTTCTTTCAAGAAAGAACATCTCTTCTTCATGCTCCATCTGCCCTACCGGCGCAGCTCCATCTGGATCGGTCCCTGGTGGCGGCCGTGGGTGAACTGGTCCACCACCTCGTTGCCGCTGTCCATCAGGGCCGTCGCTGACCCCTCCCAGACGATGCGCCCCTTGTTGATCATGGCCACGCGGTCGCCGATGCGCCGCGCGCTCGCCATGTCATGGGTGATCGCCACCGCCGTGCTGCCAAGGCGCTTCACGCAGTCCACGATCAGGTTGTCGATCACCGCGCCCATAATCGGGTCCAGCCCCGTGGTCGGCTCGTCGAAGAACAGGATGTCGGGCTGGGCGGCAATGGCACGCGCCAGCGCCACCCGCTTCTGCATGCCGCCCGACAACTCCGCCGGCCAAAGCGCGCCCACGCTGGGACCGAGCCCGACCTGGGCCAGCACCTCCTCGGCACGGCCCCGCGCCTCGCCTTTTGCGACCTTGTGCTGGGCGAGCAGCCCGAAGGCGACGTTCTCCCAAACCGGCAAACTGTCGAACAGGGCGCCGTTCTGGAACAGCATGCCGATGCGCGCGCGCACCGCCTCCGCCTCGGCCCGTTCCATCCGCAACACGTCGCGCCCATCGATCTCGATGCTGCCGGCATCCGGCTCCAGCAAACCGAGCACGCATTTCAGCAGCACCGACTTGCCGGTGCCGGAACCGCCGATCACCACCATGGAGGTGCGCGGCGTCACGTCGAGGTCGATGCCGTCGAGCACGACCTTGTCCCCGAATGCCTTGCACAGGCCGCGGATGCGGATCTTCGGGACCACCGGCGGGGCGTCGTTCATCGGGCGAAAAACAGTTCGGTGAGCACGTAGTCGAAGGCGAGAATGAGCACCGACGCCGAGACCACCGCATAGGTGGTCGCCGCGCCGACGCCCTGGGCGCCGCCGCGGCTGTTGTAGCCGTGATAGCACCCCATCAGCGCCACCAGGAATCCGAACACCGCCGCCTTCACCAGCCCCGACACCACGTCGTCGGTCTGCACGAAATTGATCGTGTTGGTCAGATAGACTTCGGCGTTGTAGCCGAGTTTCACCGAGGCGATGACGTAGCCGCCAAGCACGCCCAGGACGTCGGCCACCACCACCAGCAGCGGCATCGCCAGTAGCCCGCCGAGCAGCCGGGGCGTCACCAGGTATTTCATCGGGTTGGTGGACAGCGTCTGGAGCGCGTCGATCTGGTCGGTGACGCGCATGGTTCCCAGTTCGGCGGCCATGGCGGCGCCGACGCGGCCGGCCACCATCAGCCCGGCCAGCACCGGACCCAATTCGCGGGTCATCGACAGCACCACCAGGTTGGCCACCGCGCTCTCGGCATTGAAGCGCGACAGGCCGGTGGCCGATTGCAGCGCCAGCACCATGCCCGTGAAGATCGCCGTCAGCGCCACCACGGGCAGGCTGTAGTAGCCGATGTCCAGGAAGGCGCGCAGAAACAGTCGTCCGTACAGGGGCGGCCGCGCCAGATGGGACAGTCCGTCGAGACCGAACAGGGCGATACGGCCAGTGAGCCGGCAGGCGCCGAACACGGCGCGACCGACCGCCGCAACGGCATCAAGGAGCTTGCTCACCCCGCGTACGCCCGGACGATGCGTGGACCAAATCCGGTGAGTATCTCGTAGGCATTGGTGCCGGCGGCCTCCGCCAGCGCGTCGGGGGAGCAGTGCGGGCCCATAAGCTCCAGCCAGTCGCCGGCGCCGATCGCCGGATGGTCGGTCACGTCGCAGGTGGTCAGGTCCATGGAGATACGGCCTACCAGCGGAATGGGGGGGCCGTCAAAATCCGCCCCGGCTCGGCGCGCCGGCGGGGCACGTCCGGACAGCGCCCTGCGCCAGCCGTCGGCGTAACCGATGCCGAGCGTGGCGATGCGGCAGGGGCGAGGGGCGCGCCAGGTGGCATTGTAGCCGACAGTCTCGCCCGCTTCGATGTCGTGCACCTGAAGGATACGGGCGTGCAGGCGTACCGGCACGCGCATGGGACTGGGACACCCCGGGGTGGGATTGATGCCATACAGCGCCGCGCCGGGGCGGGCGAGGTCGGAGGCGAAGCGGCCATCGAGAAACAGGCCCGAGGAATTGGACAAACTGCGCGGCGCCGGCGGCAGCATGGCGCAGGCGGCGGCAAACCGGTCCAGTTGCGCGGCGTTGGCCGGGTCGTCGGGCAGTTCGGAAGCGACAAGATGCGTGAGCACGTAGCGCAGCTCGAGTCCGTCCAGCCGGTCCGGCGCGGCGGCGAGCACGCGAAGGTCGGCGGCGTTAAGGCCGAGGCGGTTCATGCCGGTGTCGACCTGCAGCAGCACGGGCAGGCGCCGGCCCTCCCGATGGGCGAGCGCCGTCCAACGATCGATCGCATCGAGCGAACCGAGCACGGGAAGGATGTCGTGGGCCAGATGTTCGCGCTCGCTGCCGGGCGGTGGGCCGTTCAGGGCGGCGAGCATGGCCCGCGGCAGCAACGGGCGAAGAGCGAGCGCCTCGGAGAAATGGGCGGTGAAGAAGTGCCGGCAACCGGCGGCCAGCAGATACGGCGCGACCGCAGCGGCGCCGAGCCCATAGGCGTCGGCCTTGACCACGGCGGCAACCGCGCCGGAAGCGTGGCGACGGCACAGTGCCTGCCAGTTGGCGGCGATGGCGGCGAGGTCCACGTGGAGAATCGCGCTGGCGGCGGGGTCGATACCCGCCCTCATGGGAGGCAGCACAGCTCAGTCGCCATTATGATGCAGATCGATATCCGTGAAACGTGTATATTCTCCCTCAAAATATAGATCAATCTTTCCGGTAGCACCATGGCGATTCTTCTCGATCAACAGTTCGGCCTTGTTGTGAACGTTCTCCATATCGCGCTTCCATTTTTCCATCGCGGTGTGGAATTTTTCCTCGTTTTCGAATCTTAATTGTTTAGGCTCGCGATTTTGTTCATAATATTCGTCGCGATAGATGAACATCACCAGATCGGCGTCCTGCTCGATCGAACCGGATTCGCGCAGATCGGAAAGCTGCGGGCGCTTATCCTCGCGGCTTTCCACGGAGCGCGAAAGCTGCGACAGCGCCAGCACCGGCACCGCCAGTTCCTTGGCGATCGCCTTCAGCCCCTGGGTGATCTGGCTGATTTCCAGCACCCGGTTCTCCGGCCGCGTGCCGGCGGCGGGGCGCATGAGTTGCAGGTAGTCGATCACGATCAACGACAATCCCCGGGTGCGCGCCAATCGCCGGCAGCGCGTGCGCATGGCCGAGAGGGTGATCGCCGGCGTGTCGTCGATGTGCAGCGGCAACGACCCGATATCCCGGGAAACCTGGACGAATCGATCGAAATCCTTCTGGCCGATATCGCCGCGGCGGATGCGCTCGCCGACGATGCGCGCTTCCTCGCTCAGCAGGCGCGTGGCCAATTGTTCGGCGCTCATTTCCAGGGAAAAAAGGGCGACCGAGGCGTGCGGCACCGCGTTCGGATCGCTGACGCGCGCCTCGGCCAGAATCGAGCGGGCGGCGCCGAAGGCGATCTTGGTGGCGAGCGCGGACTTGCCCATGCCGGGGCGGCCGGCGAGGATCACCAAGTCGGAGGGATGCAGCCCACCGGTTTTCTTGTCGAGGTCGCGCAGCCCGGTGGACAGGCCGGAGACGCCGCCGGAGCGCTGGAAAGCGCGCTCGGCGTTCTGGATCGCCAGGACCAGCGCGTTCTCGAAGGTGACGAAGCCGCCTTCGGCCGCGCCGCGCTCGGCGAGATTGAACAACTCCTGTTCGGCAAATTCGATCTGGGCCCGTCCATCCAGCTCGGTGCCGGCGCCGAAGGCGTTGTTGACCACGGTCTCGCCGATGTCGATGAGCTGCCGGCGCAGCCAGGCGTCGTAGATGGCACGGCCGTACTCGCCGGCGTTGATGATCCCGACCATGGCGCCGAGCAACTGGGCCAGGTAGGTCGTGCCACCGACCTCGTCGAGCACGCCGGAATGTTCGAACTCGGCCTTCAGCGTCACCGCGTCGGCGAGTTGCCCGGCCTCGATCCGCCGGGCGATGGCGGCGTAGATGCGGCCATGGATGGGGTCAACGAAATGCTCGGCTGTGAGGAACTCGCTGACCCGTTCGTAGGCCTTGTTGTTGGCCAGCAGCGCGCCAAGCAAAGCCTGCTCGGCCTGCTGGTTCGAGGGCGGGATGCGCTGCGACAGTCCGAGCAGCGAGGCGGGGGACTCGATGGTGTTCATGACATGGCGCTCTGGGTTGACAGAGCATAGCGCCGACCCGCCGGCCACCCAAACCGATGAGGGTGTGAATCAGGTGAATAGAGGGGACAGCGCGTCGGCGGGCGCTGCCCCGCCCGCCGGCAGCTTCGGTCAGGCGGTGGCAAAACTGCGCGGGTTGGCGCGCTCGGCCTCGGTGATGTAGTCGCGGGTCAGGGGCACGGCGGTCTGGTCGCGCGCCATTTGGATCTGGAACACGATCTGGTTTTCGCGCCGGAATGACAGCTCCGCGCCGGACAGATAGAACTCGAACATGCGGCAGAAGCGCGCATCGAACAGCGCCGCGATGGCGTCGCGGTTGGCGGCGAAGCGGCGGCGCCAGTGGCGCAGCGTCTCGGCGTAGTGCAGCCGCAAGATCTCGATATCGGTGGTGACCAGCCCGGTCTTCTCGATTGCCGGCAACACTTCCGACAGCGCCGGGCAGTAGCCGCCGGGGAAGATGTACTTGGCCAGCCACGGGTTGGTGCCGCCAGGAACGCCGGCGCGGCCGATGGCGTGCAGCAGGGCGACTCCGTCGGGTGCGAGACAGCGCTTCACCACATTGAAGAAGGCGCGGTAGTGGACGACGCCGACATGCTCGAACATGCCGATCGAGACGATGCGGTCGAAGCGGCGATGCAGGCTGCGATAGTCCAGCAGCTCGAAACTGATCCGGTCGGATAAGCCCTCCTGCGCGGCGCGCGCCTGCGACTCCGCCAACTGCTCGCGTGAGAGGGTAATGCCGGTGACGCGGGCGCCGTAGTCGCGGGCCAGCGTCAATGCCAGGCCGCCCCAGCCGCTACCGATGTCGAGCACCTCGAGATCGGGGCGGTCGAGTCGCAACTTGGCGGCGACGTGGCGCTTCTTGGCGTCCTGCGCCTCCTCCAGGGTCTCGTTGCCGGTGGGGAAGTAGGCGCACGAGTACTGGCGGTCGCGGTCGAGAAACAGCGCGTACAGCCGGCCGTTGAGGTCGTAGTGGTGGGCGACGTTGCGCTGGGCGCGCCTGGCCGGGTTGAACTGGGCGATACGGCGGATGAGCCAGCCCATCGACTCGTGCAGGCGCATCAGTTCCTGGCCCGACGCCTCAGTCGCCCGATTGGTGAGCAGCAGATCGAGTACGTCGTGGATGGTGCAGTCCACCGGCACCAGCCCGCCATCCATATAGGCTTCGCCCAGGGCGAGGGCAGGATTGAGGGCGATGCGGCGGACCGTGCGGTCGTCCTTGATTTCTATCAGGGCTTCGGGACCGGGAGTCCCGCCGTAGGTGGTCAGTTGACCGTCCGGCCATCGCACGGTCAGGCGACCAAGGACGATGAACCTCCGCAGGACGTGATGCAGGACAGAGCGCATGGCTTTCCCTCCGGCATTTCGCGCATGTAGCTGCGCGACAATGCCGTTGGGACACCAACGATTTCAAGAGGAAAGCCAGTCACGAAACGGCGCGTTCCCGCCCCGGCGGCCCGCATCGGGCCGGGGCGGGGAACGGTCAGGCCGGTTGTTCGGTCGGCGGCTCCAACAGGTCCTCGACGGCGAGGGCCGGTTCCTCCACGACCTCCTCCGGCCCGGTGACGCGCTCGCCACGGGCCTGCTTGGTGGCTTCTTCCGCGCTGCGCGCCACGTTGGCGGTGACCGTGATCGCCACCTCCGGATGCAGCACGACGCGGACCTCGGTCAGACCGAGCGTCTTGATCGGTTGGCCGAGTATTACCTGCGAGCGATTGATGGAGAGCCCGGCTGCGGTGCAGGCCTCGGCGATGTCGCGGGAGCTGACCGAGCCATAGAGGCTGCCGGACTCGCCGGCCTGGCGGATGATGACGACGGACAGACCGCCGACCCGCTCGGCGACCCGCTCGGCTTCTTCGCGGCGCTTGAGGTTCTGCGCCTCCAACTGGGAGCGCTGCTGCTCGAAGCGGGTGAGGTTGTCCTTGCTGGCGCGGATCGCCTTCTTCTGTGCCAGCAGGTAATTGCGGGCGAAGCCGGGCTTCACCTTCACCACCTCGCCCATCTGGCCGAGCTTGTCGACGCGCTGGAGCAGGATGAGTTCCACGGATGCCATGGCGTGTGCTCCCTCAGCTCACGACATAGGGCAGCAGGGCAAGAAAGCGGGCGCGCTTGATCGCGTTGGCCAACTCGCGCTGCTTCTTGGCGGAGACTGCGGTGATGCGGCTGGGAACGATCTTGCCGCGCTCGGACAGGAAGCGCGACAGCAGGCGCACGTCCTTGTAGTCGATCTTCGGCGCGTTCGGTCCCGAGAACGGGCAGGACTTGCGGCGGCGATAGAACGGGCGGCGCGCGCCAACCGCGGCGCGGCGGGCGGCTGGGTTGACGTCGGTCGTGTCGGACATCGGTCGTTACTCCTCGATGCCGTGGAAATCGTCGTGCTCGCGCGGCAGCGTGTCTTCGCGGGCGCGGAATTCCTCGCGGTCGTCGTAGCCGCGCTTGCGGCCGGACTCGAAGCGCCCGGCGGGCTTGGGCCCGCGGAAGCCGCGTTCGCGGTCATCGGATTTGCGCGACAGGATGGCGCTCTGACCCTCCTCGAGCGCGTCCACCCGGATGGTCATGAAGCGCAGCACGTCCTCGTTCAGGCGAAGCAG
>Ga0181529_10006641_pt1 | contig 11701 bp, 9 predicted proteins | sample PEATcosm2014_Bin_36_FD_119763 | JGI IMG/M metagenome (GOLD analysis project Ga0181529, IMG submission 119763) | Peatland microbial communities from MTU Mesocosm Facility, Houghton, MI, USA - PEATcosm2014_Bin10_30_metaG | ecosystem: Environmental > Terrestrial > Soil > Wetlands > Peat | place... | reverse complement strand
CGGTATTCAGGAGCCGGCGCAATGTTGCGCGGCCCTCACGCAAGCGGAGCGAGACGAGATCAACCGAGCGATTGAGCTTGGCGGCGATTTGCCGCCGGGTGAGTCCGCCGAAATAATACCACAAGATGACTTGGCGATAATTCCGATTCAGGGCGCGAAGCAGGGCCAACAACAGGGTGCGGTTGTCATGCCATACGAGGTTCTCAAACGGATTATTGCGGTCTCTTTCACTGCTCCTCGCCATGGTTGCCTTCGGCGTTGGTCAGCCCAAAGAGGCGTTCCTTCAGGATGGGGTCTTGGCCATTCCACAACGCCAGCGAGAGGCAAAGATGCTGCATATCGTCGCTGAAGCCGGCGAGGCCGTCCTCGCCCCAGCGATACGCGCGGCTGCGCGCGTGGTCATGCGGAAAATATTCCCAGGCAGTGCCACCGGGCGAATAATCCTCGCGCACCGTGCCCCATTGCCGCTCGGAAAGATACGGACCCCAGCACCGCCAGTTTTGCCGGCCAGCTTGGTCTTCCGTCAGGCGCTGTTTTTCAATGTCAGCTTTCGGGGATTGACTTGGCGTCATGGTATTTAGTCATGTTTATTTTCAAGTTGTTCAAGAACTATTTTGAAACTGAAATCAGAATCCTGTGAATTCATTGATTTGTATATGGGTAAAACCTTATTTTGTATGCGGAATTAAGAATTTTACACTAATATTCTACAACTAAACTAGGGTGTGTTAACACTAACGCGCAAAGCTTCGACAATGAGGGTGAAGACGATGAAGCCGACAAAGAGAACGTCAAGTTTCGCGGCAGGCTCCGGTAAATTGCGAGCAAGGCTCCGTAAATTAGGGCAAGGGGCGGCAAAATGGAGGCAGGGGGGTGGTCAATTGTGGGCAGCCCTTCGTAAAATGCGGCAGGCGTCCTGAAAATGGTGGCAATAGTTGGAATGTGCGTGCGGGGGGGGGGGGACAACAAATTCCCGGCTCGGAAGGGCGATTGAGCAGAGCCTAAAGATTTTCCCGAAAGCTTCATAACAAAATTGTATGAAGGACTTTTTCAAAAAATGGCGGCGCAGCGTCAACCCGTCCGTTGCTTTTTACTTATCTTTAATTGCCCTGTTATTTTGCCCGTTTTTAGGAAAGGCAGAGGGGCGTAGCGGCTTCCAGCAGCAAGCCGGATTGCTTTCTTCTGAATGGAATTGCGTCTCTCCGCCGGGAGGCCGCCACATCAAACCGTCGCGGCAGCTTCCGTCCTCCACGCCTGGATTTTCTCGATGCGATGGCGGCGCTTGGTGCCGTGCAATTCAAATTCCACCTCGTCGCCGGGCTTGTGGTTGAGCAGCGCCGCTCCGACGGGCGAAAGGTAGCTGATGATGCCCTTGTCCGGGTTGGAATCCCACGCGCCGAGGATGGTGAACGACTCGGACTGGTTGGTCTCAAGGTTCGTGGCCTGCACAATCGTGCCGATGTTGACGGCGTCGGTGTTGGCATTTGAAAAATCCGCGCCGCGCGAGCGTGAAAGCTGCGTTTCCAGTTCGTCCTTCCGGCGCATGAGGATTTTCTGCATTTCCTTGGCGGCCTTGTATTCGTGGTTTTCGCGCAGGTCGCCGTAGCTGCGGGCGATGGCGATTTCCTTCGAGTTGGCGGGAATCGTTTTCTGGACGAGTTCGCCGTATTCGGCGCGGCGGCGTTCGAGGCTTTCCCATGAAACCAGGATCGTGCTGTCCTGCTTGGTCTGTTCGCCGGTAATGAGCGATTGCACGGCGGGATGTTTTTTGACGAGGCGCGCGAGGAGCGACCGCTTATCCATGTCGTCGAAAACGGGCGAGAGCTGTAGCGTGCGCGTCAAGTCCTTGATGATTTCGATGTCGGCGGACGCGGTGAGTTCGCCGAGCAGTTCCTGGTCTTCCAAAATGAAATCGCGCAGGCGGTTCGAGCGTTTTTCGTTGAACTGGTCGCGTTCCATCGCCGTGAGCATCGCGCGAAAAACTTCCGGGCCGAGGATGTCCACGAAATCCTCCGTGCGGTCGCGCGCAAACCACAGAAGCAGCTCGCTGCTGGCGGTGTGCTGGTTGATGAGGCGGGCGAGCGTTTCCTTGAGATCGTCCAGCCTGCCCTGCGCGATGAGCTGGCTCGCGAATTCCTTGGCGAGCTTCGCGGAAACCTGGTTCAACGAGCCACGCAAAATTTCCTGCCAGTGGTCCGGGTTCGTCTGCCGGAAACTTTCGAGCGCGCGATGATGCTTTGCGGCGGGAATCAATTCCATGATCGGGCCGAACTTGACGTTGTCCTGCGACCAGATTTGCGCGTCGGTGACTTCGCCTTCAACCGGCTGAAGCCCGGCGTTCTGGCGCAATTCGTCGCGCGCAAAAATCGCCTCCAGCGCGACCGCCGGCTGCGTGCGCTGGTGCGACGCGATGTCCGCGTTGAGCGCGGCGATGACTTCGTTCGCGGCGGCGGCCTTGTCCTTCAAATCCGGGACGAACTTGATGATTTCGGCGACGACGGCGACGCGCGCCTTCAAGCCCTTCGCCGCGCGAAAATCCGCAAGCGAACGGTCCTGCAACGTGGTTTCCTTCTCCTGAAAAACGACCGGCTCAGTTTTTTTGGAAGGCACGATGAAGTGTCCGTCCCTTTTCATTTCGCGCTTGGCCGTTTCCCACCATTTTTTCCAGTCGTCGCGGATCACGTCCGGCACGAGCACCTGCTGAATCTGGTCCAACGTCGCCTTGCCACCAAAGCTGTTCAGCACAAGTTTGATGAGGTCGAGATGATGCGCGGCCATCTGGCGGACGGCTTCGAGGTCGGCGGCCTTGCGCGCGAGAATGTGGTTCTTCGGAACCGGCTTGAGCAAATCGGCGGCGAACGACAAATCCATCGTGTGCCCCGGCTTGCCCGGAAAATCAATCGTGAAGCGGGCGAACACCGTGTCCACGGTTTTTATTTTTCCGAAGCCCCAGCTTCGGTGCGAGCAGCAGCCGCCTTCCACGAGTTGCGTGAGCGGCTCGATGTGCCGCCCCTCGATTTTTCCCGCCGCAGCCAGTTTTTCAAATTCTTCTTTCATAAAAAAATCGCATTTCTGTCGTCACGGATTCACTATGCTCCATTAAACGTGTTGAACGGCCAAAATCCAAGACAAATTGCGGCGCGAGTTTTGCAGCAGCGGCGCGCCAACGGCGAATTCACGGAGAATTTGCTGGAGCGTGCGCTTTATTCGTCCTCGTCCTCGAAAATGGGCGCTGACCAACCGGAGACGAGAACGAGGAGCGAGGACGAGGAAGAGAAAAGATTTTCGTCCGCCGACCGCGGGCTTTGTCAGGAAATCGTCTATGGCGTCGTCCGCTGGCAGGCCGCGCTCGACTGGCTCATCGCGCGGAAGACGAACAACCGCGAACAAAAACCCGCGCTGCAAAACCTGCTGCGGCTCGGCCTCTACCAGATTTTCTGGCTCGACCGGATCCCCAACCATGCCGCCGTCAACGAAACCGTCGAGCTTGCCAAGCAAAACGGTCTCGGCCCGCAGGCCGGATTTGTGAACGCCATTTTGCGCGGCTATTTGCGCGAAGCGGACGAAACCAGGAAAATTCTCTCCGATTTGAAAATTTCAAATCCGGCAATCGGTTTTTCCCATCCGCAATGGCTTGTAGAAAAATGGCAAAAACAATTTGGCGACGAAAAATTGCGGCGGCTTCTTGAATGGAACAACACCCCGCCGAAAACTTTCGCACGCGTGAACACGTTAAAATTTGGCAGCAGCCGAGGTGACGAGGCTCTTTCAAAGACGGAAACCGGCCAGAGCCTCCTCACGTCGGCTGCCGCAAATAAAATTGAAAACGCTGGCGATTTGCTCACGCGCTGGCGCGAAGAAAATGTGGAATATGATTTCGTCCGCCGCGATTTTTTTGGCAGGGCGGTCAGTCCTCTGACCGCCGACGGCGCGCACGGAGTGACGCGCCCTGCCGATTTCGAAAATCTCGTCTTCGATCTGAAATCGCATCCGCCGCTGAATTCGCTCGGCAGCTTTCGCGACGGCTGGTTTTACATTCAAGACCCAAGCACATTGCTTGCGCCGTTGGAATTGAATCCGCAACCCGGCGAAATGATTCTGGATTTGTGCGCCGCGCCCGGCGGCAAAACGACGTTCATTGCACAAATGATGAACAACGAAGGCAGAATTATCGCCTGCGACATTTCCGAAGAGCGGTTGAGATTGGTTCAAGAAAATTGCCGCCGCCTTGGCGTGACATGCGTCGAAACCGCGTCGGCTTCAACCTTCAACCTTCAACCTTCAACCTTCAACCGCGTTTTGGTGGACGCTCCCTGCTCCAACACCGGTGTCATGCGCCGCCGCGTGGATTTGCGCTGGCGGATTTCGCCGGAGGAAATTTCGCGACTTCAACAAACGCAGATTTACTTGCTCAAGCTCGCCGCGACAAAGTTAAAGGGCGGAGGCGTTCTGGTTTACAGCACTTGCAGCCTGGAGCCGGAGGAAAATTCCGAAGTCGTGAAAGAATTTGTGCGCAGGCACGAAAATTTCAAACTGGAAACCGAACAACAATTATTGCCGTTTGCCGACAACGTGGATGGCGCGTATGTTGCGCGCCTGAAACATTCAACCTGATTTTGAATTATGGAATTCAATCTTGAAACCGATTACGCCGACCGCGCCTACACCATTCTCGCTAGCCTCGTCACGCCGCGACCGATTGCGCTCGTCACGACCGTCAGCGCCGACGGCAAGGTGAACGCCGCGCCGTTCAGCTTCTTCAACCTGCTCGGCGCGAACCCGTCCATCTGCGCGTTTGCGCCCGGCGACCGCGACAACGGCACGCCCAAGGACACCGCGCTCAACGTCCGAGCCATGCACGAATTCGTCGTGAACCTCGTGGACGAAAAAATTGCCGGGGCGATGAACCAATGCGCCGCGTCGCTGCCGTTCGGGGAAAATGAACTGGTTCGCGCCGGTTTGACCGCCGCACCGTCGTCAGTCGTGAAGCCGCCACGCATCGTGGAGTCTCCCGCGAGTCTGGAATGCGTCGAGTGGGGAACTTTACAGATCGGGAGAAACCGCGTCGTCATCGGCTTGATCAAGCGTCTGCATTTGCGCGACGAATTGTTTGACGTGGAGACGAAACGGGTGCGGACGGAAAAATTGCTGACCATCGGGCGAATGGCTTCGCCGCACTGGTATTGCAAAACGAGCGACCGGTTTGAAATGAAGCGACCGGATTAGAAGCCGGTCACATCCCCATGATTTGATAGCCGGAATCCACGTAAATGACTTGGCCGGTGATCGCCGCCGCGCCGTCGCTGGCGAGGAAAACGCCGGACGCGCCGAGTTCTTCGGGCGTGACGTTGCGCTTGAGCGGCGCGTGCGCTTCGTAATGCTTGAGCATGTCGCTGAATCCCGCGATGCCGCGCGCGGCAAGAGTGTTGACCGGGCCGGCGCTGATGCAGTTGACGCGGATTTTTTTCGGGCCGAGATCGTAGGCGAGGTAGCGCGTGCTGGCTTCGAGCGAGGCCTTGGCCACGCCCATGACGTTGTAATGCGGCACGACTTTTTCCGCGCCGTAATAGCTCATCGCCACGATGCTGCCGCCATCTGGCATCAGCGGCTCGGCTGCGCGTGACAGCGCGACCAGCGAATACGCGCTCACGTCGTGCGCGATGCGGAAGGCCTCGCGGCTCGTGTCCACAAACCTGCCTTCGAGCGCATCCTTCGGGGCGAATGCGACGGAATGCAGGAGCAAATTTAATTTTCCGAACTTCTCGCCGACGGTTTTGAAGACATTGGCTATCTCGTCGTCCTTCGTCACATCGCACGGCAGAATCAAAGTGTCCGCGCCGAAGGTTCCGGCGAGCTCGGCGACATTTTCCTTCACGCGCTCACCTTGGAAGGTGAACGCGAGCTTCGCGCCCTCGCGCGCCCACGCCTGCGCTATGGCCCACGCGATTGAGCGTTTGTTGGCGACGCCGAAGACAATCCCTGTTTTTCCGTCGAGCAATGGCATAAGTTCGTAATTCGTTGGATGGTTGAACCGTTAAATCGCGGCAAGGTTAAAACATTTTCGCGGCGCGCAAAGGAAATTCATGTTGGAGTTCAGACTTCAGCCTGTCTGCGAACAAGCTTGAACTCCACAACAATTCACAGCCTCGACTCGCGGCGGCGAACAAATTAAACTGGCGTGAATGGATTCACAAATTGCCGATGGATTGATTCAGTATTTGATGCTCGTCGGACTGCTGACGTTTCACGAATTCGGCCATGCGTGGACGGCCATGAAATGCGGCGACGACACCGCGCGCCTGCAAGGCCGCGTCTCGCTCAACCCGCTCGTCCACATTGACCCCATCGGCACGGTGCTGCTGCCGCTGATGATGATTTTTTTGCCGACCGGCGTGAGCCGTTTCATGATTGGCTGGGCGAAACCCGTGCCGGTGAACCCATACAATTTGCGGAACAAGAATCTGGACGACATTCTCGTGACGATGGCCGGGCCGGGCATGAATTTGATCCTGGCCATCGCACTCGTTGCATTTGCGCGCATCGGCCTGATTTTTCATTCAGTGCCCGTCGCGGAACTTTGCATCCAGGCGGCCCGGTTGAGCCTGCTGCTGTGCTTTTTTAATTTGATCCCGATCCCCCCGCTGGACGGATCGCACATTCTGCGCGTTGCGACCGGCATGAGCTGGGAAACTTACGCGAACTTTGCGCGATTCGGTTTCATCATCGTGATCGTCGTGATTCAAATTCCACTCGTGCAAGAAGTGATTTCGTCCGCAGTGGTCGGAACGCTCCTTTTACTGGGAACAATTTTTGGCCTTTCGTGACGCCGGTCATTTATTGAAATAAAGCTCCTCGGCGTTCCACGAAGCGTGGTCAATATCCATCGCGGTCACGCGGATGTTGCCGATGTTCGTGCGCGCGGCGGCATAATAAACCGGCTCGACGGTGTAAATTTCCGGCTGTTGCTCGCCAAGGATTTGCTGGACTTCGTCAAAATATTTTTTGCGCTCATTGAAATCGAGCGTTTTGACCTGCGCATCCATCAATTGGTCAATGCGCGCCTCCCATTCGGTGGAAGGAGTTTTCTGACGCGGAAACCACTGGTGCGAGAAGCCGCTGGATTTGAGAATGTTCATCATCATCGCGGGATCGGGTGGGCCGCCTTCGGAAAGCAGGATGCATTCAAAAAGGCAAGTGTTGTCCAGTCTGTCAATCAGCGTGTTGAATTCAATCGGCTGAAAAACGACGTGCATTCCGAGCTTCTGCAGATCATCCGCGATAAGCAGGCACATTTGCTGCCTCATGCCATTGCCGGTGTTGGTGTTCAGGACAAATTCAATTTTATTTCCGTCGGCATCGGTCAGGAAACCGTCGCCGTTTCGTTTTTCGATTCCAATTTCTTTCAGCAGTTCCAGCGCTTTGGCAGGGTCATGTGCATATTGGGGCGTATTTGGATTGAACCATTTTTTATTGCCGCGCGTCACAAAACCGTATTCCGGTTCCGAATGGCCGGAATAAACCGTTTTGACGATGGCGTCGCGGTCAATCGCGTAGGCAACCGCCTGGCGGAATTTTTGATTGCGAAACCATTTTAACTTTTTCGGGTCAACGAGCGGTTTGCCATTTTTGTCCGCATTCGTGTTTTGATTGAACATGATGAAGCCGTCGTCTGCGCCGGGACCCGGTTCGAGCAATTTTATTTTTCCGCCAGCCTCCGCCGCTTTGAACGTGTCATATTCATCCGGCTTGACGACGTCGTCTATGTCATCTTCCCCGTGCAGTATGCGCAGCGACACGGCGTTCCAATCCGGCACGATGCTGTAAATGACGTTGTCGAAATACGGCAGACGCGTGCCGTTGCTGTCCACTTCAAAAAAATATGGGTTGCGTGCGAGCAGGACATATTGCGCCGGCTTGTATTCCTGAATGATGAACGGCCCGCTGCCAACGATGTCCTGCGGTTTCCAGTTCACGCCGTAAGTGGAATTGAAAGTTCCATCAGCGACATATTTTTCCAAAATATGCTTCGGCATGATCGGCACGCCGGCGCCAAACACCGTCAAAAACGGTGCGAAAATTTCCGGTGTCACAACTTGAACCGTCAAGTCGTCCACCTTAGTCACCGTGAAATCTTTTCCGTCCACGCGCAATGCATCGGCCATGACCGGATTGATCTTCGTGTTGTAAATCAGATCATTGCAGGTGAACACCACGTCGTCGGCGTTAATCGGCTGGCCATCGCTCCAGTGCAGATTTTTTCGCAGATGAAACGTCCATGTTTTGCTGTCGGGCGAGTTTGTCCACCAGTCTGCAAGACCGGGGCTGACTTCTTGCGTGTTTGGGTCATAGCCCAACAACGAGGCGAAAAGAAAACGGTAAATGTCCTGCGATGATTGTTCGTTGCCCGTGACGGGGTTGAATGTTTTTGGGTCAACAAAAGTGGACAGCACCAGCCGTCCACCGGGAATTCCCGGATTGCAATCGGCGAGCAACGGCGGCTCCGGCAACGGATAATTGACCCGTAAATTTTTTGTTTCAGAATTTTTTCCGCAACCGCAAAAGCAAAAAATTGCCGCCGCGAAAACTACAAAAGCTTGAACGAACATCTTCATGCGTGACACATTAGCACTTACCTTCCCGCGCCGAAAGCGTCCTTTTCACTCGCAAGCGCGAAGTTTTTTTGCCACGTTTCCAGAGTATTTGCGATGTGGCAATTTATTTTCAAGCGTCTGCTGCACATGATTCCGCTGTTGATCGGCGTCTCGCTGATCACGTTTCTGCTCATGTCGCTCGCGCCCGGCGATTACTTCACCACGCTCCAGCAAAATCCGCAAATCTCGCCGGAGACAATTGCAAAACTCAAGGCGCAGTTCCATCTCGACCGTCCGTGGTATGTCCAATACCTCTACTGGTTCAAAAGCATTCTGCACGGCGACTTTGGATACTCGATGTCCTACAAAATTCCCGCCACCTCGCTCATCTTCGCGCGATTGTGGAACACCTTTGTGCTCTCATTTTTCGCGATGATTTTTGCGTGGGGTGTCGCCATCCCGCTTGGCATCTGGGCGGCGGTGAAAAAAGACACATGGGTTGACCGCTCCTGCTCGCTGATTTCATTCGCCGGATTGTCCGTGTCCGACATTTTGCTGTCGCTGCTCGCGCTGTGGTTTGCTGCGGCGACCGCCTGGTTCCCCATCGGCGGCGCGCAAAGCCCGGATCATGATCTGATGTCGCCGCTGCAGCAATTTTGGGATTTCACGCACCACCTTATATTGCCCGCGCTCGTCCTCGCCGCGTCCGATCTGGCCGGCATCATGCGCCAAATGCGCTCCAATTTGCTCGACACCTTGCGCGCCGAATATGTCACCGCCGCCCGCGCTCGCGGCCTCGGCGAAGGCTGGGTGATCTACAAACACGCGCTCCGCAACGCCATCAATCCGTTGCTCACGATTTTCGGCTACTCGCTCGCCGCGCTCTTGAGCGGCGCGTTCATCGTCGAAAACATCATGGCCTGGCCCGGCCTCGGCCGGTTGACGATGGAAGCGTTTTTCGCAAAGGATTCCTATCTCGTGGTTGATTGTGTCGTTATGGCCACGGCGCTGCTCGTCCTGGGAAATTTCATCGCCGACATTTTGCTCGCGTGGAGCGATCCCAGAATTCGTTTGAAATAAAAAATGGAAACTGACGCGACAATTTCAATTGCCGAAATGAAGCACACGCTGTCGCCGTGGCGGCTTTTTTGGCAGCGGCTCCGGCGGCGGAAAATTGCGATGGTTGGCGGCGTCATTTTAATTCTTCTTTACCTTGTCGCATTGTTCGCCGGCTTCATTGCGCCGTATGACTACAACCATCTGGACACCGACAACTCCTTCCACCAGCCGGCCTGGCCAAAATTATCCGGCTTTCATTTCGTCGTGCCGCGCTCCGAAGCGCAGCCGGGCAATTTCGCTTATCGCGAAATCCCGAACGACACGCAGCCGGTCCACTTTTTTGTTCGCGGCGACAAATATCAATTGTTCGGCTTCATTCCCGCTTCAATCCATCTGTTCGGCAGCGACGGCAATCATCCGGTTTATCTTTTCGGCACCGACCAGTTCGGGCGCGACATTTTTTCGCGGCTGCTTTACGGCTCGCAGATTTCGCTTTCGATCGGCGTCGTGGGAATTTTTCTGTCGTTCACCTTCGGCCTCATCATCGGCGGCGTTTCCGGCTATTTTGCCGGCGCGACCGACACCGTCATCATGCGATTCTGCGAACTCATCATGTCCATTCCCGCGCTGTATCTCATCATTTCGCTGCGCGCGACGTTTCCGCCGGGCATGAGTTCGTCGCAGGTTTATGCGATGATCATAATTATTTTGAGCTGCATCGGCTGGGCAAGCATGGCGCGCGTGATCCGCGGAATGACCTTGTCGCTGCGCGAACAGCAATTCGTCCTCGCCGCTCGCTCGCTTGGACAATCGAATTTCAAAATCATCGTGCGCCACATTTTGCCGAACACGCTGTCGTATGTCATCGTCGCGGCGACGTTGAGCGTGCCGTATTACATCCTCGGCGAAGTCGTATTGAGTTTTCTCGGCGTCGGCATCCAGGAACCGCAGGCGAGCTGGGGCAATATGCTCACGGCGGCGGAAGATGTTCAGTATTTGCAAAATTATCCGTGGTTGCTCGCGCCGAGCGCAGCGATTTTTATCACCGTTCTCGCTTTCAACTTTCTCGGCGATGGATTAAGAGACGCGGCGGATACAAAAGCATGAATGTAGAATTAAGAATGAAGAATGAAGAAAACAGGGCAAGCTTGCCTGTTGCAAGATTCTTCATTCTTCATTCTTCATTCTTCATTTTTCATTTGAAATTATGATTCTGCTCGAAATCAAAAATCTGAAAATGGACTTCGGCAAAAGCGCCGAGGCGTTGCGTGCGATTGACGACGTGTCATTCACCATCGGCGCGGGCGAAACAGTTTGCCTCGTCGGCGAAAGTGGTTGCGGCAAAACTGTGACGGCACTTTCCATCGCGCGGCTCGTGCCGGCACCACCGGCAAATTACGTCGGCGGAGAAATTTTGCTGAATGGCCGTGACACGTTGAAAATGTCCGCGCGCGAACTGCAACAAATCCGCGGCGGCGTGGTCAGTTACGTTTTTCAAGACCCCGGCGCGTCGCTCAATCCCGTTTTCCGCATCGGGAACCAGATCAAGGAATCGCTCAAGCTGCACAAGCCGGAAAAGGCGAACGACGCCGAAGTCATCCGCCTATTGAAACTCGTCGGCATTCCCGCGCCGGAATCGCGCATCAAAAACTATCCGTTCGAGATGTCCGGCGGCATGCAGCAGCGCGTGATGATCGCGATGGCGCTGGCGAGCGAGCCGAAGTTGCTCGTCGCCGACGAACCGACCACCGCGCTCGACGTGACCATTCAGGCGCAGATTCTGGATCTGTTGAGCGAGCTGAAGCAGCGGCTCGGCATGGCGATTTTGCTCATCACGCACAACCTCGGCATCGTCGGCGACATGGCCGACCGCGTGGCCGTGATGTATGCCGGGCAGATTGTCGAACTCGCGCCGGCGAAGGAATTGTTGCGCCGCCCGCTGCATCCCTACACCCGCGCGCTGATGAATTCCGTGCCGAAACTGCGCGGCGACGCCGACCGCCTCTCGGCCATTCCCGGCAACGTCCCGCGCATCGGCAATTTCCCGCCCG
>Ga0181529_10006640_pt1 | contig 11710 bp, 7 predicted proteins | sample PEATcosm2014_Bin_36_FD_119763 | JGI IMG/M metagenome (GOLD analysis project Ga0181529, IMG submission 119763) | Peatland microbial communities from MTU Mesocosm Facility, Houghton, MI, USA - PEATcosm2014_Bin10_30_metaG | ecosystem: Environmental > Terrestrial > Soil > Wetlands > Peat | place... | reverse complement strand
GTCGCGGTCACCGAGATCATAGCCTTGAGTTTGGCCGCGGCGTTGCCGGCTTTGGACTCCTGAATCAACTTCAAAGCGACGCTCAGGACAATCATCGATGCCATCACGACCGCGCCCGGCGAATCGCCCGTTGCCAGCGAGATCGTCGCGAGCACCGCCAGCAGGATTACGAGCGGGTTGAGCATCGCGCGCCAGAGCAGCTTCCCGAATCCCGCCCGCTGGTCTTTCGCCAGCACGTTGGGACCGTACTCGGCCAGACGCGTAGCGGCCTCGCTGTCGGTTAGTCCCCCGGCACGCGTGTTTAGCTTCGCGAAGACGCCCGCTGTGTCCATCGCCGCCGACTCCACCACCAGGGGCGAGACGCGTATCGCCGCGGCCTTATGCCGATCGGTTGCAAGCACGCTCTTGGGAAGGACGGCCGATGGGATGCTAGTCATGTTGAATTCGCGGGCAGGTTGAACCATTGACCCATAGGAACTGTGGGTTGAGGCCCTCCCTGTCGATCTTTAGCTTGGCCTTGAGCCCCTGGACTTTGGCTTTGCAAGCACGCCTTTGCGCGTTGGTGATCTGGACCATTGCGCTAAAATACGCAGATTTGCACAGAACACCATAAGGAATTCAGTCGAGAGATCCGCCGCAGCTTTGTCAGCGCATTCATCTGGCAGGCTGGCGAACAATATTTGGATGTTATCTTTCACCCTCCTCGCGACGATGCTGATGGGATCCGCCCCGACTCGACTCGGTAACGGGGCGGCAAAGCCACGCAGAGAAGGCGCTTTGAATATAGCGCGGACTAACGAGGATACGGCTTGATGAAATCCTCGCGGTCTGCTTGCGCAATCCGAGCTGAACGCTGAAGCTCGTCCGGCCTTATTCGTTTGAATGATCGCACGGAGTTAGATGCGGAACAGGCGGTGGCAGCGAATGAACCCGTTTTTGCGGATGTAGGCCCAGAGCTTCTTGGTTAGCTCGGGCCTGGGAAGTGGTTTTTCACCCACGGCCAGGGCCAGCTTATCGTCAGGCTGGACCGGCTTCATGAATGCTGCGCTCGGTGTCGCCCCGAGAACAGGGGTAAATCTGCTCATGGGCCTTCGCCAAGATGCAGTACTATGCAGTACACTTTTCCAGGAAATTCGAGGTCGGTTTGCCCATTTGAATCTGAAAGCGAAAAATTGCAAACAACCAATAAAATCAAGCATTTGAAGCACGTTTGCTGATTTTTGGCAAAACAGCGTAACAGGTTGTTGACCTATTTCGCGCACCAGTCTCCGGCGTTCTCGAACTTCTCGACGGCTACCACCACGAAGCCCTATACCAAGTGGCGATCCTGCGGACGGTAGTGTAGGGGATCATCGAGAACGACGGCGACGACGAGGTGCCGGCTTGGACCGGGGCGGGGTAACGCCAGATGCTCGCCGCCTTGGGCATCGACGGGGTCGAGGCATTCTTCGCGCGGGCAGAGGCGCTCCAGGCGTTCGTGCTGAAGCTCCGCGAGGGGGGCGAGGAACTGCTCACGCGGGCGCCGGGGGGCTTCGACTGAGATGCAGTCTCGTTGTGCTCCGTCACCAAGGGGGCTGCGATGGCCCAAACCGCCTCCTATTCCATGTTTTGTCGCCCGGGTGACTTTTCTGTCAGAAGCTTCGTGGTCTTTAAGGAAGTCCATTTTTAGCTGACGAAGACGCCGTTAATTAAGTCCAGCCTACCTGCGCCTGCGGGCCTTGTTGACTGGAGAAAAACCGTCCCCGCTGAATGGCGAAGCTGGCACGGTCCGCACGAGTTCTCCCCCAGTGACTGAACGGGTGCCAACTGAGGCTCCACATAGGGCGCAAAGATACTCATGAAGCTCGCCCGATGGGAGCACCAGAAGCAGCCGTTCCCGCACCGGTTGCGAGCGCTTGCACTTGGGACAATATATTTCGCTGGCTGTGAACTCGCCAAATTGCCGACTCATGTAACGTGATTTCCTTCTCCCAACATGCCTTAAGAGCGCGCTGGGGGCAAAATCATTTCGTTGGTGCTTAGAACCGCGAGATCATTGCGCAAGCCACCGGACGGAACGGGGCGAACTTCGGCTGGCCGGCTCGGGAGAGGGTGGCGAGTTTCCCTCAGCCGCATCGAATTTAAAGTTTTAAAGCTCAGCGCCTTCAAAAGACTCTGTCCCGCGATACCCGCCACCGTGCAGTCCCAAGTGCTTTCGACGAAGATCATGGGTGAACCAAGACACGGTCATTCTCGCTAGGATGAAGTTGCGAGGTTGCAACGTTGCAGACTTGAAACGTTGCAGACTTGCAACAATGGCGCAGTTCTGATAGTTTATCGCCATGTTTCAAACCAGCACGCCGGTGGTGGGGGAAGGATTTCGGAACCGGAAATCCGAGGTCGCGGCTTTGATTCAAACGATCCAAAGACTCGGGGCGGGTGAACCAAAGTGGGTGGCCATTCTGGGACCACGCAAAATCGGAAAGACCAGCCTGGTATTGGAAGCGGCCCGGCTTTCCAAAAGCAATACCCTGCGCATTGTGATTCTGGACGTCCAGGAACAGGAGCCAATTTCCGCAGAGGTGTTCCGCCGACTAGCGCTGCGCGTGGTGGATTCGGCGCTGGGAACCGAACTGGGAGAATCACTCGAACGGTTGGCCGTTGATCCCGGCTCGTACCGCAATATGCTCCAAAAGTCGGCCAGCTTTGCCTCCCTCCCAACCGCGCTGCGAATTGGGGTGCAGGAATTGGTCGAAGGTGCCGCCACTCCCGACCGGATCGGCGCCTGGCTCGATTTCCCCGAACAGTTAGCGGAAGCCCTGAAACTGCAGTTCGTGATCGCGTTGGACGAATTTCAGGAACTCGGACAACTGGAATCCCAACGGAAGAGTTTCAATCCGTTTACCCTGATGCGCAGTCGCTGGCAGAAACACCGCCGCGTCACTTATTTTATTTCCGGTTCGGCCCGTTCGATGCTGATCAATTTGGTCACTTCCCAGCAGTCTCCATTCTTCCAGCACTTCGAACTACAGGAACTGGGTGTGTTTGAGCACGAGGCGGCCGTTGCTTTGCTCAAGCGGCAAAGCCCGCCAGACCGGCCAATTTCAAACGAGGTGGCGGAACTGGCAGTCAAATCACTGACCGGCCATCCCTTTTATCTCCAACTGCTGGGAGAAGAGTTAACGGAACGCCAGATTCCCGACGTGCCCGCGTTCAAAGAGGCTTTGCAGAGCCTGCTTTTTTCACGGATGGGCCGGCTGGCACTGTTCTTTGAGAACGAATTTCAACGTCTGGTTGGCCGCTCAACATTTCTGGCCGCCACGCTGGATGCGCTGGCGAATGGTCCTGCGACCTTGACGGTCGTCTCGACCACCATTCAAGCTGGTTCCGGCGCGACGGTGAACTACCTGGAGCGGCTCAATGACGCGGTCATCCGGTCAGGGGATGGACTTTATCAAATTGCGGATCCGGTGTTCGGACTTTGGTTGCGCTGGCGACGGCCGGGCGGAACGGTCGTGCCGATGAGTGTCATCGGGGATGAAGCAGAATTGGCGGTCGCTCGCGCGTTGTCCGCCATGGGATTTGACCTGGTCTATCAATCGAGAGCCTCACGAGGCGCCTTCGATCTGCTGGCCACCCGAGGTCCGCTGCAATTAGGAGTGCAGGTTAAGCGGTCTGCCCTTCCCGTGCGGTTTGGGAAAGCGGCCTGGTCACGGATGGAAGCCGAAGGAAGACGATTTCATTGGCACTGGACAATTGCGGCTGTCGGCACGGATGGATCAATCGTCATGCTTGATCCACACAAAGCCCGTTCCGGACGCGAGGTCACGCTCAGTCAAACCGCTGAAATCCCCAACTTGCTGCAATGGCTGGATTCCAGAGGGTCTCCAACCAAAGAGATAATGGGGCGCCCAAGTAGATCGAAAGGTCAAGGCCCTCCATTTTGACTCAAACCGCGTCGAGCCGATACGGGTTGGTCGAGGCTTCAAGTTGCGACGATTAATCGCAGGACAGAGTCCTTTGAAGGCATCGCTCCAACCGAAATAGGTCAACAACCTGTTATGCTATTTCGGCAAAAATCAGCAAACGTGCTTGAAATGCCTGATTTTATTGGTTGTTTGCATTTTTTCGCATTCTGATTGAAGCGGCAAACCGGCCTCAAATTGTCTGGAAAAGTGTACTGCACAGTACTGCACATTGGCGAAAGCCCAGGAGCAGATTGCGCCCTGTTTTCAGGGCGACAGTGGAGCTTGAACGGAGCGTGATGGATGAGCCAGGCTCTCGGCAGCGGCAATGGTAACGGACCCGAAAAATACCTTTCGAACATAAGAATTATCAATTCGCCAAACACAGGAGGCGGATAGGGTCGTTGACTACGCCACGCTGGTTGGGGAAAACCGCCAATGGACGTCATGCCAGTGGAGGCACCGTGAATTCGGATTATCCGGTTCAAACGATCGGGCCGTGGAATTCGTCGCCACGGGCTTGCAATCGGGCGAAGTAGAAGCAACCGCAAGCCACAAAGACGGACGCGACCGCGATCGTCGCGGCCTGCGTGCCTGGGTCTTGGAAGTCTTCCAATAAATCGTTCATGAACAGACCCATTTTGCCGACATTTACTTCAATGGCCCGAGCCTGTTTCTTGGAGGTGCTTGCTGTGGCCACTTCATCGGATAAATCCTCCGGGGGAGCGCCCCTCCAATAAACCAGGGCCGCGCTGCAAAGGCCAAGCAGCAGGACAAGGACACCGGCGGTCCTGAGTCGCGCCCCAGCCCTGCGTGAGGAATCTGAACCTGGCGTTAAGTTGTTCACAACCATCTTTTTTCTTCAATTTGGATGTTAGTCGTGCCCGCGCCGCCCAGTGTAGCATCTCTGAGACATTGTGAACGGGCTTTTTTTTCGCCCGGCTTTCTTGATGGAATCAATACGCCAAATCGAAAGGAGCAAAGAAAGTATGCTCACGAGAATACTTTGTAAGCAGGCGTCCCGGCCATTTCCGCCCGCGCTTCCCCGTTTTGACATTGCAATGGAACCATTCCTATGGCGTGAGAGGTTGGCACGGTTCAAGCTAAACCGAACCGCTTAGATAATCGGTTTGAATACCCTGTTTTCAGAATTGAAATGGACACGAACAGCACTGTCGCGACGAATGCAGTCACCAATCTGACTTCCAAAGTCCACGATCAGCCGTTCCACTACGGCTGGGCAGTGGTGGGGATTCTCGGTTCCATCCTAATCGCCTGGTTACTGCGCAAAGTATTCTGGCAAAAGGATTCAAATTGAAGATTTTCAAGGGAGAACCCATGCAACACACATCAGATCAATCCGGCAGAAGACGGCTCAGGCATTACCTGATTATGACGACACATACGCCAAATCAGGTCAATCTGGTCCAACGTCCCAGCCACGAGAGAAAACCGGTGCGAGGCAGCGGTTTGCGGCCCTGGCACGCGAACGGAAAGGAAGGCCATGTCTGAAGAAACACCGAAATCCGCCAGTTCCGAGAGAGTTTCCCCACCCTCACCATTTCCAAGTTCCGCCCCAAAGAAGAGAGGTGGGTGGCTCGTTTTGGCGATCCTCGTGGTTGTCTGTGGGATGGGTGTGATCTTGTTCCGTGTCATGGCCAATCGGCCCAAACCAGCTCCGGCGGCGCGGCCCGTTCAGGTTTCGACCACGACCGCCCGGCAGGGGGACATGGGAATTTATGTCGAGGCACTTGGGGCTGTGACGCCGGTTGCCACCGTGACGGTGCCAACCCAGGTGAGCGGACAACTGACGAAAGTGAACTTTGTGGAAGGACAGATGGTTCGCGTGGGGGATCTATTGGCGGAAATTGACGCCAGGCCGTTCCAGGCGCAGTTGGACTCGGCCGAGGGACAATTGCAGCGCGACCAAGCGTTGCTGGCCGAAGCCCGAACCAATCTGGCGCGTTACCAGGCGGCTTACGCGCAGAAAGCGATCCCCAAGCAACAACTGGACGATCAATCCGCCTTGGTGGACCAAAATGCGGGCACCGTGAAGTTGGACCAGGGACAGGTTGACAGCGCCAAAGTGCAACTGGGTTATTGCCGCATTACCTCCTCCATTGCCGGGCGCGTGGGCCTTCGGTTGGTTGATCCGGGCAACATTGTTCAATCCTCGTCCACCAACGGCATTGTGGTCATCACCCAGCTTCAGCCGATCACGGTCATTTTCAGTGTGGCGGAGGATTATTTGCCTCAGATTCAGCGCCAGTTGGCACTGGGAAATCACATGACTGTGCAAGCTTTGGACCGCGCCCAGCAAACGAATCTCGCCACCGGAAGCATTCTGGCCATGGACAACCAGATAGACAGCGAAACCGGCACCATTAGGCTCAGGGCCATTTTTACCAATGATGACAACGCTCTTTTCCCCAGCCAGTTTGTGAACGCAAAACTGCTGATTGACACCCTGCACGGCCAAACCCTGATTCCGGCTTCCGCCGTGCAGCGCAACGGGACTAACACGTTTGTGTATGTATTGAGCCGGGAGCCGGTCGCGCAGACCAACACGACGAACGTCGCCGCGGCCGGCACAAATTCACAGCCAGCAGGCCCATCTTTCACAGTGGAAATGCGGGCGGTAACAGTGGGCGCAACCGACGTCGAGTCGGCTGCGGTGGAAGGGGTGGAACCCGGCGAAGTCCTTGCCGCCGATAATTTCAACCGGCTCGAGGATAAAGCCATAGTGACTCCACGCAGAGCAGAGGGTGCGCAAAGAAGCCAGTAGGAATGAGTCCTTCCCGTCCATTTATCCTTCGCCCCGTGGCGACGTCATTGCTGATGGCGGCCATTCTGCTGGTGGGCATTGTCGCATACATCGAACTGCCTGTTTCCGCCCTACCCGAAGTGGACTATCCCACCATTCAGGTGGTGACTTTTTATCCGGGAGCCAGTCCTGAGGTCGTGGCCTCAGCCGTCACCGCTCCGCTGGAGCGCCAGTTCGGCGAAGTCCCCGGACTCAATCAGATGACGTCGATCAGTTCGGGGGGCAGCTCGGTCATCACCATGCAGTTCGCGCTTTCTCTCAATATAGATGTCGCCGAGCAGGAGGTGCAGGCGGCGATCAACGCGGCGCAAACCTATCTTCCGCCGGACCTGCCCTCGCCGCCGATTTACAGCAAATCAAATCCGGCGGATGCCCCAATTTTGACGCTGGCGCTCACGTCCAAGACGATTTCCCTGTCGAAGGTGGAGGATTTGGCGGATACGCGGCTGGCGCAGAAGATTTCGCAGTTGCCGGGCATCGGCTTGGTCAGCATCGTCGGCGGCCAGAAGCCGGCGGTCCGCATTCAGGCCAACCCCACCGCGCTGTCGGCCTATGGACTGAACCTCGAAGAACTGCGCACGGCCATCCAACAAACCAGCATCAATCAGGCGAAAGGCAATTTTGACGGGCCGAAACAGGCTTACTTGATAGATGCGAACGATCAACTGATGACCAGCCAGGATTACAACTCCGTGGTGGTGGCGTATCGCAACGGGGCGCCTGTCATGCTCAAGGACGTGGCACAGGCGGTGGACGGGGTGGAGAATACAAAACAAGCCGCCTGGATGAACAATGTCCCGGCGGTCCTCGTCAATATCCAGCGGCAGCCCGGCGCCAATATCATTCAGGTCGTGGACCGGATCAAAGCGCGGCTACCGCAGCTCCAAAGCACGCTGCCAACCTCGGTTCAAGTCTCCGTGCTGACCGACCGCACCAACACCATTCGCGCCTCGGTCAAGGACATCCAATTTGAACTGATGTTGACAGTGGCGCTGGTGGTGGTGGTGATGTTTGTCTTCCTGCGCAATCTGGCGGCGACCCTCATCCCCAGCGTGGCGGTGCCGCTTTCGCTGGTGGGGACTTTCGCCGCCATGTACATCCTGGGTTACAGCGTGAACAACTTGACGCTGATGGCGCTGACCATTTCCACCGGTTTTGTGGTGGACGATGCCATCGTCATGATCGAGAACATCGTCCGCTACCTCGAGCAAGGGGACAAACCGCTGGAGGCGGCCTTGAAGGGCGCGGAGCAAATCGGGTTCACGATCATCTCGCTCACCATCTCGCTGGTGGCGGTTTTGATTCCCCTCCTGTTCATGGGCGACATTGTGGGACGGCTGTTCAGCGAGTTTGCCGTGACCCTGGCTGTTACCATCCTGGTTTCCGCCGTCGTCTCACTAACGCTCACACCGATGATGTGCTCCCGGTTTCTGCACGAAAAATCGGAGCAGCGGCATGGGCGGCTATACCAGTCCTCCGAGCGGGTTTGGCAGAGCGTGATTGACTTTTACGGGCGGACTCTTAAGTGGGTTCTCAACCGCCAGGGAATGACCCTTCTCGTGGCGGCCGGGACACTGGTCCTCACGGTGGTCCTATATATCATAGTGCCAAAGGGATTCTTCCCGGTGCAGGACACAGGTGTCATTCAAGGGATTTCCCAGGCCCCGGCGGTGACTTCCTTTCCGGCGATGGTGCGCAAACAGCAGGCGCTGGCCGAGGTCATCCTCAAGGATCCCGCCGTCGAGAGCCTTTCCTCCTTCATTGGGTTGGACGGCATCAATACCACGCTCAACAGCGGCCGTATTCTTATCAATCTCAAGCCCTTGGAAGCGCGCAAAATCAACGCCCTCATGGTGATGAACCGCTTGCAGCCGCAACTGGATCAGGTGGAAGGCATTGATTTCTACATGCAACCGGTGCAGGACTTGACCGTGGAAGACCGGGTCAGCCGGACGCAATACCAATACACCCTGGAAGATCCGGACGCGGCGGAGTTGCGGACATGGGCGGCAAAATTTCTGGAGAAAATCAAGGCGCTGCCACAACTTCGCGATGTGGCTACGGATGACCAGCCGGGGGGCTTGCAAACCAGGCTCGTCATTGACCGCCAGACGGCTTCACGGCTGGGGATAACTCCGCAAGCGATTGACAACACCCTCTACGATGCCTTCGGCCAGCGGGAGGTGTCCACGCTCTTCACGCAACTGAACCAATACCATGTGGTGCTGGAAACGAAGCCGGAATTTCAAACCAGCCCAAATAAATTGCAGGACATCTTTGTCACCTCCACCAGCGGCGGAGCGGTGCCGTTGAGCGCGATTATGCACTTTGAGCAAGGCACGTCGCCCTTGTCGGTGAATCATCAGGGACAATTTCCGGTCATCACTTTTTCCTTCAACCTGGCGCCCGGCGCGTCCCTCGGGGCGGCCACAGCCCAGATTGATAAAATCCAAAAAGAGATGCAAATGCCGCTGTCCATGCTGTCCTCCTTCCAGGGCACGGCCCAGGCCTTTGAAAGCTCCTTGACCAATGAGCCGCTGCTGATTCTGGCGGCGCTGATCACGGTTTATATCGTGCTGGGGGTCCTTTACGAGAGCTACATTCATCCGATCACGATCCTCTCCACGCTGCCTTCCGCCGGCGTGGGCGCGCTGCTGGCTTTGTTGTTGTGCGGGGCGGAACTGGACGTGGTTGGGATCATCGGCATCATTCTGCTCATCGGCATCGTCAAAAAGAACGGTATCATGATGGTGGATTTCGCGCTGGAAGGGGAACGCCACCACGGCAAGAAACCGCTGGACGCCATCTATGATGCGTGCCTGTTGCGCTTCCGTCCGATCATGATGACCACCATGACCGCGCTGCTGGCAGGTTTGCCGCTGGCGCTGGGAACCGGCACCGGCTCGGAGCTGCGCCGTCCGCTGGGCATCACCATCGTCGGGGGATTGCTCGTCAGCCAGGTGCTTACCCTCTACACCACGCCGGTCATTTACCTTTTCATGGACCGGTTTGCCCGAAAACCAAAAGAGTCTCCCGCCGCTGAGGAGAGCATGAATGCCGCTCCCGTGGAAATATGAACATCTCCTCCCCGTTCATTCACCGGCCCGTGGCCACGACGCTGCTGACGGCAGCGATTGCGCTCGCCGGAGGAGTAGCGTTCATTTTGCTGCCGGTGGCGCCCCTGCCCCAGATTGATTTTCCAACCATTTCCGTCTCCGCCAGCCTGCCCGGAGGGAGTCCCGAGGTCATGGCTTCCTCGGTCGCCACCCCGCTGGAAAGGCAATTCGGGCGGATCGCCAGCGTGACCGAGATGACCTCCTCCAGCACTCTGGGTTCGACCAGCATCACTATCCAGTTTGACTTGAATCGAAACATTGACGGGGCGGCTCGCGATGTCCAGGCGGCCATCAATGCCGCGCGCGCTTATCTGCCCTCCAATTTGCCGGGCAATCCGACGTGGCGGAAGGTCAATCCCGCCGATGCGCCCATTATGATGGTGGCCCTGACTTCCTCGATCTATGATCGGGGCGCGCTTTATGACGCCGCCTCCACTATTCTCATGCAGCGGCTTTCGCAGATTCCCGGCGTGGGCCAGGTGGTGGTCGGCGGCGGCGCGCTGCCCAGTGTGCGGGTCGAAGTCAATCCCACCCAATTGAACAGTTACGGGCTTGGCCTGTTGAGCGTGGCGAATTTGCTGAGCAATCAGAACGCCAATTTGGCCAAGGGGCAATTCTCCGACGACAATACGACCTCGGATATCGCGGTGAACGATCAGTTGCTCAAGGCGGTGGATTACCGCCCCTTGATCGTCGGTTACCACAATGGCGACACGGTCAAGCTGGCGGACGTGGCCGACGTTGAGGATTCGGTGGAAAACCTGCGCGCCGGCGGATATGCCAATGGCAAGCCGAGCGTGCTGGTAATCATGTTTAAGCAGCCCCAGGCCAATATCATTGATACTGTGGACCGCATCCGGCAAACCCTGCCGGCGCTCAAGGCTTCCATCCCATCGGGCATTGATTTCACGGTGACGATGGATCGGACAACCACCATCCGCGCCTCGGTCCGGGACGTGGAGCGCACGCTGCTGATCTCGGTGGGATTGGTCATCCTGGTGGTCTTTCTTTTCCTGCGCAACGCGCAGGCGACCTTGATCCCCAGCGTGGCGGTGCCCGTGTCGCTGATCGGCACTTTTGGAATCATGTATCTCTTCGGATACAGCCTCGACAACCTCTCGCTCATGGCGCTGACGATTTCGACCGGGTTTGTCGTGGACGACGCCATCGTGGTGGTGGAGAACATCACCCGTTATTTGGAGAGGGGCTTGAGTCCGATGCAAGCGGCTTTGCGCGGGGCGCGCGAGATCGGCTTCACCGTCATGGCCATGAGCATTTCGCTGTGCGCCGTGTTCATTCCCATCCTGCTCATGGGCGGTATCATTGGACGTTTGTTCCGTGAGTTCGCCATCACCCTGTCGGTGGCGATTCTGGTTTCGCTGGCCGTCTCCCTGAGCGCCACCCCCATGATGTGCTCGCGCCTCTTAAAACACCACCGGGACGAGGACCAGGGATGGTTCTATCAAGCCAGCGGGAAGGTGTTGAATTGGATGTTGCGCACGTATGAGCGCAGTCTGGCCCGCGTGCTGCGGCATCCCGCCCTGACGTTGACCGTGCTGCTGATCACGATCGGGGTTAATTTCCTCCTTTTTGTCATCGTGCCCAAAGGCTTCTTTCCGCAGCAGGATACCGGGATTGTGCAAGGCTCCGTTCAAGGCTCACAAGACACCTCCTACCAGGCCATGCTGGGGAAGCTTCTGCAGTATGTCAACATTATCAAAGAAGACGACGCGGTGGCGACGGTCACAGCATTTACGGGCGGTAACACCGCGACCGATACCGTCAATATGTATATCGCCCTCAAACCGCTTGGCAAGCGCACCAAT
>Ga0181529_10006634_pt1 | contig 11719 bp, 13 predicted proteins | sample PEATcosm2014_Bin_36_FD_119763 | JGI IMG/M metagenome (GOLD analysis project Ga0181529, IMG submission 119763) | Peatland microbial communities from MTU Mesocosm Facility, Houghton, MI, USA - PEATcosm2014_Bin10_30_metaG | ecosystem: Environmental > Terrestrial > Soil > Wetlands > Peat | place... | reverse complement strand
GCCGTGATGATTCGGAGTCGGTTGGACGCGCCGACACCGGCCCTGCGAGGCCCGAGCCGCCATCAAGGCCGGCGTGCGTCAAGGCGAAGGCGCTACAATGCCGCTTTCCACCATCTCGCGCGTCGGCTTCGACGCAGACGTCACGCACTTGCGCGGCGACCTCAAACGACCTCCCGCTCCCCCGAAACGTAAACCCTCCGATCCGATCGCCGAAACGGAAGTCGAGTCCGGCGGCTTCCTTGTCGTCAGCGAAGACACGCCTTCGACCGCCGGTTTATCGATTCTCGCCCAAGCCCTCGCCGCTTACAGCGAAAACTGACCGCTGGCCCCCATAGATACGTCGGCGGCGGCCCTCGCCGGACCGCCGCCTGGGCGGGCGAGGCCCGCCTGACGCTCTAGTGACGCCCGCCGCCTGGCGGCCAGATCACTCCGCCGCCGCCCGGACCGCGCCCTCCCGGGCCGCGACCCATCGGCATGTGACCACCCATCATCGGCGCGAAGTTATGGGCAGGCGCGCCCATCATCGGCGCCCGATAGTGGTTCGGACCGCCGATCAACGGCACGAAGCGATGATTGGGAGCGCCCATCATCGGCGTTCGATAGTGATTCGGACCGCCCGCCATCGGCATCCGCTGATGGCCGGGCCATCCTTCGCCCATCGGCGCGTGGTGCTGACGATGCCACCGCCACCACCCGTTGCCAGAGCGGTAGTAGGGCGCGACGTACCAGCCGTTCCAGCCGTAGGGACCGCCCCAGCCGTAGCCGCTGTCCCACTCAGAGTCGCACCAGTACCAGCCGGGGCCACGCCAGCCGAACGGATACCAGCACCAGTTATAACCGCCCCAAAAAAAGAACTGCGTCTTCTCGACCGGCGCAATCTGATGCTGGAGGTCGGCGACGCTCTGGCCGCCGTAATTCATCGCCGCTCCGGCTTCGGTAGCCAGCGGCACGGCCGTCGCGGCGGCCAGCGCCGTCGACAGACCCAGCGCAGCCAAATATTTGCGCATGATGAACCTCCGCGTTGCGCGCCACTTTTGTTAAGCGGCCTCGACGATGCAAATAGTACCCCATAAATGCGGCGACAGTTCCCCGCTCCGAATCACAAATCCGGCGCCGGGGTCGTGGATTCGCGTCGCAGCGCGTTTCGCGTAGAAATGCCGGCCGGCGATCGCCCCGTTGGGGGCTGCCCGCGGGCCGCCGGTCGCGTCAGGGAGGGGCGTCGAGATTTATGAACGGCTCTTGGGTTTTCGCCAACCTTCCCAACCTCATCACGCTCGTCCGGCTGCTGCTGACGCCGATGGCGGTGACGATGATCGTCTCTCAGCGCTTCGTCGCGGCGTTCCTCATCTTCGTCGCCGCCGGGGCCTCAGACGCAATCGACGGCTTCATCGCCAGGCGCTTCGACTTGCGCTCGGAACTCGGCTCCTATCTCGATCCGCTGGCCGACAAGGCGCTGGTCAACTCGATGTACATCGCGCTGGCGATGATCGGCGTCGTGTGGCCGGCGCTGGCGATTCTCGTCGTCTCGCGCGACCTGATGATCCTCGCCGCCGTCGTAATTTCCTGGTTGCTCGGAAATCCAGTCGCGATCCGACCGGTGTGGATCTCCAAGTTCAACACCCTCGCCCAGATCGCCTTCGCCGCGCTGGCGCTCGGGGCCCGCGCCTTCGGCTACGACGATTCGACATTGTCCGACTGGCTGGCCTGGGTGGTCGCCGCCTCGACGTTGGCGTCGGGCGGGGTTTATATCGCCCAATGGCTCGATCACATGAGCCGCTGAGCGCCGCCCCCTTGACCAAGAGCCTCGCCGCCGTCGCCTTCCTTGTCCCCGATTATGACGACGCCATCGCTTGGTTTCGCGACGCGCTTGGCTTCGACCTGATCGAAGACGCGCCGCTCGGCCCCAACAAGCGCTGGGTCGTCGTCGCGCCGCCAGGCGGCGCTGGCGCGAGGCTCCTGCTCGCCAAAGCCGGCGACGCGCGCCAGCGCGAGTCAATCGGCGCGGCGGCGGGCGGGCGCGTCGCCTACTTTCTCGAAACCGACGATTTCGACCGCGATCATGCGGCGATGAGCGCGCACGGCGTGCGCTTTCTCGAATCTCCCCGGCGCGAAGCTTACGGAATTGTCGCGGTCTTCGCCGATCCGTGGGGAGGCCGCTGGGATCTGCTGCAGCCGGCCAAACGCCAAGCGACGGCGACGCTATGACCCTCGAACGCCAGATCCTGGTCTGGGCGGTCGCGCTGATGGCGCTTGGCTATCTGCTCTACCTGCTCGGCGGCGCGGTTGCGCCGTTCGCCGCCGGCATCGCGCTCGGCTATCTGCTCGACCCCGTTGTGCGGCGCATGCAAGGCCTGGGCCTCAGCCGCCTCTTCGCCTCTCTGATCATTCTGATCGTGTTCATCCTCGTCGCCACGCTGCTGCTGCTGGTCGCGGCGCCGGCGCTGGCGACCCAATTCGCCAGCTTCGCCCAGAAACTGCCGGGCTACGCGATGCGGTTGCAGGCGCTCGTGGTCGACCAAGGCAACGCGCTGCTCGATCGCTACGGCGGCGAATGGCGCGCATCCGGCTGGACGATTTCGGGCGACCAGATCCAGAAATCGGTCGGCGACTTCGTCGCGCAAGGGGCGCAATGGCTGCTCAACTTCCTGCGCTCGCTTGTCTCCGGCGGGGCGGCGATTTTCAGCTTCCTGTCGTTTCTCGTCATCACTCCGGTCGTCGCCTTCTACATGTTGGTCGACTGGAACAAGATGGTGGCGACGATCGACGACTGGCTGCCGCTCCAGCACCGCGACGCGCTGAGGGCGATCGCAGCCGAGATCAATCATGCGCTCGCCGGCTTCATTCGCGGCCAATCGCTGGTCTGCCTGTTCCTCGGCTTGTGGTACGGAATCGGACTGACGCTGATCGGTCTCGATTTCGGCTTCCTGATCGGCGTCATCGCCGGCGTGCTGAGCTTCATCCCCTACATCGGTTCGTTGACCGCGCTGCTGCTGTCGATCGGCGTCAGCCTCGTACAGGGCTGGCCGAGCCTGACTCTGTTCCTCGAAGCCCTGGCGGTCGTGCTGGTCGGGCAGTTCCTCGAGGGCAACGTCATCTCGCCCAAGCTGGTGGGCGGATCGATCGGCCTGCATCCGGTTTGGCTGATGTTCGCGCTGTTCGCGTTCGGCGAATTGTTCGGCTTCACTGGCTTGCTAATCGCGGTGCCGACGGCGGCGGCGCTGGGCGTCCTCGCCCGCCACCTGATCGGCCTCTACCTCAAGAGTCAGCTCTATCGCGGCGGGACGGGATCGCAGGAGACGTCGTGATCACGACGCCGCGTCAGCTCATCCTCGATTGGCCGCACGCGCCAAGCTACGCGCGCGAGGACTTCCTTGAGGCGCCGGGCAATTCGCAGGCCTTGAAGACTATCCTCGCCTGGCCCGACTGGCCGACGCGGGCGTTGATGCTCGTCGGCCCGGGCGGCGCCGGCAAGAGCCATCTGGCGACGATCTGGGCGCGTCAGGCCAGTGCGCGCGCGATCGATTCGGCTTCGCTGACGCGCGACTCGCTCAGCGAAATCGCGGAGGCGCGGGCGCTGTTGATCGAGGACGCCGATCGCGGCGGCGCCGACGAGGCGGCCTTGTTTCACCTCATCAATCTTGCGCGCGAGCGCGGCGTCGACGCGCTGATCACGGCGCGGGCGCCGCCCGACGCCTGGAAGTTGAAGACAGCCGACCTACTGTCGCGGCTGCGCCTGGCGCCGATCGTCGAACTCGGCGCGCCAGACCTCGAGCTCACCAAAGCGGTGTTGGTCAAGCTGTTCAACGACCGCCAGCTCGTAGTCGACCCCGCGCTGATCGGTTACGTCGCACTGAGGATCGAGCGTTCGCTCGACGCCGCACGGGCGCTGGTCGCCGCGCTCGACCGCGAGGCCCTGGCCCGCGGCGGACCCGTGACGCGAACGATGGCCGCTCGGCTTCTGCGCGACGAAGAAGAGTAAGCGCTGCGAACATGTCACATTGGTCTTGACCCGGTCACAATGGCGGCGTCCAATATGCAGGCTTGCCGGGGGACGGCGCCGAAAGCCGCCACCTGAAGCGAGCGAAGGAAACGGGAGGAGGCTGTCATGTTACGGCCGGTCCTGTTGTCGCTCATCCTCATCGGCGCAGGGGCCTCAAGCGTCGGCGAAGTCAAACAACCGTCAGATGTCGCGACCTGGCGCTACCAGGTTAGTTCGATCCTCGATGCGCAGCACGACGAGGGCGGCGTGATCGTGTCGCCGGCCGTCGGCTATGACCAGGATTACCAACGGTACGAAGGCCAGGGCCGTCCTGCCAACGGGACCATCGCCCACTGAGTTCGGCCGCCGCCGACGCGAGTTTAGTGGCCGCGTCCGAGGCTTGTCGCGTTCGGCCGGCTCTGCCAGAGTGCGGCGATGGAGTCTTTTGTCGCCGAGTCTCCCGCCGAGATCGTCCGGCGGCCTTCGGTTTGCCCACACGATTGTCCGTCTGTCTGCGCGCTCGACGTCGAGGTGGTCGACGGCGAGCGGATCGGGCGTGTGCGCGGCGCTGAAGAGCAGCGCTACACCGCCGGGGTTGTCTGCGCCAAAGTCGCGCGCTACGCCGAGCGCGTCCATCATCCCGACCGCCTGACTCAGCCGCTCAAGCGCGTCGGACCGAAGGGCTCGGACCAGTTCGCGCCGATCGGTTGGGACGAGGCGCTCGACCGCGTCGCCGAGCGCTTCCTCGACGCCGAGCGCCGCTTCGGCGGCGAAAGCGTGTGGCCGTATTTCTACGCTGGCACGATGGGCCTCGTCATGCGCGACGGGCTCGAACGCCTCACCCACGCCAAGCGCTATTCGCGCTACTTTGGCACGATCTGCGTCGGCGTCGCGTGGCCGGGCTACCTCGCCGGGGCCGGCCGCATCGCCGGCGTCGATCCGCGCGAAATGGCGAAGTCCGACGTCGTCGTCATCTGGGGCACCAACGCCGTCGCGACCCAGGTCAACGTGATGACCCACGCGACACGGGCGCGCAAGGAACGCGGCGCGAAGATCGTCGTCATTGACATCTACGACACCGAGACGATGCGCCAGGCCGACCTCGCGCTGCGGCTGAGGCCGGGCACGGACGGCGCGCTCGCCTGCGCGGTGATGCACGTCCTGTTCCGTGATGGGCTCGCCGACCGCGCCTATCTCGCGCGCTACGCCGACGCGCCGGAGGCGCTCGAGGCCCATCTCAAGGCGCGCACGCCGCAATGGGCGAGCGCGATCACCGATCTCCCCGTCGCCGCGATCGAGGAATTCGCCGCGCTCATCGGCCGCAACAAGCGCAGCTTCTTCCGCCTCGGCTACGGCTTCTCGCGCCAGCGCAACGGCGCGGCCAACATGCACGCGGCGCTCTGCGTGCCGGTCGTCAGCGGCGCTTGGGCGCATGAAGGCGGCGGCGCCTTCCATTCCAACAGCGGCGTCTTCAAGCTCGACAAGACGATCATCGAGGGGCTCGACGTGCGCGACACCTCGGTCAGGCGGCTCGATCAGTCGCGCGTCGGCGCGATCCTGACCGGCGACGCGGAGGCGCTGAAAGGCGGCGGCCCGGTCAGAGCGATGCTGATCCAGAACACCAATCCGCTCGCCGTGGCGCCCGACCAAGCGGCGGTGCGCCAGGGTTTCGCACGCGACGACCTGTTCGTCTGCGTGCACGAGCAGTTCCTCACCGACACCGCACGCTATGCCGACATCGTGCTGCCGGCGACGATGTTCCTCGAGCACGACGACCTCTACGTCGGCGGCGGCCACCAATATCTGCAGTTCGGCCCCAAGGCGATCGCGCCGCCGCAAGGCTGCCGCTCTAACCATGAAGTGGTCGTCGCGCTCGCCGAGCGGCTCGGCGCGCGCCACCCCGGCTTCGCCATGAGCCCGCGTGAGATCATCGACTGGACCTTGCGCGCTTCCGGCCGCGGCACGCTCGCGCAGCTCGAGGCGGCGCGCTGGCTCGATTGCCAGCCGCCTTTCGAAGAATCGCATTTTCTCAACGGCTTTGCTCATCCCGACGGCAAGTTCCACCTGCGCGCCGATTGGCCGACGACTCCCTTTTCCAACGACGGCCTCAGGGGACCGTGGCGCGAAATGCCGACCCTGCCCGACTATTGGCCGGTCAACGAGGCCGCCGACGACGAGCACCCGTTCAAGCTGGCGACGTCGCCGGCGCGCAATTTCCTCAATTCGAGCTTCACCGAGACGCCGACTTCGCGCGCCCGCGAAGCGCGGCCGACGGCGCTGATGCACCCGGACGACCTCGCGGCGCTCGGGCTCGCCGACGGCGACGTGGCGCGGCTCGGCAACGCGCGCGGCGACGTGCGCCTGCATGTGCGCGCCTTCGCCGGAGTCTCACGCGGCCTGATCGTCAGCGAGGGAATCTGGCCGCCCTCGGCCTTTCTCGACGGGCGGGGCATCAACACGTTGACGGGCGCCGACTCGGTCGCGCCGTTCGGCGGCGCGGCGTTTCACGACACCCACGTTTGGGCCCGCCCCGCCTGAATCGCGGCCCGAGGGATGGCGCCTGTTTTCCGAAAGCGGGGCGCCGATCCATTCCGTTTCGTCGAATGTTTTCCCCATCTGCGGCGGCGGCGGGCTTTATTTGGCGATCCCGGCGGGCTATAGGTCCCGCCGGTCGATCGCAATCGAACGATCGCATCACGGGGCAAGGCGTCAGCAGGTGTCGATGAAGAAGCCGTCGGGCAAACCCGCCGTCGCGTCCGAGGCCGGCGGTTTCGATCTCGCCGTCGTCGCCGGCCTGGCGAAGATCGCCGCCGCCAACGACCTGAGCGAAGTGGAAGTCGAGCGCGAGGGCATGCGCATCCGCGTCGCCCGCGAACGCCACACGATCGCCGCCACCCACCTCGTCGCCGCGCCGCCGGTCGCGGTCGCCGCGCCAGTTTCGGCGGCCCCGCCAAACCCGCTCGCCCCGGAGGCGGCCGCCCCGGCCGAGAGTCCCGGCACGGTCAAGTCGCCGATGGTCGGCACCGCCTATCTGCGGCCGACTCCTGACGCCAAACCTTTCGTCGAGGTCGGCGCGATGGTGAAGACTGGCGACAAGCTGATGCTGGTCGAGGCGATGAAGACGTTCAACGAGATCGTGGCGCACCGGTCAGGCAAGCTGACGCAGATCATGATCGAAGACGGCGCCCCGGTGGAGTATGGCCAGGCGCTGATGGTCATCGAATGAGGCTTTAGCGCCGCGCGCGCTTGAGCCTCTCCCGCCGTCAGGAGCCGCCCGTCATGTTCGACAAAATCCTGATCGCCAACCGCGGCGAAATCGCGCTCAGGGTGCTGCGCGCGGCCAAAGAGCTCGGCATCGCCACGGTCGCAGTCTATTCGACCGCCGACAAGGAGGCGATGCACGTCAAGCTCGCCGACGAGAGCGTCTGCATCGGCCCGCCGCCGGCGCGCGATTCCTATCTCAACGTCCCCGCCCTGCTCGCCGCCTGCGAGATCACCGGCGCCGACGCGGTCCACCCGGGCTACGGCTTTCTCGCCGAAAACGCGCGCTTCGCCGACATCCTCGGCGAACACGGCATCGCCTTTATCGGCCCTAAGGGCGAGCACATCCGTCTGATGGGCGACAAGATCGAGGCTAAGCGCACGGCCGCCCGGCTCGGCATTCCCTGCGTGCCGGGCTCGGACGGCGCGATCGCCAGTGAAGCGGAAGCGGCGAAGATCGCCGCTGAGATCGGCTATCCGGTGCTGGTCAAGGCGGCGGCGGGCGGCGGCGGACGCGGCATGCGGATCGCCAAATCGGCCGACGAACTCGCCGACGCGCTCTCCGGCGCGAAGCTCGAAGCGAAGACGGCGTTCGGCGACGACGCGGTCTATCTCGAGAAGTATCTCGCCAAGCCGCGCCACATCGAGTTCCAGGTGCTCGGCGACGGGAAGGGCGGCGCAATCCATCTCGGCGAGCGCGACTGCTCGCTACAGCGCCGCCACCAGAAGGTGTGGGAGGAAGGCCCGTCGCCGGCGCTCAACGCCGCCCAGCGCGAGGAGATCGGCGGCGTCTGCGCGCGGGCGATGGCCGAGCTCGGCTATGTCGGCGTCGGCACGATCGAATTCCTCTACGAGAATGGCGGCTTCTATTTCATCGAGATGAACACCCGCATCCAGGTCGAGCATCCGGTGACGGAGATGATCACCGGCATCGATCTGGTCAACGAGCAGATCAAGATCGCCGCCGGCTCGCCGCTGTCGTTCACGCAGGAAGATGTGCGCATCCAAGGCGCGGCGATAGAGTGCCGCGTCAACGCCGAGCATCCGGACACCTTCATGCCGTCGCCGGGGCGGATCAGCTATTTCCACCCGCCCGGCGGCTTAGGCGTGCGCGTCGATTCGGCCGCTTACCAGGGCTATGTCATTCCGCCCTACTACGACTCGCTGATCGGCAAGCTGATCGTCCATGGCCGCAATCGCACCGAGGCGATGATGCGGCTGAGACGCGCGCTCGACGAGTTCGTGGTCGACGGCGTCGAGACGACGCTGCCGCTCTATCGGACCCTGGTGCGCAATCTCGACGTGCAGAACGGCCAGTACGACATCCACTGGCTCGAGGGCTTCCTCGACAGCGGCGCGACGAAGGCCTGACGCGCTTTAAGGCGGCGCGCCGTTATTTCGTCTTGTCGAGCTTGACGCCAACCGCGACGCCGCTGCGCCACGCGACTTGCGCCTTCCCCATCGTGCGGCGCGCGTCGAGCTGCAGTTCGAAGACGCTCGGCAAGTCGCCGCCGTTGACGGCGATCACGCTGGCGCCGCCCTCGGAGACGTCAAGCACCATGCAGTCGACCACCGGCGCGACGCCGCCCGGATCGGCCCAGGCGCGCATGCGCGTGCGGCGCCGCGGATGGCGGCGACGATTGCGGCCTTCGAGGAAGGAACTGTCGTAGATCTCGAGCACGGAACACGGCCTCCACGGCTGACGCCCGCCGGCGCCGCCGCAAGCCCTTTCCATCGCGCGCTTCGCCGCCGCCTTCAACGGATTCGTGGCTGAAAGGTTAATCCGCGTCAGGCGACCGAGCGGCGGGCGGCGGGCGCGGCTTTCTGGCGCTCGACCTCGATCGTCAGGTGCGAAAAGCGCCGGACCTGCATCGCGGCGCGGCGATAGTCGGCGACGTCGCGGCCGCTCGCCGCCTCGATCGCCAGGATTGCGCCGAGATGGCCGGGGCCGAGCCGCCACAGATGCAGGTCGACCAGCGCGTCGCCGTCACGCTCGATCGCCGTGCGCAAGGCGGCGGTCAGCCGCGCGTCCGGGTTCATGTCGAGCAGCACCGCGCCGGCGTCGCGGATCAAGCCGATCGACCAACTGACGATGACGCCGGCGCCGACCAGACCGGCGAGCGGGTCCATCCACAGCCAGCCGAAGCCGCGCGCCAGCGACAGACCGACGATGACCAGGATCGACACCGCCGCGTCGGCCATGACATGCACCACCGCCGCGCGCAGGTTGTTGTCGCGATCAACGGAATCGTGGGCGTGGCCGTGATCGGGCTCGACGAAGGCCGCTTCGGCGACGTCGGCGCCGACGCGCAACGCGGCGACGAATTCGTGCGGCTCGGGGATCGTTGTTTCAGAGCGCAGCGCGCCGTCGCCGGCGACCAAGGCGTAGGTCTCGCGCCTGCCGTCGGGCCGCCTGAGTTCGATCGAGGCGGCAGCCGGCGCGGCGCCGTCGAGCGCCTCGACCCGCCAGCGCGGCGGAACGCCGTCTTCGTCGATCGACAGCGCATAGAGCGCGCCGCCGACGTCGACGACGCGGCTCTCGTCCTCGTGGTCATGGTCGTGACCATGGCCGTGATGATGGTCGTGGCCGCCGCGGCTCAGCAGCCAGGCGCTCAACGCGTTGACGACGAGGCCGAGAACGGCGATCGGGATCGCTTCGGCGAATGAGATCGGCCGCGGCGCGATCAGGCGGCCGATCGACTCGTAGGCGATCAGCGCCGCGATCAGCGCCAGCACAACGGCGCTGGCGAAGCCGGCGAGGTCGCCGAACTTGCCCGTGCCGAAGGTGAAGCGTGGATCGTCGGCGCGGCGACGCGCCATCGTGTAGGCGAGCGCGGCGAGCAGCAGCGCGCCGGCGTGGGTGCTCATGTGGAAACCGTCGGCGACCAGCGCGATCGAACCGAACATCGCGCCGCCGACGATCTCGACCACCATCATCGCGCCGGTCAGCGCGATCACCGCCCAAACGTTGCGTTCGCTCTCGGCGTGCGCGGCGCCGAGGAAGACGTGGGCGTGGGCGGCGGGGCGGCGATCGCTCATGGACGCAGGAACTCCGGGCGGCGAAGGGGGATCACAGATATTTCGTCAGTTGCTTCAGTTCGTGCAAGGTCGCAGCGCCGGCGCCGTCGGACTCAGCCAGGCAATGCTCGACATGGTCGTGGATCAACTCGCGCTTGGCGTTGGCGACGGCCGCCTCGACCGCGTGGAGCTGCTGGGCGAGATCGAGGCACGGCCGGCCGTCGTCGAACATCGACAGGACCTTGCCGAGATGCCCGTAGGCGCGCTTGAGGCGCTTGACGATCTCCGGATGGCTGGCGTGTTTCAAGAGAGTCCTCGCGATCCGGCGACCAGCGTTTTCTGGCCTCGTATCCTATGGGGGTGGATAGGATCTCGCAAGCGCCCCTCCCCGCTTTCTCCGCGTAAGCCCGTTACGGCGCCCTCCCTCACCCGGCCGCGCGACGCCCGGTTGCGTCGCCCCGCAAACGAGAGAAGGGACGCGCGTCTCCGTCGAAAGCAGAATTTGGACCGTCGCGGGGGCGATGCTATACGGCCTGCTTCCGCCCCCGCCACGCCGCAAACGCCGGAAAACCGTCGATGTCCAAGATCAAAGTGAAGAACCCTGTCGTCGAGCTCGACGGCGACGAAATGACCCGCATCATCTGGCAGCTCATCCGCGACAAGCTCATCCACCCCTATCTCGACGTCGAACTCCAGTATTTCGACCTCTCGGTCGAGCACCGCGACGCCACCAACGACCAAGTGACGATCGACGCGGCGCACGCGATCAAGGCGGCCGGCGTCGGCGTCAAATGCGCGACCATCACCCCGGACGAAGCGCGGGTGAAGGAATTCCATCTCAAGGAGATGTGGAAGAGCCCGAACGGCACGATCCGCAACATCCTCGGCGGCGTGATCTTCCGCGAGCCGATCATCTGTAAGAACGTGCCGCGGCTGGTGCCCGGCTGGACGCAGCCGATCGTCGTCGGCCGCCACGCCTATGGCGACCAGTACAAGGCCACCGACTTCAAGGTGCCCGGCAAGGGCCGGCTCACCATCCGCTTCGAAGGCGATGACGGAAAGGTGATCGAGAAGGAGGTGTTCAAGTTCCCCGGCGCCGGCGTCGCCATGGCGATGTACAATCTCGACGACTCGATCCGCGATTTCGCCCGCGCCTCGCTCAACTACGGCCTGCTGCGCAAGTATCCGGTCTATTTGTCGACCAAGAACACCATCCTCAAGGCCTACGACGGACGGTTCAAGGACTTGTTCCAGGAGGTCTTCGACGCCGAGTTCAAGGCGAAGTTCGCCGCCGCGGGCGTCACCTACGAGCACCGGCTGATCGACGACATGGTCGCTTCGGCGCTCAAGTGGTCGGGCGGCTACGTCTGGGCGTGCAAGAACTACGACGGCGACGTGCAGTCGGACACGGTGGCGCAGGGCTACGGCTCGCTCGGCCTGATGACCAGCGTGCTGCTGTCG
>Ga0181529_10006630_pt1 | contig 11725 bp, 12 predicted proteins | sample PEATcosm2014_Bin_36_FD_119763 | JGI IMG/M metagenome (GOLD analysis project Ga0181529, IMG submission 119763) | Peatland microbial communities from MTU Mesocosm Facility, Houghton, MI, USA - PEATcosm2014_Bin10_30_metaG | ecosystem: Environmental > Terrestrial > Soil > Wetlands > Peat | place... | reverse complement strand
TCGCGCCGGCGTGCCATTTGTCGTCATCGGCGGACACGCCGTCGTCTTTCATGGTAAAGACCTTGACGACTTGGAGCATCTTCCCTCTGCCTGAGCCTCGACCGCGTAGCGGTCACCTTTGAATAGCCGCGGGTGGAGCGCAGCGCAACCCGCGGACTCGGATTCATTTACGTTGCGTGTGCCACGTAGTGGCACGACAGATTTCACGCCAGGTATCGTTCGTCGTACGCAACGCCGTTTTCGCGGAGCAATCGCCGATATTCATCGAGCAGCGATTCCGTGCGGTGATGTTCGGCCTGTCCTTTAATATATTCGATGAGCGAGTCCTTTTCGGGATACGATACCGTGAACGCGCCGTACCCGTCCTGCCAATCTTCAAACCGGCGGAATTCCGGCTGCTCCTTGAGCCAGCGGCTACTGCCGGTTTTCACCTCCTTCACATAATCGGCCAACGACAAGGTCGTCGGAATCCCGGTCAAAATATGAACGTGATCGTCGATGCCTCCGATGCGATACAGGTGGCAATTGAGACTCTTGTGGATCCCCCAGATATAGCGATAAACAAGCTCTCGATGGTCGTCAGGCAACGTGCGCTGACGATTCTTCGTAGAGAAAACGACGTGCAACAACAATTGGGTGTAGGTATTTGGCATGGCGAACCTCGAAACACGGTGTCGCCGCTAACGCGGCTGCGATCGTATCGTCGTATCATAACCGGGGGTTGCGCTGCGCTCCACCCCCGGCTATTCACGTTTTGCCGCTCCGCGGCACGTATAGCGCCGGCGCGCATGTCATGAGGAAGCGCAACAGACCTCCCCGTATTGCATGGTTCTTCGACCGCGTAGCGGTCACCTTCGAATAGCCGCGGGTGGAGCGCAGCGCAACCCGCGGACTTGCACAATTCGCTTGGCAGAGGTATCATGCGGAGAATTGTTCCCGTCGTAGGTCGTCACTTCAGGAGGGAATGCCATGCTCACGATTAGCGGAAAATCTATTGGCCGGCGAAAGCCGTTATTCGCCGATTTCTCGGTCGCTCCCCCGCCGGATCTGAGAGGGGATGGCGGCGTTACGCTGCGGCAGTTGGTCGAACACGTGGTGCGCGAAGAAGTGGCCGCCTTCAGACAACGACAACAAGATCGCGTCGTGTTTCGCGCGTTGACCGCCCGGCAAATCGAGGAAGCGGCCCAGCGCGGCAAGATCGCGTCCGGCGGAAGCGAGGTTCCCCCCCAGGAGGTCGATACGGACGCCGCAGTCGGCGCGGCACTGACGGCCTTCGAAGACGGCCTGTACTTCGTCGTTATCGACGATCAGCAGGCCAAGCAGCTTGACCAGCAGCTCTTCCTGCACCCCGATAGCCGCATTACCTTTATCCGTCTCACCCTGCTTGCCGGAGGTTGACCGCATGCTTACTCCCGAAATGGCGAAGAAACAACTGGACGCCTGGCGCGTGGAATCCGAGGACCGCTTGTTGCCCGCGGCAAAAGAACTGCCCGAGAAGCTGCGGAGCATCGCTTACGTCGTCTTGGGCCGCGACGTCAAGGGCGAGTGTTTGGACTTTCAGGACGCGGAGATCAAGCAGCGGCAGGCCAGCGCATGCGAAGAACAGCTCGCAAGGCTCGATCGTCTTTTGCCCAAGGAGCGGCTGCGGCTCTTTACGGCACTGCTGGGCGACCTGGCCCCGACGGTCGAGGCCGCGTGGCAATCGCTGAAGAAGTCCACGTACCAAACGGGCTACGCGCGGAAGTCGTTCCGCGCACCCGATGATCCCCATGCAACGCTCGATCTTCGCACGCACTGGCTGAAGGCCCTTCTTGCCATCGTCCAGCAGTTCCAGCCGGGTGTGGTCACCTTGCCCTGGCTGGCGGCCTGGACGCCACACCTGGGCTATCGCGTTGATCAGAACGAGGTGGGCCGCTTGCTGGCTGCGGCGATCGACGCCGGCGGGCCGCAGGGCGACGAGGTGTTCGACATCCTCTGTCGCTCCGTGACCAACGAACACGAGATCGGCGTTATGGGGCGGCACGTGTCACGGGCCTTGCTGACAGCCGCGCGGTCCGCGGGCTGGGAACTGATGGAGAAGACGCTTCTGGCCGCCCAGCGGCAAGAGGGCCTGCGGCAAGTTATCCTGGAAACGGTCGACGAGGCCCACCCCGAGGCCTATCGCCGCATGCTGCGGCTGATTCGCGACCATGACCTGGCACCCTTGTGGCCGTGCCTGCGCAGCACCGCGGCCGCCTATTCCTGCCTTTTGCCGACGACGATCCGCGCACGGCGGAGGTTATTTCAAAAACCATCCTTCTGGCCCGTGACGCAGAGATCCAGGATCCCACGATTTTGGAGCAACTGCGGGCGTAGGACCGCGTAGCGGTCACCTTTGAATAGCCTTTTATTGAAACGTACACAACAATATTGGGTTTTCTCGTGATCGGGCAAGGTTTTGTATTGCATAGTTCTTCGACCGCGTAGCGGTCACCTTTGAATAGCCTTTTATTGAAACGTACGCAACAATATTGGGTTTTCTCGTGATCGGGCAAGGTTTTGATTTGCATAGTTCTTCGACCGCGTAGCGGTCACCTTTGAATAGCAGGCAAGGTTTTGTATTGCATAGTTCTTCGACCGCGTAGCGGTCACCTTTGAATAGCCGCGGGTGGAGCGCAGCGCAACCCGCGGACTCGATGAATTACGTTGTGTGTGCCACGTAGTGGCACGACAGATTTCACGCCAGGTACCATCGGCGACCGTCAGCGGCACGTGCATCGTTGATGCCAACCATGAGAAAGGTAAACGACCCATGAGAACAGGTACGAAAGCAGTCTGCCACGCGGTCTTTCTGGTCGCAGTATCATGGAACATTCCCTTGGCGGCCCAGCCCTTGGATCTGGGCCGGTCATCGGTCGCTCAGGCCGAGGAGCCGGCGCTCCATACCCCCGACTCCCACGGTCGGGATCCACTTGTCGCCAACAGCGCCTGGTTTCGGGAATTCAAGCGGGATGTCAGCAGCGAACCCGCCGATCCCCATTCCGACCAGATGCTTGCCCGGCTTCGAAAAGCCAAGGGGACCATCGATGCGCAGTGGAGCGGCTCCTGGACTCCGTCCGATTGGAACTGGTACACTTGGCCCTTCCAGGTGGTGCGCGGTGACGTCGCTCCACTGACCATACCCGGCACTTGGGCGTACAATCCGGCCTCCAAGGGCCCCTATATCCTGCCGCCGGAACCGGTCGTCTACGAGAACAGGCGCGAGACCACTTACGCCACCGCGAAGTGGACCGACGGCGCCGACCACCATCTCTGCATTTACGTCCGCGACGAAGCAAGCGGCGGCTATAAAGAGCTTTGGGAATACTATCAACCGTGGGTCACGCGCAGTGGCAAGCAGGTCACTGCCGTGGCGGGGGCCAGTTGGCGGAAGTTCGATCTTCTCCACGGAGAGGTTCCCGCGGCCGGCGTGCCGGCCACGGACGCCGCCGGGCTGATAATCATGCCCTTGGTGGTGCGTTACGATGAAGTGGCTAGGGGCTCGATCAATCATGCCTTGCGGTTCTGTGTCAACAACTCCGATATCTCGCCCACTTTCAAATGGCCCGCCAGGACGGCCGCGGGCGCGTGGAACCCCGCAACGGGAATGCCTTATGGCACGCGACTCCGCATCAAAGCATCCTGGTGGAAGGCCAGCGCCGATGCCGTCCTTGGCGCCAACACCCAAGCCCGGATCATTGGCGAGGCGATTCGCCGCTACGGTCTCGTCTTGGCGGATGGCTCCGGCGGTTCTACGATCCAGCTTCAAGGGGTGGCCGACATGCGCTGGGAAAAGACGCTTGTCAGCCGGCTGAATGCCATACCGGTAACGGCGTTGGAAGTTGTCTTGACGCCGCCCCTGCTTCAGATTGCCGGCCCGACCAATCTTCAGGTCGGTCAAGTAGGGACCTGGACCATGACCTTCTTGCCCAAGGAGTCTCCGGTCGGCGAGGGGAGCACCATCAACATCTGGGATCAGAACAACAAGCAGATCCAATATCGCTGGGCAATCATCGATGAAGCCCATCGTACCGTTAGCGCCCAACGCAGCTTCAGTCAGCCGGGCGTCTATTCCATCCGCCCCTATGCAGAATGGAACTTGGGGTTTGGACCTTATCGCGTAACGGTGGGTCCTGTTCCAATGCAAACGAAGCCATCGACATCTCCGCCGCAACGTCAGTGATCTGTCGGGAAGAAAAGAAGATGGGAGAAACGAATATAGAAGACGGCAGGAAGGCCGTCGTAGGCCGTGCGGAGCCTGGAGCTGACTCCGTGCTCCAAGGGCACGCCTGTTCACTCTTCTTTTCCCCCATCTTCTTTTCCTTCCAATTCATTCGTGTGATTCGTGCGATTCGTGGTTTCTCCCCGTTGCGGCTCACTCGCATTCGAGGTCCGCGAGCAATTTCGGGACCGTGGGCCTCTTCTCCGGGCTGTTGTCGATACACGGGGCAAGGATCTCGCGCCAGGGCTGTTCGACCGCCAGGGTCTTTTCCCTGTCGGTCCGGCCGGTAAGCATGAAGCCCACGACCCTGGCCCAGGCGTAGACATCGGCCCTTACCCGCCCCCGCCAATATCGGGCGGATGCTCTCCCATGATACACCACATGCGACGAATGCGGACTAACTGCCGTCGATTTATGTGCAGGGTGGCGACAGTGGCTCGGCCAATTGCGGTTAGGCCAGCAATTTCCGTCGCCCCTTCAGCCCAAGCAAAGTGCTCTGTCCAAACGTCACGCTGTGGGTGGAAAAGAGGAACGTTTCGCCCGGAGGCTGGATCGGGGACCAAAGTACGGTCAGCTTTGAATCGGTTGCATGTGGGAAAGGCAAGGCAGAGGTTCTCTAAAACCGTCTCGCCACCTGAAGATCGCGGTGCGATATGTTCGAACTCGAAGGTGACGACCGTCAACTCCTCCGCGGTGCGGCAATACGCGCAGCAGTTCGCAAACTGCGCGCGGATCTCTCGCTGCAGATCGACGGGAACGTATACGCTCACGTGCCTGTCACCTCGGCCCGCTGATGCCACAAGGTATACCGGGCGCGGGTCCTCACGAGGGTAAGTTGATCGGTCCGCGTCAAGAGTCGATCGAGTTCGGCCGCCTCATCGGACGAAAGTCGCCCTTCCCGGTTGCGCGCGATAAGTTCATCCAGCCGGGCCTGGATCGAAGGGGCCAAGATGCCCTCCGCCAATGCCTCCAGTTCACCGTTGCTCAGACCGAGCAGGACTTCCGGATCGTTGCTCATGATATCGGCCTTCCGTCGTGAAATGGGAAGTAGAATCCAGAAACCGGCGTTTGAAAACCGCCGCGTCGACTCATTTGAATTGTACCACGCTGATGCGACGCATGCGAGGGCGCGTCAGTCGGAAAGGAGAAAACGGGGCCTTCTCGCCCGTTTTCGTAGCTCAGCAGGAGTTTTTGGGCTAGGCCTTCGTTCGTGACCGCCCATGACGTCCCAATCGCTAGTCCGCATCAGCGTTCCTTTCAACTTCCCTTCTGTCGGCCGGCGTTTTCGGCGCTCGCGGCCCGCCCCAATTCATTCGTGTCATTCGTGCGATTCGTGGTTTCTCCCCGTTGCGGCTCAGACGCGTCCCAGATCTGCGAGCAATTTCGCAACCGTCGGCCTCTTCTCCGGCTGAAAACCGACGCACGGCGAAAGAATGGTCCGCCAAGGCTGTTCCACCGTCAGGGTCTTTTCCGTCTCGGTTCTACCCGTCAGCATGAAGCCCACGACCCTGGCCCAGGCGTAGACATCGGCGGACGGGTGGGCTGGCGCTCCCGTGATTTGCTCCGGCGGTGCCCAGGGCGCGGTGAACGCACCTTGAAACGTGTAGCCGGTAACGGGATTGTTCAAGAGCTTGCTGATGCCGAAGTCGGCAATCTTCCACACGTCGTCGCAGCGGAGAATATTCTGCGGTTTGATGTCGCGATGCACGATGTCGTGGGCGTGCAGGGCCGCCAGGCCGCTGAGGATGGCGACGGCCACCGCTTTGGCCGTCTCGGCGTCCAACGGCTTTCTCGTCTCCTCCTTCACTTCGTCGCCGCCGAGCAGGTCCCACAGGCTGCCGCCGTCGGCATATTCGGTGACCAACGCGTACTCGCTTGCCTGGCGCAAAATGTCCCGCACGACGAGAATGTGGGGGTCGGCGATCTGCCGCAGCCGGGCATAGATGTCCATCTCGCGGCGGATGGCCGCTTCATCCAAGGACTCCCCTCTCCCGCCTGCTGTACCCAGCAGGATGGGAGAGGGGCCGGGGGTGAGGGCTTGTTCCGTACGGACCTTCTTCACCGCCACGATGGTTCCCATTTCGGTGTCCAGAGCCCGATACACGCAGGCCATGCCACCCTTGCCGATTTCCTCCAGAAGATCGTACTTGCCGATCTTCCCCAGCCCCGGCGCTGCCGGCGCGACCGTGCCGAATCGTCTAATCTGCAATTCTGGGGCATATCCCTGCGCGTCGAGCGCATGGAGTTGAGTTCGCACTAGGCGCCGAAGTTCTTCCGCCGGCCAAATCACGAGTTCTTCAAAACGCGGGCTCTCCGGACTGATCAGCAACAGTTTCGCCAGTCCGCAGGCCATCCGCTCCACGGCGGTGCAATCGCGTTTGCCACCCGACAAGCCGAGTTTGGAGCGTACGCCTTGGGAAAGCGCGGACGCCGACCGCAGGGCATGGCAGACCTCGGCGAAATAGTCGGCTTTCAACCCTAGGCCGACGGCTTGCTGCTCCGTCTCGAAAGGCGGAATCTCCCAGCCGGGGATGATGCCGTGGAAACGATCGACCAAGGGCGATTCCAGGAAGGTCTCCGGCAGCCTGCGGATGAAGTCGGGACGCGCCGGCGCGAACATGGGCTGGCCGTTGTGATAGCGCCGGTTCGCTTGCTGCTACAGATCGATGTTCGCCAGCAGCATCAGCCCGCATTCGGCGGTAGCGCAGCAATCGCCCCGCGCGTAGACGCCTTGCTCGAGGTAGCCTTTCAACTGGGCCTGGATTTCGTCGGTCTTCGAGAAGCGGATGGACTGCGCTTCGTCGAGCACGAGCAGGTCGTACCGCGTGAGCAATCCAGGCGTCCTGCTTTGGCGGTTGTAGAACAGGACCGCCGGGCTTATCTCGCCGGCCGTGAGCCAAACGTGCCGGCTGACGTTGTTGTACACGTAGGATTTTCCAGACCCCGGCGGCGCCAACTCCATCATGTTGATGCGGTTGTGGGCGATCGGGATCAGCCGGCACAGCAACCACATCTTCTCGTCTTCACCGTAGCGGGTGGGTTCATAGCCGAGGGTGCGGATGATCAAGTTCATCCATTCGTCGTCGGTGAACGCCTTGCGCGCATTGCAGAACGTTTCCAACGATACTCGGCCCGCTTGCATGGGCTTGAAGTCGATGATCCTGACGCCGCCGCCGTCCTCGGACGTGTCGTGACAGATCTTGGCCGCGCCCCAGGTACTGCCTTGCAGAAGTCCCTCGTTCTGAACGATCAAAGACTGGTCGATCGTCGCCTTTTTCTCATCGAGACAGGGGATCGCGGCGAGGTAACGGGCCTCGCGGCCAAGCTTGACGGTCACGGAAATGGCGTCCAGGATTGTCAAGACCTCGCCTTGGGCCAGCTTGAAGAGGATGCGTTCCTTCTCGCCCTTGGCGGGCAGGTGTTTGGCAATGAACTCTTGCACCGCCCTTTCCAGGCTGGACGTCGTTTTCTGGGTCTTGGCGGTGTAGGTGACGATCCAGTCCATCACGTAGGACGGCACGTGCCGGTCGTCGCCGGAGACGCCCATCCGTCGGATAAGCCCCTTGTCTACCGCGAATTCGCCGAAGACCGAACGAATTTTGTCGTCCAACGTTTTGGATGTCATTGTAGCACGCGCTCCTTCAAAACATGTTTTCAAAATCGGCCTGTTCGACCGTCCGTTCCATCAGTCGTTTCGACCTCTGGACACGGAGCAATTCAACTCGCTGGGCTTCTGTGTCGGCGCGGGGCGAACGCTGTCGAACGGTCACCTCGACCGGCAAGGACGCCCCCTCCGGGATGTTTTCGCCGCGCAGACTTATCTCGACCGAGGCATGTTGCCCAGGTTCGATCCGCGCGAACAGGCTTGTCGATACGGCGGGGCTGCCGGCGATCGCCGCTTGCACGGCGCCGTTGTAGATGGGCAGGACTTGCGCGTTCTGCAGACGGACGGTCAATCGCCAGAATCCGCCGTCAAACAAGGCCCCATCGGGAACCGTCAGGACGGGCCATGCCATGGCGGCCCGATCGCCGAACCACTCAACCGCGGGAATAATGACCTCTTCAGGCAGCAGCCCGCCGTGCGACATGCACCAGCCCGAAACCGTATCGCGACCAAAACGGCGGCCTACCGCGGCCAAATAGCTCTTGGGCAGCGAGAGCCTTGCGCAGTCGAGGTACGCAATCGATTCGTCCGCCAGATCTTGGGCGGCCGGCCTGCCCGCCACTTCCACGCACCGGTGACGGCCGTCGAGGCGTTGCCGGCCATGAGTTTCAGAACCCAGTGCCGGCCCGTACGTGAATCCATGATCGGCCGTCAGCAACACCACAGGCGGAGACTGATTCAAGCAAGTCAAGTCGCCGACCCAACGCGCCACTAACTCGGCAAGACGTCGAAAGATAACGGCAGATTCGTCGAATAGGACATGATACGGAATTGAACCCGGCTTAGGACCGGATGATAAATAACTTCCGTGTTTCTGCGAGGGTGGCATGCCTTAAGTCTTCTAGGCTAGGCATGGCGGCGGCAAACATGCCTAGCTTAGAAGGTTTAGGCCATGCCACCCAAATCCGGAAGTTATTCGTCGGTCGCCGCTTAATTCATACTGTATACTGAATCAATGAGCACAGCCAATGGAATCAACGGAGGCTTAGTAATGCCGACTTGTCCTGAATGCGAAGTTGAAGGGGTCGTTTGCGAGCTTCAAAAGGAGGGAGCGTGGAACACAGACTGGTACGGTCGGCTCACGTGGTATAGATGCACTACGTGTGGAGAGTACTTTGTCCAGCGAAACGACGACGAGGTCGAGATCTCAGCCGAGTAACGACACCGCGCGTCGCCATGACTCACTTATATCGTCCTTTGCCCGGGATCACGTTGCGGACACCGCCCGTTGGATCGTCAACATCGCCCGAGTATCGCGGGATGAGGTGGATATGTGCGTGCATCACGGTCTGTCCGGCCGTCGGCCCGACATTTACGCCGATATTGTAGCCCGCCGGTGCTCTGGTTCGGTCCAGCCGGTCTCGTACGATGCAAAGCAGACGGCAGATCGAGCGGGTTTCCCGAACGGTCAGCTCGAAAATGTCCGAGATGTGTCGGCGTGGAACGATCAGCGTGTGCCCGACGGTCACCGGATACGCATCGGCGATCACCAGCGCGAATCGATCGGATTCCAAAATCCTGTCCGCCGAGACATTGCAGAACGGGCAGGGCTCGTCAGAATAATCGCTCATAGTACGACTCGATGGACCGCTGGCAAGTGTCGCGCAACGACTGAATGTCATCGGCGTCGAGTTGCCGCCACAAGGCGGCGTCGAATCGCACGAAGGCCAGATCGCGGTCATAACGCAGGTAGCGCCGCCGTTCAAACTTCTCGAACGGCATGTCCAGAATAACCCTTTGCACTTCGCTGTCGGAAAGATCGGCGACGCGCGACATGCGGGCCGAGCCGCACTCGACCACGACCCCGCGTGTATTGCGATCCTCATAGAACGCGCGGAATCGCCCGACGAAATCCGTCAACCTCGCACGCCCACGCTCATCGACCGAGTCGAGCAACGCCAAGAGCATGACTGGCTTATAGGATGCCGACATATCCATTTCTTCCACGAAGGCCAGGAATAGCTCCTTGACGTTTTCGTCGCCGACTTTCGGGATGCCCAGTCTTTCACGTATGCTGTCGATGTTGTCGCGGCGGAAGTAGTGATAAACCCTTTCGCCCAGGGTCAACGTGTGGTTGGGGCAAATTTCGCCGCGGTCAACGGCACGACGCACAGTTCCTTCGGCGGCCGCCAATTCTACTTCCAACTCCGCAAGCGGAATCATGTCGGCCATTGCCTCTTGCCAGTTGAACAAGTCCACTTGCTGAAATTCCCTCGCCCAAAGACCGATGTCGATGACGGCGGTCGGACGGTCACCGCGGCCGATTGCTTCCTCTTCGGCGCGGCGAAGATCCTCCGGCGACAAGACGAGACCGCCGGGCCGATAGTTCGCCTGGCCGGCGACCCGGTGGAGACTCAAGGCAACGTTGTAGCGAGTCGCGTTGTCCACGAAGTCGAACACTACGAGAAATTCTTTTCCAGGCGCCTTGCGCGTGCCGCGCCCGAGTTGCTGCAGGTAGACAATTTTGGAAAGGGTTGGCCGCGCCATGAGAAGGACTTCCACGTCGGGGCAGTCCCACCCTTCATTGAGAATGTCACACGCACACAGAACGCGGACCTCGCCGTCGTGGAAGGCCCGAAGGGTCCCATCTCGCTCCTTCTGCGACATTCGGCCGGAAACGGAACGCGCGGGTATTCCGGAGACGCGGAAAAGTTCAGCCAGCGCCTCTCCGTGGCGGACGTTGACGCAGAAGAGAACCGCTTTGCGTCCCGGCACATGCTGCAAGTAGGTGTCGACGATCAGGCGGTCGCGCGACGGAATCAACACGGTCTCTTCGATATCGCGACGATTGTATTGCACCTGGTTGAACCGGACCGTCGTCAGGTCCACGTTTGTCACCACGCGTACACAGCGGATCGGAACCAATTCGCCCCGCTCGACGGCTTCTTTCAACGTAAGCCGGTGCGCGCAGTCCTGGAACAACTCCAGGATCGACTGGCCGTCGGCACGGTCGGGAGTCGCCGTCAGACCGAGGACGAACCGTGGCTGAAAATAGCCAAGAACCTGCCGGTAGGTAGACGCGGCAGCGTGATGGGCTTCGTCAATGACGAGATAATCGAAGGCAGTACTAGGAAAATCGCGCAGGTGTTCGAATACGCTCTGAATCGAACCGGCCAAATTGTGGGTGTCGGTGTCCCGCACGTCGCCCAGGTAGAGCCCCGTGGAGACCTCGGGCCATAGCTCCTTAAGCTTCTCATACGCCTGGAGAACCAACTCGCGCCGGTGGGCCAGCACCAGCGTTTTTCCGCCGAACCGTTTCGCATCGCTTATGGCCACGATGGTCTTGCCCGCGCCCTGGGCATGCGTCAGCAACGCGATAGTCTTGCCCTCCGCGCGCATGGCGGCGAGCGCGGCCATGGCTTCCTCCTGGTGAGGCCGGAGCTCGAACGCCTCGCCGTGCTGCTTCGGCAAGAACTGGTCGAAAGACAAGAGGCCGGGAATCGATTCGAGGAAGAGGGCTAACTGCTCCTTGACGCGCTCCGGCTCAGAGGCGAGTTCGCGGTCCGTCCAACGGAAAACACGCCAGTTCTGGTGTACGAGGCTGTTCTGCCGCAACAGGTCGTCTTCGTACTTTTCCACGGAAATGGCCCCCGGCACGTGCCAAGTCAGCCCGTCGATCTCGAATGCGATACTCTGATCCGCCGTCCGGATCGCGTAATCGATGAAACGGCTACTTCCGTAAATATCTTCGACCGGATAGTCGTGTGCGAGCATCTGGACCTTCTCGACACCGAACACTTGGGCGAAGAGTTCGACGAAGACATCCTCTGGCGTACTGCTCCGTCCCTCTCGATCTCTGAATGTTAGATTCATAACGGCTT